>Ga0308407_1000005_pt1:0-32500 | contig 317205 bp, 301 predicted proteins | sample HotsprSampleMSe2_FD_203476 | JGI IMG/M metagenome (GOLD analysis project Ga0308407, IMG submission 203476) | Hot spring phototrophic mat microbial communities from Mushroom Spring, Yellowstone National Park, Wyoming, United States - 20060911_MSe2 ...
CAAATTTTGGAGCAACCGTGAAAGTCTATGCGGCTGGAAATGCCGTGCTGACTACGGTGCCGGGACGAGCAGTGGATATCAAGGATGGGCGTGCGGCGTCGGAACTATACATTTTGGTCTCTGGCACTTCATTTGCCAGCCCGATTGTGGCAGGAATTGCTGGCTTAATCAAGGCGCGGCACCCGAACTGGAGCCCACAGCGTATTGCCACACAAATTCGCGCCACTGCATTTGGTCCAGTTGCTCTACGGATTCTGGATGCGGAGGCGGCAATGCGACGCACAACACCGGGACTTGTAGCTTTTGATTTGCGCTACGATGAGCCCAGCCGTGCCGTCGTGGCACGTGTTGCCAACTACAATGCCCCAACCGTAAATGCAGAATTTTTGCTGACAACCTCTGTGCAAGGTGTCAGTATCCCTAATCCGCGAGTGTCGCGTGGGGTTATCAATACCAACGATACACTGACACTATCTTTCAATGTAAGTTTGCCCGCAACGATTGATTTTACCACTACTACAGCTCTCTTTCGGTTAGATATGGTCGATAATGCCACAAACTTTAGCGATGCGGCATTTTTAGACCTAAGCCGACCGGCATGGATTGAGCAAACTCGCTTATCGCAAATCAGCAGGGATTTTCATGCTATCAAATTGGTGAATCGCAATGTGGCATGGGCTTGTGCCGATGGCGGCGTGGTGGTGCGCTCGCTCGATGGAGGCAGAACTTGGACGCGCGTATCAGCCCCAACAAGCAATAATCTCTACTGCATCAATGCCTTAGATGAAAACGTGGCAATTGTCGGCGATGGTCCTGATAGCGGACCGGCACGACTGTTTCGCACCACCGATGGCGGTCAGACATGGCAAGTGGTAAGTGAAAGTGGCAGTTTCTGGAATGCTATTCACTTCTTTGATGCACAAAATGGAATTGCGCAGTCCGACCCTGTATCGCCCACAAGCGGATTTATCTTGGTCAAAACGACTGATGGCGGCGCAACTTGGACACCAATTGCACAACAGGTTGCCGCTGCCAATGGCGAGTTTGGGCTGGTAGGCTCGTTCCAGTTTGTAGGCAATGTTGGTTGGTTTGGCACCAATCAAGGACGAGTGTTCCGTTCTACCGATGCGGGAAATACATGGAGCAGCAGCATAGCGGCAGGCAATAATGATTGGTTGATAGTGGTGTCATTTGCTTCAACGAATACTGGCGTCGTAGGCGGATACACTTTGCAAAATCAACAAATTGCAAACAGTGTCTTGCGCCGAACGACCGATGGCGGGCAGACTTGGGGAGCGACAACTGCTCCGAGCGCATTGGCATTTTTGGGCGGCACAGGCGTGCCAGAACTTGGACATCTCTGGCTTAGTGCTATCTCGGCACAAGGACCAAGCATCTTCACAAGTCGTGATGCAGGCACAACATGGCTACGCCATAACAGCACCCCGCTGACTGAAGCGGTTGCATCATTTTCTTTTCTTACTACTGCAGACAGCGTGTTTGGCTTAGCAATAACAGGTGAAGGACAAGTATTGCGATATGCACAACCGGCGCGAGCGGCATCTATTGTCAGAGAAGTAGAAGGAGCTCGTCCGCAAACCTACTTGCTCGAGCAAAATTACCCGAACCCATTCAACCCGACGACGACTATCGTCTATCAACTTCCAGTGGCAAGTGATGTGAGCTTGAAGGTCTATGATGTTCTCGGTCGTGAAGTGGCAACACTCTTTCGTGGCAGACAAAACGCTGGGCGCTACCAAGTCCAATTCAATGCTGAACGGCTCTCAAGTGGATTGTACTTTTATCGATTGCAGGCAGGAAGTTTTACGCAAACAAGGAAAATGACACTTATCAAATAAGGTGCTCTGAAACACACATTCTGAAAGCAATCAATCCATCCTGCCAACCTTCAGCGTAATTTACCGCCTGAGGCTCAGAAAAAGCAGCGCAGTCGCTGCAAAGGTGCGTTCAACATCTGATAAAATCTGCTGCAGACATGAAGAGGGGCATGCAAGCCATGCTGCCTATTGCCGCACAGGTCGTGGCATGGGCAGTCCTGCTATGCGCAGTTGGCGCGCAAGCACAGGCACAAGCTAGAAGGCAAGACGGTTCAGCAACTATCATCATGCAACAGCTCCCCGACAGTTCACACGCCATAGCCCTAAATGAACTTGCAGAAAAGTATAGGACCATCTTGCCAGATAGCGCACTCTTTTATGCAAAACGAGCCGAAGAGATTTCTGCACGACTTGGTTTCGTGAAAGGGCTAATCCGAAGCCTAAACACTCAAGCTAATGTGATAAGAGATAAAGGCGCATACGCCGACGCCATCATCATCTACAAGCGAGCACTCTCCATCTGCGACTCGGCAGGACAACTGGCAGATAAACCCAAACTGTTTAACAACATCGCCATTGCCTATTCTCGGCAAGGCGACTATGTGCAAGCCCTTGAAAATCACTTTCAGTCGCTACGCATCAAAGAAAAGTTAGGCGACTCGCTGGGCATGGCAAACTCTATGGCAAACATCGGACTCATCTACAAAAAGCAAAAGCAGTATGACGAAGCCTTGAAGATGTACAGCTTGGCACTGAAAACATTTAGAACATTCAACAACGATGAGGGCATGGCGGCTGTACTCAACAACATCGGTGCCATATACCGCATCCAAGAAAAATACGATTCTGCACAAGTCTACTACGAAGCCTCACTGGAAGTCGAGCGGCGAATTGGCAAAAAAGCTGGTAACGACAACCCACCGAATGTAGCAACGGCACTTATCAACCTTGCCGATGTGTATGCAGAAAAAAACGAACTTGTAAAGGCACGCAAAGCGGCTGAAGAAGCCTTCAAACTCTATAGCGCTATTGACGACCGAAGCGGATTGATTACTGCTACACGCATGCTGGGAATAATCTGCAGCAAAGAAGGCAAAATAAAAGAAGCACTATCCTACTTGAGCCAAAGCATTGAAATAGCTCAATCGCTGCGCGAACCTGAAGAAATGCGTGACTCATACCTGAGCCTTTCAGAACTCTATGAAAAAATCGGTGATTACCACAAAGCCTTAGAGGCATACAAGAACTTTCATGCACTTTACGACACCCTGCTCAATCTTGAAAAAGCCAAAACCATCAACTCACTCAAAACACAATTTGAAACCGAAAAAAAGGAAAAAGAAATAGAGCGATTGCGCCGAGAAAAAGAAATTCAAGAGCTGGAACTTTCGCGCCAGACACTGCTGCGCAATTCCTTCATCATCATTGCGGTGTTAGCGCTGGCACTGGCAACGACGGCATATCGCTCGTATCGCATAAAGCGAAAGTCAGAGCAAGTGCTTCGGGAAAAAAATGAGGCTTTAGATGCCGCATTGAAAATTGCCGAGCAGCAGCGCAAGGTCGCAGAAGCGCAGCGTAAGGTAGCAGAAGAACAGCGGCAAATTGCTGAAGAAGCCAATCGCATTAAAACCGAGCTACTCTCCATTGCCGCACATGACCTCAAAAATCCATTGCAATCCATCTCAGGCTTTGCTGAACTTGCCAAAGAACAGCTTGATAAGGCTGTCGCAGACGGCGAAGCCAGCCGAAGCGCAATCGTGAGAGCATTTCTCGACAAAATTTATAGCGCTTCACAGCGAATGGCAGAGCTCATCAAATGCCTCTTAGAAACCACCGTGTTAGAAGAAGGAAAAATTGCCTTGAATTTGACCGAGACGAATGTCAGCGCACTGGTAGAAACGGTGGTGGCAGAGTATGAAGAGCATGCTAGGCGAAAAAGCCAGGTGATACAGATGCAAATTGAACCAAACTGCTATGCAAAAGCTGACCAAGTGCGCCTGCGCGAGGTGATTGAAAATCTGCTCTCTAATGCCATCAAGTATAGTCCTAATGCCAAGACCATAACCGTCTATTGTGAAAAAAAGAGAGAACCAGTCAAAGCAGAATCTTCAAAGATGCCTGCTTCAGTGCTGATTGCTGTCAAAGATGAGGGACAGGGCTTGACGGAAGACGATAAGAGAAAAGTATTCGGCAAGTTTCAACGCCTTTCAGCACGCCCGACAGGCGGAGAGAGTTCAACCGGCTTAGGATTGGCAATTGTTAAACAAATCGTGGAACTGCATGGCGGCAAAGTGTGGGTAGAGTCGGAAGGCAAAGACAAAGGGGCAACATTCTATGTAGCGCTGCCAGCAAACTCAACGATGTAAATACGCTTCGTCCAGATGCAAAAATTCAGAATGCGTGGTGCAGAGTCCGCTAAAGCTTACCGCAGTGAGCGCGCCATGCAAAGTCAAACAAACGCTTGCAAACCCTTTTCACAGGTGAAGACGGCGCTCTCAATGCAGATTTTGATGCTCGTGGCGTATGCCGTGCTTAGTGAAACTTTATTTGCTATGCAAGCTATGCTAAACGATACAGTGCCACTTGGCGTGACTGGGACGATAAGACGCTTTGAAAAATTTCCCTCACGCTATGTAGAGCCGCGCAATGTAGATGTATGGTTGCCACCAGACTACGACAAAAATCCCAATGAGCGATACGCCGTGCTGTATATGCACGATGGACAAAACCTCTTTGACCCGAAACTCTCGTTCATTGGTGTAGATTGGGCAATAGATGAGACGCTAACGCAACTGATTGGAGAAAAGCGCGTCCCGCCAGTGATGGTCGTAGGCGTGTGGAACTCGCCGAAGCGTCGAGCTGAGTATATGCCGCAGAAAGCCTTCGAAAAACTCTCTGAAGCGGAAAAAGCCGCATGGATAGCACAGCACGGAAGCCCTGCCTGTTCAGACCGCTACCTGCAATTTCTTGTCTCTGAACTCAAGCCGTTTATTGATTCAACCTTTCGCACCCAGCCACAGCGCGAAAGCACCTTCATCATGGGCTCGAGCATGGGCGGCTTGGTGTCGCTTTATGCCATTTGCGAATATCCAGAAGTGTTTGGTGGTGCAGGCTGCCTTTCGACACACTTTCCAGCTGGCAAAGGCATCATGCTCGAATACATGAAAGACCATCTGCCCGACCCTTCGACGCACAAGATTTACTTTGACTACGGCACTGAAACTGTGGATAAAGACTACGAGCCTTATCAACGCCAAGCCGATGAAATCATGAAGGCAAAAGGCTACACGAGCAAGACTTGGATGACGCGCAAGTTTGAAGGCGATGAACACTCTGAACGAGCATGGCGCAAGCGCGTGCATATTCCACTGCAGTTTCTACTAACGCACTCTGACTAAGCGCATGGGAAATGCAGTAGCAAAGAAATAACATCTTGCCACTTGATGCGTAACACAAGCTATGTTCGCTGTATGGAGCTATGGACTAAAGCACAGGGCGTAAAGCAAAAACATCGTAAACTTTGTGCACCCGAAATTTCTCGACCGTAAGCAATGTTGAAGAGCAGCAGAGCTTGGAACAGCGTTAAAAACTTCTGATTGCAAAAATCCATGGAGACGATGAACACTCAAGCAGTAAAATCCCTAATCTTTCTCATTCTATCCGCTGTAGTGACCTGCTCAACTGCTTTTGCAGGCGGCACGCTCAAAGGTAAGGTGATAGATGCAGTAAGCAAAGAGCCAATGGTGGGCGTCATCATCAAAATTGAGGGTACAGAGCTCGGAGCCGTCAGCAAATCCGATGGGAGTTTCAAGATTGAAAATATCCCAGCTGGCACATACACGCTGCGAGCCACGTTTGTGGGCTATCAGCCGCTGGTGCTCACCGTTACTATTGAGGAAGGTCAAGTGCTTATGCTGACACTGCAAATGCAAGAGAGCAGTGTAGAAGTCAGTGAAATTCAGGTTACTGCAGAAGACTACCGTCAGCCAAAGGAAGATGTGCGAATCAGTCTGTATAAGCTGGAGCCGAAGCAGGTCAAAAACTTAGCAGGCGGTGTGGAAGATGTGCTGCGAGGATTGCAAGCTATTCCCGGCGTACTGGCAGCTAACGATTTTTCCTCTCAGCTCTACATTCGCGGCTCTGGACCTGACCAGAACTTGATGCTCGTCGACGACATTGAAGTGTTCAATCCCTATCGGCTCTATGGTACAATTAGCATGTTTAACCCTGAAACCGTTGCCGACATTAGCCTAATTACGGGCGGTTTCCCTGCAAAATACGGCGACAGGCTCTCGGCAGTGTTGGATGTCAGCAATCGTGATGGTATAAGAGACCGATACTTCGGCGCACAAGTCAATGTGAACATAACTGATGCAAACGTGATTGCTGAAGGCAAGGCGCCTTTTGGCATAGAGGGCTCATGGATTCTTTCAGCGCGGCGCACCTATTACGACTTGATTGTGGGACCCATTTTGCGCAATGCACGACTCGTTGAAGGCAACACTGCGTTCCCAAACTTTGCTGACATTCAAGCACGACTGGCTTTTCAGCTCTCACCGCAACACCGATTGCAGTTTACAGGCATCATCGGACGCGATGGTATTGATGTAATTAGCGCCGCTCGTAGCAAAGACCAGCCCGATAGCCTCAATGTAGGCAACATAACCAGTAACGACGTGGCTGGGCTTTCATGGCATTTCCGACCAAATTCCAACATACTCAACAAGTTTACAGTGTCGTGGTATAACAATGCAGGCACCTCACGCTTTGCTGGCAATTTTGTCGACCGGCTCAACTATCCATCTGATAAAGTCGATAGTGCGCTGCAAGCCAATCCTATGGCAGTAATTCAACTGGCGGCAGCAACGCTTCAATCTGAAAATGCCTTCGGCTTCGAGAAATGGAATTTTCGAGACGATTTCTCATTCAAGTGGGGAAAGCATCTGCTCGAAGTCGGCAGCGGATTGGATATACTGACAATCTCAATTTTCTTCTACTTGCGACCTAATGAACAATTGCGGGCAGGGTTCTTAGCCGCTCAAGCCTCTGGGCGAATTGGTGCACTGCCACTGGATACGACCGTAAGGCAGCAGCAAACCTATCTACGCAGCAACTTCTACATCCAGAACCGCTTTGAAGTCATAGACGATAAACTCTTCATTCAGCCCGGAATCCGGCTCGATTACTACCAAATCATTGAGAAATTTTATCTCTCCCCACGCCTCAACTTGTCTTTTGCCCTCGATGACAATACCACCTTGCGCGGCGCATGGGGAATGTATGTGCAATCGCCGGGCTATGAAAAACTCATTGACCAGCAACAGTTCATTGACCTACGCGATGGCGAATACATCCGCTCCCTAAGAGCAGAACGTGCCATGCACTTCGTCGTGGGCATTGACCGCTGGTTAGACGATAAGTGGCTCTTCAAAGCCGAAGCCTACTACAAGCTCTTTGATGACCTTATCGTTCAGCGTAAAGAAGAACAAATTGTCTATACATCGCGCTTTCTTGGCGGCGACGCATACAATGTCAGAAATTGGTCAACACCTGAGCCAGAAGTGCGAAAAGTCTTATCGGCAATTCCTGTCAATGATGGACGTGGCGAAGCCTACGGCATTGAACTGTTGCTGGAAAAGCGTCTGACCTCATCACAAGACCGGCTCAATGGTTGGATAAGCTATGCACTAGCGTTTGCCAGCCGATATCGAGATGGGCTTACCATACCATTTAACTTCGACCAACGCCATACCATCAACATTGTAGGCGGCTACAAAATCAACGACTGGCTTGATTTGGCAGTGCGGTGGCGATACGGTAGCGGGTTCCCCATCACCTTGGCAATTGGCTTGCAACCGCGCATTATTCGTATGCCGAATGGTCAGCATGTAGTGCAAGAAGATCCACTCTTTGGACGCACCATGTTCTCGCTGGATTTTGGCGGCGAAGAAAACATCAACGCGGCACGCTTGCCTGCATATCATCGCTTGGATGTGCGACTGACCGCACATGCAGAATTTTGGGGCGCCCGCTGGGATTTCTATCTTGACATCATTAACCTCTACAATCGCACTAATGTGATTGGCTACAACTACGACGTAGAGTGGGATGTGCCAGTAGGACAAGTGCCAGGTGTCATTCGTTTTGTCAATGGCATGTTGCCGATTGTGCCAACTTTGGGTATCAGTGCCGTGTTCTAATCATTAGTAGTGCTGGCAAGTTCATCTAACGACACCAGCTCAAGATGATGAAGGCGAAAGCCCAAGAAGCGTTCAGCAATGCTCTGAAACCGTTGCGGCATATCGCTGACTAGCACGCGCGGCGGTTTCGGCAAATCGAGCGAAAGTAACTGACGCTCGGCAAGATAGGCTCTAACGTCCTGTGCCACAGCCTCTGCAGAATCAATCAAGACCACTGCTTCACCAACCACTTCTTGAATAGTGGATTTCAAAAGTGGATAATGAGTGCATCCAAGAATGAGTGTATCAATGCACGAGTCGAGAAGCTCAGCAAGGTACTCCTGAGCAATGAGTTTTGCAGCTTCATGTTGAGCAAACCCTTCTTCAGCTAAGGGCACAAAGAGTGGGCACGCTTTTGCAAACACTTGCACATCTTTGCTCAGCCGATACAACTCATGTTGATAAGCATGAGAAGCAATCGTGGCGGGGGTGCCGATTACGCCGATGCGCTTGTTAGTGCTTTTCTCTAATGCGCATCTTGCTCCAGCTTCGATGACGCCTAGAACTCCGATGCCTTTGGCAGTTTCTTGCACGCTATTGAGTGCAAGCGCTGAGACCGTGTTGCAAGCCACAACCAGCAGTTTAGGCTCATAGCGCAAAAGTAGCTGGGTATCTTCAATAGCGTATTTGCGCACTGTGGGTTCTGACTTCGTACCATATGGCACGCGAGCCGTGTCGCCAAAGTAAATCAAATGTTCATTAGGCAGAAGTGCGTTGATGGTGCGTAGAACAGTCAAGCCGCCAACGCCAGAGTCAAAAATGCCAATCGGTGAGCGCGGTGTGATGGTGTAAGTTGCCACAGAGCGTTACAGCGGTTTTGTGTAAATGAGTTTATCATCACCAAGACGGTAGAAGTTCTTGATGCGTGCCTCTAAGGTGCAACCGACTTTTTCATAAAACTTGCAAGTCGGTTCGTATTTTGGTTGAGATGAGGTTTCAATCACCAGCAGTGTGCCGCCTTGCTTTCGAATTTCTTGGCAACTGAACTCAAAAAGACGTGTGCCAATTCCGCGACTTTGCATGTGAGGAGCAACAGCAATCCAGTAAAGGTCGTATGTGGAATCGGTAAGTGGAGTTTTGCCAAAGCACACATAGCCAAGAACCTCACAAGCCTGTGTGGCAACAAAGATGTGATAATCTTCAGGTGTCAAGTGCCCTTGACGCGCCAAAGTGTCATCAATGAGTTCCATAGCCACTTCAATTTCGTCGGCTCGGAAAAAGTCGGTTTGCATGAGAAGGGTGCGAATAGCAGGTTTATGCTCAGCCTGAACGGGCACAATCTGAAAAGCCATGCTCAAAAAACGCTATAAGAGCGCAAACTTAGTAAAGAAGAGCTACTCAAGCAAGGTCAGGCAACTAACAAGTCTCTTTTCGGATTTTGGTCTAAAAAGTTTTTTGCTATCTTTGTAGCCCTTTTCCTGAAAGCATCAGGATGGAATCACACTTTTTTGGCTTTAAAGTTTCGGTAAACTAAAACCCACTGTTTCTTCTCTCTGGGAACAGTGGTGCAAAACCAAGAGAGAAAGGATGAACTGAATGGCAGAAATGCAAGTCGCTGAAATGCCAGCTCAAAACGATAGCAACACGGAAGGCAGCGTTGTAGCAAACGAGTCAGTGAAAACAAGAAAGCCCACGCGCGTGCGATTCTTTGCCGACTATCAAGATGAAGAACTGCGGCAGATGGAGTCAATGTATTCAGGCACGCTAAATGAACTGACGGAGGGCGAAATTGTCAAGGGTCGCATCGTGCATATCTCCGACAAGGATGTAACGGTCGATGTGGGATTCAAATCGGAAGGAATTATTCCACTGATAGAATTTCGTGACCCATCGCAGCTCAAAGTAGGCGACGAGATTGAAGTCTATCTTGAAAGCATCGAAGACAAGATGGGGCAATTGATTCTCTCCAAGCGCAAAGCTGATACGATGCGCATTTGGGAGAAAATTTATGAATCTCTCGAAAAGGGCACGATTATCAGTGGAAAAATTGTAGCGCGTGTCAAAGGCGGCATGACAGTCTCGCTCAGCGGCGTAGAAGCCTTTTTGCCCGGTTCTCAAATTGATGTCAAGCCTGTGCGAGATTTCGATGCGCTCGTGGGTCAGACAATGGATTTTCGCGTCGTCAAAATCAATCCCCTGACGCAGAATATCGTCGTAAGCCGTAAAGTCATTCTTGAAGCCGAGTATGAAGCCCGTCGCAAAGAAATGCTGGCTAATATCAAAGTCGGCATGGTGCTTGAAGGCACGGTCAAAAATATCACAGACTTTGGCATCTTTGTCGACTTGGGCGGTCTCGATGGTCTAGTGCACATTACCGATATTACTTGGGGACGAATTACACATCCTTCAGAGGCGGTCAAGTTGGATGACCCCATCAAGGTTGTGGTCATTGGCTACGATGAAGAAAAGCAGCGGGTCTCGCTCGGCATGAAGCAACTGACACCACACCCATGGGAAAATATTGATGCCAAATACCAAGTTGGAGCAAAAGTTAAAGGCAAAGTGGTCTCCATTACAGACTACGGCGCATTTGTTGAAATTGAAAAAGGCATTGAAGGGCTGGTTCACATCAGCGAAATGAGTTGGACACAGCACATCAAACATCCAAGTCAGTTCGTCTCTTTAGGGCAGGAAGTAGAGTGTGTGATTCTGAACATCGATAAGGAGAATACAAAGCTATCTCTTTCCATGAAGCAAGTGGAGGCAGACCCGTGGCTGAAACTTGCTGAAAAGTATGCCCCAGATACCATTCACAAAGGCATCGTGCGTAACCTGACAGACTTTGGTGTCTTTGTGGAGTTAGAGCCCGGCGTCGATGGCTTGGTGCACATTTCTGACCTTTCATGGACAAAAAAGATTCGTCATCCAAGTGAGCTGGTTAAGAAAAATGATGAGCTAATGGTAAAGGTGCTGAAAGTGGATGTCAAAGCGCGGCGAATTGCGCTGGGGCATAAGCAAATCACAGAAGACCCATGGAATCACTTTGAGACGGTCTACATGGTGGGCATGGAAACCAAAGGCAAGATTACACAAATTCTTGAAAAAGGTGTAGTGGTCGAATTGCCTTTGGGTGTGGATGGGTTTGTGCCTGCTTCACATCTTTTGCAGGGCGGAGTGCGTGACATACACTCCTCATTCAAAATTAACGATGAGCTCCCGCTCAAAGTAATCGAGTTTGATAAAGAAAATCGTCGTATCATTCTCTCAGCGCTAGAATACTTTAAGGGCAAGAGCAAGGAAGAAATTGAGGAATACATGCGTGCTCATCCGAATGAGAAGCAAAAGATTCAAGAAGCATCGGCAGCACTGGACATGCCACCTGCACCAGAAATCCAGAGAGCAGAGCAAGAACAAGAGCAATCTGATAGCTAATTACGACTGGCTTCTACATTGATGGCTTCAAAGAGGCGTCGCAGAAAATGGCGCCTTTTTCATTGGTAACTCTCGGGAAAAATTCAGTTTGGCAGAAAAAAGTTTGTCAGAAAAGATTTTGAAAATTGCAAACAGATTCTTACCTTTGCAGTCCTTTGTGTTTTGCAAAGAAAGTTTCCGAAAACAAGCACTGCCCGCAAAGGCCCATCTATCAATGGGTTTAGGGTAGCCTATTGAAGAAGGCGAGAATGCCAACGATTCAACAGTTAGTCCGAAAAGGGCGTCGTACAAAGTTAGCCAAGACGAAAGTGCCAGCACTGGAAGGGTGCCCGCAAAAGCGTGGTGTATGCACTAGGGTGTACACTACGACCCCGAAGAAGCCAAATTCGGCACTGCGGAAAGTGGCAAAGGTGCGTTTGTCGAATCAGCAAGAAGTGATTGCCTACATCCCCGGAGAGGGGCATAATCTGCAAGAGCACTCTATTGTGCTGATTCGTGGTGGGCGTGTAAAGGATTTGCCGGGTGTGCGCTATCATATCATTCGTGGAGCTTTGGATGCGGCTGGGGTGCAAGATCGCAAGCAAGGGCGCTCAAAGTATGGAACAAAGAAAGCTGGTACAACAGGCGCAGCTGGTGCAAAGGCGGCAGCTGCTCCAGCAAAGAAAAAATAAGCGACTAGACTACGAATGAGAAAAAAACGAGCAATTAAACGCCAAATTCAACCTGATGCAAAGTATAACGATCCCTTGGTAGCGCGCCTGATAAACTGCATCATGCAGAGGGGAAAGAAGAATTTGGCGCGAAGAATTGTCTATGGAGCGTTTGATTTGATTACTCAAAGGTCGCAAGAAGCAGGTATAGAGGTGTTCAAAAAAGCAGTGTCTAATGTTGCACCCGTAGTAGAAGTGCGCGGTAAGCGCATCGGCGGGGCAACATATCAGATTCCAATGGAGGTGCGTGCAGACCGAAGAATTGCATTGGCACTGCGTTGGATAAGAGAAAGTGCAAAGAAACGCAGTGGCAAGACAATGTCAGACAAGCTTGCCGCAGAACTTATTGATGCGGCTAATAACCAAGGAGGAGCAATTAAGAAAAAAGAAGAGGTTCATAAAATGGCGGAAGCCAATAAGGCATTTTCGCATTTTAGATTCTGAGTTGGAGAAGTTTAACTACTACAAAACTAAACTTAAGGTAAGCGCAATATATGCCCAGACAAGTTTCGTTAGACAAGGTAAGAAACATCGGTATCATGGCTCATATTGATGCCGGAAAGACAACGACCACAGAGCGGATACTCTACTACACAGGTCGAGTACACCGTTTGGGAGAGGTACACGACGGTGCGGCAACGATGGACTGGATGGAACAGGAGAAAGAACGAGGAATTACGATTACTTCAGCCGCGACAACATGTTTTTGGACTCCAAAATACGGGAATTTCAAAGACAAAAAGCATCGTATCAACATCATTGATACACCGGGTCACGTAGATTTTACAGTGGAAGTTGAGCGGTCGCTGCGCATCTTGGACGGCGCAGTGGCACTGTATGACGCAGTGGCTGGAGTGCAACCGCAGTCAGAGACGGTATGGCGTCAGGCAAACAAATACCATGTGCCACGCATTGCTTTTGTCAATAAGATGGATAGAGTTGGAGCCAACTTCTTTCGCTGCGTGGAAATGATGAAAGAACGCCTAGGGGCAAACGCTGTACCAATTCAGGTGCCCTATGGCGAAGGAGAAGCCTACAAAGGCTCTATCGACCTCCTTCGAATGAAGGCTATTGTCTACGATACTGAAGATGGAACCAGCTATAAAGAATTTGATGTGCCAGCCGAATACAAGGAAGTAACAGAAAAGTGGCGCATCAACATGTTAGAGGCTGTGTCAGAAGTAAATGACCATTTGATGGAAAAATACTTGAGCGGAGAAGAGATTTCTGAAGAAGAAGTAAGAGAAACACTCCGTAAAGCGACCTTGAGCTCAAAGATTGTGCCAGTGCTGTGCGGTTCTGCATTCAAGAACAAAGGCGTACAGTTCTTGCTGGACGCTGTAGTGGACTACTTACCTTCTCCACTAGATATTCCAGCTATCAAGGGCACACATCCGAAAACGGGCGAAGAAATTGAGCGCAAGGTCGATGACAATGAAGCCTTCTCTGCATTGGCTTTCAAGATTATGACAGACCCATTTGTTGGTCGACTGACCTACTTTCGGGTCTATTCAGGAAAGCTGACCAAGGGAAGCTATGTGCTAAACTCTACAACAGGTACGAAAGAGCGTATCAGCCGACTGGTGCAGATGCATGCCAATCATCGTGAGGATATTGAGGAAGCACTTACAGGCGATATTGTAGCGGCTGTAGGTCTGAAAGATACACGTACTGGCGATACGCTTTGCGACGAGTCGAAACCAATTGTGCTCGAGAAGATGAGCTTCCCTGAGCCAGTGATTCAAATTGCTATTGAGCCGAAGACCAAAGCGGACTCCGATAAGCTGAATGCGTCACTGCAGAAATTGGCTGAGGAAGACCCGACTTTTCGCGTCAGCGTCGATGAGGAAACTCAGCAGACGATCATTGCAGGCATGGGTGAATTGCACCTAGAAATCATTGTCGATAGATTGAAGCGAGAGTTCAAGGTTGAGGCAAATGTGGGCAAACCGCAAGTCGCCTATCGTGAAACGATTCGACGTAAGGTTGAGGCAGAAGGCAAATTTGTGCGCCAATCTGGTGGAAAGGGTCAGTTTGGTATTGTAAACCTGATTATCGAACCCCTTGAGAGAGGTAAAGGGTTTGAGTTTGTAAATGCTATCAAAGGTGGAGCAGTGCCGAAGGAGTATATCCCAGCAGTTCAGAAGGGTGTTGAAAGTGCGATGAGAGATGGAATACTAGCTGGTTACCCAGTGCAAGATGTTCGAGTGACGCTGTACGATGGCAAGTATCATGAAGTAGACTCTTCAGAGATGGCTTTTGAATTTGCTGGGTCAATTGGATTCAAAGAAGGGGCGCGAAGAGCAGACCCCTACATTTTAGAGCCGATTATGTCTGTGGAAATAACAACGCCAGAAGAATACATGGGTGCGGTCATGGGCGACCTCAACAGCCGCCGTGGCCGTATTGAGGGAATGACCGAGCGTGGAGGAGCACAGATAGTCTCAGCAAAGGTCCCGCTTGCAGAAATGTTTGGCTATTCAACTGACTTGCGCTCTATGACACAAGGACGAGCCAGCTATTCCATGGAGTTTAGTCACTATGAAGAAGTGCCAAGAAATATTGCTGAAGAAATCATTGAGAAGAGTGGCGCAAGCAAGGTTATTGCGTAAATCCTAAAAGTAAATCTAAGTATCTGGAGGAATCATTAACATGGCAAAAGAAACTTTTAAGCGCGACAAGCCTCATGTTAATATCGGCACTATCGGGCATGTCGACCACGGCAAGACAACGCTAACGGCTGCTATTACGAAAGTCTTGGCTGAACAGGGGTTGGCACAAGCTCTAGCATACGACCAGATTGACAAGGCGCCAGAAGAGAAAGCACGCGGCATTACCATCTCTACTTCACATGTAGAGTATGAGACCAAGAACCGCCACTATGCGCACATTGACTGCCCTGGTCACGCTGACTATATCAAGAATATGATTACTGGCGCTGCACAAATGGACGGTGCAATCCTAGTCGTGGCAGCCACTGACGGACCAATGCCACAGACACGCGAACACATTCTGTTAGCACGCCAAGTCAATGTGCCTGCAATGGTAGTGTTTCTCAATAAAGTAGATATTGCTGACCCAGAGCTGATTGAACTCGTGGAAATGGAGCTGCGTGAGTTGCTAACCAGCTACCAATTCCCGGGAGATGAAATCCCAATTATTCGCGGTTCGGCACTTGGTGCACTGAATGGCGACCCGAAGTGGGTGCCATCCGTCCTTCAACTCATGGACGCTGTGGACCAATACATTCCAACGCCGCAACGCGACATCGATAAACCCTTCTTGATGCCTGTAGAAGATGTTTTCTCAATTCAGGGTCGCGGTACGGTCGGTACTGGACGTATCGAGAGAGGAATTATTAGACTCAATGAAGAAGTGGAAATCATCGGCTTAGGTCCAACCAAGAGGACAGTGGTAACGGGTATAGAGATGTTCCGCAAGAGTCTCGATGAGGGGCGAGCTGGTGACAATGCAGGTTTGCTACTGCGCGGTATTGAGAAAAAGGACCTTGAGCGCGGTATGGTAATAGCAAAACCCGGTTCGATTACACCTCACACGAGATTCAAGGCAGAAATCTATGTGCTCAAGAAAGAAGAGGGCGGTCGCCATACGCCATTCTTCTCAGGGTATCGCCCACAGTTCTACTTCAGAACAACTGACGTGACTGGAGTAGTACATCTTCCCCCAGGGGTGGAGATGGTCATGCCGGGCGACAATGTCAGCATCGAAGTAGAATTGATTGCACCTATTGCTATGGATGAGGGCTTGCGTTTTGCTATCCGAGAAGGAGGCAAAACCGTAGGCGCAGGTGCTGTAACTAAGATTATTGAGTAGAATTAACTTTTAGGGGAGTGAGTAGCTCAAAAAGCTCACTCCCTTTTTGTCCCTAAAACTGAATCGTACGAAGTCGTGGCAGCGCAGCAAAAAATTCGCATTAAGCTAAAGTCTTATGACCATAGCTTAGTGGATAAGTGGGCAGAGAAAATCATTGATGTAGTCAAGCAAACGGATGCGATTATCTCTGGCCCAATTCCGCTTCCGACAGAGTCGCAGATTTATACCGTCAATCGGTCGCCACATGTAGACAAAAAGTCACGCGAGCAATTTGTCGTGGCGTCTCATAAGCGACTAATTGAAATTATCAATCCAAGTGGTAAGACGATTGACTTGTTGATGAAGTTAGAACTGCCCAGCGGAGTGGATGTAGAAATCAAAGGCTGATTGATGCAACCAAGTTGAAAGATTCATTAACCCGATAAAATCGCGGTTACAAAATCTTAAGCCATGAGCGCAATTTTGGGTAAAAAGATTGGGATGACAAGCCTCTATGACGAAAAAGGGAAGGTCATCCCATGCACAGTGATTGAAGCAGGACCGTGCTACATCTCGCAGGTGAAGACTGTGGAGAAGGATGGGTACGCAGCATACCAAGTGGCCTTTGATGAAAAAAAACTTTCCCGAACACCAAAACCACAACAGGGGCATTTCAAAAAAGCAAATGTGCCACCAGCATACTTTGTTAGAGAATTTCGCAAAGAAGTGTTAGGTCTTGACCTGAAGCCGGGAGATAGCTTCAAGGTAGATGTGTTCAAGGAAGGAGATTTAGTCGATGTGATTGGTATTTCAAAGGGGAAAGGTTTCCAAGGTGTCGTCAAGCGTCATCACTTTGGCGGCGGGAGCAGAACTCACGGTCAATCGGACCGACTGCGTGCGCCAGGGTCGCTTGGCGGTTCATCGTTTCCATCACGTGCCTTCAAGGGACTGCGAATGGCAGGAAGAATGGGCGGAGAGAGAGTAACGGTGAAGAATCTTAAGGTAGTGAAAGTCCTTGCCGATGCAAACCTATTGGTGGTCAAAGGCGCAGTACCGGGCAGAAGAGGTGGCTATTTGCAAATTGTTTCAGCAAAAGGATGAGGGGCAACCATGCTACTGAAAGTGCTGACAAAAACTGGGGCTGACAGCGGCGAGACAATAGAGCTAAATCCAGCGATTTTCGAAATCGAGCCCAATGACCACGCCATTTACATGGATGTACGCTCCATCATGGCAAACCAACGTCAGGGTACGCACAAGGTAAAATCGCGTGGGGAAGTGCGCGGAGGCGGTAGAAAGCCGTATCGCCAGAAAGGAACAGGAGCTGCACGGCGTGGTTCACAACGCTCGCCACTGTTGGTCGGCGGCGGCGCCATTTTTGGACCAAGACCCCATGACTATGTCATAAAAATCAACAAAAAAGTAAAGCAACTGGCGCGTAAGTCCGCCCTGAGCTACAAAGCCAAAGAATCAGCAATCGTCGTAGTAGAAGATTTTAAGTTGGAGCAAATCAAAACTAAAGAAATTGCTACAGTCCTGAAAAACTTAGGGCTGGAAGATAAAAAAACACTGTTTTTGACGGCAGGAAAAGATGAAGTAATCTACAAGTCAGGACGAAACATTCCTTACCTGACGGTATTAGAAGCACAAAAAGCTTCAACCTACGACATTTTGAACTGCAAAACGCTCCTATTGCAGAAAAGTGCCGTCAAGGTGTTAGAAGAAAATCTAAGCATGAACTAACAAGTATGGTAGATATTCTGATTCGTCCGATACTGACTGAAAAAGCTCTCAAGCTCTCTGAAGAAAAAAACCAATATGCGTTTGAAGTACATCGCAAAGCAACCAAAGAAGAAATCAAGAAAGCCGTAGAGGAAAAATTTGGGGTCAAGGTAGAATCAGTTCGGACGGTCATAATTCAGGGTAAGCGCAAAGTGCGCTTTACACGCAAAGGGATTCAGGAGGGGAAAAAACCTGACATCAAGAAGGCTTATGTAACACTCTCGAAAGATTCTAAGATTGACTACTACGGCACTTCAGGACAACAGCAAGGGTAAAAATTAAAAGAAAAGAACATGCCGATACGTAACATGCAGCCAAGAACGCCGGGAACACGGTTTATGTCGTTCTCGACGTTCGAGGAAATTACCAAGACAGAGCCCGAGAAGAGTTTGATTGTACCGCTTAAAAAGACAGGTGGTCGCAACAACTTAGGGCGAATAACCTGTCGCGGAATGGGCGGTGGTGCAAAACGCCACTATCGCATCATTGACTTTAAGCGCAATAAGGATGGCATGAGCGCAACCGTAATTGCGATTGAATACGACCCAAATCGTTCAGCTCGTATTGCACTAATAGAGTACGAGGATAAGGAACGACGCTACATCTTAGCGCCAAATGGCATCAAAGTTGGCGATAAAATTGAAACGGGCGAAACGGCAGATATCAAAATAGGCAACACACTACCGCTCAAGAACATTCCAGTCGGTACAGAGGTTCATAATGTTGAGATGAAAGCTGGCAAGGGCGGACAAATTGCCCGTAGCGCAGGTACATTTGCTGTTCTACTAGCAAAAGAGGGAAACTATGCAACGCTGAAGATGCCATCAGGCGAGTTGCGAAAGGTACGAATTGAATGCCGAGCAACTATCGGCGTGGTAGGAAACATAGAGCATGAAAACATCTCGTTAGGTAAAGCTGGTCGAGCTCGCTGGTTAGGTATCCGACCGATTACACGCGGTATGGCTCGTAACCCTGTCGACCATCCCATGGGCGGTGGCGAGGGCCGCTCTAAATCAGGCGGCGGACGCCGACACCCACGGTCACCATGGGGACAGCTTGCTAAAGGATTTAAGACTCGTAACAGGAAGAAAGCTTCAGAAAAACTTATTGTACGCGATAGAAGAGAAGCATAATCTAGGAGGAGAGTACTATGCCTCGTTCGCTGAAGAAAGGACCGTTCATTCAGGAGCGTTTGCTCAAACGTATTCGTGAGCTCAATGAGAAGAACGAAAAAAAGGTGCTCAAAACCTGGTCACGTGCATCAATGATTTCACCGGAATTTGTAGGTCATACCATTGCTGTGCATAACGGCAGGACACATATACCTGTCTATATCACAGAAAACATGGTTGGGCACAAGCTAGGAGAGTTTGCGCCAACCAGAACATTCCGAGGACACACATCGGGAGACAAAAAAGAAAAATCGGGTTCAGCACCTGGCAAAAAGTAATTGGAGAGGGCAATGGGTGCAAGGAAACGTAAGGCAGCAGAAGCTCGCAAAGAGGCACGCCGCAACGCCACCAGAAGTATGGCTGTGCTCAGACATACGCCAACTTCGCCACGCAAAATGAGATTGGTCGTGGATTTGGTGCGCGGCAAAGATGTAGAGACAGCAACAGCAATTTTGCAAAACTCTACAAAGCATGCGGCGCGCACGGTGCTGCGTACGCTGAAGTCTGCAGTCTCTAACTACATGAACCGTAACAATGAAACAGTTAGCGAGCGTGACCTCTACATAGTAGAAGCCTATGTCAATGCAGGGGTTACGCTTAAACGAATTGCTCCTGCTCCAATGGGGCGAGCTTACCGCATCAGAAAACGCTCAAACCATTTGACGATTGTTGTCGATAAGCGAAAGACAAAACAGGATAGCAACGCAAACAAAAAGACTGTAGCAGGATAAAGACCAACTGACAAAAAAAGAAGCATAAACCTGTGGGGCAAAAAGTAAATCCAATCGGATTCCGACTCGGCATCATAAAAGACTGGGACTCGCGCTGGTACGACAACTCCGTATCAGTGGCCGACAAGGTGAAAGAAGACTACATGATTCGCAACTATGTGATGACACGCCTGAAGCGTCAGAAGGCAGGAGTGTCAAAGGTTGTAATTGAAAGAACGACAAAAAATATCAAGCTGTTCATATACGCTGCGCGTCCCGGTGCCGTTGTCGGTAAAAGTGGTGAAGAAATCAATACGCTCAGTCAGGAGTTAGGCAAACTGACAGAAAAGGAAGTCAAGATAGATGTTATTGAAATCAAAAAACCAGAGCTAGATGCGCAGTTAGTCGCTGACAACATTGCAGCACAGCTTGAAGGGCGAGTAGCCTTTCGACGTGCTATGAAACAGGCTATCCAACAAGCAACACGTGCAGGTGCAGAGGGAATTCGAGTGCAGGTCAGCGGCCGACTGGGTGGTGCAGAAATTGCGCGCATGGAGCAGTACAGAGAAGGCAAGGTGCCACTGCATACCTTGCGTGCAAATATCGACTATGCACAAGCCACTGCCTTCACTATCACAGGGACTGTAGGGGTAAAAGTGTGGATTTACAAGGGCGAAATTTTAGGTCAGCGCATTGAGGCGCTCGAAGAAGAAGAGCGCCAGAAGGTGCGCGACCGCCGCGAAAGTGCAAAAGCACGCGCACGTCAGAGCGGCGAAAAGCAAGGCGGTCGCCGACGTCGACGCCGACGCAGCAAAGGCGGCACAACTGAAAGCAGTGGCTCAACAACACCTACGACCGAGAACTAAAGAGTGGAGGGACTAAGCTATGCTGATGCCTAAGCGCGTAAAGTACCGCAAAGCACAGCGCGGAAGAATAAAAGGCAAAGCTACGCGCGGTACAGAAATCGCATTCGGTGCTTTTGGATTAAAAGCTCTAGACCCTGGCTGGATTACGAGCCGCCAAATTGAGGCAGCTCGTATCGCTATGACACGCTACATGAGACGAGATGGAAAAACATGGATTCGCATCTTCCCTGACAAGCCAGTCACCAAAAAACCAGCAGAAACACGCATGGGTTCGGGAAAAGGCTCACCAGAATTTTGGGTGGCCACTGTAAAGCCAGGGTGTATCATGTTTGAAGTCGATGGCGTGCCACGAGCCACTGCAGAAGAGGCATTGCGTCTGGCGGCTGCCAAACTGCCAGTCCGAACAAAATTTGTTGTGCGTCCCGACTACGAAGAAAGTGCAACTGCAAAGAAGTAAGGTAGAGGAGAAGAACTATGAAAAAATATGAAATCGCTGCACTCAGCGACGACGAGATGAGAGAGCGAATCAAAGAGTATAAGGCGAAAATTGCCGAAATCAAGTTCAATAAGGCAATTGATCCGCCAGCTAACCCAATGATTCTACGCAATCTAAGAAGAGATATTGCACGCATGAAAACATTTCTGCGGCAAAGGGAACTTGCAGCAGAAAAACAAAAGCAGAAGAGCAATTCAAACACTTAAATAGGCAATGTCAGAACAGCAAGAGCAAAGAGAACAAGAACCTGTAGCACCAGAGACGCAAAGTTCTACGCAACAAGCTGAAGAAGCGCAGGAGAAAAAGAATAAGCGCGAAAGAATCGGTAAAGTCATAAGCGACAAGATGCAAAAAAGCATCGTTGTCGCAATTGAGCGACGGGTTCAACACCCGATTTACAAGAAATACTTCAAGAAAACGACTAAGATTATGGCACACGACGAGATGAATGAGGCTAAGATTGGAGATATTGTGCGCATTGTGGAAACAAGACCAATAAGCAAACGCAAAGCGTGGAAACTAGTTGAAATTATAGAGCGAGCGAAGTAACTTTATATATTACACAGAAACAAGTTACAGCCATGATTCAAAACGAGACGAATTTGGTTGTAGCCGATAACAGCGGCGCAAAGAAAGTTCGAGTCATTCATGTGCTTGGAGGCACACGGCGTCGTTATGCGAGTATCGGCGATGTTGTTGTAGTGTCCATCAAGTCAGCTATACCCGGAGGCATAGTCAAGAAAAAAGAAATTTCACGCGCTGTAGTGGTAAGAACTAAGAAAGAATATCGGCGCAAGGATGGTACATACATTCGCTTCGATGAGAACGCTGTGGTGCTCATCAATGCACAAGGTGAACCAAGAGGAACACGCATCTTTGGTCCAATTGCTAGGGAGTTGCGTGATAAACAATACACAAAGATTATTTCACTTGCGCCTGAAGTTGTTTAAACTTGCAGTTCAGTATATGCGGGAGTAACTCAGTTGGTAGAGTCACAGCCTTCCAAGCTGTTGGTCGCGGGTTCGAGTCCCGTCTCCCGCTCAACGAATGCTAGGTACAACCTTAGAACGATATAGACCAGACATGAAGACTGGTACCAAAAGACCCAAAATGCATGTCAAAAAGGGCGACACGGTTGTGCTGCTCAAGAATATCACTTCTGCCAAGAGTGTTGGGGCAGACCGCGAGAAGGGCTACCAAGGTAAGGTGCTACGAGTATTTCCAGAGACCAATAGAGTAATTGTGGAAGGTGTCAACATCCGAAGAAAGCATGTGCGCCCAAACAAAAATTATCCGCAGGGCGCAATCATTGAGCGCGAAATGCCAATTCATGCATCAAATGTAAGGAAAGTTTAACCTCCAGTAGAAGGCTTAACGGGAGATGACAAAGACCATCTCCAAAAATTTAGAGAGAAAATGGCCGAAAAGGAACGAAAAAAACAAAAAGACAAGAGTGAAGAACCTGCACAAACCACTGTAGCTACATCAGATGAACCAGCGCCGCCACCGCGCCTGCTTGTAAAATATCGTCAAGAGGTAGTCAAGCGCCTAATGGAGCAGTTCAAATACAAGAACATAATGATGGTGCCGCGCTTGGAAAAAATTGCTATCAACATGGGCGTCGGTGAAGCGGCTCAAGATCCGAAACTGTTAGACATTGCTGTAAGAGAACTGGCGCTGATTACTGGTCAGAAGCCTGAAATTCGCAAGGCAAGAAAAGCAATCTCAAACTTCAAACTAAGAGAAAATCAGCCAATTGGTTGCAGAGTAACACTGCGTAGGCAAAGAATGTATGAGTTCATGGATAGATTGATTTCACTGGCTATTCCACGTATCCGAGATTTCAGAGGGGTTAGTGACAGTAGCTTTGATGGGAGAGGAAACTATACACTTGGCATAAAGGAGCAGATTATTTTCCCAGAAATTGATATTGACAAGGTAACCAAAATCAACGGCATGGATATCACGTTTGTAACCACAGCCAAGACCGATGAGGAAGCCTATGCGCTTCTGAAGGAACTTGGCATGCCGTTTAGAAAGAAAAACTAATTACTACTAATTAGCTAAAACGAAATGGCAAAGAAGAGTGTCATTGCACGAAACGAGAAGCGCAGAAAATTGATAGAGCGCTACGCTGAGCTTCGCCAAAAGCTAAAACAAGAGGGAAACTGGGAAGCACTACGAGCTCTCCCACGCGATAGCTCACCGACACGATACCGTAACCGATGCTCCATCACAGGTAGAGGGCGTGGAGTGTATAGAAAGTACGGAGTGTGTCGGCACATTCTACGCAAATTTGCTTTGGAGGGCAAAATCCCCGGAATGAAGAAGGCTAGCTGGTAAATTTCCCAGTAATTAAGGTCTCTTTCAATCAACCTTCGTGGCTGCTGCAGGTAAGAAAAACTTGCAGGACGCACGAAGAAACCTGAACCACAAATGCCTGTTACCGATCCAATCGCTGATTACTTGACACGAATCCGTAACGCTGCAAAGGCAAAGCATAAAACAGTTGATGTTCCCAGCTCAAAGCTGAAAGTCAGCATCTCTCAGCTTTTGAAAGAAAAGGGATACATCAAGGATTTCACGGTGATTGAGACGGGAAAATTCCCAGTCTTACGCCTACATCTCAAGTACGACGCCTACGGAAGACACGCTATAAAGAGTCTGGAACGCGTCAGTACGCCTGGGCGTCGCATCTATGAGGGAAAGAATATCAAAAGATACTTGAACGGGTTAGGACTGTATGTTTTAAGCACATCGAAGGGATTGATGACCGACAAAGAAGCACGCGCAGCAGGTGTAGGCGGCGAAGTCTTGTTCCGTATTAGCTAAAAATAGAAGGAGAGTAGCATGTCCCGAATTGGAAAAAAGCCCATTCCAATTGCTAAGGGAGTTAAGGTAGAGGTCAAAGACGGTATAATCATAGTAGAAGGTCCAAAAGGGAGGTTGGAGCGACCACTGAAGGGAGCACTGACGGTCAAGATAGAGCCAGAGAGTGTAAAGGTAGAGCGGCAAAACGACGAGAAGCAGACCAAGGCTTTACACGGATTATACCGAGCACTTATCAACAACATGATTATAGGAGTCTCTCAAGGCTATTCACGAAAGTTAGAACTGGTAGGGGTTGGATACAAAGCAGAAGCAAAGAGCAACTATGTGATATTTTCGTTAGGGTATTCACATCCCATCTACTTCAAACCACCAGATGGTGTGAAGGTAGAAGTGCCACAGCCAACCAGTGTAGTAGTTAGCGGCATCGATAAGGAACTGGTCGGTAGCGTGGCAGCAAAGATTCGCTCGTTCAAGAAGCCTGAGCCATACAAAGGCAAGGGCATTAGATACGAAAATGAGGTTATTCGCCGCAAGGAAGGTAAGACTGCAGGTAAGTAATAGATAGCCGAAAGCGGCTAATATCACTTTTGCGAAAAAAGCTATGAATCCAATCCTTAAAGCACGACGCAGAGAAAGAGTAAAAGCACGGGTGCGCAAACGCATATCAGGCACCCCAGAACGGCCACGCTTGTCTGTGTACCGAAGTCTCAATCATATCTATGCACAAATCATTGACGATGAAAGTGGCCGAACTTTAGCAGCAGCCAGCAGCAACTCAAAGACCATAAGGCAAATATCAAAAGGTAAGAAAAAAACCGAAATCAGCAGAGAGGTGGGGAGAGAACTAGCCCAGAAAGCAAGGGCTGTTGGAATAGTCAAAGTGGCTTTTGACAGAAATGGGTACCGCTATCACGGACGCGTACGTGCATTAGCTGAAGGCGCACGTGAAGGCGGGTTGGAATTCTAAAATTCAATAAGCAAAGAGATGGCAAGATTGCAGAAAAAAATCAGACCAGGCGAACTCAATCTGAAAGAAAAGCTAGTAAAGGTAAATCGTACAGCAAAAGTCGTCAAAGGTGGTAAGCGCTTTGGATTCAATGCTATTGTCGTTGTTGGAGATGGAGAAGGACATGTCGGATGTGGATTAGGCAAGGCAAATGAAGTGCAAGATGCAATTGCCAAAGGCATTGAGGATGCAAAGAAGAACATAATAGAAGTGCCAATTGTCAAGGGAACCATCCCGCACGAAGTGGTGGCAAAGTTTGGAGCAGCAAAGGTTTTGCTAAAGCCTGCCTCACCAGGGACGGGTATCATCGCAGGTAGTGCTGTACGCGCTGTGCTGGAAAGTGCAGGCATTAAGGATGTACTCACTAAATCACTGGGGTCGTCAAATCCACATAATGTGGTAAAGGCGACCATAAAGGGTTTGCAGAGCTTAAGTGATGCACTCGATGTAGCAGAACGACGCGGAAAAACTTTGACGGAAGTCTACCAATCCTAAAATCATACGAACGATGTCAGAAGCAACTGCTCAGCCGACGAAGAAACTCAAAATTACACAGGTGCGTAGTGTTATTGGCTCGACAAAGAAGCAAAAGGCGACTATCAAGGCTCTGAAGTTAGGACGACCGAACTATTGGGTCGTACTAAACGACACGCCTCAAGTGCGTGGGCAATTGCGTGTAGTATCGCATCTTGTTAAGGTCGAGGAAGTTCAGACGTGAGATTTGTCTGTTTAATGACTTAACCATATAAGACATGAACCTAAGCACACTTCGCCCAGCTGTAGGGTCAAGAAAAGCACGCAAGCGAGTTGGCAGAGGCCCAGGCTCCGGGCATGGTACAACTGCAGGTAGAGGAACTAAAGGGCATAAGTCCAGAAGCGGCTATACCCATTCGTTCAAGGAAGGGGGACAGATGCCACTGGTCCGCCGACTACCAAAATTTGGCTTTACAAAGCCAAATCGTGAAGAATTTGAAATTATCAACGTCGGGCAGTTAGAGGAATGGGTAAAAAAAGGTAAATTGACAACAGAAGTAACATTGGAAGCACTTGTCAGAGTGGGCGTGCCAGCAAGGCGCCATCGTGTGAAAATTTTAGGCGACGGAGAGCTGACCACTGCACTCAACGTGACGGCTCATGCATTCAGCGCCAGCGCAAAAGAAAAAATTGAGAAAGCTGGTGGGAGCATTACCCTTGCTACACGCACGCTCGAGGAAGCAGAGCGAATGGAGAAGACAAAGCCATTACAAGAGGCGCTGATTACGCCGAAGAAACCTGTAGAAGAAATTAAACAAGCAGCAAAAGCAGCGCGTAGAGCTGCACAAGCAATGGCTAAGAAGTAAAATGTGGTAAATGTGCTAACTGGAAACAACAATGAAGCTTATTGATAGCATCCGAAATATTGGCAAGATACCTGAACTGAAGGATAGAATTCTTTACACTGTAGGACTGCTGATTGTCTACCGTATTGGCTCGCATATCACAATTCCAGGGGTGGATGCTTCCGCAGTAGCCGATGCTGGGCAAGGACCAACCAACGATTTATTTGGTTTGTTTGACCTCTTTGTAGGCGGTGCATTCAAGCGAGCATCCGTGTTTGCATTAGGGATTATGCCCTACATTTCAGCGTCAATTATCATTCAACTACTGGGAGCAGTAACCCCATACTTTCAGAAACTGCAAAAAGAGGGCGAGGAAGGAAGAAAGAAACTTAATCAGCTAACACGCTATGGAACCGTGCTGGTAGCTATGCTACAAGCATGGGGAGTTAGTGTGAGCCTGTCGAGTCCATCTTCATTTGGTCAGCCAATTGTACCAAACCCGGGATTTTTCTTTACACTCTCCACTATCATTACACTGACGGCAGCGACGATTTTTACAATGTGGCTGGGCGAAAGAATTACTGAGCGCGGAATTGGTAACGGCATTTCACTGATTATCATGATAGGAATTTTAGCGCGCTTTCCACAGGCATTGGTTGGTGAATGGCAACTGGTGGCATCGGGGAGCAAAAACTTGATTGTAGAAATTATTGTGCTTGCAATCATGTTGCTAATCGTAGCTGGTGTCGTATTTCTAACAATCGGGACGCGTCGAATTCCAGTGCAGTATGCACGCCGAGTGGTAGGTAGAAAAATCTATGGCGGCACAACACAGTATATCCCCATGCGTGTGATTACGGCAGGTGTTATGCCAATTATCTTTGCGCAATCTATCATGTTTATTCCGAGCACAATTGTCTCATTCTTCCCAGAAAGTGAAGCAATGCAAAGCATTAGTGCGTTTATTTCGTACGACTCATGGGGATACGCAATTATTTTTGGCATACTGATTGTTTTCTTTACTTACTTTTACACAGCGATTGCATTTAACCCAAAGGATGTTGCAGATACAATGCAAAAGCAAGGGGGATTCATCCCTGGTGTGCGCCCGGGGAAACCTACATCTGATTTTATCGACAATATCCTGACAAAAATAACATTACCAGGAGCGATCGCACTTGCAATCATTGCTATCTTGCCGACATTGCTAACGAAGTTTGGCAATGTCACACCGGGCTTTGCACAGTTCTTCGGTGGCACAAGCCTCTTAATCATTGTAGGTGTGGCGCTCGATACTTTGCAGCAAATTGAGAGCTATCTCCTGATGCGCCACTACGATGGTTTCATGAAGTCAGGCCGACTTAAGGGACGTAGCGTTCCCGTATAAAAAATCAAAAAGAAAAAGTAAATCAAAAAGTACAACAAGACACGATGGTAACGGCTAGAAGTGAGCGAGAAATCGAGCTGATGAGGGAAAGCGGACGAATCGTTGCTGAGACTTTGGACATGCTCAGCGAAGAAATACGAGAAGGTATCACAACGAAACGATTGGATGAGCTGGCAGAAGAGTACATTCGCTCCCAAGAAGCTATACCAAGCTTTTTAGGATATGTGCCGAAAGGTGCGCGTGGAGTCAGACCCTATCCAGCCACCTTATGCACATCGATCAATGAAGAAGTTGTGCATGGTATTCCGAGCCCTAAGCGTGTGATAAAGGATGGGGATATTATTTCTATTGACTGCGGTGTCTACAAAAACGGCTATCATGCTGATGCTGCGCGTACCTTTTTAGTTGGAGATGTCAAACCTGAAGTTGTGAAACTGGTACAGGTGACAGAGACTTGTTTGGAACTTGGCATAAGAGAAGCAGTGGTAGGGAAGCGCTTGTATGATATTTCTGCTGCGATTCAGGAGTATGCAGAGAGTTTCGGATACGGTGTTATTGAGAATATGGTAGGTCACGGTATTGGTACGCGCTTGCACGAAGAACCGCCTGTGCCAAACATTGGCAAACGCAATACTGGTATCTTTCTGCGAGAGGGGATGTGTCTTGCTATTGAGCCGATGATAAACTTAGGTAAATCGCGTAAGTCAATTATCGCTGCCGATACATGGACAGCCATTACGGCAGATAGGAAGCCTGCGGCGCATTTTGAGCACACCGTAGTAGTGCGTAAAGGTAAGGCGGAGATTCTGACACTTTCGCGAAAGCAAAAGCCAGTGCTTGAAGAAACTACAAAACACTCTGAAGCTCTGAATCATCCTGAATAATCCGTTAAAAAAGATAACTTTATGGCAAAGGAAGAAGCGATTGAAATAGATGGTGTAATTCTTGAAGCCTTACCTAACGCAAGCTTTAGGGTAAGGTTGGAAAATAACCTTGAAATTTTAGCGCATGTGTCAGGCAAGATGAGAATGAACTTTATCAAGATTCTGCCTGGCGATCGGGTGCGTGTGCAGGTTTCTCCATACGATTTTAGCAAAGGGCGCATTACCTACCGATTCAAGTAGGTAGGTGGAGAAATTTTGATTTTTCAACGCACTTTTGTATCTTTGCGCCCCTTTTGGTCAAGGGGGTTAAACTAAAAAGGTAAGCCATGAAAGTCTACTCATCAGTTAGAAAGCGTTGTGAGGCCTGCAAGATTGTGCGCAGGAAGGGGAAGATCTACGTCATTTGCAAGAAAAATCCAAACCATAAGCAGCGTCAAGGATAAGCAATGAGAATTGCAGGTGTAGATCTTCCGAGAAATAAGCGTGCCGTGATTGGGCTGACCTATATCTACGGCATTGGAAGGACTTCTGCTAAGAAAATATTAGCCAAAGCGGGAATTGATGAAAATAAGCGCATTTCGGAACTGACAGACGAGGAAGCTAATGCAATTCGTAACATTATCGCAACAGAATACAAGGTAGAAGGACAAGCCCGCAGCGAGCAGCAGATGGCTATCAAACGACTGATGGACATCGGTTGCTATCGCGGCATACGCCATCGTCGCGGGCTGCCAGTGAGAGGTCAGCGCACACGGACCAATGCAAGAACGCGTAAAGGCAAGCGTAAGACAGTAGCTGGCAAGAAGAAAGCTGTAGCCAAGAAGTAATCCTGAACAAAAAGTATGGCGACTGAAAAGACGAGTTCAGCCAAACGCAAAAAGAAAGTGGCTGCAACCAGCGAAGGTATTGCACATATTAAAGCCACTTTCAATAACATCTTGGTAACCATTACTGACATGGCTGGCAATACCATCGCGTGGTCGACAGCTGGCAGAAATGGCTTCAAAGGGTCAAAGAAGAATACGCCCTATGCGGCACAAGTGACCGCGGAAGCAGCAGCTAAGGAAGCTTATGACTACGGCGTGCGCAAAGTTGATGTGCGGATAAAAGGACCAGGGTCAGGACGTGATGCGGCAATTCGGTCACTGCAAGTGGCTGGCCTAGAAGTGCGCTCAATTCGTGATGTGACCCCACTACCACACAACGGCTGCCGACCACCAAAGCGTCGAAGAGTGTAGAACTTTAATGCCACTCAATTCAGAATCTTCTACTCAATCATGGCAAGATATTTAGGACCAACTGCAAAAGTTTCTCGCCGACTGGGAGTAGCAATCGTTCCAAAAGACGAAAAATACCTAGAGCGACGACCATACCCACCAGGGCAACATGGTCAAGATAAAAAGGGCAAAATGTCAGAGTATGCGATGCAGTTGCGCGAAAAGCAGAAGATGAAATACATCTATGGCGTATTAGAACGCCAATTCAGGCGCTACTTCGCTGAAGCATCGCGACTGAAAGGCGTGACAGGCGAGAACTTGGTCAAAATTCTCGAGTCACGGTTGGATAATGTGGTCTATCGTGCTGGTTTTGCTGTAAGTCGTCCAGCAGCGCGCCAATTGGTCACGCACTGCCATTTACTGGTGAATGGTAAGAAGGTCAATATACCATCGTACCTGCTACGCCCTGGCGATGTCATTGAGTTCAGAGAAAAAAGTAAAAATTTGGAAGTGGTGCGTGATGCTCTCAGCAAAAAACCAGATTCACAAATTCCACAATGGATTCAGGTCGATAAAGCAAACCTGAGAGCAGTGTTTCTCAATGCACCTGAACGCAGTGAAGTGCAAGAGCCATTTAATGAACAACTGGTGGTAGAACTCTATTCCAAGTAAAGCGTATCTCAACGTCTGTAATTGCTGACAAACCTACAATGCAAGAGGGGCTATGATTCAACCGATGCAAATGCCTGAACGGCTTGAGCTAGATGAGGCCACTTTTACGAACCAGTATGGACGCTTTATTGCCCAACCACTGGAACGAGGCTACGGCGTGACGATTGGCAACATGATGCGTCGCGTGCTGCTATCGTCATTGCCAGGAACAGCTATTACGGGCGTCAAAATCGAGGGAGTCTTGCATGAATTTTCCACGATAGAAGGTGTTAAGGAAGATGTTCCAGATATTATTCTAAACCTTAAACAAGTGCGATTTCGCTCCATCAGTAAGCGAAACGCAACAGTTTCGCTGGTGCTCAAGGGACCGAAAGATTTCGTAGCAGGAGATATTGTCAGTCCTGAAGCAGATTTTGAGGTGCTAAACCCTGACCTGCACATTGCTACACTAACGAAAAACATTACGCTAAAGCTCGACCTTTATATCGGAAGGGGGCGCGGCTATGTTCCGGCTGAAGAAAACAAGCCAGAAAACGCGCCACTTGGTTACATTGCCGTTGATGCTATCTTTACGCCAATTCGCAATGTGAAATACAGTGTGGAGAATACACGCGTAGGTCAGCGAACAGACTATGAAAAGCTTATCCTAGAAGTACAAACCGACGGGTCAATTCAGCCTGATGAGGCAATTAGTATGGCTGGGAAAATTATCGCTGACCATGTAAGCCTCTTTACGAAGTTTGCACCAAGCACTGAAGAAGAAACTGTAGAACAAGAGGTGCAGCAGGATGATGCTGAATTTGAGCGCATTAGAAATCTCTTGATGACACGCATGGAAGATTTAGAACTTTCTGTGCGTTCGCATAACTGCCTTCGTTCAGCAGAAATTGAAACCCTTGGTCAGCTGGTTAGCAAACGAGAAGAAGAGTTGCTGCGCTTCAAAAACTTCGGTAAAAAGTCCCTTGCTGAACTCAAAGAGCTTGTAGAATCGAAAGGACTCCATTTTGGAATGGATGTCTCTAAGTATCGCTTGAATGAAAAGTGAAATTTTGAAACCATGCGTAAGCGAATCTCATTACGAAAACTTGGACGCACAGCTAGCCATCGCCGAGCAACTATGGCTAATCTGTGCACACAACTAATTTTGCACAAGCGCATTCGAACGACGGAAGCCAAGGCGAAAGAGATGCGCCGCTATATCGAGCCGCTTATTACTCGTGCGAAAGAAGGTACTACGCACGCACATCGCGAGGTCTTCAAATTCATCCGAAATAAGCAAGCCATCAAGGAACTCTTCGGCGAAATTGCAAACAAGGTTGCAGACCGACCGGGGGGCTACACTCGTGTGATTAAACTACCACCTCGTTTCGGTGATGCAGCAAAAATGGCGATGATTGAACTGGTCGACTACAGCGAAGCTCCAACTGAACGTCGCCGCGGACGCCAAGATCGCGAAAAACGCGTCAGGGGGTCAAAAGAAGCACAAGCAAAAGCATCTGGAGAACAAAAACAAGCAGCAGCAACAGCTTGACATCAAGTGTCATAAACTTTCAAGGGCTTGCTAGAGAGGGAGCAAGCCTTTTTGATTTTCTTATTTGCCGCAAAAAGTTTTGTAAGAAAAACGCGAAGGGCACGAGGAAAGCAGAGCAGTGCCGCAAGTTCGCGGAATGCTATGCTACCTGCATCGGTGCAGATGCAAACTTTCTGCGAATAACATCAGCAACGCGTTCCATCTGCCACATCGGTGTGGATGTAGCGCCGCAGACGCCAACGCTTTCCACCAGAGTTCCATCTTCACGCATAAACCAATCAGCTTGTAGTTCGTCTTCGTGTTCGGCAAAATAGGTGCGTGGATTAGCTGCTTTGCATACGCCAAACAGCACTTTCCCATTAGAGCTCTTTTTGCCTGCCACGAATACGATTACTTCATGCTGTTGGGCAAACTTGGTAAGTTTTTCATCACGGTTTGAGACCTGGCGACAGATGGTGTCTTTGGCGAGGAATTCAACGGCTCCTGCGTTAGTGGCTTCGAGGTCAAAATTTTCGGCGCGCCCTTTTGCTGAAAAACGCTTGAGAAGCGCATCACGCAGAGCGTAGAACCCTTTTGTATCTTGTGTGGTCTGGGAAAGCAGAACTGTTTTCTTGTTAAAGTCAATTGCGGCCAGTTCAGACTCGTCGCTTAGGT
>Ga0308407_1000005_pt1:37500-317205 | contig 317205 bp, 301 predicted proteins | sample HotsprSampleMSe2_FD_203476 | JGI IMG/M metagenome (GOLD analysis project Ga0308407, IMG submission 203476) | Hot spring phototrophic mat microbial communities from Mushroom Spring, Yellowstone National Park, Wyoming, United States - 20060911_MSe2 ...
ATCTCCGCGCTCTTGTGTCCCAGTTGTACACTGCGATACAGTCGCACGGCATCTGCTATGCTACACGCTTAGGCTTCTTTTGTAGTATACTGGTTGACTTAGCGCAGTGTTGCAGAAGAAGCCGAAAGCGCGCAGGCGTTGGTGAGAACTGCGCACCGCTTTACACAGTCCTCACCAACTTTATTAGCACTGCTGTTCAGGCAGTGCGTGTGTCCATAGAAAGGAGGTGATCCAGCCGCACCTTCCGGTACGGCTACCTTGTTACGACTTAGCCCCAGTTACCGCCTTCACCTTCAACGCAAAGCGTCTTCGGGTGCCGGCGACTTCCATGGCTTGACGGGCGGTGTGTACAAGGCCCGGGAACGTATTCACCGCAGCATGCTGATCTGCGATTACTAGCGATTCCGCCTTCACGGGGTCGAGTTGCAGACCCCGATCCGAACTGAGAGCGCTTTTTTGGGATTCCCTCCGTCTTGCGACTTCGCCCATTGTAGCGCCCATTGTAGTACGTGTGAAGCCCTAGGCATAAGGGCCATGAGGACTTGACGTCATCCCCTCCTTCCTCTCTACTTGCGTAGGCAGTCTCGCTAGAGTGCTCAGCATTACCTGGTAGCAACTAGCGATAGGGGTTGCGCTCGTTGCGGGACTTAACCCAACATCTCACGACACGAGCTGACGACAGCCATGCAGCACCTGTGCTGGATCCCTTTCGGACACGGACTTTCATCCGCTTTACCCAGCATGTCAAGCCTAGGTAAGGTTCTTCGCGTTGCATCGAATTAATCCACATACTCCACCGCTTGTGCGGGCCCCCGTCAATTCCTTTGAGTTTCAACCTTGCGGTCGTACTTCCCAGGTGGGATGCTTAATGCGTTAGCTACGCCACTGAACCGAAGTCCAACAGCTAGCATCCATCGTTTAGGGCGTGGACTACCAGGGTATCTAATCCTGTTTGCTCCCCACGCTTTCGTGCCTCAGCGTCAGTTGCCGGCCAGAGACCTGCCTTCGCCACTGGTGTTCCTTCCGATCTCTACACATTCCACCGCTACACCGGAAATTCCAGCCTCCCCTCCGGCACTCTAGACTTGCAGTATCGAGAGCACTTCCTTCGTTGAGCGAAGGGCTTTAACCCTCGACTTGCAAATCCGCCTACACACCCTTTACACCCAGTAAATCCGGACAACGCTCGCCACCTCTGTATCACCGCGGCTGCTGGCACAGAGTTAGCCGTGGCTTATTCGTAGGGTACCGTCAGGCTCGCTGAGCGAGTTTTTCGTCCCCTACAAAAGGGCTTTACAATCCGAAGACCTTCATCGCCCACGCGGCGTTGCTGCTTCAGGCTTTCACCCATTGAGCAATATTCCTCACTGCTGCCATCCGTAGATGTCTGGACCGTGTCTCAGTTCCAGTGTGGCTGATCATCCTCTCAGACCAGCTACCCGTCGTTGGCTTGGTAGGCCATTACCCTACCAACTACCTGATGGGATATAGGCTCATCCTTCGGCGATAAAATCTTTCAAGTCTCCTCAATATCTGGTATTATCTTCGCTTTCGCGAAGTTATCCCAGACCGAAGGGTAGATTCCTATACATTACTCACCCTTGCGCCAAGTACTCGTGTTGCCACTTTCCTTCGGCTTGCATGTGTTAGGCACGCCGCCAGCGTTCGTCCTGAGCCAGGATCAAACTCTCCGTAGTAAAAGAGTTTGAACTCTTGGAAATCCTGCGCTCAACTACTGGTGTGTACCGCTGTAGTTGAAACTACCTAAGCGCCCGCAAGCGCATAGGTAACTGCTTTCGGCTTCTGCAACAACTTGCCAAAGAACCTCTTAAACCCTCGCTAGAGAAGACCTGCTCTCTGAGCGAAAGGGCTATAAATATACAGTGTTTTTTCTAACTTGTCAAGACCCCCTTCACGATTTTTTATGCCTGCTCCAGAGAGCAGACACCTCTCGGAAGGTGGACAAGAATAATAACACATTGTCAGGAAATTTGCAAATTCTTTCCCCTCTTTTGTGAGCAAGCTTCCAAGACAAACAAAACTTTTCTTTCTGAAATGAAAGTTCTCGTTAAGTAGTTGCAAAAGAAAAGCCCTTTACTGCCCCAAAATTGGGCGAAGTTTCTTATGTTGTTTCAATACTTTTAGCAACCTATTTGGCTTTTATCCATGTCAGAAGATTTCACGAACTCACGCATATTGTTGGATGAGGAGAGTCGCCTGCTCAGAACTCACCGTAAGTCTCTACCGTTTTGGCAACGCGTTGGCAAGCAAAAGTATTGGCTTCATCTCTCGCTGTTTCTCATTACTTTCATGACCACTACGCTGGCTGGGGCTCAATGGGTTGGCAAAAACATTGACCTCACAAACTTTGAGATTGTCAAGAAAAACTTTGCTTTCGGGTTACCCTTTTCAATCACCTTCCTGCTGTTTCTGACCTGTCATGAGTTTGGACATTTTTTTGCGGCAATGTATCACAGTGTCAGAGCCTCGCTTCCTTACTACATTCCCATGCCACCGATTCCTATTCTGCTCAACATAGGCACATTTGGTGCTCTCATTCGCACTCGTGAGCGTATTCCAGACTCAACGAGCCTGTTTGATATTGGCGTCTATGGACCTATCTGTGGATTCGTGATTGCCTTCGGCGCACTGCTCTACGGTTTTGCTACACTACCTCCTATTGAATACATCTACCAAATTCACCCTGAATACCAAACATTGGGCTACATTCCTGAAGTGCGCGGCGCACTCTTTACTGGTAAGAACCTACTTTACTGGCTACTGGAACAAGCCTTCCACAGCCCACGCATCCCACCCATGACAGAAATGTATCACTATCCTTTCCTGTTTGCTGGCTGGCTGGGCTGCTTTGTTACAGCACTGAATCTTTTACCTATCGGACAGTTAGACGGCGGACACATCATCTACGCTATGTTTGGTCGCAAAAAACATCGCCTGATTGCACGCATCTTTCTGGGAATCATTGTAGCACTGGGCTTGCCGACCTTTACTGAATGGGTGGTCGGTATTGCCTGTATTTTTGCAAATCTTCATTTCGAGGGATTTGGATTCCCCAAATGGGTCTATGAAGTCTCATGGGGAAGCTGGATTATTTGGGCAGTAATTTTAGCTCGATTTGTGAAAATTGACCATCCGCCCGTCTATGATGAACATCCACTTGATACGAAGCGTATGATTCTTGGCTGGATTAGCATCATCATTTTTATTTTATGTTTTACACCTGTTCCTTTTGCACAATTGCTATAAGAGGTATGCACAGATACACTATTGCATTTTTTGTCTTCTCGCTGCTTTTTTTAGCTGCACTTGGTGCATTTACTTTCTATGAACTGCATCGGCACCATGGTGAGATTAAGGAATACTACGCCAATGGCACGCTGCGCTCATCAGTGATGTTCAAAAACGGTAAGCCCGATGGTGTGGCGCGCATCTACTACCCCAACGGAAATTTGCGGCGCGAAGCCTACTTCCAAAACGGAGTGCAGCATGGACCTACCAGAAGCTACTATGAAAACGGACAGCTAAAGTCGGAAGAATATTACGAGCAAAGCCGACTTGAGGGACCTGCAAGGTTCTATGAGCCAGATGGTCGCTTGCAATGGGAAGCAGTCTTTCACAAAGGACGAATTGTAGATAGCACCTTGAAAAACTACACGCGTGCCCATTCATCAAGCGCTCAGCCATGAAGATGGACATGACTTTACAGCAGATGATGTTTCGCTGCCGTGATTTTACGCTGGATTTTAGTCAGCGCCCGCACATTATGTCGGTCTTGAATCTTACTCCAGACTCTTTTTCTGACGGTGGGAAATTTTACCGCAATGAACAAATTGACTTCGATGCGGTATGTGAAGTAGCACTGCAAATGGAGCGTGATGGCGCAGACATTCTTGACATCGGGGGCGAGTCGACGCGACCGGGCGCTGTGCCAGTTAGTGCCGATGAAGAAAAACGCCGCATACTTCCTGCTATTGAGCGCATCTCAAAAAAAGTTCGCATTCCTATTTCAGTCGATACCACGAAAGCTTCAGTTGCCGAAGCGGCTCTGCGTGCAGGCGCCAGCATTGTCAATGACATTTCAGGATTTCGTTTCGATAAGGACATGCCGTCTGTTTGTGCGCGGTTTGGGGCGGCAGCGATTGTTATGCACTTGCCTCAACGCCCCGAGCACTTGCAGTGGAGCTACCACGACCAAACGCGCTACACACATCTCGTTGAAGAGGTCAGAGCGGCACTGTCTGAATCGGTCCGACTTGGCGAGCAAGCAGGGATTTCAAGCATTGCTATTGATGTTGGCTTTGGATTTGGCAAGTCCGTTCAGGGTAACTTTGAACTGCTAGGGCGACTGGCAGAGTTTCGGTCCTTAGGTCGCCCAATTTTGGTTGGGCTATCGCGTAAGTCATTTATTGGCAAGGTCGTTTCGAAGACGGCAGATGCTGTGCCGCCGTCGGAACGACTCTTTGGCACAATTGCGGCAAATACCATTGCGTTGATGAACGGCGCAAATATCTTGCGAGTTCACGATACCAAAGCAGCTTTTGATGCAGTTCAAATTTTTTTGGCGACACAGCGCGCCGTGTCTTTAACAGAGAGCACGAGCTATGTTTCCAATTGAATTTCAAAATCCTGAGCTGTTCAAGGTTGGCTTTCTTAGCTTCACGGTGCTCGATGCTATTGATGTAGCGCTAGTTGCCATCATTTTTTACAAGGTGTATCAATACATCAAGGGCACGGTGGCGGCACAAATTTTGGTGGGCTTGCTGGTGATTTTGCTCATTTCCAGTGCAGCAAGTTTTCTCAATCTGACTTCACTCAATTGGATATTCGGTCATCTGACCAATGCATGGATTATCATTGTGATTGTGCTGTTTCAGCCTGAAATTCGGCGATTACTACTCTTTCTTGGTCAGAGTCGCATCTTTGGTCGCCTGTTCCGCTCGCTGAGCAATGATGTGGTCAATGAAACGGTTGCTGCTGTGGAGGATTTAATTTCACGGCGCATTGGTGCGCTGATTGTGTTTGCACGCAGCGTGGGTCTGCGGCTCTACATTGAAACTGGCGAAGAACTCAATGCCCGACTTTCACGCCGGCTGCTGGCGGCGCTCTTCTATCCCAACACGCCACTTCATGACGGCGCTGTGATTATTGACAATCAGCGCATTGAAGCCGCGCGATGCATTCTGCCACTGACACAGAATGAGACGCTTAGCGGAAACTATGGCATGCGTCATCGTGCCGCTATTGGGCTTACTGAAGTGACCGACGCCTTTGTAATTGTGGTCTCCGAAGAAACAGGGCGAATTTCACTGGCTGAAAACGGTAAGCTCATTCCGATAAAAGACCTCGAAGACCTGCGGTTTCAACTTTTGGCACGGCTTTCTCCAAAATCGATTCAGCGCAAATCGGTTCAGCAGCTGGAGCCTGTGACGTAAAACGGTTGTGTTGCATGCGGTAAAATCTGTAAAACTTTTGCGGATTTAGAGCGATGACTTTTTTCTATGCCTTTAGTGCTCTGATTGTGCTGGCTGCCATTTTTGGCTACTTCAATTACCGCTACCTTAAACTTCCGAATACAATTGGGCTCATGCTCATTGCCTTGGTAGTGTCACTTGCCGTGATTGTAGGCGGTAAGCTCAATAGTAAGATTATTGATAGCGCAACACAAATGATGGCAAGTGTCGACTTTCCCAAGACGGTTTTAGAGGTGATGCTGAGCTTCTTGCTTTTTGCGGGGGCGTTGCATGCCGATGTCAAGACGCTGTCTGCAGAGCGAGTGCCAGTATTTGTTTTTGCTACGGTTGGCGTGCTACTCTCGACGGTTCTGGTTGGCACACTCATGTGGCTCGTTTTGCCAGTGCTGGGTTTGGGAATAGACTACATTTACTGCCTGCTCTTTGGTGCGCTGATTTCGCCGACTGACCCAATTGCTGTGCTGGCAATTCTCAAGACGGCTAAGGTGCCGAAGAATTTAGAAGTCAAAATTGCTGGTGAGTCGCTCTTCAATGATGGGGTTGGCGTGGTGGTATTTTTAAGCCTCTTTGAGCTGGCACGCAAAGGCGTAGGCGAGTTTGGATTTAGTGATGCTCTGCTTCTCTTTGTAGTTGAAGTTGGCGGTGGGTTGCTTTGGGGCTTTACAATTGGGTATGCGGCTTACTACTTGTTTCGCCAAGTGGATTCGTATGTGCTTGAGGTCACGATTACGCTTGCAACGGTGATGGGCGGCTATGCAGTGGCGACGGCATTGCATATTTCTGGTCCATTAGCAATTGTGGTTGCGGGGTTGTTGCTGGGTTCTAAAGGTCGCGCAGATGCTATGTCGGAGACTACAGAAAAGTATGTGGATATGTTTTGGGAAGTGCTCGATGAAATTTTAAATGCAGTGCTGTTTATTTTGATAGGTCTTGAAGCGCTGATTGTGTCGCTGACGCCCAGCTTTGCTTTGGCAGGTGCAGTGGCTATTGTGATTACGCTTTTGGCACGGCTGGTTGCGGTCGGTCTGCCCATTACGCTGATGCGATTACGGCGGGAGTTTGTGCCTCGCACCATTCGCGTGATGACGTGGGGAGGCTTACGCGGCGGCATTTCCATTGCACTGGCGCTAACACTGCCCATGGAATTTCAGCGCGAGTTGATTCTTTCTATCACTTATACCGTGGTGGTGTTCTCAATTGTGGTGCAAGGGCTTACGGTGAAGTGGCTTGTCAAAGATATGTCGGACATGCCCGCCGAAGCCGTTACATAGGGCGGTTTCAATTTGACAACTTCATCAACCTCATGATATAACGGCTATGAAATACCACATTCTTTGGGCAGATGACGAAATTGAATATCTCAAGCCCCATATTTTTTTCTTGCACGAAAAGGGCTACGAAGTTACAACGGTGACCAACGGCGAAGATGCAGTGCAGCTTTCTCGCACGAGCCGATACGACATCATCTTCTTGGATGAACAAATGCCCGGCATGGGAGGTCTCAACGCCCTGCTTGAAATCAAAGCACACGCTCCTGCCACGCCTGTCGTGATGATTACAAAGAACGAAACCGAATCCATCATGGATGAGGCGATTGGCAAAAACATTTCCGAATACCTTATCAAGCCAGTAAATCCACATCAAATTTTACTGGCGTGCAAGAAATTGCTTGAGACCGAACGCATCAAAGGGCACTCGATTACGCACAACTACATTCAGGAATTCAACCGCATTTCCCGCATCTTACTTGAGCCGATTGATGCTACGGGCTGGCTGGAGCTACATCAGCGTCTGATTCAGTGGGAAGTGGAGCTCGATAACTATCCACAAGTGGATTTGCGCAAAACACTTTTAGACCAAAAGCGAGAATGCAATGCAGAATTTGGCAAGTTCATTGAGCGCAATTATCGCGATTGGATTTTTTCTGAGCGCACCGCTCGTCCAATGCTGTCGGTTGATGTGTTAGACCGCAAAGTTGCTCCTGCTATTCAAAATGGCGAGACAGTCTTTTTCTTCGTTGTGGATTGCTTGCGCTACGACCAGTGGCTTGTGATGGAACGCATCTTGCAACCTTACTTTCAGATTGAGCGCAGTGCGTATTTCAGCATTTTGCCGACGGCAACTTCATACGCACGCAACGCCATCTTCAGCGGACTTTTCCCAGTGGAAATGGAAAAACGCTACCCGACACTTTGGCAAGCCAGTCAAGACAACGAAAGCAGTAAGAACATCCATGAGCCTGATTTTCTTGAAGACTTCTTCAAGCGCCGACGCATTGCAATTAAAGACCTCAAATACACGAAACTTATCGGTGTGGAGGATAGCAAAAACTTGGAGCAAAACATCTTGAGCTACCTCAAGTATCAACTCAATGCTGTGGTCGTTAACTTTGTTGATATTTTAGCGCACAGCCGTTCTGACTCGCAAGTGATTCGTGAGCTTTTGCCTGATGAGATGGCGTTCCGTAGCCTGACTCAAACTTGGTTTGAGCACTCGGCGTTTTTGCGTATGCTCAAGACGCTTGCCAAACAGCGCGTTACCATCTTCATCACCACCGACCATGGCAGCATCCGTTGCATGCGCAGCACTAAAGTTATTGGCGACCGTGAAGCGTCTACAAACTTGCGCTACAAGTATGGGCGCAACCTACAATGCGAGCCCAAACACACTGTCTTCATCAAAAATCCGAACGACTGGAAGCTGCCTCAACACGGTTTGAATGTCAATTACATCATTGCCAAAGAGGACTATTACTTCGTTTATCCGACAAACTATCATAAGTTCATCAACTACTACAAAGATTCTTTCCAGCACGGTGGGATTTCGCTCGATGAAATGATTGTGCCGATTGTAACGCTCCGCCCTGTTTGAGCGCAACTTTATGTCTGGGCGCCAATGTGCTGCATAGCATGGCGATAGATGAATTCTACTTGTTCGTCAATAGAGAGGTGTGAGGTATCGAGTGCAATTGCATCTGGTGCTTTGCGCATGGGTGCAATTTCACGCTCGGCATCGGCTCTGTCGCGCTCGGCTATCTCAGCTTCCAGTTCAGCTATGGAAACATCAATCTTGCCAGTGGCACTCTTTTCCAAAAGTTCTTCATAGCGACGTCGGGCGCGCTCTTTAACGCTGGCAGTCATGAAGATTTTGAGCTCTGCATCTGGAAAAATCACCGTGCCAATGTCGCGACCGTCCATCACGACGCCTTTGCCAGCGCCGATTTTGCGCTGATACTCAGCTAATTTTTCACGCACCAGCTTGAGGGAGCTAACTTTGCTGACCCACCGCGAGACTTCATTGCTACGAATGAGGTCTGTGACATTTTCACGGTCTAAGAACACGTTCTCGCCTTCAAGATGCACTTCCGTGCTATCCAAAAATTCTTTCAAGCGGGTGTCGTCAGCAAAAAGTTCTTCAAGAAATGGCGAGCGCAGAAATTTCAGGGTGATGGCGCGGTACATAGCGCCAGTGTCAATGTAGGTATAGCCCAGACGCCTCGCCAGTATTTTCGCAGTTGTGCTCTTACCTGATGCAGCTGGGCCATCGATAGCAATGATTATCTTCTTCAAGGCAGTACAAGCAATGTATGGTTAGTTCGACTTTTTCACTCAATCGAGAAAATAGCATACCCAAATGCTGGCACTGCCAGTGAAAGCTGGCTGCCATCGATTTCTATCGAACTTTGAGTAAGCAAATTTACAGCTTTTGTGGCTTTGTAGGGACTCGGCAAACTTAGCTGACACACTTGCGAGACACTGGATTTATTGAGCACCACCAAAAGGCGTTCGTTGAAATCGCAGCGGAGATATGCAAAGCATGATTTATCTGCAAGTAATGTTCGGAAATCTCCATACCGCAAAGCAGGGTGGCTGGCACGCAATTTGACCAAACGTTGCACATCGCTAAGCATGCGTTTTTCCTGTAGAGAGAGTGCATCGCCGAATCGCATTGGGCGTCGGTTGTCGGGGTCAGCGGCGCCAGTCAAGCCAATTTCATCGCCGTAGTAGAGCACGGGAATGCCCGGTATGGTGAGCAAGTAGGCAAGATAGAGTTTGGTTTTTTCGTAACTCAAAGGCGAGTCGACACGAGGTGGGTCGAGCCAAGCGGCTTCTTGTGCCGAGAGTCCTTTTGGCGTTCTCTCGTTGAGGTCAAGGTCGCCATCTGCCAGAGCAATGTAGCGCACTTGGTCGTGGCTATCCATGATGTTGCCCGTTAGGTTGTGCATGCCATAGACATCAAAGGTTCTCTGCAGTTCTGCTGCCAGCGTGGCAAAAGATTCATCGGGCGAAAGAAAGACACGCCGCGCTGTGTAGAAGAGATTGAAATTAAACTGCGCATCCAACTGCCCATTGTTGATGTAGGATTTGACTAGGTCGTAACTGCCAAAAGTCTCGCCGATTTGGTAGATGCGACGCTTTTTGGGGACTTGAATTTCGCGCTTGATTTTGCGCGTGGTCTCTCGCCAGAATGAATTTGGCACGTGCTTGACGGCATCGTGGCGAAAGCCATCGGCATCTGTTTGCTTGAGCCACCACACAGCATTGCTCGACATGGTATCGAGCGCCTCACGTGAAGCATAGTCAAACGAAGGCAGGTAGGGTTCAAACCAAGTGGTCAGGCGATGCTCATCCCAGAGCCGCAAGTTTTTACGACCGTCTGGTAAATCCAACTTGCCAAACCACTCAGGATGTTGCTGGTAGAATGGATGCTCAATGTGTGTGTGATGTGCAATGAAATCCAGAATGACTTTCATGCCGCGCCGGTGTGCTTTGGCAATCAGCCGACGCAGCAACTCCATGTCGCCAAAGCGTGGTTCAACTTCTGTGGCGCTCACGGGCCAATAGCCATGATAGCCAGAGTAGTAGCGATGTGGTGGCGGATACTCACGATAGGCGCGGTCAGGATGCTTATTGACAGGCGAGAGCCATAAGACATTTACACCCAACGAATCAAAATATCCTTCATCGAGTTTCTGGATAATGCCGCGCAAGTCGCCCCCAAAGTAATTTGCTGGCGGATAGAGACTATCTTGCACCAATGGCTTATCGTTTGTGGAATCGCCGTTGGCGAAGCGGTCGATGATGATGGAATAGATGATGGCATCATGCCAGTTGAAGGGAGCTGGCGTATTTTCGCGCGCAAGGTTTGCGCTTTTCTTGCGAAGCGAGCTCTGCATGCCCATAGGCAAACCATTGAAGAGAAAGACCGTTTGCATCGGCGTGCTTAGCCCATCTTGCGTGACGGCAAGGCGTAGGACTTTCTCGCCAATCATGTCGTTGCCTTTGAGCCGAATGACAATGCGGTTCTCCACAATTTTGAGCTGGCGTGCCCCAAGAAGCTGATTATCTATCAGCGCCACAACATGCTGCGAGAGTAGCTTGCCAGTCATATTCTCTCGCTCAAAGAGGAAAGCAAGTTCTGTTTCGTCGCCCAGTGGTTTGCATGTAGCAAGGTGCAAATCCAACTTCTCGGTCTGAGGCGGAAAAAGCTGGAGTACGGAATTAAAATCGCCAAAGCCATTGGGGACTTTTTCTGGATTGGCTGGGTCTAAGACTTCTTTGCCATCGACGACGAACTTGTATTCGTAGCGTCCGGCATCGAGCATTTGCGTGAGGCTAAAGCTCCCGTCAGGTTGGCGCTGCATCGCCAAAGAAGAGCGATTCCAATTGTTGAACGTGCCCATCACACATACTTGCTTGACTTCCGCTGTGGGTGTGTAGCGAAACGTATGCTCCAAGCTGCGCTTGACTCGCACTGGGAAGCGGTAAATAGCAGAGCCATGCCGAAACGTTACAACTGTGTAGCCTGAAAAATTGCGTTCAGGGGTCAGCACCAACCAGCCTGAAGTTGTGTCGTAGTCAATTTTCAGATGCGGGTGCGGCTCAAACTCTGCCTTGTAGGTTTCTGCATAAAAGAGGTCGCTGATGAAGATGGAATCGGTTTTGCCCGCCGTGAGTGTGATTTCAGGAATCACGTCCTGCAAGTATGGCACATTTGGCGGCGGTGCAGTGCATGAAAAACAGGCAAGAAGTAGGAAATGGCTTACGAAGTGAAGACGAGACATGGACAACTTTTGTTGCATAAACGTAGCGAATGTAGCGAATTGATACTAATTTCGTTTCGAGCGCAAAGAAAAACAAAACCGTAACATGCGGCACAAAACCTACCTACTGATTGCAACGAGCTTACTTGGCGTGTGGATACATGTTGCTTCCTTATGGGCGCAAGAACGACCGCGCAACCCAGAGCAGCCCAAACGCCTGAAACTTCAGACCGAACCTACCGAAAGCGAGTGGCTTCGTCCAAAGCTCATCTTGCCCTCGCAACTTGAAAGCCCACTTCCTGCGCTTAAAACGGTTAAGCCCTTTTATCCACCGCCGAAAGACTGGTGGATTCTGGAATTAGTGAAAGTGCCAATTTCACTTCTGCCCACCAAGGAACAGACCGTAGCTGAAAACCTCAACCGCATCCGAGAAGAAGCTATACGCGCAGCACGCGACGCTCAACTCCCGCTTGGCTACCAAGCCCCAAACCCTGCTTCGCAAACGATGCCTATGACGACTGCCACGCTGGGCATCCCTATACCTGATTGGAGCCAGAGTGCGCGTCAGATTAAGCCAACTGAAGAACTGCCGCGCCCCATTCCACCTGCTACACTGCCCAGCACAGCTAACGATTACTACGCATGGGCGCAATTTTTCATTGCCGACCAACGGCTCATCGGCGCCTTGCACGACCTTAACGAAGCCATTCGCCTCAAGCCTGATTTTCTCGATGCCATTTTCACTCGCGCAGAACTTTACTTCCGATTGGAAAATTTTGACCTTGCCGTCGAAGACTACACGCGTGCGCTTTCGCTCAAAGCTCATGATGAAATCTATGTGCGGCGTGCTGATGCATTCAGAGCACTTTCGCGATACAAAGAAGCTCAAGCTGATTACCAAAGCGCACTTTCGCTCAATCCCAAAAATGAAGTTGCTCGTGCGGCACTTGAGTCACTGAAACAGTCAACAAACTGAGAGCCATTGCAAGCTATAGCCTCAATGCGCCTGCGCTGGCTTTGGTGAGTTTGGCGGGCTGGTTTTCGGTTCTCGTTCATGCTCACGATTCCCAGCAAGTTTTGTAACTTTCAAGCCTTTTTACAAGAGAACCAAAACTCCTCAACACCATGTCGCTTCGAGCAGGGATTTTAGGGCTACCGAATGTCGGGAAGTCCACGCTCTTTAATGCCATTACAGCGCAGCAAGTCGATGCGCAGAATTATCCTTTCTGCACCATTGAACCCAATGTCGGTGTGGTGGCTGTGCCAGACCCGCGTTTGAAGGAGCTTGCCAAGATTGTCAAAACCAACAAAATCGTCGCTGCCACACTTGAAATTGTCGATATTGCTGGCTTGGTGCGTGGCGCCTCAAAGGGTGAGGGCTTGGGCAATAAGTTTCTTTCGCACGTGCGTGAGGTCGATGCGCTCATTCATGTGGTGCGCTGCTTCGATGACCCAAATATCGTGCATGTAGAGGGCTCGGTCAATCCCGTGCGTGACATTGAAACCATTCAAACCGAGCTCATTCTTGCTGATTTAGAATCGCTGGAAAGACGCTTGCCCAAACTGGAAAAAGACGCCAAGAAGGATGCTAAGTTGGAGCCGCATCTAAATCTCATGAAAAAAGTCATGGCAAAGCTAAGCGAAGGCAAACCGGCGCGTTTGGCAAGCGAAAGTCCCGAAGAAAGCGCTCTGCTGAAGTCGTTCTTTCTGCTCACATCAAAGCCCGTGCTCTACGTTGCCAATGTCGGCGAATCAGACATTTTGACCGGCAACGCTTACACCAAGCAAGTCGAGGAAGTTGCCGCAAAGGAAGGAGCCAAAGTCATTGTGATTTGCGCCAAACTCGAGTCTGAAATCGCCTTGCTTCCCGAGGAAGAAAAACCCGAGTTTCTGGCTTCGCTGGGCTTGCAAATGTCAGGCTTGGATAAAATCATTCGCGCCACATATGACCTTTTGGGCTTGCAGACCTACTTTACCGCAGGCGAAAAAGAAGTGCACGCATGGACCATTCGCAAAGGCGCCAAAGCACCTGAAGCGGCAGGCGTCATACACTCCGATTTTGAAAAAGGCTTCATTCGTGCCGAAGTCATGAAGTATGACGACCTTATCAAGTTCGGCTCAGAACAAAAAGTTAGAGAAGCAGGCAAGTTGGCTCTCGAGGGCAAAGATTATGTGGTGCAAGATGGCGACATCATGCTCTTTCGTTTTAATGTGTAGCGTTAAATTCTTTCCGATTCTGTCATCCTAAGCAGGCACGCATTGGTGTGCCCGAAAATTTCACACTCAACGCCAGTGAGTCAGCAGGAGCGCTTGACAAGCAGTCTGCAAGGCAAGCATATCGTGCTTGGTATTTCAGGTGGAATTGCCGCCTACAAGATGCCATTGCTGGTGCGTTTGCTGAAAAAGGCAGGCGCAGAAGTGCAAGTTGTTCTGACGCCAAGTGCCAAAGCGTTTGTAACGCCCATCGTCTTAGAAGCACTCTCGCAGCGAAAGGTGCTGTGTGAGATTTTCCCAGAACACGATGAGAAAACGGATTGGACGGCGCACATTCATTTGGGCGAATGGGCAGATGCGCTGGTGGTGGCGCCAGCGACCGCACACACTCTGGCAAAACTGGCAAACGGATTCAGCGATGACATGCTAAGCGTTATTTTTCTTGCGCTTCGTCCCGACAAACCGCGTCTGATTTTTCCTTCCATGGATGGCGAGATGTTTAACTCGCCTGCCGTGCAACGCAATCTCGCACAGCTCTCTCGTGATGGATGCCTTATCATTGAGCCAGAAGTGGGTGAATTGGCTTCTGGGCTGGTCGGCAAAGGCAGATTGCCTGAGCCAGAGACCATTTTTCAGCACATTGAGCAAACTTTTCGCTCACGCCGGTGGCTTGAAGGCAAATGTGTGGTGGTTACAGCTGGCGCCACACGCGAGCGCATTGACCCCGTGCGCTTCATCTCGAATTTCTCAACTGGCAAGATGGGCTTTGCACTGGCGGAAGCAGCAGCCAGCTACGGCGCACAGACGATTCTCATCACTGGCAAGACACACTTGCCGACACCGCCTAAGGTCACGCGCATTGACACCGAAAGCGCTATGGACATGTTCAAAGCATGCCAAGCCTACTTTGAGCGCTGCGATGTCTTCATTGCCGCCGCTGCTGTAGCCGACTACCGCCCTGAACAGGTGCAAACCCAGAAGGTGAAAAAAGACAGCGACACACTGACCCTAAAGCTTGTCAAAAACCCTGACATTCTCTTGGAGTTTGGTCGCCAAAAACGACCTCATCAGATTGCTATTGGCTTTGCCTTAGAGACCGACCATGCGCTTGAACACGCCAAGCAGAAACTTGTGGAGAAAAACTTGGATTGGATTGCCCTCAACTGCGCTGGTGAAGCTGGAGCAGGATTTGAAGTCGACACCAACATTCTGACACTGATTTCTCGCCACGGAGAGCTGCATAAGCTACCGCTCATGACCAAGCATGACGCGGCGCGTGCCCTGCTCAAATTGGCATTGCAAAAAAAATTTTCTCTGTAAAAAAAGTGAAAAAATCAAGTTTTTTCTTCGCAAAAGATTCTTTAACATAGTGCAGTTTTGCGTTACATTATCATCTCTTGCTGTAACGCTCCATCCGCAGTATCGTTTTTCTTGACATTTATCTACAAAAGTTCTCTTTGAAGTGGTTTTCCTTGAAAGAGGAGAACTAAACATCTTACAGCGGCGCATGAGTCAAGAAAATTTGTTTAGTCAGCTTACGGCTGAAGGCACAGCACAGCCTGCCGATGATTTGCAGCGCTACAAAACACTAAAAGAGCTCTATGAAGCTACGAAGGATTGCCAGAAGTGTCGCCTTGGTCGCACCCGAAAGAACTATGTGTTTGGTGAAGGCAATGAGCATGCCAAAGTGATGCTGATTGGCGAAGCGCCCGGCGCTGATGAAGATGAGCAAGGTCGACCGTTCGTGGGTCGCTCTGGTGAATTGCTCAACAAGATTCTCTCGGCAATCAAGTTCTCGCGTGAGGAAGTCTACATTGCTAACATTATTAAGTCTCGTCCGCCCAACAATCGCAATCCTGAACCGGATGAGATTCAAGCATGCTTGCCGTATCTGATTCGCCAGATTGAATTGATTCGTCCGAAGATTATTCTGGCGTTAGGCAAAGTGGCGGCTAATACGCTGCTTGGCAATTCACACACTATGAATGCGCTGCGCGGTAAGTTGCATCGCTGGCGTAATATCGATGTGATTGTGACTTATCATCCTGCGGCACTGCTTCGCAATCCGAGTTGGAAAAAACTCTGCTGGGAAGATGTGCAAATGCTCCGGCGTTTGTATGATGAGAAATACTCGGGCTAATTGTCCCTAACATTTGACTTACAAACTCTTTAACTCAATTTTAGACGGTAACTATGGCAGGGGGATTTATCGACCGCAGTCAAGAGACCAGTGGTTCATATCCTTTGGAAAAGCTACTGAAATCTCGCAAACCACTTCGCGAAGAAGTTGACTTTGCAAAGGAAGGGCGTCTTCCGCCTCATGCTGTTGAGGTGGAGCAGGAGGTATTGGGCTGTATTTTGCTCGACGGTCCGTCTATTGAGGAAGTCATCAAAATCTTTGGTGCTGATGCCGATAAGGTATTCTATGAGCCCAAGCATGCTATTATTTTTCGCGCCATGTGTCGGCTCTACAACCGCCGTGACCCCATTGATATTGTCTCTGTTTCAGATGAACTCAAGCGCCACGAGGAGCTCGACAAAGTCGGTGGCTACTACGCCATTGCAGAGCTTTCCAACAAGGTGGCAACTGCCGCAAATGTGGGCTACTACGCCAAGCTTGTCAAAGAAAAGTATCTCTACCGCCGACTGATTTCGCTTGCTACACATATTACCTCTGCGGCATACGAACAATCGCTTGAGGTCTTTGACCTCATTGAACATGCAGCCCAAGAGATTTTCAAAATTTCGCAAACTGGCATCAAAAAAGATGCTGTGCCTATCAAAGACCTGCTAAAACAGGCAACCAAAGTCATTGAAGAACTGCAATCCAGAAAAAGTGCAGTAACGGGTGTGCCATCTGGCTTTGCGGATTTAGACCGTCTTACCGCTGGGTTTCAAAAGTCTGATATGATTGTCGTAGCCGCACGGCCATCGACGGGCAAAACGGCTTTAGCATTGGCTTTTGCGCGTCATGCCGCCGTTGAAGCCAAAGTCCCTGTGCTTTTCTTCAGCCTTGAAATGGCAGAGTTACAACTTGCTCAGCGCTTGCTGTGTGCAGAAGCGATGGTGGATTCGAATCTGGTCAGAACTGGGCGCATTTCGTCGCAAGAAATGGTGCATATCATGGCAAGAATGGATAGGCTGGCTCAAGCGCCTATCTACATTGACGACACGCCGAGCATTTCTATCATTGAACTCAGTGCCAAGGCGCGGCGCATGAAGCATGAGCACAATATCGGCATGGTGATTGTCGACTACCTGCAGCTCATTACGCCAGTCAAAGATGGCAAATCTAATCGTGAGCAAGAAATTGCGCAGATTTCTCGTTCGCTCAAAAGCCTTGCCAAAGAACTCAACATTCCCGTTATAGCCTTGGCGCAGCTCAATCGTGCTATAGAGCAACGCGGTGCCGACCGCAAACCGCAACTTTCTGACCTGCGCGAATCTGGCTCTATTGAGCAAGATGCTGATGTGGTAATGTTTCTTTCACGCCCTGAACTCTATGGCGTGCAAAACTTTGCAGATGGGCTCTCCACAAAGGACATTATCGTCATTGATATTGGCAAACAGCGCAACGGTCCAATTGGCGAAGTGCGGTTGAAGTTCCTCAAGCAGTTTGGCAAGTTCGAATCGCTCTCTAGCGTGTATACAGCGGCAGATTTTTCGGTCCAAGATGAACAGCGCTCGGCAAAAGCAGCTGAACGCTTTGAGCGTGAAATGACTCCGCCTATGCCCAATACCCTTAACCCAGATGACGCACCTTTTTAATCCTAAAAGGTGCTCTTATGCTACACTGAAGCGGTAATCATACCAACACTGTGTGCTTTAGAAATGGCAGCTTAGGTAAAATTTTTGCACACAGACAATTGATTATTGCATTGTATTGCTTATACTAAGCTTAGAAATGGCTTGAAGAGACGCCGTTGAATATCGACAAAACAACAAAACTGTTCCACCTATGAAAAGACTGTGGCTGACTGCTATATGCTGCTGTGTTGCGCTATCGCTGGCAAGGGCACAGGAGCGAGCAATTTCTGGAACCGTGTTCGATGCTCATGACAGTTGCCCACTGATTGCTGCAACAGTATCGCTAAAGGGAAGCACAGTGAGCGTAAAGACCGACAAAAATGGTTGCTTTACGCTCAAAGCCGATGGTGAGGCATGGCTAATTGTCCGATACAATGGCTACAAAACAGTGGAAGTGCCTGTACGCCAAAGGGCATTGATAGATGTGGCGTTGCAAAAAGACCAGCAGACAGACGAACAGGCATTGCTTTCAAATGATGAGCGATAAGCGCTATTAGACAAGGGATGAGAAAAATGTAAACGAGATAGAACATGAGTCGAGCACTGGTTGCATTATGCGTGATACTGTTACTGGGATGGGGGAATCAAGCGGCAAGGTCTCAAGAAAGTAGTGATGTGCAAAAAGGACAGCCAGCAGATAATCGGGTACGCCTTGAACGCTGGAGAGCAATTCGAGACAGCTTGAGCAATGTATTGACACAAATGCCAAACGAGTGGAGCGCATGGGTCAATCGCGGGTTTGCTAATGCGCAGCTGAAGAACTATAGTGACGCGCTACACGACTATAGCAAAGCGATTTGGCTTGCCCCAAGAGAAGTTAATGCATACCTGCATCGTGCCTCGCTATACTTTGCGCTGGCAGACTTTGCAAATGCACGCAAAGACTTGGATACAGCAATTACGATAGAGCAAAAAGACGCCCAACTATTCTACTATCGAGGACTGTGCAGAGTCAAGCTCAAGGATGATGCAGGTGCCATAGAAGATTTTTCGCGCTCGCTAAGAATCAAAGTCAGTCCTGAAGCCTTCTATGAACGTGGATTGGCTAAGGCACGGTTTCAACGCTATAGTGAAGCTATCTATGACTTCGACAATGCATTGGAATTAGACAAACAGTTTGCCTTTGCCTACTATGCACGAGGGCGTGCCAAGCTTGCAATCGGTCAGCATGGCGAAGCACTGTTGGATCTTTCGCGTGCCCAGCTATTGGGCTGTGCCCCAGCAGGTTATCTGCTCTCACAATACATTGAAAAATCCGAGACTTTAGATTCGCTGCGCATTTATGCCAGTCCAGAGATTACCGTGCGTGCCACACGCGAGGAAATTCAGCGAGCGACAGAGACGACAAAAAATCTGGCGAGCATCGGCGTAACTGCTATCAACACAACAAATTTTCAGAATCCGAGAAGCAAACTGTTCAGAGTAGGCACGATGCTCTTCAACTCTGGCATCACCATCAACGATGCAGAGTGTAATGAAAAACTCGTTCAAACACGCGGGGCGACCCAAGTAAGCATTTTTTGCATTATCCATCTGCTCAAAAAGCAAGCAGCAATTCTCAATGACCCCAAAGTCAATAGCCTTATCAACCAGCTGTCTACCCTTGTGGCACTCTTTGAGGATAGAATGATTGATGAGCGGCAGTTTCTAACCGAAATCCAAAACTATGTTGTAGAGCTCGACACATACATGAAGCGTAAGTATTAACCTGCGGTTTGGTGTTCTGGCACTGCAAATCGAGAGACCTTTTGTTAGCGCTTAATAATCAATCTCTGAGGGGAAAAATGCATTAATGTCAAAACTTGGACTACGGGGAAAGGTGAAGGAAATGGTGGCGCTAAGCATAAACCCCGAGAAATTGATGTTGCCAAACAAGTCAAGCCGTCCTTCCGAGCTAAGACTAATTTCATCCTCCCCTCTGAACTTGATGGTGCCAGCTATCGGTGAGGTAGCAAGTTTGTAGCCGGCTCTAACCGAGAAGAGCAAGTCTGGATTAAGCATCAGTTCCAGCGCAGCATCCAGCCGACCGCTAAGCATGAGTAGATTCAAGTCCTCAAGGCGACCGGGGGCGTCATTAGACCCTGACACGTTCAGGAAATCCAAGCCAGCCAATACGCCCAAACTAAGGTTAATCCAACTAAACCAGAACTTCTTCTGAAAGCCGAAATGGACATTCCAGAAAAATGTAGAAGTTTCATTCTGTGGCGTAGAAAGAGGAGAGGAAAGACCGACGTCTAACACAGCAAAAAACTGCGTCACGCCAAGCCACCGTGCAAGATTAAGGGCAAGACCAGCATCAATGCCTGCCGCCGCGCCAACATTTTCATTGAAAGCAAAGATATTGCCAAAAGCATTAGGAAAGTTGAGAATGAGGTTATTGTAAGTGCGAAAATCAGCAGGAAGCGCAACTTGCGGGATATTGAGGGTAGCAAATTTTGGAGCAATGCGCACATCAAGAGGAAGGCGCGGACGCTCAACGAGCAAGCTTCCGCGCTCCACCCCAGCATGGATGTGACCGTAAAATAGCGAGGATTCATCATCACTGGTGCGGTTATCAGCAATTTGTGAGGCACGATAAAACCCAATGTCTTTAGTAACTACCGCGCCTTTACCGTCATCAAAGAAATCAATAACATCGAAGCCATCGTCTAACTCAATGCCTTCGCGCTTACCAAGTCCAGCAGTGGCAAACTGTCCTTCTACGCTGCGAATTTCGGCGGAGAGTTTGAACTCGGGCAACTCTCGCATAGCAAGCGCTTCTGCCTGTGCCCATCCGCCAATCGCCATAAGACGCGCATATGTGCGTCCATCCACCTTGCGGCGCTTGAGCTGAAAACTCTCATCTGGGTTAGCACTCCAAGCGCCACTCTTTGGCTCAGAAAGCTTGGTGAGCAATACCGCCGAAGCCGACTTGCCATCATCGGAAACAATAATGCGATACCAGAGGATGTAACCTTTGATTTCTACAGTGAAAACATTGAGAGCTGTTTCCTCTTTGTAATCTGTAATAACAGGTATATAAATGAATGATGAGTTATAGACTTTTTTGATGTCCTCTGCCGTCAGTCCAGAGCCTTTCATTTTATCTACAACAGCGCGTGCAAGGTCTTCTTCTTTGAGATTTCCTTGTGCGCGCAAAGCAGCAGTAGCTTTGACCACTTCCAGAATTTTGGGGACAACCGTCTGTTTGAGTGCATCGGCGATGCTTTCAGGACTCAAATCGGTTTGATTGGCTTTCTTGATGAACTCTTTTATACTACTCTCAGAAATGACGTTGAAATCAAAGCGGGGTAGCTCAATGTAGGCTTTTAAGCGATTGCGCACAATGTCCAAATCAGGCGATAAGCCAGACTTGACGAGAACGGTCCCAAGTGAAGTAACAGACTTACGCTCATACTTTCGTGTTTGCGCACTGGCATAGGATGTGGTGAAAAGGATAGTAATGCTCAACAGAATGGTGCTGAGCATGCATCGCCAGTAAAGAGAAGAAGTGTTCATTTTTTAGGACGGATATGGTTTTGAAAACTCAGGGAAATGCGTGTGAAAATAAGAATCTCTAGGCTATTCCTGAAAGCAGCTACATGTTAGCCGATGTTCTATGATTCGAGCGCAAAATCTCATCTTCAGCAGCAGAGCATGATGACATGCAAAAAAATGCACGCCGTAGCAAGATGTAAAGATGCGGGCACAACTTTGCAGATATTAGGTTACAAACTCATTTAGAAAACAAAGATGATTTTTCTCAATCCAGCTATTCTACTGGGGTTATTGGCAGCCAGCGTGCCCATTCTGCTCCATCTGCTCAATTTGCGGCGCCGCAGACAAATTGAGTTTAGCTCATTGGTGCTGCTAAAGCAACTGGAACAAAGCGCGCTGCAAAAGTTTAAGATTCGTCAATGGCTGCTGCTGCTGATTCGTAGCCTGATAATTTTTTTTCTGGTCGCATCCTTTGCAAAGCCTATCATTCCGGGATATGTGGCGGGCGCAGAGTTTTCCTCGCACACCAAAACCAGCGCCGTCATTGTGCTCGACAACTCGGCATCCATGGGCTACAACGACCGCCGAAACGCCGACCAATGGAAGCAAGCCAAAAGCGCCGCACTGAAAGTGTTAGATAACTTTTCAGAACAAGACGAAATTTTTCTTGGCATTGGCAATCTACCCCCGCAGCCCGTTGCCATAGCCGAAGCAAAACGCCAAATTGCACAAGCCGAGCTTTCAGCCCTACCCTTCTATGCAGAAAGCAGTGTGCTGGAAGCCATCAACACCCTCTCGCAAGCAAAACACTTCAACCGAGAACTTTACCTTATCTCGGACTTTCAACCACAAGATTTCCAGCGGCGCGACTCCACAGTAAGCTACCAATATGGATTTGAGTTCAAATTCTACGCAATCAATGTGGCGCCAAAAGACAAAAAAAATGCGGCGCTAACGAATGTAGAAATCCTGACCAAAATTTTTGAGCCAGCAAAGCCTGTGCGTCTGGAAGCCAGTGCTAAACTATTTGGAGAAACGGCGCCACGCCCAAGCGTGCTTTCGCTGCGTTTCTCTAACAAACTTGCCGCAGAAACATCGCTGGAGCTACAACCGCAAATGCCAAGCTCGGCAGTCATGATGGCAACACCGACCGACAACGGCTTTATTGCAGGAGAACTCTCGCTCGAGAGCGATAATCTCGAGAGCGACAATCGCCGTTACTTTACCTTCTACATTCCCGAAAAGCTGCGCGTGCTAATTGCTGCCAGCGATGAGCGCGAAACGCAATACTTGCGCTTGGCATTAGAGAGCTTTCAAAACAAAAATTTCTTTGAACTTGTCTCCGTCTCTGAAATTGCCTTAGATGCGCAAGATTTATCAAAGTATGATGTGCTGATGCTCTGTGGCGTCAGCATGCTCTCTGCGTCCGCCATATCGCGCATTGAAAATTTTGTGCGTCAAGGTGGAGGATTGGTGGTCTTTGCTCATCCTGAAAAGTCAAATTTGGGTGTGCTCAATCAGCTGTGTGCAGCAGTGGAGGCAGGAAGCGTAGCAATGCTAACAAGCGTCAGCAGTGCCGCACCGCTGACCATAGAACAGATTGAATACCAGCATCCACTCTTTGATGGCATTTTCCAAAGCGAATCTGCACGACGCAAAGCCGCAACAGCGCCAACCGAAGAGCCAATTTTGCTCTTTTCCGCCGTGGAACTCCTAAGGTCGCCCAAAAGCGAAGTCATCATGAGCTCGGCAACGGGCAAAGCGTTTGTTACGACAAATAGGCATGGCATCGGTGCAGTAACCATCTTTGCATCAATGCCAAAACCCGAACAGACGACCTTGACACTGCAACCGCTGTTTGCGCCACTGATGTTTCGCACCGTGCTATACTCAAGTGCAAGGGCAAAAAGTCGCAACTACCAATTTGTGTGCGGCGAGCAAAGTGAAGTAAGCCTGCCTGTAGTGCTGACGAGTGCGGAAAACATCATGGTGCGCAAGCCAAGTGGAAAGTTTCTGTTCGTGCAGGCGCAATCGCGCAGCAATGACCTGCGCCTATCGCTGGAGCCGACACTATTTGATGAAATCGGTATCTACGATGTGCTGGTGCGCCAAGCATACGATACCACACTGGTAATGAAACTGGCGTTCAATTTACGAGAGTCCGAGTCGGAGACGACTTCACTGGCGCCAGAGTTTATCTTGCGCTTTACCAGTTTATTGTCGCTACCAGAAAAGGACTTCTTCTATGCTGAAGCGGCAGAGCAAGTAGAAAAAGTCAATGAAGTAATTGCCGGTTCGCGCTACGGTCTGGGAATTTGGAAGTATCTCGTTGTGCTGGCAGCACTTGGGCTATTGGCGGAAAGCCTGCTGGCACGGCGCGATGTGGTGACTGCAACTGATTGAGTGCCTGTTGAAACTGTATCCTGCAAGATGATATATTTTCGCAGCGTATCTCTATCAACACCAACTTTCAGAAACCTATGCAAAAAACCTATTGGTTGCTTTTCATCTTCTTTTTTCATGCAGGGCTGGCAACAGCACAAAGCGATAGCGCTTTTATCCGAGCAAACTATCAAAAGCGTGAGTATCGCATTCCAATGCGCGACGGCGTGAGACTTTTCACAATTGTCTATACACCGAAAGATGCGTCGCCAGAAAGAACTTACCCAATCTTGATGCACCGCACCTGCTACAGCATCGCGCCCTACGGTGAAGAAGCCTATCCCAATGAACTGGGACCATCGCCAATTATGATGCGTGAAAAGTATATCTTCGTCTATCAAGATGTGCGCGGACGCTACATGTCGGAAGGAACATGGACCAACATGACGCCGCACATTCCTGACAAAAAATCCAACACCGATGTTGATGAAGCCAGCGATACTTACGATACCATTGAATGGCTACTAAAGAATATCCCCTACCACAATGGGCGAGTTGGAATCTGGGGCATTTCGTATCCGGGCTTTTACACCATAGCCAGTGCGCTGTGCAATCATCCAGCACTGAAAGCTGTGTCGCCGCAAGCCCCAATTGCCGATTTTTTCTTCGATGACTTTCACCACAATGGTGCTTTCACGCTTGAGTATTTTCTGACCTTTCCAATTTTTGGCATTCAGCATCCGCAGCCGACCACTCAAGATTGGTGGGCAGATAAGATGATTGCTGTGCCTGCCACACGAGATGGTTACAAATTCTACATGAACTTAGGTCCACTCAAAAACGGTGAGAAATTCTACGCAGATAACTTTTTCTGGAAGCAAATTGTCGAGCATCCAAACTACGATGAATTCTGGCAGAAGCGTAGCATTGTGCCACATCTGAAGAATGTTAAGCCTGCCGTGCTGACCGTCGGCGGCTGGTTTGATGCAGAAGACCTCTACGGACCACTGACCATCTACAAAACAATTGAAAAACACAATCCCAATACTTTCAACATCCTGACCATGGGACCATTTGGACATGGCAAATGGGCACGCGAGACGGGACACACCTTGCATGGCGACCTCTACTTCGGCGATAGTTTGGCAACATTTTACCAGAGAGAAATTGAAGCCAAATTTTTCCGAAGCTTTCTCAAGTCAGATGAAGAAAGTAAGGTAGATTTACCAGAAGCATACATGTTTGACACGGGCAAAAAAGAGTATCGCAAGTTTGAAAAGTGGCCGCCATCAAATGCCAGAACTGAAGCGCTCTATTTGCACAGTGGGGGCAAGTTAGCCTTCACGCCGCCAAGCGAAGCCAGAGCGTTTTCGGAGTATGTGAGCGACCCGCAAAAGCCAGTGCCTTCAAGCGAGGTAGAAGCTGAAATGTTTGGTTTTACGCCGTTTCTTTACATGTCTGAAGACCAGCGCTTCGCATCATCGCGTCCAGATGTGCTGGTCTTTCAAACCGAAGTTTTAGATAAGGACATCACGCTGGCAGGAGAAATCACGGCAAAGCTGTTTGTCAGCACAACGGGCAGCGATGCAGACTTCTTTGTCAAGCTCATTGATGTATATCCAGATACAGCGGAAAATCATCCATACCTGCCAAACAAGCGGGTCTTGCTTAGTGGCTATGAGCAAATGGTTCGCAGTGAAATTATGCGCGCCCGTTTCCGAAAAAGTTTCGAAAAACCTGAACCGATGAAGCCTAACCAAATCACAGAAGTTACCTTCCGTTTGCAAGATGTTTTTCACACCTTCAAGAAGGGGCATCGAATAATGGTGCATGTGCAAAGCACGGCATTTCCGCTCTTTGATAGAAATCCACAAAAGTATGTGCCAAACATCTACAAAGCTGATGAGAAAGATTTCATCAAAGCCACGCATCGGGTGTATCACGATAGAAAAAACCAGAGTCGCCTAGAAGTTCAGGTGATTGACTAAAGTGACGAAGTACTATCTTTGTGCCAATGAAAAAGGTAGGGTGCCATATTTGTGCCACATAAACTGCAAAATTGGTGAAAGGGGTAAATGCTGAAGGTCAATGAGATTTTCTTTTCTATTCAAGGTGAGTCGTCGCAGATGGGCTGGCCTTGTGTATTTGTGCGTCTGGCAGAGTGCGACTTGCGCTGCACATATTGCGACACGGAATATGCCTTCTACGAAGGTGAAATGCTCTCGCTGGAGCACATCATTGAAAAGGTGTCCAGCTACGGCTGCAAGTTAGTAGAAATCACGGGTGGAGAGCCGCTCTTGCAGTCAGAAGTCTATGAGCTGATGACGCGGTTGTGTGACCTTGGCTTTTCAGTGATGCTAGAGACTGGAGGGCATATCTTGGTCGATAAAGTCGATGCACGCGTCAAAAAAATCATTGACATGAAAACGCCCTCATCAGGGATGCTGCGCAAAAATGATTACCGCAACCTCGAAATTGCCGCGCCTACAGACGAAATTAAGTTCGTTATTGGCTCACGCCTCGACTACGACTGGGCAAAGCAAGTGATAGAGCAATACCGCTTGACCGAACGATTGACCGTGCTCATGTCCGTGGTCTTTGGAGAACTCTCGCCCCAGACGCTCGCAGAATGGATTTTGGCAGACCGTTTGCCCGTGCGCTTTCAATTGCAGATGCATAAGTATATCTGGAGCCCAGAAACACGCGGTGTTTGAGAAAGCCATGATGCGTTGAAGGATGAGTGAAGCCCGCATGTTCGAGCAATTCATGGAGCTAGCATTACAAGAGGCGCAGAAAGCCTTTGAGTCTAACGAGGTGCCAGTTGGAGCAGTGGTGCTGGATTCAAATGGAGCGGTAATTGGCCGAGGTTACAATCAAGTAGAGCGGCTGAAAGATGCCACAGCGCATGCTGAGATGATTGCCCTCACGGCGGCGATGGCAACTTTAAATTCCAAGTATTTGCAAGATTGCACATTGGTCGTCACCTTAGAGCCATGCCCAATGTGTGCTGGTGCGATTGTCTTAGCCAAACTCGGGCGTGTGGTCTTCGGCAGTTACGATGGCAAACAAGGCGCTTGCGGCACGGTGTTCAACCTTGTTGAATCAAAAAAACTTCAGCATCAGGCAGAAGTGGTGGGTGGCATATTGGAGGAAAAATGCACAGCGCTGCTCAAGTCGTTTTTTGCGCTCTTACGCCAAAAAGAGAACGGACGAAGTTAGCTTGCTAATGACAGAGAAGATTAGAGCACTATTAAAGCACTAGGAAAATCGTGCCATCTTGCTCGAGCACATCAATTTTGACAAGGTCGGCAATGGGGCAGGGACCACTGACACAGACGCCCGTTTCAGGATTGAACATAGCAAAGTGCTCACGGCAGACGATGTATCGCTTATCGCTATTGAAAGCGGATTGTGAACCTAGTACAATCGGCTCGTAGGCATGGGGGCAGAGATTGACGTAAGCATATACCTTACCTTGGTAGCGAATAAGAAACCCCTCCACCGTCTCGCCATTTTTTGAGTAATGAAAGAGCTTGGACATGCCATCGGCAAGCTCGCTGGATTTCATCAGAGTGTGAAGGGCTGAATCTGACGATTTCAAGATAGCATCTGGTGCATGCATGAGAAGAAAAGCTTCAGCTGTAATTAAAAGACAGTTCAATATAAAAAGTTTTCTTAAATTCTTTTGAGTCAAAGCAAGTTTGCACCAACCAAGCATTTGCAAGTATGAGCGATAAGACTTTCAAAAACACGGCTGAAGAAGCAACAGAAACTGCGCATACCACGCTGAGTGATAGGTTTGCAGAGTATTATGAGAAACTTGCAGAAACATCACAGTTTCAGAATGTCAAGGAAGCAGCTGACTCTGTGTTAAAGTATATCGAGAGGCATCCGGTGCAGTCAGCACTGATTGCATTAGGGGTAGGTTTTCTGCTGGGCTTGCTGGTCAATCGCCGCAATGATTAGTAAGAGCATACCTTGTGTCAGACAAAAAACATACCATACGTCCGCCGCGCCTAACGGACATCATTGCTGAGACGATTGAGAACAGTTATCGAGACATCTCTGCAATTATTTCCGCCAAAATCGAGCTAACCAAGTTAGACATTGCCGAGATGATTGCATCCGTAGCAGCTTGGCTATTCGTTGCCTGCCTTGTGCTTGTCGGTATGGCTTACTTTATGATTGCTGCTGCCCTGTTACTAGGCGAGATGTTAGGCAAAACCTCACTTGGATTTTTAGCCATGGGAATGCTAATGAGTGCAATTGCCGTTTGTTTTGCTAAGCTGTCGCCAAACATGCTAAAAAACTTTTTTTGGAGACTGGTATTTGCCAAGCTCGTTGAGCTGGAGCAGCAAAAACCCCGTGATGAAATATCCAAATCATGAAAAGCGACTTCAATACCAATATCGCTGCGCAACGAGCAAGGCTGGAGCATACCATAGCAGTGCATGAAGAAGCAATAGTAAAGCGACTGAAAGCACTTAAAGCGGAAATTGATACGCGCTTGGATGTTGAGGCTATCGTGCGGCAGTATGCTCTGCCAGTAACAGGGGTTGCCCTGTTGGCAGGATTTCTAATTGGACGCAGTGTGGCAAGTGCACGTCCAGCTCAATATGATTATATGCAGACAAAAAAACAGCCACCTGCATCAAAGAATACACGCTCATCCAAGTTCCTCAATACAGTGCTTCGAGCTATGCTGGACTCAGCAAAAACATTAGCACTGAACTATGCATCTGATTTTGCCGCACGAAAACTGCAAGAGTGGCTAACCAAAAGTGGTCAGGGTATGCTACAGACTAACTCATCACCAAAAAATCACATTAATTGACTGAAAAATGTCGGGTCACAGTCGTCTTACGCTAAAAGAGACGTATTTGGAAAACTCGCAAAACGCTTATGCAACAGCCTTTGCGCCAGACAGCAAGCGCTTTGCAGCGGCAGGAGGCTTGCGTGCTGTATTCGTCTATCGTCCAGATGCGCCGAAAGCTATTGGAGGATTGGTCGATCATAGGCAGTCAATTTATGCGCTGCTGTTTTCAAAAAGTGGAAAATATTTTGTCACCACTGGGCGCGACGGCATGATTATTGTCTATGATGCTAAAAACTTTGATAAGTTGGTGACGCTACTGTGTCCGCAAGTGGGTCAAAATTTTCTCTCGGTGGCGCAGTATGCAGATGGTAGAGTAGGAAAGACATTTGTCGCAGACGCCAACACTGTCAAAGAAGTCAACATAGATACCAATGTTTATGCAGCTGTGGAGTATTTGCTCTATGAGCTCAATAAAGCACCTGATAAAACAGCTCAAAGTGCACAGACTGTACGGCAAACATTAGAAAAGGCTGGGTTTAAGATACCAGCTGACACAACAATTACCATAGGTGGCAGCCAACTTTTGCCGCAGTATGCATTGGCAATGAGTCCTGATGAGTCTAAGCTGTATGTAGGGGCTAGTCATGGGGTACTGAAAGTCTATAACACAGCAGATTGGTCGCTAGAGCGTGTATTGCCCTTGCACAGCGGCAACATCCGCACCGTGGCTGTCTCACCCGATGGGCAGCTGCTTGCTACAGGCAGTAGCGACAGATATGTCAAAATTCTGGATGCCCAGACCCTTGAAACCCTGCACACCATAGAAGGACACGGCGACTCGGTGTTTACCGTTGCGTTTTCACCAGATGGGACGCTCTTTGCAACAGGTGGCAAAGATGCACGGCTGCGCATCTGGAATGTATCTGGTAAATCAATCAAACCAAAGGTCAAAATTCTGGCGCACACATTTTCAATCAAAGCGATGGCCTTCATTAGTGGCAGCAAAGAAATCCTGACCGTAAGTCAAGATAAAACCATCAAAATTTGGGATATCGAAAAAGTAAGTTGTGTCGAGACTATTGATAGACTGTATGGTGGGCACACATTTACAATAAACACAGTGTCGGTTTCACCTGATGAGCATTACGCCGTGACGGGAAGTGATGACAAAACTGTAAAGCTATGGGAACTGTGTGCCTAGCAAGCCTTGTCTGCACAAGCAAGGAAAGTGTTGCATAAGACGCAGAACTTTTATAAGTTTCGCAAGTTTATGTGTCAGGGAAATCAGCGCAGTTTAACACAAACTTACCAACAAAAACGCCTTTTGGACTATGCCAAAGTTAGAAATCAACGGTGTAACATGTGATGCGTTTGTCGATGAGTCTTTGCTCGGCGTAGCGCGTCGCTATAAAGCACATATTGGATATGCCTGCGGTGGACATGGGTTATGCCAAACCTGTGAAGTTATTGTAGAGAGCGGCATGGATGCCTTGTCTCCATTGAATGACGTCGAGAAAGCTTGGCTGACTGCGGAAAAACAGCAGAAAGGGCATCGTTTGGCGTGTCAGGTGCAAATCAAAAAAGATGCGCCTGTCAAGCTTATGACCCGCGCAGAAAAGGCACGGCAGCTCTTCAACAATGCGTTCATAGCAAAGAAGGAAACTTTGCCGCCAACATCTCATCCGCAGGGGCATGTCGGTGAGTTTTTCTCGTTCTTGGGTTCAGAAGTGCTGGCGCATTTGGCAGGTGCGCCCATGGCATTCGGCAATGCGATTGGTCGTATTGTTGATGGGCGATTGACGCTCAGCTCTATCAACGATGCCGTCAATGCATGGAGTGAGCGCGCCCCTGAAATTGGGGAAATCATCAACAAAACTATCGGCGGACTGCCTGATGCGATTGCACCTGTAACTACAGCCATTACCGATGCAACGAAAAATATCATTGATGCAGCAACGAAAATCATAAAAGGTGCGGTAGGTGGCACAACAGCAGAAGATAGCGCAAAAGATGGCGTACAACCCGTGCCCATCAAAGTAGAAAAGCCTAAATAAGTAACACTAAAACAGGTGCACGTATGCTGGGTCAAAACTAAGAAAGGAAGTAAGAAGTATGCAGTTAGAAGTTTCTATCAAACGCTTTAATCCTGAAAAGGATACCGCCCCCCATTGGGAAACCTACAAAGTAGAGGCCGAACCAATGGATAGGGTGCTCGATGTACTTAACAAAATCAAGTGGGAACAAGACGGGACACTGACTTACCGTAAGTCCTGCGCACATGGCGTCTGCGGCAGCGATGCCATGATGATTAATGGAGAAAATCGTCTGGCATGCGTGACACTCGTCAAAGACTTACGTACCACAAAATTGCGCATAGAGCCATTGCCGGGAGCACCAGTAATCAAAGACATGGTTATTGATATGACAGGCTTCTGGCGCAAGTATGAAACCGTTATGCCTTACTTGATTAATGATGACCCGCCGCCAGAAACCGAGCGCTACATGAGTAGCGAAGACCAAGAACGCATTGAGGAATCGACGCGCTGCATCTTGTGTGGAGCATGTACATACTCATGCCCATCTACTTGGAGCGATGAGGAGTATCTTGGACCTGCAGCCTTGCTCAAGGCTTATCGGTTCATTTTTGACTCACGCGACCAAGCTACAGATGCACGACTAAAGATTATAGATAACAACAAAGGGCTTTGGAAGTGTTACACGATTTTCAACTGTGTGCAGGCATGTCCAAAAGAAATCGATATTACCAAGCATATTTCAGCACTCAAGCGCAAAGTAGTCAGCGAACGGTACTAAGGGAAGTAAAGTGGCAAATAGAGAGGTTACCTCGGTGAGGCACCTGCCCTGCTGCGGTAACCTTTTGTGTTTGAAGCAACCCAAACGTCTATGACAATCCAGTGAAGCTTGACAGCACTGCAAACATGCGGCAAAAAAGTGTTGGTGGCAATGCTAGAAGACAGACAGCACTACAATAAATGAGAGAGTAATATGATAACCACTGTACTGATTATCGTGTTGATAATCATAGCGATTATTAATGTCTGGTTAACTCTGACAAAAAAGGATATTGGAGAATTAAAAGAAAAGTTAATCAAGATTGATTCTGACCTATCAAGAATTGACCCTTTAATCCGAGATGAATTTGGTCGAAGTAGAGACGAAAGTCAGAAGGCTTTTAGAGAAAATAGGGAGGAGTTAAATAGCTCCTTCAAAAATTTAGTTGCATTTTTGAGTAGTTTGCAAATGGGATTTAAAACATTAGCTATTGAGAAGCGTTCTAGCGAAGTTTGGGAATTACTTGGAGCTGTAAAAACTCAATTTGCCAAATTTGGAGAAGCCTTGGAAAAAACAAAAAAGAAGTTACAGGAAGCAACAAACGAAATAGAAAGAGCTGGTAATAGGTCAAAGGATATAGAGAAAAAACTGAGAATGGTTCAAGAATTACCAAAAAACCAGACTGTTGCTTTGTTAGGAGAGGCAATTGAAATTGAACAAGACAATAATACTGACGAAAATAAAAGCACAGCTACCAACAGCGGTTTGGCGTAATGGCGGGTACAGTGCTTCGTATGACAGTTTTGTGGTAGGTTTAAGTGCAGTTCTCCGATGAACTTTTGTGCTAAAAATCTGTTACTACGCCAAGCCGCAAAACGTTTGAACCAGTTCATGCCATGAGTTACACCAGTGATTTCGGATACATGGATTTTGACTTCGGCGTGGAGACACTCGAGAAAGTGGTCATGAGAACCGAACGCAAGATGCACATTGAATTGGGTGTTCCACGCGAAATCACGCCCGATGAGCATCGTGTTGCACTAGCCCCCTCAGGAGTAAAAATTATCACAGAACAAGGACATCGCGTTTTAGTTGAACGAGATGCTGGTCTGCATTGCAATTTTACTAACGAAGAGTACAGTGAAGCTGGTGCAGAAATTGTAGATGATGTTAAAGAACTCTATCAACGCTCGAATGTTATTGTAAAGGTTGCACCGCTCCTACCAGAGGAGTATGACCTCCTGCAGCGCAATCAGGTCCTCATATCTGCTCTGCATCTAGGTAGCATTCGCCAAGAGTATGTAGAAACCGTGCTGAAGAAAAGCGTAACGGGCTTAGCATTTGAATTTATTGAAACACGCGATGGCGAATTGCCTATCGTACGCTCTATGAGCGAAATCGCTGGCGCACTGGCAATCCAGACCGCCGCAAAATATCTGGAAACCGGCAACGGTGGGCGTGGCATCTTGCTGGGCGGCGTAGCAGGTGTGCCCCCAGCGATTGTGGTTATTATCGGCGCAGGAACAGTCGGACACTACGCCGCACAAGCCGCCTTAGGACTTGGTGCGCAAGTTATTGTCATAGATAAAGAGCTCAATCGCTTACGCCGCTTTGAAACCATTTTTAACCGCCGTGTAACGACAGCCGTTGCTAATGAGCACTACATCTCAAAAGCGGCTAAAGTCGCAGATGTGATGATTGGTGCCCTAAATCCTCGCTCAAAAATCATGAAACCTTTTGTCAGCGAAGAAGTTGTTATGTCCATGCAGAAAGGGGCAGTCATCGTAGATGTCTCCATAGACCAAGGTGGGTGTTTTGAGACCAGTGTGCGCACCTCGCACTCCAATCCGACCTATGTCAAGTATGGCGTCACACATTACTGTGTGCCTAATATGCCATCAGCTGTAGCCCGCACTGCCTCGTATGCCCTCACCAATGCACTGATTCCGTTTATCCTCAAAATTGGCGAACATGCCAGCGTCTCCGACGCCCTATGGCGCAGCACCAGCTTGCGCAATGGAACATACGCCTACAAAGGATACCTCACCAAAAAAATCCTCGCCGACCTCTCAGGACTAACCTTTCGTGAAGTGCAAATGCTACTTGCCACTGACATTTAGCCTGCCTACCTACCCCTAAGTGGTAAGTTAGAGAAGCTTAGCGCAAGGAAGGACAAGCACGCACGATATTGCTCACGACCATATAGCAAGGAATAGCTTGTACAGGGCGCAGTCTCGTGCATGCACCAGCTTGAAACTGTGCCACATTTTTTAACTTTCTTGCAACGAAGCGAAGGTTCCGCTGGATGGGCTCACTCTCCAGTGCTCAAACATTTGTTCTCCTGCAAGGCGGCTAAATAACTCCATGCTACTCTATTCATTCCGTTTGGAATCATCTGCACCAAGGCAGATACATTACTTTTGCAATTATGTCGTTGTTCAAAGCAAATCCTAACGCAAAGTTCATAGTTGCAGGAGACCCTAAACAGATACCGCCTGTGATTGAGATAGATGAAAAAGAATTAGAAAACTTTGACTTTCAAGATGAAAACATCTACAAAATGATGAACCTTGAAAGTTTTAAACCAGAAGAGCAGAAAATTAGACCAAATGACACAATTCAAAACCTCGATACGCAATACCGCAGTATTCCTGAAATAGGACAGCTTTTTAGTGAGCTTTCCTACTCGGGTCTATTAAAACACGACAGGGAAAAAAATGGAAAAGCACGCAAGCAACTACCTGAGAAGTTTAAAGAGTTGATTTCGTCGCCTGTAACCTTTGTGGATATTCCTCTAAATCAGGACCATTCAATTTACAAGGTGAATAAGTTATTCTATAGTTCGTATCATATCTATGCGGCTATCTTCGTATCTGAAATGATTAAATACTTTGATAATGTAAACAGCGACATTGGATGGACAATTGGGCTAATTGCGCCTTATAGAGCACAAGCGGTGTTGCTAAATAAATTAGTAACCTCTTACGGTATTTCTGAAAATGTAAAAGTCTATGCTGATACCGTTCATGGCTTTCAAGGCGATGAATGTGATATTGTATTTTTCATTTGTAACCCAAATAGCTATGAGTATTCAAATCATCCAAAGGCACTTTTGTCAAAAGAATACATCTACAATGTTGCAATAAGCAGAGCAAAAGACTATTTGGTTATTTTGCATCCCTATACAGCTATTCAAAACAATAACTTTATCAACAAAATTAAGCTTTCATACCAAACCAACTTTGAAAGAGAAGAACCCTTAAATGCAAAAGACCTTGAAAAAGCACTATTCAATGTCGAAAACTACATAGAAAATAACACTTATATTTCAGGACATGATAGCATAAATGTTTTCGGACTTTCTGAAATGAAATACTTCATAAAAGTTGACGACAATGCAATAGACATTCAGTTGAGAGACTTAAAGAGACCAGAAGAAATAAATAGTAATAAGCTTTACAAACCAGATAATAATCTCAAGCATCAGGTGTGATAAAGACGTCTGAGAGGGTGATTTCGATGTCGGGAAAGGCGAGTGGGGCGATTTTGTCACTGGGTTGCAAGAGGCGCTGTTCGGCGTAGGAGCCGTCTTTCGGGTGGCGATAGACTTCCAATTGCTGGTCCTGCACCTTCAGAATCCACACTTCGGGAATGCGGGCACGGGCATAGAGCGGCAATTTGACCTCACGGTCATACACCAACGAAGCACTGGCAACTTCAATCAGCAAATATACCTCACGCGCCGTCGGCTTGCCTGAAAAGTAGTCATCTTTGCGCCAATGCAAAATGGAAATGTCAGGTTCAGGTTCAGAGTCATTATCTATCACGATAGGTAACTGTGTAGCGACAATTGCTCGACGACTTAATTTTTCAGTGAAAAAGCGCGAAAGCCGTATGACATACGACATGTGCGGCGCGTTCATGGGTGGCATTTTGACAATTTCTCCGTTGATGAGTTCCAAGCGCTCATCGGGTTGAAAGATGCCTGCTTCATACATCTGGTCGTATTCCTTCACAGTAATTTTGCGACGCACAATTACTGGCTCAAGCCTTGCTTCCACTTGCATAATGTGTATGGGTTTAAGGTTTTTCAACTGAAAATCAGGTGTCGGGCATGATGAAGATGTCTGAGAGGGTGATTTCGATGTCGGGAAAGGCGAGTGGGGCGATTTTGTCGCTGGGTTGCAAGAGGCGCTGTTCGGCGTAGGAGCCGTCTTTCGGGTGGCGATAGACTTCCAATTGCTGGTCCTGCACCTTCAGAATCCACACTTCGGGAATGCGGGCACGGGCATAGAGCGGCAATTTGACCTCACGGTCATACACCAACGAAGCACTGGCAACTTCAATCAGCAAATATACCTCACGCGCCGTCGGCTTGCCTGAAAAGTAGTCATCTTTGCGCCAATGCAAAATGGAAATGTCAGGTTCAGGTTCAGAGTCATTATCTATCACGATAGGTAACTGTGTAGCGACAATTGCTCGACGACTTAATTTTTCAGTGAAAAAGCGCGAAAGCCGTATGACATACGACATGTGCGGCGCGTTCATGGGTGGCATTTTGACAATTTCTCCGTTGATGAGTTCCAAGCGCTCATCGGGTTGAAAGATGCCTGCTTCATACATCTGGTCGTATTCCTTCACAGTAATTTTGCGACGCACAATTACTGGCTCAAGCCTTGCTTCCACTTGCATTGTTCTGCATGGCGGTTTAGAGTTCATAAATAAGCACTGCATCAAAGGACATCAGAAAATCTAACTCTTGAAAATCTCATCAAGGTTGATGGTAATGTTGGTTGCGGGGTCGTGCAATTCGCCCTTGGTGAAGACGCGCGGCTCTTCATTTGGAAGAAAAACGGCGATGGTTTTGATGAACGGCTGAACGAGCCACACGGATTGGATGCCAGCGTTGAAATAGCGTTGAAGTTTTTCATCAAAGTTGTCCATGCCCTGTGTACCAGAGAGAATTTCAATGACGGTGAGGGGCATTTCGGAGACACGTTTTTCATCGCGCTGGAAGTTGATTTTACGCTTTTTGAAAATGAGAATGTCGGGCGTGGCTTTGGGTTGCAAATCCAACGTGATTTCACTGCCAATAGTAAATTCTGTGTATTGCGAGAGTGCAACAAGGATGTTGGCTTGCGTGATACCGTGAATGAAGCTGGGCATGGGTTTTCCGCGTTCAAGTTCGTAGTCGGAAAGTTCTTTGGTCGTTTCTTTTACTTCAGTGGCTTCCATCGTTGTCTCCTGTTCAAATTTTAGTTGAGTTCAAAAGAATTTACGCAACTTTTTCTTCCTTTTTGCGGCGTAGCAGGAGAAAACAAAAAAGCCGAGTATTTCTCGGCTTTTTGTGTTGATAGAGGGTCAACGTCGGCTAAAATATAGGGTCTCGGAAAGCCCCACACTGCTTGGCAACAGCCTCGTAGAGTTTTGCGTCTAAAAACTTTAGGTGCTCTGGCTTTGAAAAATCAATGGCTTCATTTGGCAAAGCGGAGGCAGGACGACCAGCCTGAACAATACCGTTAGGCAGATTTCTGACAATGACAAGCGGAATTTGTGCATTAAATTCACGATTGATAACCTGAATGAATTTGTTGGCAATAATACCATGCGCTTTCGGCGAGGGATGCACCCCATCCATCGAGAAAAGTCCGCCCGTAGCTAAAGTAGGACTTAACCATTCGCCATCAACTTCAATGCCACCGTTGCGCACAATATCGTTGAAGATGCTGTTGATGTCTACCAAGCCCACCACACTGCGTTGCCCGACTTGAGCACGGATAGCGTCGTTAAACTCACGAATGGCGTTGCGTGCCACTGCAATTTCGCCATCATCCAAAATGAATTGATTGGGCAAAGGATTCTGTGGCGAAAGTGCAAAAGGTGCGGTGGTGACAATACCAAGAGTTTGTCGAATAATTGTGTCTTGTTGAGCGGCTGGTAGGTTGCGAATAGCAGGATTTGCAGTGGCCAAGATATTTACCCAGTACTCGCGGGCAAAAACACCATTGGTCGCACCAACTTGCTGAATTGCACTTGACGCAGTGAGCAAAATCAAGGCACGAGCTGGATTGCCAACCTCTGCAGTGGGCAACTGTGTAGGCACACCGACTGCAGGATTAGCTGGAACAGTCCCACCACGCTGATAGAAAATGGCAGGAATTCTGTTCAGGGTAAGCAAGGTGCGAAGAAGTGGTCCTAAAGTGGTCATGAAAGGAATAGCAGTAACATCTGGGATGTTGGCAACAATAATTTTGACATTAGGAATTCGGCGCAAGCTATCGAGCGCACGGTTATAGAGCAGCGCGAAAGTTGCAGTCGGTGTAGGTGCCGCTGGACTGACACCACCGCTGGTGGCATAGCCCAAAACATCGTTGTTGCCCAACCAGAAGGTGACAAGTTTGTCGCCTTGCTGCGGCGCAAGCAGAGCGGCAGCTTGTTGCACAGGCGAGCGATTGCCAAGCGCTGGGTTGCGCAGGATGATATCAATAAACGGACTGCGTGATAAGCTGTTTGCCGTTGTGATAGCCGCAGTGGCATCGCCCATGACAATGCCCGGAATGCCAAGATTGTTGTAGGGACGCTGCAAAGTGGCGTTGCGAAAAGCAGGGTTGTTTGGCGGCGGTTGTCCATTGCCCGTAGGTGAAGTGTTGATGAATGTAATCGGAGTGCCTGTGCTGCTAAAACCGCCCAGCTCGATTCTGCCGCTGGCAAGGACGGTATTGCCACCAACTGTAACCGCCGTACCAAAACCGGGCTCGGCAATGATAGGCATCTGAAATTTAGATTGACCTACGCCAACCTCACTATTGCCGTGAGCCTGACGCGCAATGAGCGCAGGGTAACTCATGAGCTGACCAGCCTCATAGAGCGAATTGGATAAGAATCCAGCGGTAATGCTATTGCCAATTGCTACATATCGACTGGCATCAAAACTACCTAAGGTGCCAGTGCCGGGTTCGCCCCCTTCTGTGGGGAAAGTGCGTTCGGGCGTGCAGCTAAGGTATGTGATGCAAGAAAAAAGTAATAAAGCAAAAAGTAAAAGATGTCGCATAGAAGTAGTGTTTGCGCGTTGAAGTCCTGCTGTCAAAGTTTTTTCCGAACTTACAACGCAAGAGGAATAAAATCAAACCATGGTGTGCTTTTATGACTCGGCAACAACACGGCTTGAGAAAGGGCTAAGCTGTCCATCCTTCATTTGCAGACAGCGGTCGGAGAGCATGGCGTATTGGGTGTTGTGTGTGGCAATTACGAAGGAGGTGCGGTAAGTTCGTGAAAGCTCTACCATCAGGTCATAGAGCTTTTCGCTGTTGTAGGAGTCTAAATTCCCGGAAGGTTCGTCAGCAAGCACAAGGGGCGGGCGATTGATAAGAGCACGTGCGACGGCAACGCGCTGCTGCTCACCACCTGAAAGTTCTGACGGCAAGTGATGCAAACGGTCTTTGAGACCGACACTGACTAAGAGCGCTTCAGCCTCTGCCTTGGCAAGTTTCATGTTGCCTGTGGCAATGAATTTGGGCATGGCGACATTTTCAAGCGCCGTGAAATCTTCAAGCAAATGATGAAACTGGAAGACAAAGCCGATATTTTGATTGCGAAACGCCGCAAGTTCTTCGGCAGACAAAAAGGCGCGCGAGCCACTGATGATGTCTTTGCCTTGGAAAAGTAGCGTGCCAGCGTCAGGTAAATCAAGTGTGCCGAGAATGTTCAGCAAAGTGGTTTTTCCACTGCCAGAAGCGCCGACAATGGTGACAATTTCATTTTCGCGCACGGCAAGCGAGACGCCTTTCAAAATCTCAACAGGTTCGCGCCCCTTGGGGCGATAGGTCTTGAAGATGTTGTGAGCGTCTAAGACTGGATGTGTCAAAATTCCTTTACCTCCTCTTCAGGTTTAGATGCCGCTGTAGCGTGCATGTCAGGCGATGTGGCGTATAGAGAAGCAGTTGCCGCCTCGCGTTGAGCAAGATAGCGGCGAAGCACTTCCACCAAAAATGCCGAAAGCGGCACTGCTAAAAGCACGCCAAAAAAGCCAAAAAAATATCCAAACAAGAAAATCGCCAAGAAGAGCACAATCGGATTGAGTTTAACTCTATCACCAACAATTTTCGGCGCCAGCACAAAATTCTCAAGTGCATGTCCAGCCGCATAAATCACACCAATCAAGGCAATGGTTTGCACAACATTCTCGCCAAAGACAGCGACTAGCACACTGACAAGAAAGGCAATAATGCCACCGATGTAAGGCACAAACGACATCACGCCATAGACAATCCCGACCAGAAAAGGATAGCGCAGTTTAATGAGCGAAAAAGCAAGGGAGTAAAAGACAATGAGAATGAAAACCACGATGAGCTGCCCGCGCAAGTATTGACGAACAATCTCGCTGCCCAATGAAGCGTAATCGGCAAACTGTGTGCGATACTGCGGCGGAACAAGCTGACGAATCGTGGCTTTGATGGCTGGAAAATCGCTGAGAAAATAAAACGCTAAGAAAGGAATCAGCACAATATCGATGATGGCTGAAAGCAACTGCGGAAAACTGCTGGCAACAGCTGAAATGGCGTTCGCTGAAATGGAGCCAATGTCATCAGTGCGGGTACGGAGCCAAGCGATGAGCGAATCTTGCATGTCTTGGCTGTTGAGACCAAGTTGGATTGCAAGCGGGTGCGCTAAAATTTCTTGGACAAAAAGTTCGGCTTGTTCCGATAAAGTCGAAAGCGATGATGCCAAGGCGCTCAACTGTGCAGTAATCAGCGGAGTGATGAACACGACAGCCAAAATCACGCTCCCCACGCCAAAAAGCGTAATGATGAGGGCTGAAACCTGACGCGTGATGTGCCGATGCAATCGCATGAGAAAACCCGTAAGCGGCTCAAACAGATAAGCAAGAACAAAGCCTATGATAAATGGTGCCAACAAGCCAGAAAGTGTCTTGGCAAACCATGCTGTAAAAAGCACCACGCAAATCCAAATCAAGCGATTGGCATAAAAATTGTCGCTGACGGGATAAAGCAGAAATACGGCAAGAATAAAAATCAGCAAGGGCGAAAGCACTTCGCGCACCTCGTAGGCAAAGAAAATCACAAGCAAACTTGCTAAAGCAAGCAACAGATACTGCGTAGACTTATCCGACATCTTTCATCCTAAACGCTGTTTTCAATTGATGCATCAAAACCGTAAGACCTGAAAAGGAATTTATGGCACGCAGTCGCATAAGCTCAAGCCAATGGCAATGCAATTTGGCGCGAAGATGACTCTGCCTATCGAAGCGATAGACAGCCAAACTGCGCTGCACATATCCACATGCTGAAGCACAGCGAATAGATACAGCAGAGTCGTAGCCTGCATCTTGACAGGCATCAATCACTCTTTGATTAAACAATCCGAACGGAAAGGAAATTTTCCGGACCGCGACACCGAGCGCATCTTCCAAGTAGCGCTTAGAGCTGAACACTTCACGCCGAAGCTCGGCTGAAGAGAGTGTCGTCAGAGCACGATGACTGGCGCCATGGCTACCAATTTCCCAGCCTGCCGCCGCTAACTCCCGCAAAGCAGGAAGTGAAATATGCTCAAACTTGCCAAAGAAATTCGCATCCCAGTCATTACGCTTCCCAATCCAGTCGGTAATTACGAAAAGTGAGGCTTTGAAACCGAAGGACTCCAAAATAGGGTATGCAGTATGAAATGTGTCGTCATAACCATCGTCGAAAATAAAGTGCGGTCGCAATTCAGCAGGAAGTGAAGCAACCCAGCGCACATCACGCGCAAAGTCATCGGGCGTGCGCACGCATATTCCAAAATCAATGCGAGATGTAATCTTGTGATAACAAAACATCACCACGGTTGTGTGCGATAAAGCAAACTTAAAGAAAGAAGAAAATTTGCTACAGTGCAAATTGCCGTGGCTGTGCAAAACATCGCTGTGGCAGGAGACGCTGCACTTTTTTATCGCAGAGAATAGATGTTTCGAGTATTCTTGTCATTCCCTGTCATTCCGAACGCCAGTGAGGAATCCAGTGTATGGATGCTTCACTTCGCTGCGCTCCGTTCAGCATGACAAATTGGGGAAGTGTGGATGCTTGCGCTTCGCTTAGCATAACAAGTTCGGGAGCGTGCCACACTTTTTTGTGTCATTGCGAATGCCTTTTTCTGTCATTCCGAGCAAAGCGAGGAATCCATACCGTGCGGATGCCTAATCGGCGGGTTCTAAAGCATCTGGTCACTCGGTTTAAGAATCTGGGGGCGCAAACTTTCGGCAGCATAGCCTATGTTTCGTATCTTGATAGACTTAACACAACACCGCAAACTATGGCAAAACCGTCTGCTCAACAAGGTGAGATGGAATTTTTAGACCATCTCGAAGAACTGCGCTGGAGACTCATCAAAGGGCTCATTGCAGTGGTCGTGGTGGCTGCGGTATGCGCTTACTTTGCAGATTTTATCGTAACCGAAATTCTCATCGGACCGCTCAAGCGCGCAAGTCCAAACACAAAACTGCAAAACCTGATTCCTTATGGGCAGATTTCTCTGTATTTGCAAGCCATATTCTTTTCGGCAATCATTGCCGCATTTCCCATTTTTGCCTATCAGATTTGGAAGTTTGTAGAGCCGGGATTAGAGCCACACGAAAAAAGCGCCACACGATTTTTGGTCACATTTGTCTCGCTGTGCTTCTTTGCAGGCGTGGCGTTTGGTTACTTTGTGCTACTACCAGTTTCGCTCAACTTCTTTGCAGGGTTTGGCACGCCGCTGATTGAAAACAATATCTCGGTCGATCACTACATTTCTTTCTTTGTAGGCACGCTGCTGACCTGTGGATTGGTATTTGAGTTGCCTTTTATCTCGTTTGTGCTCTCAAAAATTGGGCTACTGACACCGCCGTTCATGCGCCACTATCGCCGGCATGCGATTGTCGGGATTCTGATTCTGGCGGCTGTTATTACACCGTCGACGGACATCATCACGCAGCTAGTGCTGGCTGTGCCCATGATATTGCTCTATGAAGTAAGCATCTGGATTTCAGCCTTAGTGCAGCGTCAGCGTGAAAAAGAAGAAAAGGCGCAGGCTCAGCCCTACCTTCAGCCCTGAAAAGCGGAACCGCTTGGGCAAGAAAGAACATAAATCATTTGCCAACGGTCTGTGCAATAAACTTGCCACCGAAGCCAAACACAGCGCCAGCCAAACCCCCGAGAATGTGCGCAAACTGCGAAACATTATCGGGCTTGAAACTATTCACCAGCTCTTGACCCAAATACAGCGCCGCCACAATCACAAACGTGAGCGGAATTTCCCCGTCGCGAATGTTGGCAAATGAAGCCAACAAAATGAGCATAAAAACAATGCCACTGGCGCCCAGAAGTCCCGTCGAGAAGAAAATCGTGTTCAAAAGCCCAGTTACAAATGCCGTGATGAGCATCTTGACCAGAATCGCCATAGAGCCATACTTTTCTTCGAGCAGCGGACCGATGAGCAGGATGTAGGAGAAATTGCTGATAAGATGTGTCCAATCCGCATGCCCAATAGCATGGGAGAAAAGCCGAAAGTAGGTCAGCGGATTGAGAAAAGACATAGAGGGCAGTGCCGTGAAAAATGCTTGTGTAAAGTAGCCTTTGGTCAGGTTGCTCAGCAGCATCACGGCGGCACAGATGAGTGCATAAGTCAGGATGACGGGAGAATTGTAGCGTATGGACATATATTCTTGCAGTTGATTTTAAGAAGTTGATGATGAGACAAAACGAATTTGGCAGCGCATATCTGGATTCGGTGCGGCTTGATAGGCTTCAATGAATGCACGGAGCGCTGCCACATCAATGCCCATAAACTGATTAGGCACAACCCGAAGTTTCGGATAGGCTTTAGCAAAATTGCGGTCGGCACATTCTCGGCGATTGGTCTGAAGGCAATGCAAAGCGGCAGCAAGTTGCACCAAGCCACGAATGAAAATTTCAGCATCGTCGGTCATGGCTTGCCAAGTGTGTTCCCATGCCTCATGTGCCTCCCAGTATGCGCCGCCGTTGAACTTAGCAATCCCGTCAAGAAAGTGCGCACGCTGCAAGTCCGACAAAACTGGCTCTTGCAGTGAGACAATTTCTTCAGGCAAGCGCTTACGTGGAGCATTTGATGAGCCGCTCATAGCGTGAAATTGGATAAAAGTCTCTTCAAACGATGTGGTGTTTCTGCTTTTGCAAGGTCTAATGATGCAGGCGCAGTATCAAAAATCGTAAAGATGTGCTCAATGCCAAAACGCTTGGCTTCTTCAGCACGAAGGTCTGAAACCCCAGCAATCACAACGCACGGCTTGCGATGGCTCTGACAAAGCTGCACCACACTGCCTACGACTTTGCCTGAAAATGAAGTCTCGTCAAGTTTGCCTTCGCCGGTGATGACCAAGTCGCTGTTCAAAATTTGCGCGCTCAGTTGCACGCTCTGACTGATAAACTCAAAGCCAGAGAGGCACTTGACAGATTGAAGGAAGGGCGTCAGCAACATCAAGCCGAAACCCAGACCGCCAGCGGCACCAGCACCGGGCGCATTGCGAAAACAAACTCCAACATGCGACTCGGCAAGGTTAGCAAAATGCAAAAGCCGAGCTTCAAAATCAGGCATCGCTTCGGTGCGCACGCCCTTTTGCTTGCCGAAGACTTGTATAGCGCCATGCGGACCTAAGAGCGGATTACGCACATCATGCGCAATCACAAGGGAAAGTGAAGACGGCAAAGCAAGCGAGGAAAAATCAATTGTGGCAAGCAAGGCAAGTCCAGCGTTGCCCGGCGGAATAGGTTGCCCCGCCGCATCGAGCAGAGAGACGCCCAGCGCTTGCAAGGCGCCTGCTCCGCCATCGCAGGTGGCACTGCCGCCTAAGCCGAGAACAAGTTCAGACGCTCCCGATTGCACTGCCGCAAGCATCAGCTCACCGACGCCAAAGGTGGTGGCACGCTCTGGTTGCAAAGTGCCCTTGACAAGCGGAAGACCCGCCGCCGCACTCATGGCGATGATGGCGCGCCGCTGAATCTGAACAAATTCAGCGGTAACAGGTTCGCCAAGCGGTCCATGCACCTCTGCGTGTTTGACTTGAGCGCCCGACATGCGCTTAAAGACATCCGCAAATCCTTCACCACCATCGGCAAGTGCTTGAATCGTGCAAAACTCGCCCAGAGGGGCAGGCAAAGCATCTCGGATAAGCACGGCAATTTCTTCCGAAGAAAAAGTGCCTTTGAAACTATCTGGTGCCAAAAGTATTTTTTTCATCGTCAAACGGTTTTACTCTGGCAAATCTATGCCACTCATTTCGCACTCAACCTACATACCACCAGCATTTCTGAAAAACGGTCATGCACAAACGATTTTCTCCGCACTGTGCCGCACTGTGAAAGATGTTACATACCAGCGCGAACGCCTGCTTACCGACGACGACGATTTTCTCGACTTGGATTGGCGGCGAGTCGGCAGCACACGGCTTGCAATTCTTTCACACGGCTTAGAGAGCAGCTCGAGGCGCAGTTACATGCTGGGTATGACGCGTGCACTGAATCAAAACAGCTTCGATGTATTGGCATGGAATTTTCGTGGATGCAGTGGAGAGCCCAATCGACAGGCGCGAGCCTATCACAGCGGGGCGACGGACGACCTGCACCGAGTGGTGCAGCATAGCCTGAAGCATGGCTACACGTGCATCGTACTGGTCGGATTTAGTTTGGGCGCGAATCTGACGCTGAAATATCTGGGCGAGCGCGGTCGTGATGCCATTGCGCACATTGCTGCCGCCGTGTGTCTATCCGTCCCACTAAACTTAGCAGAATGCTCGCGTGCGATTTCACGGCAACCGATTTACAACCGCAGGTTCTTGCGCCAACTGACGCAAAAAGTTATCGCCAAATCCATCTATGTGCCGCAACCGATTTCACTCGAGCGCCTACGCCGTATCAAAACACTTTGGGAGTTTGACGACTGCTACACTGCACCGCTGCATGGATTCAAAAATGCGGAAGATTACTACGCAAAGTGCAGTTCGGAAAATTTTCTCGATGAGATTGCTGTGCCCACGCTTATCATCAACGCTATGGACGACCCTTTCCTGACAAGCGCATGTTTTCCGTTTGAACGCATGAAGAAGTTGCGCATGGTGTGGTTTGAAACGCCGCATGCAGGCGGTCATATTGGTTTTGTGTCGTTCAACAGGCAGGGCATGTATTGGTCAGAGCAGCGTGCCGTAGAGTTCCTTGCAGAAAGGGTGTAAGGCGCTCATCAAAAAGGAACGCATTTTTGCGAAAAACTCTTTTGAAAGACAAACTTTAGAAAAATGGGAACAGTCATTGGAATAAGCATCATTGTGTTGTGGCTATCTCACTTGATTTATCTGTTTAGCAGCTCGCTTTCTTGGACGACGCCAGAGAGCTACTTGCATCTTGCTGTGCAAGGGTATCTGACCACGGGACTTTTTATCACGGCGCATGATGCCATGCATGGTTCGGTCAGTCGTGTGCGCTGGCTGAATCATGCCATAGGATATGTGGCGTGTTGGCTGTTTGGCGCAATGTCGTATCGACGCTTGCTGAAAAATCATAGACTACATCATGCGGCGCCAACCACGGACAGCGACCCTGACTTCTATGTCGCATCGCAGAATTTTTGGCGATGGCTCGGTGCATTTCTTTGGCGCTATGCAACTGTGCCGCAAATTCTGACCATGGCAGCACTATACAACGTCTTTGAGCGAGTGTTTTTCGTGCCTGAGTCGCGCATTTGGCTATTTTGGATGCTACCATGTTTTTGGGGCATGTTACAGCTCTTTTACTTCGGCACCTACCAGCCGCACAAGCCCCCATTTACAGCCGAGATGCAACCGCACGCGGCACGAACGCTGAAAAAAAATCACCTCTGGGCAATGCTCTCATGCTACTTTTTCGGATACCACTGGGAACATCATCACTCGCCAACAACGCCGTGGTGGCAACTGTGGGCAATCAAGGAAGCGCACTCGAAGCACATCAATAGCCCATGAAGCAAATTTTTCTGAAGAAAAATCAAGAACGCCGATTGCTGGCAGGACATCAATGGGTATTTAGCAACGAACTGCTCGAGGTAGATAAAACCATTGCGACTGGCGAAGTTGTGGCGCTGCACACGTTTGCAAAAAAATTTCTGGGCATTGGGTTTTTTAATCGCAATTCACTGATTGCGTATCGCCATTTGAGTTGGTGCGAAGAGCCGATTGAGCGAGCGTTTTTCGTGCGCCGATTGCGGCAAGCGTGGCAGTTGCGACAAGAGCTTTATCCTGAATCGCAGACCAATGCTTTCCGATTGGTGCACGGTGAATCGGACCGCTTGCCCGGTTTGGTGGTGGATAAATTCGCCGACGTCTTTTCCATTCAGACCTTTTCAGCGGGTATGGAAGCGCGGCTTGATGAGATTTGTGCTGCACTCTGTGAGCTATTTTCACCAAGGGCGATTGTTTTGCGCAACGAATCGGAACTAAGAAAGCTGGAAGGCTTGCCGCAATACTCACGCCTTGCATTTGGGACGCTGGAAGGCACGGTCGAAGTGCACGATGCAGGGATTTGCTACGAAGTGGATGTGCGACATGGACACAAAACGGGCTTTTTTCTTGACCAGCGTGAAAACCGCAAGCGCATTCGTCCATTTGCGCATGGCAAGCGTGTGTTGGATGTCTTTACAAGCGATGGAGGCTTTGCACTCAATGCACTCTATGCTGGCGCCACTGAAGTGATAGCAATTGACGCTTCCAAAGAAGCGCTAAAGCGTGCACAGCGCAATGCAGAACGAAATGGCTTCAAAGGGTTGCAGGTGTTAGAAGGTGATGCCTTTCTTGTGCTGGAAGAATTGGTCAAAAAAGGCGAGGTGTTCGATTTGGTGATTTTAGACCCGCCGAGCCTGACGAAATCAAAAAAGAATTTGCCCGTGGCGAAAAAAGCCTATCAAAAGCTCAACAGCTTAGGCATGCGGCTGGTGCGTTCAGGTGGATACATGGCAACGGCGTCGTGTTCGCATCACTTGGCGGAAGCCGAGTTCTTGCAAGTGTTAGCGCAAGCGGCATCGAGTGCTCGACGCGGCATCAAGGTATTGGAACGAGCCACGCAAGCCCCCGACCATCCTGTATTGCCTGCCATGCCTGAAACGCAGTATTTGAAATTTGCTCTGCTCTATGTGCAAGATGAAAATTAGCCAATGCCAAGTTTCTTCTGAAGATGAGAGACAATCTCGCGATGGAGTTCAGAGATAGGTCGTAGGGCATCGAGTTGAACAATCCGCTCTGGCTCTTGGCGAGCAAGGGTAAGATAGCCTTCCCGCACACGGTGATAAAAGTCCAGTCCAAAACGTTCCATGCGATCGAGCGGCAATTCATCTTTGCCATGCGCCAGTAGCAAAGATTTTTCAGAGAACTTGCGTGGCAAAGCATCTTCAGGGGGAATATCCAAGTAGAAGGTTAGCGCAGGCACGAGACCAAATGAGGCAATGCGGTTAACGGTGGTAACCATCTGCAAATCAAGACCGCGTCCGAAGCCTTGATAGGCAGTCGTAGAGTCATAGAATCGGTCGAGAATCACGATAGTGCCCTTTTGCAAAGCAGGTAGGATGAGGGTTTCACAGAGTTCAGCACGGCTGGCGGCAAAAAGTAGCAGTTCAGCCGTTGGATGAATGTCTTGCTTGCTTTCAAGGAGCAGGGCACGAATTTTTTCTGCCAGTGCTACGCCGCCCGGTTCGCGAAGGGCAAGGGCTTCAATGCCGCGCGTGTGAAAGTAAGTTTTGAGCAGATGAACTTGCGTCGACTTGCCGCTGCCATCTATACCTTCAAAGGAAATGAGCATGTCGTAAAATGATGCTTCAGAAAATTAAAGCAAATCTTTTGCAATCGGCGGTGCAGCAACCTGATGTTGCAGAATTTGTGTCAGCAAAGCAGAGGGAGAGTCGGAAATCAGGAGTGCGGCACGATGACTTGGCTTGATGAAGCCTTCAGCCACAGCGTGGTCTAAAAATGCAATCAAGTGGTCGTAGTAGCCATTGATGTTGAGCAGCCCGCAAGGCTTTTGGTGAAAGCCTAATTGTGCCCAAGTCAAAATCTCGAAGAGTTCATCGAGTGTGCCTAAGCCGCCAGAGAGAGCGATGAAGGCATCGGAGAGTTCAGCCATTTGGGCTTTGCGTTCGTGCATAGAGTGCACGACCACAAGTTGCGTAAGGGAGCGATGCGCTGATTCTTTTTGAACCAGCGCTTCAGGAATGACGCCAATCACTTCGCCGCCGCAGGCTAAGACGGTATCGGCAATAACGCCCATGAGTCCAAGATGTCCGCCGCCGTAAATGAGGCGGAGACGGTGCTGTGCAAGGGCTTGACCGAGGGCAATTGCCGCTTCACGGTGTGAAGGATGAAACCCAGTGCGCGACCCACAATAGACGCAGATGCTCTGGATATACGGCGATAGCGAAGAGGTTGTCATTACCGATGCTTTGGCAGGTTTGCGTGGCAGCGCAAAGATACGCAAAGTCTTCCAAGTAAGAAAGAGCCCGCGCTTACTTGCGACTGCGACGACGCTTTGGAACAGTAGGAGTTGCAGGCTGAGGCTGTGCTTCGGATTTGGGTTTGCGACCGCGCCGACGAGAAGAAGGCATATCAGGATTGGTATCATCAGTAGGAAACACTTCGCCTGTTGAGGAGTAAATCTCGACCAAATTTCCATCAGGGTCGAGAATAAAGAAGGCACGCCCGTCGCGTCGGTTGGCAGGAGGGGTAAGAATGTGGACATTCTGGTTTTTCAGATACACAGCGGCGGCATCGACTTCCTCATCGGTTTCCAGACGCAAGCCAAAGTGGTCGACGCGAATATCGCGTGCTTCTTCTGGGCTGGGCGTCTCGGCGCGCACAAGCACAAGCATATCTCCGCCAGCCTCTAAGTAGGTCATGTTGATACCAAGCCGATGATGTAGCTTGAAGCCAATGATTTTGGTATAGAACTCCTCGGAGCGACGCAGGTCGTTGACGCGTAAAGTAATTTGACTGATGCCAGTAAGTTTAAGCATATAGAAAAAAGCCAAAAATGTTCAACTACTTGCGGCGTGTAGGTATATCACGATATTCAAACGTGTAGGCTTTATTTTCATATTCGTTAATAGCAAGAATTGTAGGTTTAGGCATCTTTTCATACTTGAGGCTGATAGCAACTTGTTCGGGGAACACACGGTCAGCCTCGGCTTCGTTGGCAGGGTTGCGAGCTCGAGCTTTATATGGTGCAAGTTTCTCTTCAAGCTCTATGCGATGCTGCTCGTTAATTTCCTTGGCTCGACGAGCCATAGCCACAACCACTTCGTAGATGTTGTTGGATTGATGCATAATCTTTGAAAAATCTATAACCTTGACAGGCATAGTGAATGTTAGGTCTATGGTTCTGAGTTAATAAATTTATCAATTAAGGATTTCACTTCATCAATTGCTTTCTGAAGCGAATCGTTGACGACAACGGCATCAAACTGATTACAAAACGAAAGTTCATACTCTGCACGTTCTAAGCGACGTTGAATCGCTTCGGGCGTTTCCGTGCGTCTGGACATCAGGCGCGAGCGCAAGACCTCCAGACTTGGTGGCTTGATGAAAATCAGCAAAGCACGCGGACCATAGAGCTTCTTGACTGCCATAGAGCCATGAACATCTAAGTCTAAAAGCAGATGCTTGCCACTGGAAAGCGCATGCTCAGCAACAGACTTCAGGGTACCGTAGTAATTATCAAAATGCTTGGAGTATTCGATAAACTCGCCGCGCTGCAATTTTTCTTCAAACTCGGATTTGGAAATAAAATAATACTCTCGCCCGTTTTGTTCACCTTCACGTATGGGACGTGTGGTGGCGGAGACTGAAAACGAGATGTTCGGAAAAGCTTCTAAAATAGCCTTTGCAATGGTGGATTTGCCTGTACCAGAAGGTGCAGCAAAGACAATAAGCTTGCCTTGTTGCGGCGTATCAGACTTTGGCAGTGTGGTGGCATGAGCAACAGACTCTGATTCCGAAACAGCCATGTCTTTCAGAAAGCTTTGGCAAAGATAAGGAGAAACTGAGTTACTCAATGTTCTGAACTTGTTCGCGAATTTTCTCCAACTCTTCTTTCAAAAAAACAACTGCCTGCGAAATTTCTGCATTTTGTGATTTAGCTGCAATAGTGTTTGCTTCGCGGTTCTGTTCCTGCAAAAGAAAACTAAGACGCCGTCCGGGGGCATCGTATTGATGAAGCGTTTCAAGAAAGAATTTGTTATGGCTACGAAATCGCACGCATTCTTCAGTAATGTCAGCTTTATCGGCTAAGAGCACGATTTCCAGCTCAAGCCGTTCTCGGCTTACCTTGGAGTCATCGGCAAGAATCTCGCGAACTCTGGCACGCAATTTTTCACGTGTGGCTTCAATAGTTTTCGCTGATAGGTCACTGATGTAGTCCAAGGTTTGCTCAATTCGTGCAATGCGTGCCTCAAAATCGCGTCGGAGCTCTTCGCCTTCTTTTCGGCGCATCTCTCGCACGGCTTGCACAGCGTGAGTAATCGCCTTGCAGATGACCTGCCACTCTCGCTCAGCAAGCTCAGGTTCTTCCTGCACCGATTCAAACATGTCAGAAAATTTCAACAAGTGATCGAGCGTAATAGGCGATGTAATTCCCGCCGCTTCTTTGATGGCATGCAAGAGCGAAACATAACTTTTGATAACTTCAGGCTTGATACGCACGGGCAAAGGTGCCGAAGCATCTCGCTCAAGCTGAACAGAGACTGAAATCTTGCCGCGCTGCAATTCCTTTCGGACGAGCTCACGTGCTTCAAACTCACGGGCACTAAACTCGCGCGGCAACTTGACCGAAATTTCCACAAACCGACTATTGATTGAGCGAATCTCGGCTATGGCACGCAGACCGTTTTCGGCATACTCTCCTCTGCCGTAACCGGTCATACTCTCAATCATGAAATGCTCTCTTCTCGCTTGAATGAAGTTGATAGATGCTAACCTGGGTAAAGCTTGTATGTACTGCAGAGAACCGTAAGATACAGCCAAAGAAAATTTTCAGCAACATGGCAGAAGTAACTGTGTGGTAAAGACTTAACTGCGGGCGAAAACGGCAACTGAGGTAATTTATGGCAGAGCTGTGCCAAATTTTTTTGGCAAACTGCACCCTGTTTGCTGGTGCAGGCATGCCTTGCCTACTAAGAAACGAAAGGGCGCAGCAATTTCTCCTAACAAACAGCAAAGCACGCAAGACACTTATGGAAGCACAAATTCTGTGTGCTATTTGCTTTTGGAAGTCTTGCTCAACTCGGGTGCAGAGCGAAAGATTTTCAGTTTAAGGAATTTGAAATAAATTTGCTCCCTTATCTCAAGAAGTACAAAAGCTTAAAGGAGATGTCTCTTGAAAAACTGCGAGCGGCATTGCGTTCGCTCAAGCGCTACGAGCAGCCCTACTATGTTCCTACACTATGGCATAAAGGCACATTAGGCATAGAAGCCGTAGAGCCTGCCCGATACTACTTATCCATCATTGAAAGCATTTTGGACATGCCCAAAGCCGCATGCATTGGAGAAGAGACAAACAACACAGGCAGCAACGCTGAGCACTTAAGCAGGGGCGAGTGGTCTCGTTTGGCAGTTGTCTACAACCTATTTGTGCGCACTGCTACGGCATTTGACCATAATCAGAACCGCCAATTGGATTTAGAGACACCAAATACCCTCCGTGAGACGGGCACCTTTCTTAAGGCGATTGCGCTGCTACCATACATCAAAAACTTGGGCGCAAACACAGTGCACCTTTTGCCTATCACCGCAATTGGCAGCGATGGCAACAAAGGCAACTTGGGCTCACCATATGCAATCAAAAATCCTTACAAACTCGATGAGCGTCTATCGGAGCCAATACTTGGACTCACGGTGGAAGAAGAATTTCGCGCCTTTGTAGAGGCTGCGCATCGCTTGGGCATACGAGTTGTCGTGGAGTTCGTGTTTCGCACCGCCGCCAAAGACAGCGATTGGATAAAAGAACATCCTGAATGGTTTTATTGGATTAAAAGCCACATTCAAGACCGCCCGCAAGGCGCATTCGATGAAGAGCGATACGGCAATCCAATTTTTACCGCTGAAGAGCTGTCGCAGATTTTGGAAAAAGTTGAAAGACACGATTTTCATAATCTGCCAGAACCGCACGCTGTCTATCGCTCGTTTTTTACAGAAGTGCCACAGACTGTAGAACTGCGAGACGGTCGATACATCGGTCGCACCAAGTCGGGAGTAGAGTGCCGCATTCCCGGAGCATTTGCCGATTGGCCCCCGCAGGACACACAGCCACCTTGGAACGATGTAACATACCTGAAGCTCTACACGCATCCACACTACAATTACATTGCCTACAACACCGTCAGGATGTATGAAGCCAACTTAGCAAAGCCAGAGTATATCAATCAGCCGCTGTGGGAGAAAATCATCGGCATCATTCCCTACTACCAAGATGCCTTTGACATCGATGGCGTGATGATTGACATGGGACATGCACTGCCGACTTTGCTCAAACAATCCATGGTAGCGGCAGCGCGTGAGAAAAATCCAAACTTTGCATTTTGGGATGAAAACTTTGCCGCCACCGCCAAAAGCCGAATCGAAGGCTACAATGCCGTCATTGGTTCTATGCCATTTGTTGCACATGAGATAAGAAATTTGACAAAGATGCTCGCCGAGTGGGCAAAAGATGGTGTAGCGATTCCAAGTTTTGCAACTGCTGAAAGCCACAATACGCCTCGTGCGGCAGCGCGCTTCGGTGGCGGTGCAGCGGGACGAGCATTTTCAAAGTTTATATTCGGCTTGAGTGCCGTCTTGCCAGCTATTCCATTCATTCACAATGGGGCAGAAATTTGTGAGTACTATCCTATCAATACTGGCTTAGGATTTTCATCGGATGAGTTGCAGCATTTCCCATCGCACCGATTGCCACTGTTTAGTGCGTTTGCATTCGATTGGGAAAGAGCTAATGAGCAAGTGCCTCTCAACGACTTTATTGCAAAAGTGATGAGCGTGCGTCAAAGATATCGTGATGTCTTAACTAATCATTCAGCAGGTTCTATGGCAGTGCTTAGCGATGGGCTTTCGCCAGTAGTAGTGCTAACAAGGCAAGTGGGTAAAACGAAACTGCTCTATGTGGGCAATGCAAATGTGGAAGCGCGTGAGCAAATTAAAATTCCGCTCTCGACTTCAAGAGCAGTGCTTGAGGATTTGTTTTCAGGCAAAGTGCTAAATGTAGAAGCCAACTTGCTTAGCGTGGAACTGGCTGCAGGCGAAAGTGCACTTTTTGAAATTTCTTAACTTTTAACAAAAGCATCAAGCTATGTCGTTACTTGTTGTTGGTTCACTGGCTTTTGATGACCTTGAAACGCCCTTTGGCAGCTCAAAAAACACGCTGGGTGGCTCTGCCACATACATTGCCCTTGCCGCAAGCTTCTTCATTGATGAAATTCACATGGTCGGTGTGGTTGGTGAAGATTTTGGCGAAGACAATCTCAATCTGTTTCGAGAACGAAACATTGACTTAGGCGGAGTAAAAGTTGTGCCAAACGGCAAAACCTTCCGCTGGGCAGGGCGATATCACTACGACATGAACACGCGCGACACGATTGAAACTCAACTCAATGTGCTGGCAGATTTCGATGCTGTCATACCGCATCAGTATCAGCAAGCCAAGTATGTCTGCTTGGGAAATATCGACCCTGTCTTGCAAAAGAAGGTGCTCTCGCAAGTCTCTCGCCCAAAGTTAGTCGTCTGCGACACCATGAATTTCTGGATTGAGGGCAAACCTAAAGAGCTACAAGAAACACTGCAGTTGGTCGATGTCTTTATCATCAACGATAGCGAGGCGCGTCTTTTGGCAAAAGAGCCCAATTTGATTAAGTGCGCACGTCTCATTCGTGAAATGGGACCTAAAACGCTCATTATCAAAAAAGGCGAACATGGCGCATTGCTCTTTACCGACAATGGCGTGTTTTCTGCTCCTGCTTATCCGCTGGAGTTTATCTACGACCCAACTGGCGCAGGCGACACCTTTGCAGGCGGCTTTACGGGATACCTTGCCAAAGTGGGCGAAATCAATGAGATGACGCTTCGTAAAGCTGTGCTCTATGGCAGCACGATGGCAAGTTTCTGCGTTGAGCGCTTCGGTGCCGAGCGTCTGTTTGAACTCAGCCCACTGGAGATTACCGACCGCTATCAAAGCTTCTTAGAACTTTCACGCATAGAAGAGTAATACCGACGGTAATCGCCATGAGCAATGCGCCAGTGCTCATGAACAGGACCGTTGTAAAAGTAAGCGAATGCCGTCGTGGTGCGCCCATCGCTCATGCAAGTTACCTCTACAAGGCGACGCACATAGAGACTGTTTATTTCATCATCTGGCTTGTAGTCTTCTACGGCGTCAATCTGTGCCAAGGTCTGTGCATCGACCTCGTAGAGTTCGCCCATCACGAACGATGAGCCCGCTTTGATGCCCGGATAACGACCCAAATCATAGAGTTCAGCTTGAAGACGCGCGGCATCCAAATAACGGCTCTGCTTGAGATAGCGATGGCGACTCATGCCGCGCATCAGCGTGCCATAGACAAATAGCTTCATGGCGGCAAAATCATCTGGCATGAGAAATGAAGTATTGAAAAAGTAGGTTAGCTCGACGGAAAGTCAAAATCAACAATGAGCTTCAAAGCGGGCGACATCCTCTCCTTTACTGCACACGATGCCACATTTGGTATGGCAAAAGTCCTAAGAATCGATACACTTGAAGATTTGCCAACGCCAGAGCCTGTGTTGCATCTGCTCATCTACTCTGTGCGCAATATCTTTCCACCCAATTTGGCTCACTTGGCTGAAGCAAAACCGTTCATTGCGCACTTGCCACTTTTCGAATCGGCGGTCGTCAAATCTGGGTGCGTGCATATCGGCTATCAAGAAGTGCGTGCCGATGAACTCGATGCCTATCGAGTGTGGCAAGACGCCTTCTTTTCTGGCGAGGCAGGCATTTTCAATCTCCCCATCAGTGAAGCAATAGGCATCATTCTCGAAGCCTTAGGCAAAAAATCTAAATTGTAACTTACTTTGCGGCACAGAGTGGCGCATTTAGCAAAAACAACGACGATGGAAATTGTCTACTGGATACTCTGTTTGGTGTTGGTGCTGCTGGGGTTTGTAGGAATCATTGTGCCCGGCATTCCCGGCGCTCCATTGGTATTCTTAGGACTCTTGGGTGCAGCATGGATTGATGACTTTCAGAAAGTTGGCTGGCTTCCCCTGATAATGATAGGTCTTGCTGGGGCACTGACGATAGTTACGGATGCGGTAGCCACTGCACTTGGAGCAAAGCGTGTTGGAGCAAGTCCTTGGGCAATCGCTGGCGCCATGCTGGGAACGCTGGTCGGGCTTTTCTTTGGCTTCGTTGGCATAGTGGTCGCACCGTTTATCGGAGCAGTGCTCGGTGAGTATATGGCTAAACGCAACCTGCAACAATCGGCAAAGGCAGGTCTGGGAACATGGCTGGGAATGCTACTTGGCGCTGCCGCAAAAGTCGCTCTGCAATGCATCATGGTGGGGATTTTTGTCGTGGCATACTTCTTTTGACAACCTCATCTTGAAGCCAGAGCCCAAGGGAAGTTTTGCGATAGTATCAGAATATGCTCAAAAAGTTATACATCGGCACATCGACATGGTCGCAAAAAGATTGGGTAGGGAATTTCTATCCGCCGCAGACCAAGCCTCAAGATTTTCTTGTGGAATATGCCAAACGCTTTCCAACTGTAGAAATTGATTCCACATTTTATGCTATTCCGCGAAAGAGCGTGGTTGAGGCGTGGTATGACAAAACACCAGCCGAATTCATCTTCAGCGCAAAGTTTCCGCAAAGCATCACGCATGAAAAGAAACTGCACAACGCATCGGAAGAACTCAAGCAATTTTTAGATACCATGATGCTACTCAAAGAAAAGTTGGGATGTTTGGTCCTGCAGTTTCCGCCCGATTATGCCGCGATGCCAGAGCATGTAGAAACTATGGAGCGATTTTTAGCCACATTGCCTACGCGCTCGTGTCGCATTGCATTGGAAGTGCGGCATCGCTCGTGGCTGACCGAGCAATTCTTCACGCTCTTGCATCAGCATCAGATTGCTTTGGTTTTCACTGACCAGCCAGCCATGAGAGGCATCGGAGTGCAGACTGCACCGTTCATCTACATCCGCTGGTTAGGCAATCGCAAATTGCTCTCTGAACCTTTCACGCATCTTGTCTTTGATAAAACCGCCGATATGACGGCTTGGGCAAAGTTTATCGCCAGCCTTGATTTTGAGGTGGGGTTTGGGTATTTCAACAATCACTATGCAGGGCATTCGCCAAGTTCCGTAGAAGCGTTCAACCGTATCTATGCAGAAGTTTGTATGCAGAGGAAGAGTGCGTAACTTTGCGAAAACCATTTTACAAAAGACATTTTTCCACAGCAATTTGAGTTATGACACTGGGCGCGCCGCTGGCCGAAGATGTACCACCATTTCTTATCGCATTTGGTCTCATCATCGGCCTTATTGCCATCTGCGAAGTCTTGAAGAAAAGGCTCGGTGTGGAAGCAAGAGTAACACGCAAGATTGTGCATATCGGGACAGGAGTGTTTGTATTCTTTGCGCCCTATTTCTTCAAGTCTAATTTCTATCCAGCACTTATTCCCATTCTTTTCATTCCTTTCAATCTGCTGGCGGTGCGATTCGGCTGGCTACAATCTCTGCACGGCATAGAGGCACGAAGCGAGAGCACCTTGAACTACGGCACAGTGTATTTCCCAATTGCGTTTCTGGTGCTCACTGTGCTGTGCTGGGGCGACCATGTCTGGATAATGCAAACCGCCATGCTGGTGTTAGGGCTTGCCGATTCTGCAGCAGCCATTGTCGGAGAAAATCTGAAGCATCCGCATCAGTATAAGTTTTCAACGGTCAAGTCGCTGGAAGGCTCACTGACCATGTTCGTGGTAAGTTTTGTAACGATTTACCTATGCTTTCTCTATTTCATGCCGAGCGTGCCAAAATTGCAGGTGCTCGATGGCACAATGGTGTTAGGGTTTGCGATTGCACTGGCACTGATTGCAACTGCCGTTGAAGCCTTGCTCTCGGGTGGTGCCGATAATCTCTTCGTCCCGCTGGCAATTGCCTATCCTTTGGGCATCATGCAGATTCAAGGCATTGAGACGGTGCAGAATGTGGTGTTGGGCGTTGCCATTTCAGGGGTCGTGGCTCGAGCATCACTAAGCCTGAAATTTCTCAGCGCAAGCGGTGCCACGGCAACCTTTCTGCTGGCTTCGAACATCTTCAGCATGGGCGGCATCGTGTGGACGGTGCCGATTATGACCTTCTTTGTGCTCTCTTCAATTCTTTCCAAGATTGGCAGGGCACAGAAAAAGAAATATGACCTCATTTTTGAAAAAGGCTCACAGCGCGACATGGGGCAAGTCTTCGCCAACGGCGGCATCGGCTGGCTCCTCATGATTTGGTATTCGTTCGTGACCGATAGCACCCTGCGCGACCTTATCTACATTGGATACTTGGGCACAATTGCCGCCGTGCAAGCCGATACATGGGCAACAGAAATTGGCACCATCGTGCGCAATCCAAAACCGATTTCTATTGTCAACTTCAAGCCTGTGCCCGCAGGCACATCTGGCGGTATCACCTTCATTGGCACAATGGGGGGATTCATTGGTGCTTGTGTCATCTGTGCCAGTGCATGGCTCTCCAATTGGGAAAAGATGGCAGAACTCGGCGTGTGGAATTCCTTTGCACTCATCGGCGGTTCGGGACTGCTGGCGAGCTTGGTAGATAGTTTTCTGGGTGCAACATTGCAAGCCCAATACTACGACCCGATTCGGCAGAAAATCACCGAGCGCACGCACAGCCTCAGGGAAGATGGCACGCTCATTGAAAATCAACTGCAAAAAGGATACCGCTGGATGGATAACGATTTGGTGAATTTTATCTGCGGCATGACTGGAGCAGGCATGGCAATTCTGTTGAAGTAGCAAAAACCAACCACACTTCACATAGAGCAACTCAACCCAAATAAATTGAATGCTTGAATTCACTATCACGTTTTCCCTGCAAGTCTTGCGTATTGCTATGCCTTACCTTTTAGCATCACTGGGGGCGACATACTCTGAACGCAGTGGCGTCATCAACCTAGCTCTGGAAGGACTGATGATATTTGGCGCCTTTGGCGCTGTGATTGGGCAGTACTTTACAGGCTCGGCATGGCTGGGCATCATGCTGGCGGCATTGCTGGGGTTAAGTGTCGCGAGCTTACATGGGTATATGACCATCACGATAAAAGCCAATCAAATTGTGAGCGGCATTGCATTGAACATTTTGGCAGTAGGAGTGACCAAGTTTTTTCTTAGACCGCTCTTTGGAAGTTCATCCAATTCGGAGCGCATTGCAGGGATAGATGTGCCCAACATTCTGCTCAATCCAATTTTTCTCTTGGCGGTGGTGCTGGTGCCGCTTTCGCACTTCATTTTCTACTACACGCCGTTTGGCTTACGCTTGCGTGCCGTCGGCGAAAGCGCCCAAACTGCCGATTCGTTGGGTATCAACGTCAGTGCAATGCGCTACAGTGGCGTGATGATTTCAGGCGTGCTGGCAGCACTGGCTGGCGCATTTCTTGCCTTCGAGCAACACAGCTTCACCGATGGCATGACGGCAGGGAGAGGCTACATCGCCTTAGCCGCTATGATTATCGGCAGATGGACCCCGCTGGGCGCCGCCGCCGCAAGCCTATTTTTTGCCTTCACCGAAGCCGTGCAGCTTAACTTGCAAAGCGAAACACTTCCAACGCAAGTCGTGCAAGCCTTGCCGTATTTGATTACACTGGCAGTCTTGGTTGGTTTTATCGGCAAATCCACACCGCCCAGTGAAATTGGCAAACCGTATCAAAAGTAGCTAAGATGACCACAGCCTTTGAGCAAAAGTTGTGGAGAACATATCGCTGGATATGCGGCGTCGATGAGGTTGGACGCGGACCGCTGGCAGGACCAGTTGTTGCCGCCGCCGTTATGTTTGAAAAGGGCTTTACGCCTGATGATAAACTCCAGCGTGTAGCCGATTCCAAGAAACTCTCGCCTCAAGCACGCACCGAGCTGGCGCAGCTGATTCACGATAGGGCTGTGGCAGTCGGCATCGGTGAAGTGGATGTGCCAACGATTGACCGTCTCAACATCTTGAATGCCACATTTCTGGCAATGACCAAAGCCATTGAGCAACTGGTGCTGCAACCTGAATTTGCGCTCATCGATGGCAATCGGTATTGTGGGGCGCCGCACATAGCGTTTGAAACCGTGGTCAAAGGTGATAGCAAGGTTTTTTCCATTGCTGCCGCATCAATTGTAGCAAAGGTCTATCGCGATAAGCTCATGAGCGAATGGGATGCCAAGTTCCCGCAGTATGGATTTGCCAAGCACTTTGGCTATCCGACGCCCGAACACATTGAAGCCATTCGCAAATACGGTCGATGCGACATTCATCGCAAAGCCTTCAAGCTCTCGGCGCTTGGTGAGAAAAGCGCATCAAGACAGGGAATTTCAAAGTAAGATTTGGCGTTTCAAGCATGCAAAAAAGAGCCTGCCATGCAAAAATCTGACGACATCCGCTGCGAAAACACGGTGGCAGTGCAAGCGGCGCCGAAAGGTTTCGTGCGACACACCAACGAGTATGTGTTTGTGGTCGATCGCCCACTTGACAAAGTGTGGGATTGGCTCAATAATCCGAAGACTTTTACAGACAGTCAAATTTTCCCCTGGCGTGTGGAGTTTGTCTCACCTGATGAGAACATCCCAGCAGGTTTTCATGAGGGGGTCTTGTGTGTGCATCATGGACCGATGATGATGTTTTCAGGCGTGCTGACCGAGATTCGTGACAAGGAGTATCGCGACCTGCAATACTTCTATGGTAGCTATGTGGGCAGTCTGCGCTGGATTCGCCCAACACGCTTGCAATTCTGGGTGCGTGAAGTGCCCGGTGGCACAGAAGTCAAAGCCCGACTCGACTCATTTGTCATCCCTGCGCTCTACAAATTTTGGACATGGGCACAAAACTTGGTTTGGCGGCAGTTCCCAGGCGATATTTTCCGAGCAACGCGAAAATGAGTATCTTCTCTGCGAAAGCAAGAGAGAATTTAATCTATCTTCAATCGTATGCTCAAACTCCAATCTGTCACGAAGTCCTACGCCGATAAAATTGCCGTCAAGAATCTCTCGTTTGAAGTGCAGCGCGGAGAAATCTTTGGCATCTTAGGTCCAAATGGGGCAGGGAAGACTTCTACGATTCGCATGATTTGCGGCATCACGCTTCCCGATAGCGGCACGATTGAATTTTTAGGCAGACCGATGAACGAAGAGCTTCAAAGCAAAATCGGCTATCTGCCTGAAGAGCGCGGGCTATACAAGAAAATGAAAGTCGGTGATGTGCTGCTGTATTTTGCGCAACTCAAAGGCTTGTCGCGTGCGGAAGCCAAAGCCCGCATTGAGCATTGGGCAAAGCGCTTTGAAGCAGAAGCATGGCTTAAAAAGAAAGTTGATGAGCTCTCAAAAGGCATGCAACAAAAAGTGCAGTTCATGTCAGTGCTGTTGCATGAGCCAGAGTTACTGATTCTCGATGAGCCGTTTTCTGGTTTAGACCCCATCAACTCTGAACTCATGATGGATGTCATCTTAGAGTTCAAAGAAGCAGGTAAGACGATTCTCTTTTCCACCCACCGCATGGAGCAAGTCGAGAAAATCTGCGACTCTATTGTGCTCATCAACAATGGCGAAGCTATTTTGAGTGGTAAGGTGCGCGAAGTCAAAAGGTCGTATGGAAAAAACCGCATTCATCTCGATTTCGAAGGCAATGATAGTTTTCTCGAGGCGTTGCTGGCACAAGGTAAAGTTGAAGTGACTGCCCGCTCGCCAAAGTCGGTTGAACTTAAGCTGCTTAATGGCACAACGCCAAGAGAAATTCTCACAACAGCAAACAACTGTGCAGAAATCACGCGCTTTGAACTGGCAGAGCCATCGCTGAGAGAGATTTTCATCATGCGCGTCAATGAAACTCATACCATAGAAAGCACTAAGCAATTCTGTAAGTCGTAACCTCACAATGCAAATCAAGCTGAAGCACGAATGGATTCAAAAAACTTGAAAAGTTTTCGATTGCTTTTTCTATTTTTGCGCCAACTCTAAAGAAGCTCATTTCAACAATCAAAAAGTAGAGAGGGGGGATTAAAATTGTCATTCGTTCCAACTAAAATCTTCTTCACTAAAGGTGTCGGCAGACACAAAGAATATCTCTCATCGTTTGAGCTTGCGCTGCGCGATGCAAAAATTGAAAAATGCAACTTAGTGACGGTATCAAGCATTTTTCCAGCAGGCTGCAAGCGTATTTCACTTGAAGAAGGCTTAAAGTTGCTACAACCGGGGCAAATCACATTCTGTGTGATGGCACGTGCCTCAACGAATGAACACAATCGTTTGATTGCAGCGGCAATTGGTGTTGCTATTCCGCAGGACATCAACACGCAGTATGGCTATCTCTCCGAGCATCATCCATATGGTGAGAGCGAAAAGCAAGCTGGCGAATATGCCGAAGACCTTGCAGCTACCATGTTAGCGACCACACTTGGCATTGAATTCGACCCCAATACAGCTTGGGACGAGCGCGAGGACATCTACAAAATGAGTGGAAAAATCGTTAAGACCTTCAACATCACACAGTCTGCAGAAGGAAAAGCAGGACTGTGGACATCTGTCATCGCCTGCGGCATACTCCTGCCGTAGTGTCGAGAGGCGAAACGCTAGGCAAGGGGGCTGAAAAAATCAGCCCCTTTTGCTTTGCATACAAAGGCAAACAAGCATGCCAGCTAATCGATTTCCTTCTGACGAAGAATTTCAGCTAAAGCCGCTTGATAGACATCGTAATCGCGCTGGCTAAAGCAAACAAAAAAGACTTTCTCAGGAAGTTGGCTATGTGCAAGAAAATCGTCGACAGTCTGTATGGCAATTTTTGCGGCTCGCTCAATCGGAAAGCCATATGCACCTGTGCTGATGGCTGGAAATGCTAAGGTCTTTACGTCGTGCTCCTTAGCGAGCTTGCAGGAATTGTTGTAGCATGATGCCAAAAGTTCATCTTCGCCAAATGTGCCGCCTTTCCACACAGGACCCACGGTGTGAATAACATACTTTGCAGGCAGGTTGTAGCCCAGCGTGATTTTGGCTTCCCCCGTCTGGCAGCCATTGAGTTTAGCACAGGCTTCGCGGAGTGCTGGACCAGCCGCACGATGAATGGCACCATCGACACCACCGCCGCCCAAAAGCGTATGATTTGCTGCATTGACAATCGCATCAACATGGAGGCGCGTAATATCGCCAAGAATAACTTCCATTCTATCTTGCATATCACTCCTCCGAAATCAGTTTAGTGATTGCTTTTTGGCTCGAAGACCAGTGCTGCCGAGTTCATGCAATAGCGCAAACCGGTCGGCGTCTGCGGCGCATCGTCGAAGACATGACCTAAGTGCGCATCACAGCGACTGCATAGAACCTCATCGCGCACCATGCCAAAGCTATAATCCTTTTCTATCGTGATGCAATCAGGGCGAATTGGCGCATAAAAACTGGGCCAGCCTGTACCAGAATCAAATTTGGTATCGGAACTAAAAAGCGCTTGCCCACAGCAGGCACACTTGTAAATACCGGGCTTTTTGTTGTTCCAATACTTATTGACAAATGGAAACTCGGTGCCCTTTTCCCGCGTGATACGATACACTTCCGGCGGCAAAATCGCCTTCCACTCTTCAGGAGTTTTACTGATTTTCTCAGTCATAGTCTTGGCAAGTTTGGATGAGTCAGAATAAGCAAGAGACTGGGATTGAAAAATCTGAGTGTCTTTAGGCTCTGGTGCTTGGCAGGCACTAACGAGGCTAACAGTCAGGTAAAGCCCAAAAAGGAGAACGCAGAAGTTTGAATTTTTACAACAAAGCATATACATTCGGCAAACTGACTCTCGAATGAAGAGATGCTCAAAGATACAACAAGTAGGTTGGATAATAGTAATAGTACTTTTTTGCTCCGACTGCTCTTTTGTGCTTGCGCAGAAAAAGTCTGAACTCGATATGCTGCGTGAAGAGCGGCGCAGCAATCAAGCCGAACTGAAATTGCTCACCGAACAAATTGAGCAGTATGAAACGGCGCTCAAAAAAATCTCCGAAAAAGAAAAACTCTCGCTCCAAGCCTTAGAAACCCTCGAAAGACAGCTGAGTGTCTATCAGGTGGTGCTGAAAGGATTGGAAAAAAATCAAGAGAAACTCTCGCAAGAAATTGTGCTGACAAAGCATGCCTTAGCCGCCGCTGAAAAAGATTTGCAGAAAATGAAAGAAGATTTCGCAAGGTACGCAGTGGGGATTTACAAATTTGGCGTGCGGCGAAATGAAGAAATTCTCTTCTCCTCAGCGTCGCTCAATCAAGCTATTGTGCGTTTGGAGTATATCAAGCGTTTTGAGCAAGCTGGCAAGCTCAAAATTTTGGACATTACCAGAAAGAAAAGCCAAATCTTGGCGCTGCATGATACGCTTGCGGCACGCTACCAAGAAAATCGTCGGCTGATGGAAGAAAAATTGCGTCAGACTGCCGCCTTTGAGCAGCGAAAAAAGAGCCGAGAGCAATTGCTGGCGGAGTTGCAGAGAAACAAGAAAAAGCTCAAGGAAGAAATTGAGGCGCGTCAGAACAGAGTAAAAACTTTGACGCAAGAAATTCAGCGGCTATTGGCGCTTGAAGAAAAAGCCGTTCAAGCTGAACGGCAAAGACAACTTTCTGAAAAAGCAAAGCTAAAAGCACAACCTGAGAGCGGAACAACTTCAAAAGCTTTGTCATCCGAAAATCTGCCTGCGCTTGGCGAAGCCAAAACTTTTGAAGACTATCGCGGAAAACTGCCATGGCCAGTGCGCAATGGCGTAATTGTGCGAGCATTTGGAGAAAACGTCAATAAAACGCTGAAAATTGTAACCTTCAACAATGGCGTGGATATTTCAGTAACAAAGGATGCAGAGGTGTTTGCCGTAGCGCCGGGCAAAGTCACACAGGTCAGCTATCTTCCTACGTTTGGCAACATTGTCATTATTCGCCACATTGATGGATTTATCACGGTCTATGCCAGCTTAAAAGAGGTGCGGGTGGCAAAAGGCGATGTGGTTCAGGCGCGTCAGGTGATTGGAACGGCACTATCGAGCCAGAATGGTAATGCTATCGTGCACTTTGAAGTGTGGCAAGGTAAAGAAAAACACAATCCTGAAATATGGCTGGCTAAGAATTAGTCTGTGGTGTCGTAGCAGGCACATCCACAAGAGGAAGCTCAACGATGAATGTAGCACCCTGACCTTTCCCCGGCGACTCCGCCCAAACCTTACCATTGTGCAAATCAACGATGCGCTTGACGAGTGCCAGCCCAAGCCCAACTGAAGTTTCACCACCCGTAGGCTGTGCAGATAAGCGTTGGAACTTGCGGAACATTAGGAATTTATCTTCTTCGCTAAGCCCTTGTCCTTCATCGCGCACTTCAATGCGCCCAACACGATGGTCTTGACGCACATAAACCCAGATGCGTGCGCCAAAAGGTGAGTATTTAATAGCATTGGAAATAAGCTGACCGACCATTTCTGTCAGGCGGTCTTCATCACCGTAAACCGTAGCATCGCTTTCAACATGTAGCTCGATACGCTGCATTTTCTTGGCTGCAAGGTCTTGATGACGTAACACAGCAAGTTCTACCAATCCTTTGAGAGAAACATCTCGCTTTCGCAGCAAGAGGCTATCGACCCCAATCAAGTTGGAGTCAAGGAGTTTATCGATGGTAACCGTCATGCGGTGTGCAAGGTCACGAATAATGTTGAGGTATTGGACTTGCAAGTGTGGCGGAACCTCTCCGTTGAGCAGCATGGAAGTAAGTTCAGAAATGCTTTTGAGTGGTGTGCGCAGTTCATTAGCCGCCACACCGATAAGTTCGGTCTTAAACTCACTGGCTTGTTCAGCAATCTGACGCTGGCGTTCAGAATTTTCTTTTTCAAGTTGCAAGTCGCGCGTACGCTCGGCAACCAGTTTGCAAAGCTCTTCTTGTTTGAGACTCAGTTGCCTGACACGCCACGACCATATTCCAAAACCAGCAAGTGCAAGGCTCAGTGCAGAGAGACCAATAAACCAAGGCGTCTGGTAAAAATGCGGCTCAACTCTGAAAGTAAAACTTGCGCCAGCCTCATTCCACACCCCATCGTTGTTACAGGCTTTGACATGAAATGTGTAGACCTTAGGTGGAAGGTTGGTGTAGGTAATTTCACGCGCATCGCCCATATCAATCCAATCGTGGTCGAAGCCATCGAGTTTGACTCTAAATTGCACTTTTTCAGGGGCAAGAAAGGAAAGTGCCGTGTAGTGAAAGTCAAAGCGTTGCACGCTTGGTGGAAACGACATGTTGTCGGTAGGATTAGAGATAAAGGTTTGGTCAGCGCGAACCTGTTCAATTTTAACGGCGGGCACAAGGGTATTATACTTGATGTTGTAGGGATTGATTATCACAAGTCCCTTTCCTGTCGGTATCCATAGCTCACCGCGTGTGTTGATACGAACAGGCATGCAAGCGCCTGTAACCTCACTGGTTGTCATGCCATCGGAGCGGTCAAATTTTTTTACAGCAAGTAAGGCGCGCTTACCATCCAAAACCTCATTGAGGTCTTGAATTGAGAGTGCATAGACGCCGTTATTGCTACCAGTCCAAAGATTTCCAAGGGAGTCTAAGGCAAGAAAAAATGCAGACTGTGCAAAAAGCACTTGTGAGGGAGGAAGATTCGTGATTTTGCCATGCTTGAGACGAGAAATTCCAGCATTGGTGCCGAAAAGCATCGACCCATCAGGTTGCTCGAGAGCACAGAAGACAACCCCAGCTGCCAAGCTGTCTTTGAGTGTGTAGGTAACTAAGGAATCATCAATGAGGCAGCCAATTCCATTGCCGTCGGTACCAAACCAAATGCAATGGTCATGCGACTCGCAGATAAAGGTGATAGAGTGACGTGTAAAATCTGAAAGGTTTGTAGGCTGAACGGGATAGAGAGAATCATTAATGAGGCGATACAATCCACCTACTCCGCCGGTCCAAAGCCGCCCACGTGAATCTTCATAGACAGTACGCAGCCGGTCGCCAGCACCGCTGCCAGTTGAAAAAATTTTGAGACGGCTGTTCTCATACCGGCAAAGCCCAGAGTACGTGGCAAAGTAAAGTTGATTGGAGCGTGTGCGAGTAATGCCACGCACCAAATCGTTAGGAAGCCCATCTGCAGGCGTATAGTTGATGAACTTGCCATTAACCAAGTGGCTCACGCCGCCAGCCGTAGCAATCCAATATGAACCATCTCGGTCTTCATACACGCCATAGACAATATCATCCACAAGACCTTGCTTGCTGGTGTAAATCAAAAACTTTCCATCCTTGAAACGATTCAGTCCGCCACGATAGGTGCCAACCCAAAGACTGCCCTCGCAGTCGAGAGCAAGGCTTTGGATTTGGTTATCTGTTAGCCCGTCTTTCTTGGAGAAGGAATCAAACTCGCTTTTGCCACGATTTAGGCGAAGCCGGCAAATGCCCCCATTGTAGGTACCAATCCACAGGATGCCATTTTTATCAACCAAAATGGAAAGCACACGATTATGTGGGAGTCCATCGGCGGTGGTGTATAGGGTGAATTTGCCATTTTGGTAGCGAAAAAGTCCGCAGTCGCCCGAGCCAAGCCAAAGTGATTGAGTAAGGCTGTCTTCCGCAATGGTCCAAATCGAGCCGGGGACGAATCCGTCAGCTTCTGTAAAGTGCTTAAAGACCCCATCCTTGAAACTCCATAACCCGCCCACGGAGCCAATCCAAAGTGTGCCTTCACGGTCAAGCAGCACGCAATTAACGGCATTTTGCTGGACATCGCCCGGCAGATGATACGCAATGATTTTCCCATCGGTGTAATGCGCAATCCCATTGCGAGTAGCGAACCACATACCACCTGCTCTATCGGGGCACATGTGATGCACTACATTGCTTGGCAACCCATCTTGAATGGTGTATGTCTTGAAACGCCCATCTTTTAATTGCATCACACCGCCGCCGTTCGTGCCAAACCACAAGCTGCCATCCGCACTTTGGCGAATAGACCAAACACCATTGCTTTTTAGCTCTGGCGTATTAGCCGTTCTGAAAATGGTAAATGATGCGCCATCAAAGCGGGCAATGCCATCAAATGTGCCAATCCAGATGTAGCCATCAGAGGCTTGAAAAATGCTGAGTATAGCATTGGAAGGTAAACCTTGCTCGCGTTGCCAAACTTCATGGATATATTGTGCAAAACTCTTTTGAGGGTCTAATGCAAAAAGTGGTGTGGCTCGCCCAAGACTAAGCCAGAGAGAAAGTAAAGCAAGAGGTGCAATTCTTCCCCATGCAATTTTCAGATGAACATCCAGTCGCCAAAACTTACCGTATAGCATACTAGACCTATAAGGCAAAGAGAGTAAGAGGAGACAAATAAAAAATGCAAACGAACTTGCCTGTACAGGTAGTGCAACAGCGCAAATTTAGCCAAAGTTTGTATCAATTACTGAAAAAAGTGTCGTCAAGGGAGGCTGTAGAAGTAGCATGCAGCAAGATGTCAGTTGGCTGTGCTAGCTTGCGTTAGCAAGGCATCACAGTATTTGTCAGCCGAGCTTTGAATGGCTGAAAAGTGCTGTGAAAACTCGGTCTCATCTATTTGCTCCCTTAGATATTCCCAGTTTTGGTTGTTAATCTTCTGCTCAAATTCGGTTAATTTTTCGGAAAGGCGCTTGGCGATGTAGAAGTGCTCGACAGCAAGTTTGGTATTGTGCATAGCAAGTGCCACCAGTCCAATTTGAGCGGCAGCAGTAGCCACACCTGACAGATTGCGATGAGCATACTGCTTTTGCATCAAGTCTTGAAAGCCAGCTAAAGCACTAGCGTAATCTCCCTTTGCTGCTAATGCACTGCTAAGTTGATGACGTGCGGCAAACTCGGCAGCCGTATTACCAGCCTTCTGCAATTTTTCGACAATGACACTCAGTTCGGCAATTGCTGTGTCAAATCGCATGAGTTTGGCGGAGCCCGTAGCAAGTTGATGCCTCAAAAAAAGCTCGACTTCTTCGTTAAGAGATGCCGCTAAGGGAATCGCCGCGCTAAGCAAAGTCAATGCGGCTTCGGTTTTATCTGCCTTCATAAAAGCAGGCGAGTAGGCTGCAGCAAGTTGCACAGCTTCTTTGTGCAAGCCCGCCGCAATTAGGTGATGTTGCCATTTTGGCACACGCGTGTCATCGTTGCCAGTTTGATTGGAATAAAACTGTGCAAAGGCAAGGTTTGCGCTGGTGCAGTCTTCAGGAGAAAGCCGACGCAAAATCTCGGCTTTCACTGCTGAATGAAGTTGAAATTTTGGGGCACTGCTCTTAGTGCTCAGCTCTACGAAGTTTAGCCGCAATAGCATCAAAAGCAAGTCCTCGCTATCAGGATAAGGCTCGGGAAACGGAATAGACTTCCAGATGGCATCGAGCTCTTTTTCAGAAAGCGGTTCTGTGGCTTGAGAAAGCACAACGCAAAAGGCATAAAGCGGCACATACTCACCAGTGCTAAGACTGCTCAATGCACGTCTGAGCCATTGCGTTGTAAGTTCATCCGACACCGTAGATGATTGAAGTTCCTGCGCAAGCTCGTCATAACTGACCGTATTAGTTAGCAAAAGCGACTTGATAGCACCAAGCAGAAGTGGGGATTTACCAGCAAGGGTAGCAAGTTGCCGCTCATCATCTTCAGAGAACGGAAGTAAAAATTTCTGCAAAGTATCCGCGATAGCCATACTCTTGAGATGTGTAAACATGTATCAAGTGCACACGCTCAAGATATATGCCTGCGTGAAGTCTTGCAAATGCCCATGGAGCAAAGCCAAATGGTCTCGGTCAGGCTGCGAGAAGCATGGTATCGATAAACCCGCGCTACCATGGGTTTGAAAAACAGTGCGACAAAAACATTTTGTTTGAGGTTTGAGGATATGCAAAAAGGTTCTATCTTGAAAAGATTTTGCCAACTTACTCAACCATGTTATGACTTCAACGAATTCACCAAACGGCGATTCCCCATTCGGGAACATGCGTCTGAAATTAGACCCACAAAAAGAACGAGAGTTTTTTGCCATCGTGCAAGAAAAGTATGATGGAGATTTGCATGCGGCATTGCGGCGAGCCATTGAGTATTTTTTAATGTGCGAAAAATCGCGCAACCTTAAACAGGTGTCAGAAACACTGCGTGAAATTCAGGGGAAAATTTCACGAATTCGTGAAATGAGTGCTCAAATCTCTGATGCAATGAAGAGCATCAACGAGACCAATGCACGTATCAAAGAAGCACAAGAAGCACGAGAGCTAAAAAATGGCACTATCCCGAAGTCGTTAGGCCTCTAAAAATCAGCTCAGAATTGAAAGTAGATGAACGGCTGCATATCCGCTGAAATGGCTTGATAGACAACAAAGACCACCAACGCCGCTAAAGCCGCTTTAGCATACATAGGCAAGGCAATAAATGTTGCTTTTCCATATTCTTTCCATGTACTTGGCATCCATTGCCAGAAAAAACCTAACAACATAATTGCGAACACGCCAAGGTAACTGGAAACAATCTTTGCAATAAGCATGAGTTCGATGCCGCCTGAGAGTTTTTCTATCATTTCAAGTGCTAGCTCAAATGAAGAGGCACGGAAAAAAATGCGCGTAAAGGTGATAAAAGAAAATGTGATAAAGACCGATGCAAGCACCACCCACCAGCGCTGGTCATCTTTGAATGGGCTGATGCGTCGCCAGTAGCGATAAAACAGAAGTGCCAATCCGTTGAGTCCGCCCCAGATAACGAAGTTCCAGCTTGCCCCGTGCCACAAGCCGCCTAAGAGCATGGTTGCCATGATGTTGAAGCTCGTGCGCCATTCACCAAAGCGATTGCCACCAAGTGGAATGTAGAGGTAATCACGTAGCCAGTTAGAGAGTGAAATGTGCCAGCGACGCCAAAACTCGGCAACATTTTCAGCTTTGTGAGGTTCATTGAAGTTAGGCGGCAGTCTAAAACCCATCACTAACGAAAGCCCAATAGCAATATCGGTGTAGCCAGAAAAATCGCAATAGACCTGCAGCGAGTAGCCGTAGCAAGCCATCAGAGCTTCAAAGCCAGTGTAAGCACTCGGATGTGCAAAGACACGGTCGACGAAATTGACCGAGATGTAATCCGAAATGAGCATTTTTTTGAGTAGCCCTTTGAGAACCAAAAAAAGTGCTGTGCCAAACTCCGCTTCACTGAGTTGATAGGGCTTATACATCTGCGGAATGAAATGCGAAGCACGTACAATAGGACCAGCAACCAATTGCGGGAAGAAAGTGACAAAAAAGCCAAAATCGAGAAAATTGCTTACAGGCTCGAGCTCTTTGCGATAGACATCAATGATGTAGCTCATTTTCTGAAAGGTGTAGAAAGAGATGCCTATCGGTAAAACAATCGTATCGACATCGAAGTGCGTGCCAGCAATGCCATTTGCCCAATAGGCAAGAAAGTTTAAGGGCTTGAGCGTGGTGTGGAAGAGCGCATTGTAAGATTCCGTAAAGAAGTATGCGTATTTGAAATATGCCAGTATGCCCAGATTGAGCGCAACACTGGTCCAGAGATACGCCGCACGCCAGCGACCTTGACTGCGGTAAATGAGGTGCCCAAGACCGTAATCGGCGGCTGTAGAGAAAAGCAAAAGCAGAAAAAACAGTCCTGCCGTTTTGTAGTAGAAGAAAAGGCTGACAAGAAAAAGGTAGGCATTTCGCCAGCTTTGCCGCTCGTAGACAAGAGTATAACCTGCCAGTGCTGCTGCAAAGAACCACCAGAACGCACTGCGCGTGAAAATCATCGGAAGTTCAGGATTATACCCAAGTATAGATTCAAGCCAGTGGTGCATCGGTATTAGTGCTTGGTAAAGACAGACTCTGTATTGCGGTAGTTCTCGTAAGCGTTGATGAGTGCATCGAAGAAAAGATTGCCAAGCAAAAGATAGCCATCGTGATTGAAGTGCACTCTATCGCGCTTAGCAAGTTTAGCTTGTTGCCAGTAAGCAAAGGAACGCAAGCCGCCCATGACCTCAAACAAATCCCAAACTGCTGCATTGTGTCTTTGCGCCAGACGCAAAATGACATCTCTGGCAGGAAGCGTGTTAAAATTCGGTGCTCGGCGGCGAGTTAGGTTATCGCTATTGGTAATGAAAATGATAGCTGCGTGAGGCACCGCCGATTTTACAATTTGCAAGAGTTGCTCGTATTCTGCTTCAAACTTTTGGGCATTGAAGTGCTTGCCACGCGTATCATTGACACCGATGGAAAACACAATTAAGTCGGGGTTGAGTATAGCCAACTCTTTGCCAAGTAGCGTACAGCCAAGATATGAGCGCACAGTGGCACCATTGACTCCGATAGCACTGTAAGAGAACCCGGGCTTATCGTGCTCGAGCAGAAGACCTCGCAAGACAAATTCGCCAGCAAGATTGTGTTGCTTGACAAACTCAAACCGCACGCTACTGAGAGCTTCTTCAAAAGTGAAGGCAGTGTATCCTGCAGTACGGTCGACAAAACGCTGATGGCGAAGCGAGGGGTCGGCAAGTCGCACGATGTAGGTGGTATCTTCTGCGTTATGAAAAACTTTGACATGCTTGAACAGATATTGCGGATACGGATAATCAAGCCAGCCACTACCAGTGAGGATAATTTCTAATTCAGCCAGGCTATCGGTGGTGCTTACTGCAACGCCGGAGACGCCAACGGGTACTCGAGCGGTATGTTTGGTGTGGCGATGTGCACGCCAATGCCCTGTGTAGTCTACTCTAAAGTTAGGTGAGCCGTTCGAGCGCCCGAGCTTTTGCGGAAAAATGAACCCGCGTTCACCTTCGCAGTCTGGTTTCCACTCACGCAGTCGGCGGCGAACTTGACCCGTCCACACATCGGCTTGAACATGCGAACCGCCAAAATGCACAATGCGCACTTTTCCAGTAGCATGATGCCAGAGACTATCGACTTTTTCAAAAAAACGGCGAAACGACGCAAGACCCGACACTTGATTTGCGAAAAACAAACGGTTTGAGCCATAACGAATAAAATCGTATCGCTTGTGAGAAGGGTCTTTTTTGAATGAGGGTTTTCGCTTTAGTGGAGAAGCAGGAGAAAGGGTAGCAAGTTTATCGGTGGCATAAAGTTCGGCGCAGGGCAGCAGAAGGCTTAGGGCAAATAAGCAAAGTTTAGCGCAATGAAGGCACCGAATGAGCTGTTTTGGCATCGGTGGAGTGAGATTTTTGTTGTGTAGCGTGCTGATACTCACGATAGTCTTTCATAAAAGATGAGATGAACATTTGCGCAATTTTTTCAGCGCCTTCACGGGTGAAGTGGGTATAATCTTCGATTGCCAGCTTTTGCTTGACCCATTTGGGCATGGAATTTCTGCCGCCCATTGCCGCATACATGTCCCAATAGACGCCGCCAAAGTAATGCGTCGTGCGCAGCATCATGTCGCGCACATCAGGCAAGTAGGCGTATGTTACAAATTTTTCTTTCAATTTGGTCGACATATCCGAAGGACCAATCACAATCAGGTGCAGCCCAAGAGATTTGAACAAGCGAAATTGCTTAATCAATTGAGTCTCGTACCACTCAAGGTCTTGCTGACTCTTGATATGTGGCACAGCGTTGCCGCCAAATTGAAAAATCACGGCTTTGACCCTCATGGCTTTAATGCTTTCGGCAAAAAGCGCAGAATCAATCTTGATAAACTCTACGCCTGAAGAGCCACGAATCGGAATGTTATCGACGGCAACCCCGTTCTTGCCATCGAGAGTAATGGCATAAATGTCTGGACTGATGCCCGTAAATTTCAAGCGCAAGGGTTCTTCGGCATGAGAAAGTTCCCACTCAACCTTTCCAAAGCGTTTGCCTCTTTGAAGGGTTTTTTCGCCGTGAAAGGTGCGCCCACTGAGACTAACCTTAACAGAACTTTTTGCACTGCCATACAGCACACTGACACGAGTGATGTTGAGCGCTGTAGCAGCCGATTTTTTTCTCTGAAAAGAAAGCGAGGCTTGAGCATCTTGATAATTGCAATAAGCCCCCATGATGCCAAAGCGATTATGCGTGGGCTTGGAACTGTCGCCGAATACAGCATAGCGCTGCCAGTTATCTGACCAGCTATGTGAAATTGAAAGAGAATGTGTCAGAGGCTTGGCAGAAACCAATCCTACACCTGCACCTCCAAAGTGGCGTTGCAACTCTCTACGAATAGTACTGGTGATGCGGTCTTCCTCAATTTGTGAATCGCCGTAGTGTAAAATGCGAATAGGTCTGGAGGCTTGCGAAGCGCGTGTAAGTTCCTCAAATAGTGGATAGAGAACGCTCTTGTCGTCATTGGGGTAAATCAGGCGAGAAGAGTCATTAAGATCGATGTGGTATTTGGTGCGGTTGGCAATAGCGATGCTAGTTTGCGGAAGCGGAGCAGCTGAGACGCTAGCAAATTCAGGCGTGTCAATCTCATCAATGCCAATCAGGGTGCGTAGAGTGAAAAATCGTAGTGAGAAATTATCCGAGAGACGAATGCCTTGTTCTGGGAATAGAAGTGCAACCACACCAAGAATCAGAAAGACGCTAATAAGAAAAAGAAGTGTTCTGGTTGGCTGCATGAAGCGTGATGGTTGAATTTCATAGCTCTCTCGGTACGGCAATCCTGCAAACAGAAGAGGCAGAAGACCCGCTTCTGCCTTGGACGACTTTAATTACTCTGCGCGATGGTCAGCAGTGCGGCGTGAAGAATGTGGCGCTGAGCTTTTGTCATTTTCGGACGAGCGTGCCTTAAACATCGTGCCGAAAACATAATCCCATAGTGGTGAACTTACACCGTAGCCTTGATGAGGCGATTTGAAGTGATGCCGCATATGGTGCTCTCGCAAGTATCCCCAAATGCCGCCCTTGATTGGAAAGTGATGCACGGCATAATGCCCAATATCATAGATGAGGTATCCTGTAACAAATCCAGCCATAAAGGCAGGGGTGTGGCTTTCGCCAATGACAAGATAGAAAAGCGTGTAGAAGACTACTGCCAGCGGCAGGCTAATCGGTAGCGGCATCACCAAGCGCCACGCATCACTGGGGTAGTCGTGATGAACGCCATGCAAAATCCAAATCAAGCGCTTGCCCCAAGCACTTTTGGGATGATAGTGAAAAAGAAAGCGATGGAAAACATACTCAGCAAATGTCCATGCAAACATACCCGCAACAAACAGAGCCGCTGTAACTATTATGCTGACTTCAAAATTGACGAGCGAGAGATACATCAAAAATGCAACAAATGGCACATATACCCATAGTGGTGAGGTCCAATGCCAGCGTGAGCACGCATCAACAAAGTCGTTTTCAAACATGCGTGGAGATTCGTTCTTGTTGGACACGTAGAGCTTCATAGTTTTCGGCGAGTTTTGAACAATTTTTTTGAGTAACAAACATAGTGCCACAGCAGTGGCAAAGCACTGCGCCTTACGCCAAAGGAAGCGTAAGGCGAAATCAAAAAGCTACACACAAATATACGAAAAAGCTGCGCCAGTGTAGGTCAGAGTCCTAAGACTAACTTCGCCACTGTAAAATAGATGACAAGCCCAGTGGCATCGACAAGCGTCGTGATGAGCGGCGCAGAAAGCACCGTTGGGTCATGCCCCAAAGATTCGGCGGCAATTGGGATAAGTGCTCCGATGATATTTGCCCAAGTACAGATAGCAATCACGCTTAGTCCAACGGTAACCGCCAAGTGCCAATCCCCAATACGAAACATGGCAAAAATGCCGGCAATACCGCATAGCAGAAGTCCCAATGCTAAGCCCGTGGTAAGCTCCTTGAAGAGAACTTTCAACCAATCTTGAGGTTTGATTTCGTTGATGGTCAAGCCACGAATGACGGTCGACACAGTCTGCGAGCCAGCATTGCCACCTGTGCCGATGAGCAGTGGAATAAAGATGGTCAGCATGACCACTTTTTCAATTTCAGCCTTAAAGCCTTCGAGCACATTAGCAGTTAGTGTGCCGCCGACAAAAAGTAGCAGGAGCCAAGTCAGGCGCTTGCGCACATTGGTCCAAATTGGGGTCTCGAAATAGGGCTTATCCGTTGCACTGGTCTGCACACCGCCCAGTTTGAGGTAATCTTGTGTTTCTTCTTGGACAATTACGTCAATGATGTCGTCTACGGTAACGATGCCGAGCATGCGATTGTCATGCGTGACCACAGGCAGAGACAAGAGGTTATACTTTGAGACCAAAACTGCAGCTTCCCAGCGTTCTTCGGTAGGCAAAATGCTAATTGGGTCGCGCTGCATAATATCTTCAACGGTATCGTGTTCATCGACGAGCAAGAGGTCACGGAGACTGACAACGCCGACAAGGCGCTTTTCGCCATCATCTCGCTCTAAGACATAGATGTCATAGATTTCTCGCTTGCGACCGAATTTTTGTTGCCGCAAAACCAGCTTTTTCGCCATTTCAACGGTCATATCGGCATAGACAGCTGTAAATTCTGTGGTCATCATGGACGCAATGCTGGTGAGCGGATAGCGCAGAAAGTTTTGCAACTCCGTTTGCATATCCTCAGGCAATTGCGAGAAAAGCTTTTTGTTGAGCTGTTCAGCTTTCTCGCCCTTTGCCAAGTGGAGTTGGCGGAAGAGATAGACACGCTCATCAGTGCGCAGGTTGCGGATGATTTCCACGGCGCGCTCATTCGGCAGCGCCAAAAACAGGTCTTGCAAGTTAGGGAAAAGTCGTGTGGCGACTGTCTCTTGTGCAACATCAATGGGTAGCTCAGTGAGCACTTTTGCGGCTTTCTCGACAGGAAGTTCAGCAAGATACTCGGCAATGTCGACGGGCTGAAGCTCGGCAAGCTCTTCTATGGAGATTTCGTCCGAGAGCTCGATATCAAGACCGTTGTTTGTGTTCAGTTTAGGCATCGCTGTATCCCTAGAGTTATACATTTCTGAAAAGCCACACCCATGTGTAGTAAACACTACTTTTACTCAATGTGCTCGACTGCAGTGGCTATAGAAAAGAGCCAACAACAAAAGAAAGCTGGCTTCCCAGCACACACTAGGGCATCCGAAGGCGAAAGCAGCACTTTGCAAAGAGAAGCCTACAGAAATAGGGGCTATACAGACAGTCTTTGCTAATTAGCATTCTACCTGCTAAATTGAAAGTCTTCTTGGCAATTTCAAGCCCGAGAAACTGAATTACAAAAATAAGCACAAAAATGTCAGAAGACACATTGCAAAGACAAGCTGACTCTACAGCAACAGCAAAAACATCGGTCAAGCGCAAGGGAGCAGACAACATTGCAACCTTAGAGATGTGGTATTATCGGCTTGTCGGTTTCTATGAACAGAATCGGAACTTGGTAATCGGCTTGGGTATTGCCACGGTGCTTGTGATTGGAGCGGTGCTGTTTTGGAGTCAGCGCAAGGCGGCACTTGAGATAGAAGCTACCGAGAGCTTAGCCAAAGTAATGCGGGCGTACAAAGATGGTGACTGGAGCGCCGCACTTGAAGGCGATAGCACACACATAGGGCTACACAAGCTGGTAGAGCGCTACTCCGGCACAGCATCAGGAGAGTTAGCGAAGTTCTATTTAGCCTGTGCCTTGTATCAGCGTAATGCACTGGATTCGGCAATAACTTTCTACAAAAGTGTTTCTACAAGCGCCCCACTTCTTAAGGCTGCAGCTATGGCAGGAGAAGCGGCGTGCTATGAGCAAAAAAAACAGTATAAACAAGCCGCTGAACTCTATCGCAAAGCAGCAACGACTGCACAGAACCAAGCTCTAGAAGCATTCTACCTCAGTGATGCCGGACGGGCTTACGAACTTGCTGGCGAAAAGGAAGAAGCACTCGAGGTATTTGAACAAATCAAAAAGAAATTCCCACTTTCACTCGAGGGACGGGAAGCAGACAAGGCAATTGCACGGTTGAAACTTTGAGCTAACCCTTTGCCCCACAACAGAGCTATGCGATACCTTATCGGCTTGATACTTGCACTCCAGATATGGGGCTTGATGGGCTGTGTGAAGCGAGGCGTGCCTAACAGCGCTCAGTCTGACTCACTCAAAACCTCTACTCGTTCAAAGTATCTTGTCGAGACAGCTAAAGGGACCTTCATCATTGAGCTTTTTGATGATACGCCTGCACACAAGCGCAATTTTGAAATGCTTGTCGAGCGTGGTTACTACAATGACCTTGCTTTTCACCGCGTAGTGCCAGAACTAATTGTTCAAGCAGGTGACTCACGCTTTCGCTCCGTTCCAAATCCAAGTTTGGACTCGCTCGATAATCGAACACTGCCTGCGGAAATTAAACACTCTCATTTTCGGGGCACAGTTGCCGCAGCACGCAAAGACGATAAAGAAAATCCACAGCGTGCATCATCAGCCTCACAGTTTTATATTAATCTCAATGATAACCGCTTCTACGATGGCAACTACACCGTTTTCGGGCGGGTTATTGCAGGAATGGAAACTCTTGATAAAATTGCAAAAGTTGAGCGTGACGCCAACAATGTGCCTCTGGAGCGTGTTTGGATAAAAATTTATCCGTACGATGAGAAATGAGCTTGTTGTAGAGACCTAATCAAAACCCAATACATATGCCACTTCAGTTCTTGATTGAAACCACGCTGGGCAACATCACTGTGGAACTGTTTGATGATACGCCGCTACACCGAGACAATTTTGCCAAACTAGTTGCCGAGAAGTATTACGACGGTTTAAGGTTTCACCGTGTCATCAAAGATTTCGTAATTCAAGGTGGCGACCCGCTCTCACGTGATGAGAGCAAGCGTATGCTGCATGGTACAGGCGGTCCAAACTATCGCATTCCTGCTGAAATCAAACATCCAAACAAGCGAGGCACCATTGCAGCTGCACGAGATAATAACCCACAGAAAGCTTCTTCAGGCAGTCAGTTTTACATCAATCTCCGAGATAACTTTTTCTTGGACGACCCTGTGCGAGCTGGCTATACCGTGTTTGGCAAGGTAATTAGCGGAATGGATGTAGCAGACAGAATTTCAATTGTGCCAAAAGATGCGCGCGACAACCCACTGACCCCAGTAACCATGACGATTCGAGCAATTACACCAGCGATGTAAATCAAAAATGCTTGCACACAATGAATATCCTTGTGCTCAATTGCGGAAGTTCAAGCGTTAAGTTTCAGGTCTTTTGCACAGACTGGGAGATGATTCATCATAACACCGATTATCCTATTGCATCAGGACTCATTGAGCGCATTGGTTCAGAAGCCTTGCTGACCTTTCGTACTTATGTGCGTGGTAAGGTAGATAAGCTAATTCGTGCAACAGCACCTATACGTGACCATCAAGCCGCTATTGCGAAAATTATTCAGTGGCTGACATCAGGCGAGGTGCAGCTGGAAGGCTTATCGTCGCTGTCAGATATCCATGCTGTTGGGCATCGTGTGGTGCATGGTGGCGAAAAGCTCACGACCTCTACGGTAATTGATGACCAAGTCATCAGCAAAATCGAAGATTGCATTGAACTGGCACCGCTACATAACCCCCAAAATCTTAAGGGCATTTATGCGGCGCGCCAACTCTTTGGTAACAATGTACCGCAAGTAGCGGTCTTTGATACCGCTTTCCATCATACTATGCCAGAGGTTGCATATCTATACGCCATTCCGTATCAGTTTTATCGTCGGCATAAGATTCGTCGCTATGGCTTTCATGGTATCTCACATCGATATGTGAGCTTTCGCTATCGGACCCTGATGGGCATAGAGCGCAGTGCTGTGCAAATTATCTCCTTACATTTGGGCAATGGCAGTTCTGCATGTGCTATTCGTGGTGGTTGTTCAGTCGACACCTCTATGGGAATGACCCCGCTGGAAGGCTTGGTAATGGGCACACGCTCTGGCGATATTGACCCATCTATCATCAACTACTTAGAGCATAAAGAAAACTACTCTACTGACGCCGTAGAGGCTTTGCTCAATCGTCAGTCTGGACTGTTAGGCATTTCAGGCTTGACAAACGATATGCGCGATTTGATTGAAGAAGCCAGAGAAAATGACGACCGACGCGCCAAGCTGGCAATTGAAATTTACTGCTATCGCGTAAAAAAGTACATCGGTGCCTACTTGGCGGTGCTAGGTGGAGCACAGGCTATCACCTTTACAGGCGGGATTGGTGAAAATTCAGATTACATCCGAGCAAAAATCTGCGCAAACATGGAATGGATAGGTCTGGAACTGGATGCCGAAAAGAATAGTGAAATGGTAGGGGGAAAAGAAGGTAAAATTTCCACGCCCGAAAGTCGGCTGGCAGCATGGGTGATTCCAACAAATGAAGAACTCATTATTGCTCGTGATACCTATCGTGCTATTGTGCCTGAGCCTGCTTAGTGGTAGTCTCTTCTGAGTAAGGAGCCGAGATAATGCTGAGTCTTCCGTCCTTAGATAGCTCAACTTTGAAGACATCAAAGATAACCTCACGACTGCCAGGTGGGAATCTCCAGTTGCGGATAGCTTCAGCAAATTGTTCTTCCAAAAATTCCGAATAGGGGTTTTCATCAAGCGTGGAGACTAAGGTGCGAATCTTTTCTACAGCGCCGCTTGTGCCAATAACAAGCTCGTAGTAAATCTTCCCGCTAAGTGTGGAGTCTTGCTTGCGGACGTTTTTGAAGATATCCAAAAGCTCTTGTGAGCGCTCATCGAGAACGTCCATAATTCTCTTGTGGCGCCTACGCTCACGCTTAGAATAGACCAGAGGGTCATACAAGCCTAATGCCTCATCAATAACATACGGGATTCGAATGCGGCGACCAAACTCAACTCTGGCGCCAGCAGCAATGCGCCATGGCGCATAATTTAAACCTACCAAAGACACAGGGCGAGTACCCAAATTGGTGAGGTAGTTAGTTTCATCCCTGTTACCAAGAACTAGGAACTGACCCGTAGCCTCTACCCACAACCAATCGAGAAGTTGATACTTAGCACCAGCACCGATATAGGTAAAGCTTTCACGTCCGTAGATATACTCTTGCAGAGAAGGAGTGATGTACAGCTCACCGAAGACTTCAGCAAACGCAATAAAAGTCTGACCGCGAATAAGGAGCGGAGTGTCGTAGCCAAAGGCGTAGCGGAGCGTAATAATGTCATTACCAACTCGGATAGGAGGATTAACTCCACGCGTGATGATAGTTTGAGCAGAGACATAGTTGCGCAACCCAAGATTGAGATGAAGGCCGCTTGAAGTTTCAGGGAAGGTATTGTCAAAAAAGTATGAACCAACAAAGTTTACGCCAGCACCAAACTCATTCATGATAAAAGGCATCAAAGGCGGGTTGGGTTCTCGTGAAAATGGGGCAAACACCTCAAACCAGCCACCTAAATGAATGCGGTTATTGGCAACAGCAAGTGAACCAACTTTGAGAGCAAGTCTCACGCCACTGAAGAGAAGAGTTGTCGTAGGGAGTCTATCTAAGCGGTTCTCAATGCGAAGTGTATTGACAGTAAGAGCGACTGCTAAATTTTGCGTCATCACATAGTCGACGTTGATATCAGCATTAGCTTGAATAATATCGTCGGGTACTCCGCCACCAGCAATGTAGTCTACTGTTCGGATGAAGAACGACCCGCTGAGCCCGGCACTAATTGTACCAATCCGAGGCAGTATAGCTTTCTGGGTATGAAAAACTCGCCCGTCTGCAGTAACAAGCGATTGTGGAAGAACAAATGAGAACGGTGCAGCAAGCAGCAGAAAGCAAAAAAGAGCTGTAGAGGCTTTTTTCATCCGTTTACGCATTTATGATTAACCCTTCATGCCAATTAGCGAAAATATAGCACACGATAAAGTTGTAAAGAAACAATTCGGCGTTAAAAGAGTGTTACACCCTTTCCGTAACAGGGATAGGTGTAGCAGGCTCGTCGGTTGAGGCAGGTGCATCGGCAGGCTTTATCCATTCAACCAGAAAGATGCAAAGCAAAGTCATCAGACTTGCAAAGACGCCAACAACCCAGTAGTTGGTCAGGGCTTGACCATGACCTTTGCCAATCACTAATCCAGCAAGAAATGAAGCCAAACCTGAAGAAAGCTTTTGCACCGAAGCAATCAAGCTCATGAAACTGCCACGATGACGCGATACCACGCTCGAAGTAACCAGCGCAACAGCAGGTACAAACCGACCAGAAATCAAAACCATGAAAAGAGTGGTAACTGCTAGCGCAAGAAAGGTAGGGACCCTTGGCAAAGTTGTTAGAAGCAAAATTGGTACAACCGAACAGAATGCGACCACCTGAAAGGTAAGTTTTTTGCCATATCGGTCTGATAGCACGCCAATGTAGCGCGAGGTGAAGAATGTGGCAAACCCGCCAAAGAGGTAAATGTATGGCAAATCTGACTCCGAGAGTCCCACATTGCCTACCATGTAAGGACTGATAAAAGGAATTACAGAAAAGCCTGCCAGCATCAGAGTGCTCATGAAAGCAAAAGCTCGCAGGGTATTAGGTAAGGAAAGTACAAGGCGAATCTCATCTATTGGTGAGGCAAGTACTGCACATTGCAAGTGTCGTGTGAGCGGTGGCAAAAGGCAAAAGGCACCAAGCCAAGTTACGGCACTTAGTGCTGCAAGCATGAAAAATGGGGCTTGCCACGAAAGCAAATGAGCAAGGTAGAGCCCAAAAGGTACGCCAGCAATAGATGCAATGGAAAAAGACGACATAATCACGCCGGTGGCAGCTCCACGCCGTGCTTCAGGAAAAGCATCTCCGACAATAGCCATGACCACTGCGCCTATAATCCCGCCAAATGCACCGGCAAGTGAACGAGCCAGTGTCAGGAGTTCGTATGTCGGTGCCAGCGCACAACAAAAGGTTCCAAGCGTAAAGCCTGCATAAAGCACGAGTAGGGCAACTCTGCGGTCAAAGCGATCGATAAAAAATGCCCCAAGAAATCCAAAGATAGCGGCACTGAAAGTGTAGGAAGAGACCATCATGCCAAAGGCTTGAGGCGAAATGGAAAAATAGCGCATAAACTGTGGTCCAAGCGGCATCATGACCACAAAGTCTAACACATTAGTTAGTTGCACCATTGCCAAAATCAGCAGCAATAGCCGCTCACGGGAAAAAAGAACAGAGGTGCGAAAGACATCAACCATAGCTTATGACTTTTCTGATGCAAAAAGATATGTCGGAGGGTTGCTAACTTTAAACCAAAACTTAGTGTCAGAACATTTCTTCAAGCGTTAAAACACTGAATTTTGCAAAGGCTGAGAGGACAAAACCTAAAGGACGACTTGAAAGCGGCTTACTTTAAGCAACCAACCTAACATGCAGCCAGCAGACAAGACGCGGAATCTCAAACTGCTACTTCAGTACGACGGAACCCCGTTTGCCGGGTGGCAGCGTCAACCGCAAAATCGGCATCAAATTACCGTGCAAGGTGAACTCGAAAAAGTCTTGTGTCAAGTGCTGCAAGAGTCAATCGAGGTTATTGGTGCAGGCAGAACCGACACAGGCGTACATGCAAAAATGCAGGTTGCAAACTTTTGGACAAACAGCAAAATAAGTCGGGAAAAACTGCAATACGTGCTCAATCGCTTATTGCCAAAGGAAATTTCCATAGAACGCGTTGAGGAAGCCAGCAAAGAATTTCATGCTCGCTTTTCGGCGACAGCCCGTACCTACCGCTACTTTCTGACCACGAAAAAAACAGCTTTGGAGCATCGCTATAAAGCGTTCTATCCCTATCCCAATCTATCGCAGGAAGCCATGCAACGCTGTGCCGACCTCATTGTCGGGCAGCATGATTTTACGTCGTTTTGCAAAGCTGGCACACCTCTAAAAAACAAAATCTGTACGGTGCAAAAAGCGCAGTGGAAAAAAATTGGCACGACATTTAAGTTTGAAATTACTGCTAATCGATTTCTACACAGCATGGTGCGACTGCTTGTAGGAACAATGCTCGAAGTCGGTAGAGGCACACTTACAGTTAGTGATTTTAAGCGTATCTTTGCGGCTAAAGATGTGCGACTGGCAGGTGCATCTGCTAAGCCAAATGGGCTTTTCCTATGGAAAGTCCACTATGACACGCTCCATCAGGAGCATATCCAGCAGAGTGAATTTGAAGATAGCGAATAAATTATACTCACACAGCGTAAACACTAAAAGGTAATGCAATAAACTTCCGAAGATGGTAAGGCAAATACTCGCATTCGCAGTAATGGCAGGATTACTGGTAGGCTGTGAGAAATTTTTCAAAAATCCAGAAACAGAGATTAGTAAGTCGCAGAATGTGCGTGCAGGTAAGCGCAAAGTAAGAATTGATACAGCCATCGTGTGGGTAGATATTGCAGATCGTGAAGACCTGCGCCAGAGAGGATTGATGTTTCGTACTGAACTACCAGAAGATGAGGGCATGCTGTTTATCTTCGAGCGCCCAGCCATCCAGTCGTTTTGGATGCGTAACACCTACATCCCTTTGGATATTGCATTTATTGATGCCAAGGGGAGAATTACTGATATCTACCAGATGAAACCACTAGATGAAGAACTACGCTACGAGTCATCTGTTCCAGTCGTTTTTGCAATAGAGCTCAATCAAGGCTGGTTTGCTAAGCGGGGCATTAAGGTCGGAGCACAAGTCTACTACGAAGATTGAGCACAGCTAAGGGAACACTAAGACTTGTACTCCGCACATACAAGGAAAATGAGTAAAGAATCGTTTATGCCTATGCCATTAGGTGATGTGATGACAAAAGAGCGGCTTAAAAGACTAATTGAGGATTGTGATGCCCTAAGAAGAAAAGCCCTAATGTCGCCAGAAGCGATTGCGTTGCTAGAACGGCATCGAGCAGACTTGAAAGCGCTGTTAGAATACCATGATGTGCTTGCAAACCAAGAAACAGAGAAAGATAAAGAAATTCAAACCCTCATTTTAGCCCTCGAAGAAACCCGCACGGAACTCCAATTAGCCAATGAAGTCCTGCAGCATATGGACAAAGAAAAAACTCGGCTGATGGCTGAGTTAGAAAAACAAAAACAAGCCTTCGAGCAACAAAGCCGTGAAGACGGGCTAACCAAGCTCTACAACCGCCGCCATATCGACACACTACTGGCACAAGAATTCGAGCGCAGCAAGCGCTTTAATCATCCCTTTAGCATTGCCATCATTGACATTGACCACTTCAAAAAAATTAACGACACATTCTCGCATCAAGTCGGCGATGAGGTTCTTAGAACGGTGGCACAAATTTTCAAAAACAATCTGCGCTCTATGGATTTGGTGGGGCGATACGGCGGTGAAGAATTTGTAATTGGGTTGCTGGAAACCTCACTGATGAGAGCCATACCTATCGCAGAAAAACTGCGCCGTGCCGTCGAGGAATTTAACTGGAGTGTAGTCCAGCCAAATTTGCAGGTTACAATAAGCATTGGCTTGGCGGAAAACGCCAAAATGCCAAGTCATGAAAAGGTAATTGCTGAAGCCGATAGAAAACTCTACGAAGCCAAACGAGCTGGCAGAAATCTGGTACGCTACTAAATTTTCCCATACTCAACGATTTGGCTGAAACAGGCGTTGAGTCGTGTGTAGCAGAGACGAGGGCAAATACCCTGAAAAGCAAAAAACACTGAAAATAGCAATGACACAGCCTTCTGAAAGTTCGCTCAAAAAAGTCTGGAAGTATGTAGAGCATTACTTTGAAAAGTCAGGCACATTCCCGCATCCAGACCGCAGCATTACGGAAGCTGTTGTTAATGGGTTGGCGCGGCACATCGATGAACTCGGCAAACCGCTCTGTCCATGCAACTTCTATCCAGATAAGAAAGCTGAAGCACAAAGACGCGAGTGGATTTGCGCCTGCGACGAAATGAAGATGTATAAATACTGTCACTGTCTGCTGTTCGTTACGCCAGAAGGATTGCCCATTACCGAATACCTGCCCGAAAACCATGAAGGGCGCCAAATCTACGGTCTGGTAAAAGACCCCACGCCGCACAAAGGACGGGAAGCGGCAAGAACGGCACGCGCAAACCTATCTTCAGCTGGAGAAGCAGAGAAAAAGGTGTAGTTGTAAAGAAGCGTGAGAAAATGCAGTAAAGGTATAACAAACGGAAGGAGCAAATCAAATGCCAGAACAAAAAGATGCAAACCGCACTGAAGTGCGCTCAATGCCCGACACGGTTCGCACGGCAGGGTCAGAGACGATTCGGGAAACCGACATGGGCACCGTGCTAAATAAGCCCAAAACATCTGACGAAGTCAAAAAGACCGTCATCAAGAAGGAAAAGAAAATGCCTGACACCGTCCGCACCGCTGGCTATGACGACATCATAGCAACTGATAAATAGAGCGGCATCCACCAAGTGAGACAAGTAACGGGCTTTGAAGTCTGTCTGAAAACATCTATATCGAAACCTCTTTTGCTGATGCGGCAGAAGGGGTTTCAATTTTTCCTGCAACAGTCCATGCTAAAACTCAAAGCCATTGCGCTGGCAGGTTGCACAGTTGTGCTATTGCTACTATGCGTTGCTAAAGACAGTCGGGCACAAGTGGTCTTAGGCAAATACGCTGGTGAATTCTTAGCATTTGGTGTCGGTGCACGTCCGCTGGGCATGGGCGGTGTAGCCAGTGCACTGGTGCAAGATGTAACCGCTGGATACTGGAACCCGGCAGGACTCTCTAAAATCAACTACCCGCAAGTGGCATTGATGCACGCCCAAAGTTTCGGTAATGTGGTCAACTACAACTATGGCGCAGTGGCTATCCCCTTTGAAGAAAACAAAAGTTTAGGAATTAGCGTCATGCGGCTGGGCGTCTCTGACATTCCCGACACACGCGGCGCATGGGATGAAGCCCGCAACCGCCCAATCGACAATGCCGAAAATTTCATCACGCGCTTTAATGCCGCAGACTGGGCAGTTTTGGTCTCGTATGCCGTCGCCACGCCTTACAAATTCTCATATGGTCTGAATGCCAAGTTCATTCTGCGCCACATTGGCAATTTTGCAAACGCATGGGGCATTGGCGTCGATGCCGGCGTCATTTACGATGTGGGCGGCGGCTTTACACTGGGCATATCGGTGCAAGATATCACCACAACATTTATCTCTTGGACGACGGGACGCAACGAACTTATCACGCCAACTGCAAAACTGGGCGGCGGCTACCTGCTCGATGCCCTCTACGGACGCTTTACAATTGGCATTGATACTGACATTCGCTTTGAAGGGCGAAAAAGCACCGCTCATCTGGCGTTTGGTGCCGTCAGCCTGAACTTTCGTGGCGGGCTCGAGTATAGCTACAAAAACATCGTAGCTGTGCGAGCAGGCATCGATGATATTGGCAGGCTCACCTTAGGCGCAGGATTGCGAATCGCTAAACTCAACATCGACTACAGCTTTGCACGCTTTGATAGCATTGAACAGTTGGGAAACTCGCATCGCATTTCCTTGCAGTTGGAACTCGAGCAAGAAAGTTTTCGGCGCAAAGGCTATGTGCCACCGCCTGAAGAAACCCCACCCGACAAACCAAAATCCGATGAACCAAAACCTGAACCTGAAAACCATCAGTAAGAGCGCATGTTTACAGGCATTATCAAAGATGTGGGCACAGTAAAGAATGTAGCACGCCGTGGCAACGGTCTGCGACTGACCATTGAATTTCAAAGCGAACAGTTTGATGACCTCTCGGTCGATGAAAGCATCTCACTAAGTGGAGCGTGTCAGACAGTCGTGGCAGTGCATGGCAAAACCTTTGAAGTCGATACGGTTGAAGAGACCTTGAAGAAAACCACCTTAGGCAGTTGGCGCGTGGGCACAAAAGTCAATCTGGAGCGCGCTGTGCGTGCCAGCGACCGCATGGGCGGACACTACGTGCAAGGGCATGTAGATTGCGTAGGCGAAATTACTGAGTTCCGTCAGCTCTCGGCAAGTTGGCTGTGCAAAATCAGGTTTGATGAGCAGTTCGAGCCTTACATCGTGCCCGTGGGCTCAATTGCCGTCGATGGCATTAGCCTCACCGTAGCGGACTTGCAGCGCAATGTATTCACAGTTGCCATCATTCCTTACACCTACGAGCACACAACGCTAAAAGAGCGCAGCGTTGGCGATAAAGTCAATCTTGAGTTTGACATTTTGGGCAAATATGTGGCAAAGCAAGTTCAAGCCTTCATGCAGGGCGGACGTTTTTCAGCGCCATTGACCGAAGCACGCCTGAAAGAATTGGGCTACTGAGCAAACTCCACTTGCTTATGTCAGAATTTCTGTGGAATGTGCAAGCTCGTTTTTACGAAACACTGCGCGCCAATCCGATTTCCAAAAAAATTTTGCAAGAAGAAAATCATGCCTTGATGCAGCTCTTGCACAGAATCCCCAAAAAGCAGATAGCAAAACTTCTGGATGTTGGCGCTGGTGAAGGTAATGCACTTGGCGTGTGGAACCGCTCTGGCTTGAAGTGCAGTGAAATCTATGCCGTGGATTGTTCGGAAAAAATGTTGCAGCGCTTGCAAAAGAAAATTCCAGTAGCAAAAGTGGTGCGGGCGCATGCCACGCAGTTGCCTTTTGCCGATGAAACTTTTGAGGTGATTCTGTGCATCGGTGTGTCGGAGTATGTGCAAAATATCGCCTTGCTACTCAAAGAATTGGCGCGAGTGTTGGTGCAAAAAGGTTTTCTGCTTATCACGGCTTCCATACGCTCATGGCTGAATGTGCCACGCTACCTTTACTTGCATCCACTTTTCTTCAGAAAAGAAAGTGAGTTGCTGGCTCTATTTGAGGAAAGAAAACTGGCAATACTGGCAAAGAGTAAAACACGATTGCAAATGCAGTTTCTACTGCAAAAAGAAGCGGCGGGCTAATCTTCTTCCAAAAGCAAGCGAGGAGTAACCATGAGCACATTTTCGCGCTCGACAACCACACTGCCTGCAGGCGCGCCTTTGGGCTTACGCACGTATTTTTTCTCGGTGCAGATAACGGGCACAAGTTCACTGGTGCGTGCCGAAGAGTAGTAGGCGGCAATTTCTGCAGCGCGCAAAATATCGTCCTTGCTCGGCTTCGAAGGCGACTTCAACACGCAATGTGACCCAGAAACCCCGCGTGCGTGTAGCCACAAATCATTTGGACGCGCATACTTGAACGTCAGTAAATCGTTGCTCTGTGCATTCTTGCCAACCCAAAGCTCAACCTGCGGACTGATTTTGAATCGACGGAAACGTTGCTCTTTTTCCGCTTCCGAGACAGAAAGCAGCCCAAACTGTTTGAGCCACTGCAAATTTTTCTCTTTCCACGCTTTGAACAACTTAGGCGAAGTAACTTCAGAGAGTTCAGCAAGCAGGCGCTTTTGCTCGGCAAATTTCTGGGTGATGTCATGAAGCCGCTTTTCGGCAACTTTGCGCTGCTGGCGAGATTTCTTGGCACGCTCAAAATAACTTTCTGCATTTTCCTGTATGGATTTGGCGGCATCAAGCGGAATTTTGATGCGCTCGCCTTGCGAAAAAATGTTCTCAAGCTCAATCTCGCTAAGACCCTTGCCATGGTGGAGGTGAAGCAGAAGCAGTTTGCCAAAGGTCTCATACATTTCAGCGCGGTCGGTGGTTTGCAGCGCGCTCATGGTGCGGATTTGTGCATCGGTTTTTTCTATCAAGCGCTCAAGTGATTTTTTCAGGGAGATAAGTTGCTTGGTAAAGTGCTCATGCTGATAAATTTGATGCGTGTAAAAACGTATCGCTTCGTTTACGGAGTTAAAAGATTCGGCGCGCAGATATGGCAGATGAGTTGGCGGGATGAGCGAAAGCCAAATGTCGTTATCTGAAAAATAGACTTTGGGTTCAGGCGAGATAAGCTCATAAAACATCTCTTGAAAGACTTGATGCAGCGTATTGGGTTCAAGCGTCGGTGAGCTGGAGCGCGTGCGAAAGAGCATTTCGCGAGCAAGGTAAGTGTCAAAGCCGATGAGTTTCTTTGGAATCCAGCGTTCTTGCTCTTTGGCTGAGCGCGCAATGAAGGATTGATAGTCAAGCGTATGTAAAAATGCATCAAGGTCGTTGGTAAGTTGTTCAAGTGTAGGGAGAATGGGAGTGTGAGAGTCTTCAACAAAAGGCTGATTGAGCAAAGAAGGCTGTTTCTTAAAACTTTCCTGAACGATGCCATGCTCAAGGAGGAAGAAATTGGTTTCTGCACTAAAAAATTGAAAAGCGAGTGTAAGGGCGTCTTCAAGTTCAAAGTAGATGATGCGCTCGCAGTCGGAGATTCTGATTGATTTAATTTGTTTGTCATTTGCTTTGGTCATGAGGCTGACACTGTTGCGCTTCTGGCGCTGGAAAGTCTCTGAAAAGTAAAGTGAGAGCTTGGTTGTGCTGGCGGTCGCAAAAAGTGTATAGCGCTCTTTATCAGGGGCGATGATGCAGAGACGCAGTTCATTTTTTTCTTGCGAAAACGCCTCGAAGATGTAACCGCCTTCAAAGCGCGATTTCATCTCGAGCGTGAGAGCGTAGAGTGTAAAGTAACTTTTTATCATCTCTAAATCTCGCTAAGTCGTGAGAAAAGCATATCTTGCAGTCAAAGTGTTAATCCTGATTGTCATGCATAGCGCAGAAAGTGCCGCGCAGCAAGGCACAACATTTGACCACAGCAAGTTTGATACGCTGCTGAAAACATACGTTCAAAACGGTAAAGTTAATTATGCAGCGCTCAAACAGGATAAGCGCTTAGATGAGTATCTGCAACAGCTTAGCGAAGCCGACCCCGAGGCTTTGCCTACACGCGAAGAAAAAATCGCTTTTTGGATAAACGCCTACAATGCCTATACACTCAAGCTGGTGGTAGATAACTACCCGATTAAAAGCATCACGGACCTAAGTGCGCTGGGCTATCTGTCGCTGCCGTTTGATAGTCCATGGAAACGCAAATTCTGCAAAGTCGGTGGAAAAACGTATTCGCTCGATGAAATTGAGCACGACATTTTGCGTGGCAAGTTTGGCGAAGAGCAAATTCATTTTGCGGTCAATTGTGCGTCTGAATCGTGTCCTGTGCTGCGCTCGGAAGCCTACACAGGGGCGAAGCTTGGGGCGCAACTCAGAGAGCAAGCCGAAGCCTTTCTGCGCGATAGCACACGCAACCATATCAAGTTAGAAGGCAATACGCTGTATCTTTCCAAAATTTTTGAGTGGTATCGGAGCGACTTTGAAAGCAAAAAAGGCTCGCTGCTCAAGTATATTGCCCAGTTCTTTTCGGGCGAAGAGCGCGAGCGCTTAGAAAGTGGCAACATCACTATCAAATTCCTAGACTACAACTGGAACTTAAACGAGGCAAAGTAACTCAATCTATGCACGACCTACACGGGTTTTCGGACAAAAGCGGTTTGACAGAACTTTCTGAAAAGCCAAAGCGGATTGGCTGGCAGGAGTATTTCATGCGTGTGGCGCACCTGATTTCGCTACGCTCAACATGCGAGCGAGCACATGTCGGTGCGGTCATCGTGCGTGATAACAACATTCTGGCAACAGGCTACAATGGCTCGCCATCTGGCTTGCCGCACTGCGATGGACCAAATTGTTTGATTTACAAATCCATCCATCCCGATGGCACGGTCGAGGAAAATTGCATGCGCACGATTCATGCTGAAATAAACGCCATCATTCAAGCGGCAAAACATGGCGTATGCATCAAGGATGCGGAGATATATGTGACTGCAAGTCCCTGCATCAACTGCCTGAAAGCGCTTATCAATGTGGGCATCAAAACAATCTACTACGATAAGCCTTACAAGATTGAAAATATCTCTGAGCTGCTACGACTATCGGGCGTGCGCCTAATTCAAGTTCACATTGAGCATCCGCATATCTCCCCAGGTTATTAAAAACAAATCAATGAGCTGTGAGACCAAACTTTCAACTTTGGAATGAACTTTACCATCTCGATCCAAATGCGCTGACGCGGTCAGCCATCTTGGACCTTCAGACTGCAATCCTGCCTGAAAAGAAGTCTGCAGCAAAAGCTGTGCTGTTTTTCTTGTATGAGGCAGGCGTGGCTAAAGAAGAGCGCTTGGAAATTCAAGCCAAAACGGAACTCATCAAGGCTGGTGAGCAAATTGTGCTATCTGCCGACCGGGAAAAAATTTTGGACGAAGTAGAAGCCATTTTGCAAAAGCTAAGCACGGCGTCTGACAAATCAGAAGAGCTGAAATACGATAGCTTGCGTGTTGCTGCCATGCTAATGCATGCGCCGTTTGATACAACGGTCATGGAAACGATGATTGATACCATCATCTTGCTATCGCGCCTGAAAAATATTCCAGCCGATGCAAGTTTCATTTTGCTCTGGACAATTTATGAAAAAGCCTTGATGCCTATCTACAAACGCTTTTTTCTGGCGGCAGAACCTGACTTTTGGGAAACTTACTGCGCACTGGCACTCAAGGTCATGGGCAGGTATTTGCACGATGCCGCCATGCAATACATTCTCTACTACGAAGAACCGCCGGGCTCGCAGAAAGCGATAAGTTATTTAGAACGATGTGGCAAGTTGCTTGATGTCGCACTAGAAGTATGCTACTTGATACATCAGCTCTCACCATTTATCACAACGGAGATTGACAGGAACATCTACAGTTTTTGCACAGAGGTCATCACAAAGGCAAACCCGCAACCGCTGATTACATACTCTTATCGGCTGCTGGACCTGTCGAGTGAAGACTTCTTTATAACCTTACCAAAGGAGCAAATCAATAACTTGATACTCAAGGCGATTGGTAAGTTACCCAAAGAACTGCGTGTGCAGGTGTGAGAAAGGGCAGGAGCGATACCTAAAAAACCAAACAGGCTAAGCGCCATGACCACAGACCACCTTTCCAAACAGGAGCACATAAGAGACGACGAAAAGTATATGCGAGAGGCGCTTCGCTTAGCCTATCGAGGTGTGGGAGCGGTAAGTCCGAATCCAATGGTCGGTGCAGTCGTTGTGCATGAAGGCAAAATTATTGGGCGCGGTTGGCACAAAAAATATGGCGGTCCGCACGCCGAAGTCCACGCCATTGCATCGGTCAAAAATCCAGAGTTACTCAAAGACTCGACACTCTATGTCAATCTTGAACCGTGCTCACACTTTGGCAAAACCCCACCTTGCACAGACCTTATCATAGAAAAAAAAATTCCCCGCGTCGTAATTGGCTGCAAAGACCCTTTCAAGAAAGTAGCGGGGCGCGGTATTAAAAAGTTGCGTGAAGCTGGAGTCGAAGTGATAGTTGGAGTCTTGGAAGAAGAAGCAAAAAGGCTCAATGAAGCGTTTATCACCTATCACACCGTAGGGCGACCGTTTGTAGCTCTCAAACTAGCGCAAACACTCGACGGCAAAAGCGCTACGAAGACAAAAGAATCAAAGTGGATTACCAGCGAGGCGGCACGGGCATACGCGCATCAGTTACGCGTGCTATACGATGCTGTAATGGTCGGCACGGGCACTGCGCTCGCTGATAACCCAATGCTCACCGTACGCTATGTCAAGGGCAGGAATCCTGTCCGAGTTTTGCTCGACCGAAAACTGCGCGTGCCGCTGCATGCCAATCTCTTTAACAAAGATGCAAAGACCATCACCATCACTTCAAAGGTCAATCGCAAACATCCCAAACTCAAAGCCTTGGCTCGGCAAGATGTAGAGATATGCTTTGTGACAGAGAAAAACGACGAATTAGCACTCAGTGAAGTGCTCGAAGTGTTGTATGAAAAAAAGCTACTCTCAGTGCTGGTTGAAGGCGGGGCAAAACTTGTATCGAGCTTCATACGTGCAAAATTGTGTGACAAGCTACATGTCTTTATTGCACCAAAAATTCTGGGTGCTGACGCACTCTCAAGCGTAGGGCAATTGAATCTCAGGCATGTGGAAGATAGCATTAGGCTGCATGACCTGTCACTCAAGGTGCTGAATGATACATTGCTGATTGAGGGCTATTTTTGATGCCCAAGCCAAGTGCGAAAGCATGAAAATTCATGAAAAAATAGCATCTTGCACCGTTGCAGACTTTGCTTAAATCCATAAATGATGGAGTTCTATGCCAACCTTCTCGTTCAATCCAGTATTGCGTGAGACACGAGCCGAGCAGTTTAAGGCTTACTTGAGAGCGATGGCAGAGATAAAGACGCTCGAGCAAGTACAAGCAGCACTCATCAATCGCATCAAGCAGCGCTTTCAGGAGATAGAAAAACTGGGTAGCAGCAACAATCAAGACGAGCAAACTTTGGCGCAAAAAATGATGCAAGCCAAAGACTTGATTGTTGGCGAGCCAAATGAGAAGCTATGGAATAGCATCAACACTGTCGGACATCATACTGAGATGTGGATGGAGTCGGCGACAGCGCTGGATTGGGTCTATGCGTTCAACACAGACCAAAAAAATTGCGAGCGCTTCGAGGCACGTGATATGCAGATTCTCTATCGCCTCTCGGTGGAAGAAGAAAATCTGGGCAGACGACTTGAACAGGCTTTTCAGCATTACGCAAAGGGCGTAACCGACTACGACCTATATGAATTAGCACTGAAGCGCTTAGAAGAAGTGCTGGCAAAGAAACCCAACGAATACACACTTTTGCACCGTGTTGGACTGATATTGCTCTATGTACCGCATCTGTTCGATCCTGAGAAAGCCGAGCAAGCACTATGCAGGGCAGCAGAACTTGCTGAAAAAGAAGAAGATGCCTTGGCGCTGCCGCTTCTGCGCGTGTTCTACGGCGAAAATCTTGATTTTCAAGATGCGGTGAGATGTGCTACAGCTGATGCTTACTTCCATGCCGCCGTGGCAGCATATGTGTTGGATAAGCCAGAGAGCATGACGCGCTTTGCCTTGAAAGCCTATCAACTCTCGCCGAAATTTTTAGAAGCGGGCTTCTTAGCCGCAAAGGGCTATGCATTGAGCGCAAAAGATGACGATGCCATAGACCTGCTTCGCCGCATCATTGAAGTCGAAAAGTTCTATGCTGTAAAAGTGCTACTGGATTATGAATTAGTGTTGCGTGAGGCAGTCTTGGAATTTCTGAAAACCATGCGCGACAGTGAGCTGGCAAAAGTAACCGGCATGCTGAAAAAATGCCGCGACACAATGGTCAGCGATAGCGAGGCAAAGGAAATCGTGGAAGAATTGGAGCGACAGCTGGAGGAGAAGAACTTTTTGAATTTGTGCAACATTGAACACGAAATAAAACGAGAACGCCGATGGCGACTTTTGCCAACAAGTTTCCGACTTCAAAAAACCTTGACTGGGCATGCACTACGCATCAACGCCATGACCTTCAGTCCAGACGGGCGACAGTTGGCTTCTGCTAGCTGGAAAACCATTATCACGGACACTCGAACAGGAGAGCAGCTGCAAGCCTTGATGGGAGAGTCAGCTCGCCACTATGTGTATGCAGTAGCCTACAGCCCCGATGGCAAAATACTGGCGACAGGTGGCAGTGACCACATCATCAGACTCTGGAATCCCGAAACAGGTGAGGAAATCAAGCGCCTTGAGGGGCATTCGCAAGCCGTGAACTCATTAGCCTTTAGCCCTGATGGGAAACTTTTAGCCTCGGGCAGCAGCGACAAAACCGTGAAGATTTGGGACGTGGCAAAAGGCAAAGAGACAAAAACGCTCAAAGGACATAGTCATACGGTTAATAAAGTTGTATTCAGCCCTGATGGCAAATATCTGGCTTCAGCTAGTGCCGATAAAACTATCAAAATCTGGAGCGTGAAAACATCTGCCAAACCAAAGACGCTAACTGGACATACGCACAGTGTAACATGGGTAGAGTATAATCCTACTGGCACGATGTTGGCGTCAGGCAGCTGGGATAAGACTGTGCGTCTGTGGGAAATGCCATCCGGGAAGGAAATTAATGTACTCACGGGGCACGAAAGTGGCGTAGAGTCTGTGCATTTTGCAAAGGAGGGAAATTCTCTGACCAGCACATCTTACAACCGAGTGTCGAAACAGTGTCAAATTAAACTGTGGGATGTCAAGACTGGGGCACAAATAGACCAAAGTGAAGGTCGTTTCTATGCTGTTACACTCAGTCCCGATGGAAACGGTCTGGCAGTAGCGACAGGTGAAAAGACTATCAAGCTGTCTACGGCGCCGATGCTCTCGCTGGAATCCTACATTGAACTTGAAAGAAAATATAGGGAAGGGCAAACCGTCTTAGACCGTCGCAAAGGTTCAAAGCGTGAAGACCGACGAAAAGTAAATATTCCAGTAGCAGTTGAGCGCCGAAAAGCAAATCGCACAGCAGGTTTAGCCAAGGGACCGGACCGTCGCACAACAAGCGATGATGTCGATATTCCATTTCTTTGAGATTCTCACCAAAGGTAAGTAGAAAAGGAGGGAAGCGGCACTGAAGTCTTCACATAATCAAAAAGCAAACCTATATGTCGCATCACCATAGCCACTCAACACAGGCTGTGCAGCACAAGCCGAAGGTTAGAGCCTTCGAGTTTTCTATGCCAATTGACATCATGCCGCATGACATCGACTATGCCGGGGTGGTCAGCAACATCACCTATGTGCGTTGGTTAGAGGTGTTGCGTGTCAAGATGATTGAATCTTACCTCTCCATAGAAGCGCAACTGAAGATGGGCATTTCCCCAGTGATTTTGAAGACAGAAATCCACTACAAAAAAGCAGTGACTTTTCTCGATAAGCTCATTGGTAAAATGTGGATTAGCCATGCCACGCAACTGCGCTGGACAGCATCAGCAGAGTTTCTTGTCAATGGCAAAGCTGTGGCGCATGCCGAGCAGTTAGGCACCTTTGTCAATCTCTCGACCATGCGCCCAGTACCAATTCCTGACGAACTCATGCGCATCTACCACGAAGCAGAACGGCAGCTAAAACAGCCATTACACTGAAAAAATGAGCCGTTGGTCCTAAACCTGCGCGGCGCGAATCTCTGCAAGCAGATACTCTGCAGCTGCTAAGCCAGAGAGCACGGCTCCTTCCACGCATGGTGAAACAAAGGCATCGCCTGCAAAAAGAAGCGGTAACGGTTTAGCAAGAAAAAGGCAAGGCTCTGGCACAAAAGAGTCGGGAGCACTGTATCGCCAACGCTTGATTTCAGCAGTAATGACAGATGCACCAAGCCATGGTGAGGCATAGGTCAGTAGCTCATGTATAATAGCTTGGTCGTCAGCATCCCAGTATGTTCGGCTAAATGCAGGATTGGCATGAATAGTAACAGCTGGCGCTTTAGAAACACCTTTTTGTTGGTTATCAGCAATCCACAGCACTGGACCATCGTAGAGCCACAATCCTCCGGGCGAAGGAATTTTACTTGCTCTATCGAGCAGGGCTAACACACCCAAGCAAGGCAAATAGGTAACCGCTTCCAACAGGCGCTTTTCTTTGATGGGAATGGGAATACCCGAACGCTTAACCAGTTCAAGAGACTGTGGAACAGGAGGAGTGAGGATGAGCGATTCAGCTTGATAGATTTTGCCACTTTCCGTCTCGACATACCAGAGGTTCTCATGAGCAGAAATCCGCACCACTCGTTCATTGAGCTGAACATCGATGTTGCGAGCCAGATACTTTGCAATACTTGTCATTCCCCCAACGCCATAGTAGCGCGGTTCTGATTCGTCGCTGCACAGTCCAGCAGAAGTAAGAAAATTGCGACTCCACTCCTGAACAATGCCAGCGGCTAACCACTCTTGCACAATTGAAAAAAAGCGGTTGTCTCTGACCGTAAAATACTGCGCTCCATGGTCGAATGTGCCGTTTTGAATACGACGAGTTGCCAATCGACCACCTACGCCGCGACCCTTGTCGAGAACGATGATTTTCACGCCAGATCGCTGTAAGGCATCTGCAGCAATCAGACCGCAAATTCCAGCACCAACAACAATGCAGGTGGTGATGATTCTGTTTTTCATACTCTCACGAATATTCAAGGTTTGTTGAAAATAGTAAGAACAGCCCAGAATGTAAAAGTGGGACTGCAAGAAAATAACACTTGCTAAGTTTTTTTGAAGAGCAACTCCCGAAAAAAATTTGATAGCCAAACTGTTCGCTAAGATTAGGCTTTCAGGCGTGAGACAGCAGGCAATGAAAGTTTGCCCAAAATGGCAGGCGTAGCAAGTGATGCACTTCTACCAGAGAGAAACTCATTGCCAAGTGTGGCAAACAGCACAGCCTCTTTGGCTTTTGCAGGTATGGTGCAGTGCTCAAGCTCGCTTTGCTTGCTGACCTGATGCACCGATAGCTTCTTGAGAGAAGAACGCAAATAATGCATCAATGTCGGATTTTCAGCACCGCCACCAGCGACATATACCTCGTCGACTGGAAAACGGCTAAGCACAAAAGCTCGAAGTTGCATAGCAATACTCTCGGCAGTCAGAGCTGTAAGCGTAGCAAGAATGTCATAAGCACTGAGGTTCAGCGTACGGCATTGAGCAATGATGTGCTGGAAGTAGTCAGCACTGAAAAGTTCTCGCCCAGTCGACTTTGGCGGCTTGCGTCGGTAGTAAGGCTCCCGTAGCAACTGATGAAGCAGTGCTTGTGAAGGCGTGCCCCGTGCAGCCAGAGCACCATCCTTATCAAACGGCCGATGAAACAAAAGCTGCGATGCCATGTCTATCATCACATTGCCCGGACCGCAGTCGAAGTAGATGACCTCAGAAAGTTTAGCGCGCGCTTTCAGGGCAGTTAGATTGCTAATTCCACCAATGTTGATAAGCACGCGTGAGCGAGTGCGATGCCGAAAAAGTAGCCAATCCAAATATGGCGCAAGCGGTGCTCCCTCGCCGCCTAATGCAATGTCAGCAACACGAAAGTCAGAGACAACAGGCACGCCAACACGATTGGCAACGACTGCACTTTCACCAAGTTGAAGTGTGGAGCGAATCTTGTATCGACCGATACGCAAAGGCTGAGGTTGATGCCAGAATGTCTGACCATGCGACGCCACAAAATCCAAGTGTTTGACTTTGAATTCTTTCTGAAACGTCAAGATGGCATCTGCAAACATCTCGCCAATAAGAAAATTCAGAGAAGAAAGCATAGGCAAGCGCGCAGATTCAGGTGAAAAGTTCTCAACGATTTTGCAGCGCAAAGCAGGTGCAATCGGATAGGTATGAAAGCCAAGTAACTCAATTGTCCTTCGCTCGCCTGTGCCAATGAACCGCACATAGCCAACATCGATTCCATCGACTGATGTGCCAGAGAGTACTCCAATTCCAAAGCGCTCCCTTTTGCGAAGAAGAGAAATAAGAGACTGCATAGACACGAAGTCGAAAGTTATAAGGTATTTTTTGGGTTACGCAAAATTTATAACTTTGCTTTTTGTATGCATGCGTAAAGTGTGAAAAATAAGTAAGTAACAACTCATCAACTCTCAAACATCTTACTCAATGAGCACAGCAGTCAAGCCCGATGAAGTATCGGCAATTCTTCGCAGACAACTCTCTGGTTTTGAAGCTGAAGCAGATACCTACGAGGTCGGTACGGTGTTACAGGTAGGGGACGGCATTGCTCGCATTTATGGGCTGGCAAAGGTAATGGCTGGCGAGCTTATCGAGTTCCCAAACAACATCATGGGAATGGCTTTGAATCTTGAAGAAGACAATGTCGGTGCCGTACTATTTGGTGATTCTGAAAAAGTGCGCGAGGGTGATACTGTCAAACGCACAGGCATTTTAGCATCTGTTCCAGTGGGCGAAGCCATGCTCGGGCGCGTTATCAATCCGCTCGGCGAGCCTATTGATGGCAAAGGACCGATTGAAACGAAAATTCGCCTGCCTCTGGAGCGACGTGCGCCGGGTGTGATTTATCGTGAGCCAGTAAAAGAACCTCTGCAAACGGGTATCAAAGCCATTGATGCCATGATTCCTATTGGACGCGGTCAGCGCGAATTGATTATTGGCGATAGACAAACGGGCAAAACGGCAGTAGCTATTGACACCATCATCAACCAAGCCAATATCAATCGCAGTCTGCCGCCTGAGCGCAAAAATGAAACGATGTATTGTATCTATGTGGCTGTCGGTCAGAAAGCGTCATCCGTAGCGCAGGTAGTAAGCACGCTGGAAAAATACGGTGCCATGCCATACACGACGGTGATTTCAGCAACGGCATCAGACCCTGCGCCTATGCAATTTATTGCCCCATTTGCGGGTGCGGCACTGGGAGAGTTTTTCAGAGATACAGGTCGACATGCACTTGTCGTGTTTGATGACCTGTCAAAGCAAGCTGTGGCGTATCGGCAGGTCTCACTGCTTTTGCGTCGTCCGCCCGGAAGAGAAGCATACCCTGGGGATGTGTTCTACTTACACTCGCGACTTTTGGAGCGTGCGGCAAAAATTCATCGCGACGACAACATTGCTCGTGCAATGAACGACCTGCCTGAACAAATCAAGCCAATGGTTAAAGGTGGCGGTTCGCTGACTGCATTGCCAATCATTGAAACTCAAGCCGGTGATGTGTCAGCCTATATTCCTACTAATGTGATTTCTATCACTGACGGACAAATCTATCTTGAATCAAACCTCTTCAATGCAGGGGTGCGCCCAGCTATCAATGTAGGCATTTCTGTCTCGCGTGTTGGCGGCAATGCACAAATCAAAGCCATGAAAAAAGTTGCAGGTACTTTGCGCTTAGACTTGGCACAATATCGCTCGCTGGAAGCCTTTGCAAAGTTTGGCTCTGACCTCGACAAGGCAACACAAGCACAACTGGCTCGTGGCGTACGACTGGTCGAAATCTTAAAGCAAGGGCAGTATTCGCCAGTGCCAGTCGAAGAACAAGTCGTCTCAATCTTCATCGGAACATCTGGGTTTTTGGATAGCATACCCGTATCTCAAGTGCGTAAGTTCGAGGCAGAATTCCTGCAGAGTCTGCGCGACAAAAATCCTGAGATTTTGAAATCCATCGCTGAAAAGAAAGACATAACAGATGAAGTAGCCAAGCAACTGAAAGATTTAGCAGCGACATACGTGGAAGTATTCAAAGCAAAATATAAGTAAGCTGTAAGCAAGTCATACAAGTCTGAACACAATCCATAGGTCTGTAGCATGTCGACACTAAGAGAGCTACGCACGCGCATTCGCGGTATCAAGAACACACAACAAATCACGAAGGCGATGAGAATGGTGGCTGCAGCCAAACTGCGTCGCGCACAAGAGCGAGCTATTGCGGCGCGGCCATACACAAATGCCTTAAAGAAAATCATCACCTCAGTGGTTGAGAAAGTTGATGTGTCGGAATACACGTTACTAACAGCACGCAAAGACATTAGAAGAGTATTAGCAATTGTGGTGTCAGCCGATAGAGGACTCTGTGGCGCCTTCAATGCAAATGTGCTCAAATTGGCGCGCGAAACTTTCAGCAGCGAGTATGGAGAGTTGGTAGAGAAAAATAACCTATGGGTGATGCCTGTCGGACGACGTAGCGTGGATTACTTTGCAAAGCAAAACTATCCTATTGTGGAACGCTTCTCTGGAGTATTTCAAAAGTTGGACTTTTCAACTGCAAAAGCTATAGCCAGTAAGGCTGCAGAGCTATATGTAAAAGGCGAAGTCGACCGTGTGATTTTAATCTACAACGAGTTCAAAACAGTGCTTTCCCCCTTACTGCGCAAAGAAATCTTTTTGCCGATTCAGCTGCCAACATCTCAAGCCAAAATGGGAGGAGAGTATATTTTTGAACCTAATCCGACGCAGATTATCGAGCAACTTTTGCCTCTTTATTTATCTAATCAAATCTGGCACATGCTACTGGAATCTGATGCAGCAGAGCAGGCGGCACGAATGACGGCAATGGATTCGGCATCAAACAATGCAAAAGAATTGCTTCGCGTTTTAAGCCTTACCTACAATCGTGCTCGTCAAGCGGCAATTACCAAGGAAATTATTGAAATCATTAGCGGTGCCAATGCCTTGCAAAGTGAGTAAGTTATGACCCTGGCAATCAGTTACTTGTTGTAAAAGTCGCTGGCTGTTATGTATGTTTCCACTGACGTCCCATTATGTATGGACACGGCGTCAATGCTGCAGGCCGAAGCGCGTGCAGTACTGGCGGTGCACATCTGTGTCCGCGCCATATTCCGTAGAACCCTGCCTCGACTTCTACTGCAGTAGAAAAGAAGTCTAAAACAAATGGGGTTTTTTATAATCAAGCAAAACCAACAACTCTACCAATGGCAAGATACCTCTTTACCTCAGAATCGGTGTCAGAGGGTCATCCTGATAAAGTAGCAGACCAAATCTCGGATGCACTGCTCGATGCATTTTTGGAGCAGGATAGACACGCACGTGTAGCTTGCGAGACTTTCGTAACCACAGGGCAGGTAATTGTCGGGGGCGAAGTAAAAACGAAAGCCCATGTAGAAGTACAAAAAGTGGTGCGGAAAGTCATTGAAGAAATTGGCTACACGCGGGATGAATATGGATTTACAGCGAAATCTTGTGGCATTCTCACTGCTATTCATGAGCAATCGCCAGACATCAATAAAGGTGTCGACAGGCACAAATATGAGAAACACAAAGATCGCTACGATAGTATTGGTGCTGGCGACCAAGGCATGATGTTTGGCTATGCCTGCAAAGAAACACCAGAGCTAATGCCTGCCCCAATTATGTTTGCGCACCGATTGGTCAAACGCTTGGCAGAAATTCGCAAAGAAGGCAAAGAAATGACCTACTTACGCCCCGATGCAAAAAGTCAAGTAACGCTCGAGTATGATGGCAATGATATTGTGCGAGTCGATACCATTGTCATTTCCACACAACATGACCCCAAGCCAGACGGCATGACTGATAAACAATGGCGAGCCAAAATCAAAGAAGATGTGATTGCTTGTGCTGTCAATAAAGTAATTCCAAAAGAGTTGATAGATGAAAACACGAAGTTCTTTGTCAACCCCACTGGAAACTTTGAAATTGGCGGACCAGATGGCGATACAGGTCTGACAGGTAGAAAAATTATTGTCGATACCTATGGCGGTGCAGCACCGCATGGCGGCGGAGCATTCAGCGGCAAAGACCCCACCAAGGTCGACCGCAGTGCTGCATATGCGGCACGCCATATTGCCAAAAATGTAGTAGATGCCGGTTTGGCAGAAAAATGCACCATACAAGTCTCTTACGCCATCGGTATTGCCCGACCAGTAGCGATTTATGTCAATACGCACGGGACAGGCAAGAACGGAATTAGCGATGAAGAACTGCAAGAAAAAATAGAAAAGCTCTTTGACCTGCGCCCATTAGCTATTATCGAGCGATTCAATCTCGATCGACCAAAAGGTTGGTGCTACCGAGATACAGCTGCCTACGGACACTTCGGGCGCAACATCTTCCCGTGGGAAAAATCAGATATGGTCAAAGACTTGCAACGTGCATTCAAGTAACCTCAAAGCCACTTGTGCACAGAGCAAAATCAAGCTAATAGAAGCAATTCCAAATAACTCAAACTGAAAAACACAACCATGGCAACAGCAGAGACCAAGAAACTGCCCTATAAAGTCAAAGACATATCGCTAGCGGAATGGGGGCGCAAAGAAATTCGCTTAGCTGAAGCAGAAATGCCCGGCTTGATGCAATTGCGCAAGGAGTATGGACCAAAAAAACCACTTAAGGGCGCACGCATCGCAGGCTGCCTGCACATGACCATCCAAACTGCGGTGCTCATCGAAACACTTAGAGAACTCGGAGCAGAAGTAACATGGTCAAGCTGCAACATCTTCTCTACTCAAGACCATGCGGCAGCAGCTATGGCAGCAGCTGGAGTGCCCGTCTATGCATGGAAAGGCATGACTCCAGAAGAATTCGACTGGTGTATTGAGCAAACCCTGTTTTTCCCAGATGGGCAACCACTCAACATGATTTTGGATGATGGGGGAGACCTAACTAACATGGTCTTGGATAAGTATCCTGAGCTGGTGCCTAATATCAAAGGCATTACTGAGGAGACAACAACTGGTGTGCGGCGCCTCTACGAGAGAATGAAAAACGGTAAATTGCCACTGCCTGCCATCAATGTCAATGACAGTGTAACGAAGTCAAAATTTGATAACAAATATGGCTGCCGAGAATCACTTGTTGATGCAATTCGTCGTGGTACGGATTTGATGCTGGCTGGAAAAGTAGCAGTCGTTGCAGGATATGGTGATGTGGGCAAAGGGTCAGCGGAGTCGCTACGTAGTGCAGGAGTGCGTGTAATCGTCACCGAAGTCGACCCCATCTGCGCACTGCAAGCAGCGATGGATGGCTACGAAGTCAAAAAAATGGAAAATGCTATTCCAAGAGCTGACATTATTGTGACCGCAACTGGCAACCGTGACATCATAACAGCAAAACACTTCAAGCTGATGAAAGATAAAACAGTAGTATGCAACATCGGACACTTTGATGTTGAAATCGACATGGCTTGGTTAAATAAGCACTATGGGCATACTAAAGTAGAAATCAAACCACAAGTTGATCTCTACAACATAGACGGCAAAGACATCATCGTATTAGCAGAAGGACGGTTGGTAAATCTTGGGGTAGCTATGGGACATCCCTCTTTTGTCATGTCTATGTCCTTTACTAATCAGGTATTAGCACAGATGGAACTGTGGCAGAATGCCCATAAATACGAAAATAAAGTCTATGTTTTGCCTAAGCACCTTGATGAAATGGTCGCAAGGCTTCATCTTGAAAAATTGGGAGTAGAGCTCGAAGAATTGACACCTGAACAAGCAGCGTATATTGGGGTCGATCCAAAAGGACCGTTCAAGCCCGAGCATTACCGTTACTAAGTAACAAAAACATAAGGTCATGAAAAGAAAGGGTAGCCTTTGTGGCTACCTTTTTTTGTATCGTATTGTCGCGCTAAAGATTCTCACTGCGTTCGGAAATGACAAAAGGAAATGCTTGGTGACGACATCACCCTGTCATGCTGAACGAAGAGCATTCTTCCCTCTCCTGTCATGCTGAGCGCAGCGAAGCATCCATACTGGATTCCTCACTGAGTTCGGAATGACGAAAAAGAGTACGCGGAACGACCTTGTTTCTTGATTGGGCGGAGAGTGAATAGACGCTAAAGGCAAAGCCATGAAAAGGAAACGAAGGCACAAAATAAAAAAGGCGGCTGATGTGGCAGCCGCCTAAGCCTTGAACTCTCGTCAGGTCTTAGAACCAAGGTCCGTGCTTGTGCGTCAGCGAATAGTTGTAGTAGACAAGGAACGACTCAAAGAGGAAGAACGCTAAAGTAAGAATGCCGAAAATGGTGAAGGCAGGGCTTCTTTCTTCACGAGAAGCTTTCTTATCAATGAATGGCACAAGTGCCCAAACTATAATGGCAATAGTAAGTAAAAGCACCGCTACCCAGCCCGGAACCTGCTTGAGGAATTGGAACTGTGCCCAGAAATACCACTCTGGCTTAATTTCAGGACTTGGTGCAGAGTTGACAGGGTCTAACTTCACACCAATTTCCCATGGGAACATAACAGCAAGGAAGATTAGCACAGCAAAGCCAATCATCCAGCCGATAAAGTCTTTCATCAGGAAATTGGGGAAGAAAGGTTCTTCACCCTTGACAAGACCACGTTCGCGATAGCCGATAGGCACAGAGTTGCCTAAGGTTTGCACAAGTAGCAGGTGTGCAGAAAGCACTAGCAGCGTGATACCAGGCAGCAGCACAACATGGAAGCCAAACATGCGCGTCAGGGTCTCGCCAGTGACCTGCGGGATAGGCTTGCCATCAATCATGAGAATATCGGCACCAAGAACCTTTGCAGTGACCTGTATGATAGCTGGTCCAATGAAATCACCAATCAAGGGCATTCCGCCAAGCGCACCGGGAATGGAGATACCAATTTGGGTAGCAAAGAATGCCAGCTCATTCCAAGGAAGTAGGTAGCCAGTAAAGCCCAATCCGAGTGTAAGCAAGCAGAGAACAAAACCAGTTAGCCACATGAGTTCGCGAGGTTTGCGATAGGCTTTCATAAAATAGGCACTGAACATGTGGATAAACATCATCAGTGTCATCAGGTTAGCAGACCAGCTATGCACTTGACGAATGAGCCAGCCAAAGGCAACTTCCTTCTGGATGTAGACAAAAGAGTCAAAGGCTTCTTTCTCGGTGGGCTTATAGTAGAGCAAAAGAAGCAGCCCAGTAATGATTTGAATGACGAAGAAAAAGAGAGTAAGCCCGCCAAAGTAATACCAGATTGATTGGCGGTGCATCGGGACTGCTTTTTTGCTGAGGTACTCGATTGCGTAGGTCATAGACCCAATGCGAACATTGAGCCAATCTTTGAAACTAGATTTTTCAGCGACACCGTTGCCGGTCGCAACACTGCTGTTGATGCTGCCCTGACGAGTAGATGAGGCAGCGGTCTGAGTCTGAGCAAGATCTGCCATACGAGATGTACTCCTTTCGTGATTAGATTTATAGTTATGCTTTTTCTACAACAATGTTATCGTCTTTAACCTTGACAGTGTATTTAGCAAGACCTGCTGGTTGGGGACCAGAGATTTTCTCGCCATCAGATGTGTACTTGGCGTTATGGCATGCGCACCAAACTAACTGCTCATCTGCTTTCCACTGCACAATGCATTGAAGATGAGTACAGATTGCTGAAATGGCTTTGTATTCACCATTGACATTGATGAGCAAGAGCTTTTGCCCATTGAAGATGACAATCTTTCCAGAGTTTGGTGGAACATCGGAGACTTTGGCAACCGGTGCAGAAGTTTCATCTTTTTTCTTTCTCTCTGGTGGGGTGACAAAGCGTGCAACAACATAGAGAATAGGCAAGACGAAAGCTGTAGCTAGCGCTCCGACAATTATGTTTAGAACATTACGGCGTCCCTTCCCCATGATGGCTTCACCAGCTTGGACAGCTCTTTGGGCTTCTTCGACGGCTTCTCGGCGTTCTTGGTCAGCTTCAGAAACGACAGCCAAACGTTTTGAGCGGTCGTATTCGCCCCTAATGATTTGCGCCATATTTGAATTCTCCTCTGAGGTTACGGTTGAAGAATGCTATTTCCCTAAATGGAAACACAAAAATTGCTTTAGCGCGCTGAATGTGCATCCTACTTTTCTCCAATCGCTTCTGGAACAACGAGCCCGATTTTTTTCGTTCCGAAGTCAAGAAGTTGAGCAAAAAAATTGTAGAGCGTGTACATCACTGAAAGTTTGCCAACGCGCCAGATTTTGCTCTTAATCAAATGTCGCACGAAAACGGAGTTTAAGTTCTGCGGATGCAACGATTCTGAGATGCCCATCATTTCTACCGATGTGCCATCTTCACGCAAGAGACTGAACTTAGAATTGAAACGCAGATAAAACGGACCTGTGTCTAAGGCATTCAGATGCTCAATGTGGAAAGTAACACGCGAGTTGGTCAAAGAAAAACGCTTGCCGTATGAGGGCAAGAAAAGACCTTTGCTACACTCATGCTCTACAGTCTTTAAGTGATTGGTAACAGTTAGCACACGGTCGCTTTGGGTAAGCAAAAGAAAGCTAAATGGCTCTTGCCAAGTATGTTTGTAGGTGATGATGTAATAGACTAAGTCAAGGTCATCGGAATGGGCTCGACCCCAATACCAATGTTTGATGTCGGTATGCATAGGGGCACGTCCGTAGTTATGGTCGTGATAGCCCTTGCCTTTGAAGTGGATTGTGCGACGCACCCTGCTGTCATAAATTTCCAGCTCGCCGCTGACATCATTAGACGGTGAAGCTAATACCCAAGAGTGAATGTGTGTGCTTGAGGAGTAGCGTGAAAGCTGCTTATGACCTTGTAGCGGTCTCACTTTGAACTCTAGTGTAGCGCGCACTTTTTTACGCCGAGAAGGCATCTCAAAGTGCAGGTTCAAAACATAAGTCTGGCGGGTTTCATCAAAGCGAAACTCATTGTGCTCAAAACGAACATACGGCTCATTACGCGAGGCGGAAAACAAAGACGAGTCTCCCTCTTTGATGAAATTGATAATTTCCCGACCGTGCTCATACAAATTAAAACTGAAGGCAACATGCTCGAGCGGGTTGGCTGAAAAAGCCGAGCGCGAGCGCTGCGACTTGAAATACTGCTGCAGGTAATACGGCGAGAAAGGAAACCCCGAGTACCATATTGCTACGAATGAATAGACATGCTCGTCATCGAGAGCATCGAAATACCACCATTCGTAGGAGCCAGACTCGGTGAGACCGTGCCATACATCGTGCTTCAGAGAAGCCGAAATTTGCATGATTCGTGTTAGAGTTTTTTGTGCTATGAAGTCAGAGATGCAGTTTTTGGTGTAAAATCTTTTTTCAACATGATACGTTTCCGTTGCATGATGCATCAACAAATGGCATGTTAGGACGCTTGCTTTGGCGCAAAAATTTTGCGGATAATCTCCTCGATAGGAATCTCCTCAATGTTCAAGTCAGTGACGGGTAGCAAAGAAAGAATCTCTGCCGATGTTTTAGAAATCATCTGCCGCGGGACACGCAACTTGGCAGAAAGCGGTGAATAGGTCTCAACCGTTCCAAACCGCTCCAAAGTCGAGCGCTCAACTGGGGCTGCAAACTCAAGCGAGAGCAATTTCTCCGATGAGAACCGACCAATGATAGTATCCAAATCGCCATCAAAGAAGATTTTGCCAGAGTCAATGATAATGACGCGCCGGCAAAGTGTTTCAATATCCTGCATGTAGTGACTGGTGAGAATGATAGTGGTTTGCTCCTCGGCGTTGTAGTGCTTGATAAATTCACGTATGGTCTTTTGCGCCACGACATCCAGCCCAATCGTCGGTTCATCAAGAAAAATGACCTTCGGGGAGTGCAGCAGTGCGCCAATCAGTTCCATTTTCATTCTCTCGCCTAAGGAGAGCCGACGCAGTTGGATGCGCAGTTTATCCTTGACATCAAGTAAAGTGGCAAGGCGGTGCAATTGCCGCTCATAATCGCGATGAGGAATCTCATAGATTTCTTTGAGCAAAAGAAACGAATCTTCCGCAGGCAAATCCCACAAGAGCTGATTTTTCTGACCCAAGACAATCGAAAATTGCCGACGAAACGCATTCTTGCGCTCGAAAGGAACATACCCAAGGACGCTAACCTTTCCTGAGGTGGGATAGAGCAAACCCGAGAGAATTTTCAAAGTGGTAGTTTTGCCTGCACCGTTGGCGCCCAAGAAACCGACAAGCTCGCCTTTGGTAAGTTCGAAGGAAATATCGTCGACGGCAACATGCGTCAGATACTCACGTTTGAAAAGGCTTTTGATGGCGCCGCGCAAGCCCGGCTCTTTTTTGAGAGAACGATATTCTTTGCGCAAGTGCGAGACAGAAATCACCGTGTTCATCTGAAATAGACCACAACGGAAATCGGTAAGTGATGGCTGTAGCCCCCAATATAGCGCTCGTTGTAGAAGGTGCTAAAAAGCTGACCGACAGGGTCGCTGCGGCGCGAGGGCTGAAAAAGATAGGGCGCAGAAAACCGCTCAAGTGAATTAGCAAAGACATAAAAGCTTTTTTCATCAAGCATACTCGCTGAGACAAACGCTTGGTCGTAGGCATACCACTTTGCGCGCATACGAACAGTGCCACTGTTGGGCGAAACAAGCGAAAGATTGAGCAAAAAGTTTGGAGCGTTGAGACGAACATACGATGAATCGCCGCTGGCACGAATGCTTTCATTGAATGCCCTATTGTTGGCAGCTGTGTTGAAATTGCCAAGAACAAGAATGTCGGGGTCTTTTTCCCCTTCACGCAAGCTGGCAAGAATGCTGCGCAGGAGCTGGGCGGCACGCAGACGAGCAGATTCTACCAGCGGATTAAAGGGTTTAGATTCGAGCCAGTGATTCAAAATGATGTTGAGCAGCCGACCGCGATAGTCCAACTTGACCAGCATAATATCGGGCATAGATGATTTGCCGGTGTCGAGCGTAATGGGATAGGTGTTGGAATAGTTCAAGCTGAACTTGCGACGATTGAAGACCAGCCCAAGATTGCGACTGGCAGATGATGGGGAAGCAAAGAAGACCGTCTGAAAATCGTTGGTGCGCAGATATTTCTGGAAAAGCGTATCCAAGAGCCACTGATGCTCAATGTTGCAAAAACCCATGATATCTGGCAGAGCAAACCCACGTGAGTGTGCAAGGTCTTGAATGGTTTGAGCTAGCCGCTGGAATTTTAGATTGAGTTTCTCGGGTGTCCACTGATACTTGCCGCTTGGCGTAAAATCCACATCCGTGGTCGTATCGGGCTTGGTGTCAAAGAGTGCCTCAACATCCCACCATGCTACAAGAAACGACGAACTTGGCGATTGGGCAAAAAGAGAGGTATGTAAAAAGAGAAAAAGTATAACCCACGGCGTTCGCATGTGCGAGTCTGAAAGTTTTAGCCGCAAAGACTTGCAAAGTTAGTGCAAATCTTAGTCGCTAAGAAATTTGCAGACGATTTCGACAAACTCTTTTGGCTTTTCAACCATCGGCACATGTCCGCAGTTGGGAATCATCTGCAGAAAGCTGCCTGGCAATTCGCGGTGAGCAATTTCAGCATACTTGGGCGGAATAAAACGGTCATTTTCGCCCCAGAGAATCAAGATGGGTATGCGCAATTCCTTAAGGCGATTGCGAATTCCAGTGCGACGCAAGTCCAAATAACGGTAATCTCGATTGAGTGCCATCATAGCTTCAAAGTTCTCGCGACTACGCACCATTTCAACATTGCGCCGAAAATGCTCATCGGTGATGTGAGAGGGGTCGTGGTAGACACTGCGCATGGTCTGGCGAATAAAAGTCGGTGAAGAGACAAGGCGGCGCACAAGATGACGAATCCCCCACAGACTGGCAGCGCGCACAAACGAAGGCACATTCAAAAAACCATCTGTATTGCTGATAACAAGTTTGGTCAGCACATTCGGATAAAGCACCGAGAGCGCCAAGAGATATTTGCCGCCCATAGAGTGCCCAATGGCATAGACATTCTTGCTGGCAAGGGCATGAGTTTTCTCCAAAAATTCCATAGCCAGCTTGGCATAAAAAGAAAGCGAATAGCGCACATGAACAGGTTTGTCCGATTTGCCAAAGCCTAAAAGGTCAAGGGCTAACACACGGTAGCGCTGGGCAAACGCAGGAATGACCTTCTCAAAGACATCAAGTGAGGAAGAAAATCCATGCAAGAGAAGAAGTGTATCGCCTTCACCAGCCTCTACATAGCGATGCTTGAATCCAGAAAGGGTTATGAAGTTGGTACTCATACTCATCATGACTTACTGCTTAATGTAAAACAAAGCCATGCGAAATATACGTTTTGCAGCGGTCCTGCAAGCAATGATAAAATCGCAGAGCGCAGGCATCTTGAAGCCAAGACAAACGGCTGGGCAGAAATTGCAAGCAGAATTGCTAACTTTGTTAGCAAACAACAATCTAAAGAAAGCCAAAGAGACTATGGATAGGGAAAGGGAAGAGTATCCACAGAATGGGAGCACTCATAGAGCAAGCGCTTCTGAACCTGACGACGAAAAAATCTACTTGCCAGAAAAAGGGAGCATTGGTGCAAAAATTCGTGAGCGCAATCAGAGCCGTGCCATTCTTGGCGGTCTGACCTTCACGGAAGTAACGGGCTACGGTTTTGCAGTGCTTTTCTTTGTGCTGGCGATAGGGGTTTATTTCCAACTCGGGCGAAATCCTGTCACAGAGCATTACGGCGTGACCTTGTCTGCAGTGCTGGCGCTCTATGGCATTTATCGCTTTGTCAGAACGCAGAACTGGACAAAGGCGCGATTGCGCCGCATGGAGCTACGCAAGCATCGCGAAAGGCTCCGGCTTGACGAATTAAATGATGAAGAGTAACTGCGAGTGCATTTTTTTCTTGCAAAGAAAAGAGCTTTTTATTATCATTGTGAAGCTCAAAAATGAACGGGCGCTTTCGCAAGCAGGTGAAAAGCCGCAATGTTGCGGTGTGAAGGCGCAAAAAAATGAACGAGCAGTAGTATGATGCTTCTTCAAAATGCTCTCGGAATGTCTGCCATGCGTGTGAGTCAATATCGCTTGGCAGGCCTTACCCTGCGCTGCGGTCAGATGGCGCTCTTGACGCTCTCAATACTGCGAAGTATCCCTGCCAGAACCTTAGCGTACTTTTTATCCAAGCGGACATTACGGCTGGTGTATGAATACCTAACGGTTGATACACTGGCTTTTGATTAAATGAAAGTATGAAGAGCCTTGCCTAGCAAGTGCTCAACTACTTGACTAAATAACGTTGTAGTGAAGTATGGAAAACCGTGTCGCTCTCAAGGACGGATGGCAAAGTAGGCAGCGCGTGGGTGAGCTCACTAGGAACCTTATCTTGCTTACCAAGCCGACGATTATGCTACTGGTGGTTTGTTCAGCGGCAGTAGCACTCTGCTTGGAAGGCAGTCTTCTGCATGACCCCATACGGCTGATACTGATTCTCATAGCGGTGTATCTGGCAGGCGGAGCGGCAAACGCACTCAATCAATACTTTGAGCGAGATGTCGATGCACAAATGATGCGCACCAAGCTACGCCGTCCGCTGCCACAAGGCAAATTGACCCCTAATCAAGCTCTGGTATTTATCATCGTGATTGCAACGGTAGGTGTAGGCATTTTTGCGTTGGTCTTCAACTGGTTGAGTGCGCTCATTACCTTAGGCACCATCATTTTCTACGGTTTTTTCTACACACTTTGGCTAAAGCCAAACACGGCGCAGAACATCGTCATCGGCGGTGCCGCCGGAGCAATGGCGCCAATTGGTGTATGGGCGGCGATAACTGGCAATGTGGCGCTGGAAGCCTATCTACTTTTTTCCATCATCTTTTTCTGGACACCACCGCACTTTTGGGCGCTGGCAATGCTGTGCAAAGATGACTACATGAAAGTGAAGTATCCCATGATGCCAATTGTCAAAGGAGATAGCGAGACGCTGAAGCAGATTGTGATTTATACCGCCATCACCGTTGGCGTAACACTGGTGCTGGCGGCAATCCTTGGTAGCTATTTCTTTGGCGCAATTGCATTGATACTGGGTCTGATTTACATCCAGAAAACACTCAAGGCGCAAAGAAACAGTAGCAGAGAAGCCATGCGTGGGCTATTTGGCTATTCAATTGTCTATCTCTTCGGGCTGTTTATGGCGCTCATTGCAGAGAGCGTGGTGCTTTGGAGCCTTGGCTGGAAGGGGTAACAAGGGTTTCTATGATTTACTAAAACTCAAGGAGTAAAAATATGGCGCAGTTATTTCCACAATGGGCAAATAAGTTCCCAACCATCTTCGCAATTAGTGTGGTAGGGGGGCTGACGCTGACTGTATTGCTAATTTGGTATTACTGGTCACCTAAGGCTTTGGATGTCGGGTATCGTCCAAAGCAGCCCGTGCCATACAGCCATAAGTTGCACGCCGGCGATTTGGGAATAGATTGCCGATACTGCCACACTACTGTTGAGAAAGCGGCAAATGCCAGCGTTCCCCCGACACAAACCTGCATGAACTGCCACGAAAAGCATGTCTTGCCGCAAAGTGAAAAGCTGCTCTTAGTGCGCGAAAGCTGGACCACAGGCAAACCAATTGAGTGGATTAAGGTGCATAAAGTGCCGGACTATGCCTACTTCAATCACAGCGTGCATGTCAATGTGGGCATAGGCTGTCAGAGTTGCCATGGAAATGTAGCGCAAATGGATGAGCGTGGCGTGATGCAGGTTGAAGCTCTCTCTATGGGCTGGTGCTTGGATTGTCATCGCAACCCTGACCCGCATTTACGACCGGTAGAAGAAGTCACCAACATGAATTGGGTGGTGCCAGCCAACCACACCGAATTTGTGGAGCAGCTAAAAGCTAAACGCAAGATTAATCCGCCGACCGAATGCTCGGCATGTCATAGATAAGGTCATAGGTAAGTCTTTTTCAAACTCAAGTTGTCCTGAAGTATGAAACGTGCACCACGACCAAAGCATGAAGAGCCGCTCACGGGTAAAAAGTATTGGCGCGGTCTTGAAGAAGAACTCAACTCCCCAGAGTTTCAAGAATGGGTAGAGCGTGAGTTCCCAGAAGGCACTGTGGAAATGAGCGACCCAATTTCTCGGCGGAAATTTCTGACCATTATGGGCGCTTCCTTTCTACTGGCAGGGTTAGCCAGCTGCCGTCGCCCTGTTGAAAAAATTGTGCCTTATGTTAAAGCCCCGGAAGATATTACGCCGGGCATTGCCCAATACTATGCGACAACCATGCCGTTTGGCTTATCAGCCTACGGTCTTTTGGTTCGTAGCCATGAAGGCAGACCTAATAAAATCGAGGGCAACGAAAAGCATCCTTCGAGCATGGGCGCAACCAACGCCTTTGCCCAAGCTGAAATCCTGAATCTGTATGACCCTGACCGCTCTCAAAATGTGCTCAGGGCAGGTGAGAAACAGTCGTGGCAAGCCTTCACTGAATTTTGGCGCAATGAACTGCTGCGCTACAAAGAGCGCAAGGGCGAAGGCTTGGCACTTCTGACGGAGTCATTTGCTTCACCTTCGCAAGCCAGATTGGTGCGCGCCTTCATAGAAGAATTCCCAAATGCAAAGGTTGTTGCCTACGAGCCAGTCAGCGATGAGAACATCTTCGAAGGAGTGCGTCTTGCCACAGGCGAGTTGCTGCGACCGCTCTACGACTTCCGTGCCGCCAAAATCGTGTTAGCACTCGACGCTGATTTCTTACTCAAAGAATCGGAGAGTGTGGCAAATGCACGCGGCTTCATTGACGGGCGTCGTGTAGCAACCGAGAAAGACTCAATGAACCGACTGTATGTGGTCGAGAGCGCATACAGTGTAACTGGCGCCATGGCAGACCATCGCCTACGCATGCAGTCGAGGCAGATTGGAGCATTTCTTGCAGCTCTGGCTTTGGAGCTTGTGCGTCAAGGCGTAACTATTGCGGGTGCCAACGCACTAAGTGAGCCAGAAATAGACTTTGACAAAAAATGGATGAGCGCTGTAGCCAAAGACTTGCTTGAGAATAAAGGCAAATCGCTCATCGTAGTCGGGCGTGAGCAGCCAGCCGCCGTGCATGCTTTGGCAATAGCTGTAAATGCTGGGCTGGAAAACCTTGGTAAAACCCTGACATTTGTGCCGTTCAAAGATGCGGTATTGCCCAGCCGTAGCGAGTTTGAGAAATTGGTCAAGGCGATGCACGAAGGCAAGGTTGAGACGCTGGTAATGCTGGGCGGCAACCCAGTCTATAACGCTCCCGCTGACTTGGATTTCAAAGGCGCATTAAAGAAAGTCAAAACATCTATTCACCTAAGTTATCACAACGACGAAACATCGGCACTTGCGACGTGGCATTTGCCAAGAACGCACTTCTTAGAGTCGTGGGGCGATGCACGCGCCGCCGATGGCACCGCAAGTCTAATTCAGCCGCTGATTGCGCCGCTCTTCGATGCACGTTCCGCACTAGAAGTGTTGAACCTTATCACCACGGGCATTGATGCAAAAGGCTACGCACTTACTCAAGATACTTGGCGGCAGCAGACAGGACTTGCTGGCATTGCCTTCGATGACTTCTGGCGCAAAGCCTTACACGATGGCGTCGTTGAAAATAGTGCTTCACAGCGAATAACCCCAGCGCTCAAAGCCGCAGAGCTGGCACAAGTCTTCGCACAAAAGCCATTTGACATAGCTAATGAGAAAGGACTTGAGCTATGCTTCCAGCCCTCGACGGCAACATTTGACGGGCGATACGCCAACAACGCTTGGCTACAGGAAATGCCCGAAGCGATTACCAAAATCTGCTGGGATAATGCCGCCTTGATGAGTCAGGGCACAGCGCGCCAGCTTGGCTTGAAATGGCGATTCGCCCTCAGTGAAACCGAGCGCGAGGTAATTAGGCTCCGCCTGAAAGGACGAGAAGTGGAACTGCCTGTCTGGATTGTGCCCGGGCAAGCCGATGGCACAATTACGGTGGCATTGGGCTACGGTCGTGAAAAGGTCGGACGAGTTGGCAATGGGGTAGGTGCCAATGTCTACGCCCTGCGCACCACCGACGCAATGGATTTCTGCTCGGGTGTCGAAGTTAGCAAGACGGGAAAAACCATGCTCGTAGCATCTACGCAGTACTATGGCTACATGGACGGGCGTACGATTGTCATTGAAGGCACGCTGGCAGAATATCAGCAGAAACCAGATTTTGTAGAATCGCATCTGACAAAGTATCCGCCGTCCAAGCTCTACGAGTCACCTTACAAGTTTGATGAGGGACATCAGTGGGGCATGACAATTGACCTCAACGCATGCATCGGATGCAATGCCTGCGTGGTAGCCTGCCAGAGTGAAAACAATGTGCCTGTTGTCGGCAAAGAACAAACAGCAAAAGGACGGCACATGCACTGGATTCGCATCGACCGTTACTTCTCTGGCGAGGGAGATATGCCCGAAATCGTCTATCAACCTGTGGCATGTCAGCATTGTGAGAATGCGCCATGCGAGCAAGTCTGCCCCGTTGCAGCAACGGTGCATGACCCAGAAGGGCTGAATACAATGGTCTATAACCGCTGCATTGGCACGCGCTATTGCGCCAACAACTGTCCATACAAAGTGCGCCGCTTCAATTACTTCAACTATCAAAACGACAATGTGGTCTGGAATCGAGAAATCCCAGAAATCACCAAGATGGCAATGAATCCAGAAGTGACTGTGCGCTCGCGTGGTGTCATGGAAAAATGCACATACTGCGTACAGCGCATTCACACCACGAAAATCATGGCAAAGAATGAAGGACGAGATGTAGTAGATGGCGAAATCATGACTGCTTGTCAACAAGCCTGTCCGACACAAGCAATTGTTTTTGGCGACATCCGAGACCCCAACAGTCAGGTCGCTCAGATGAAGGCACAAAATCGCAACTATGCCTTGCTGGGTGAGCTGAATGTTAAGCCAAGAACGACCTACTTGGCAAAACTGCGCAATCCGAACCCTGAACTTGAAGAACAAAAAGCGTAAAGGAGGAGACGTATGCTGAAGCGTTCTGACATCTTTTTCATGCTATCCGCCTTGATAGCGTTTGTGCTGGCAAATGTCTTGCTGCTTAGCGGCAAGCTCAATGAGGCGCTCTTTGTAAGCCTGTGGGTTCCCACCAACTTGGTGATGGGCATCTACTTTCGCAACATTGCAACCACTGCACCAAAGGAGTAGGAGCTATGGATAACAACCTTATCCTAATTACGGGAATTGTGGTAACGCTCTTGGCATGCACAGGCATTTTCTTTGCCTTGCAAGAGATGAACCCAAAGAGCATTCGCACCTTCGATTACTTCTTCCTTGGTGCGGTCATCATTGCCTATGCATTCGGCAATTATCTCTGGTTTATTGAAAACAACCATGATGCAGGACAGATTGTGGGCATCTGGGTAGCAGGAAGTATTTCACTGGGACTCTACTTCCGAAGCATTGTGACAAGAACACCTGTGAATCAAGATTAAACCTAAGGGAGGCGGCAGTATGAGCGATAGCGCACTGATTATTTTCGGCACTATTATCACCATGCTGTTGGTGGGAGGAATCGTCTTTTCTCTACTGGAATTTAAGCGCATGCACGACAATCCAAAGCCAGAGAACATGAGCGATAAGCTGCCAGAAGCAAACTCTAAGCCGCCTCGCTCGGTCAAGGTCGCAAAAGATGAATACTAAGCGAAACGATTCAGAGCCAAGCACCAACAACGTGCAAGGCAAATGTCTCAACATTTGACAATCACTCTCTGAAAGGGAGACTTTGAGAAATTGAACCGTTCAAAACGACAAGAATTATGCAAGCAACAGTGACAGCAGTAGAAGAAAAAAAGCGGCAAGAAGCCATAGACAAACCGCTGATTGAGAACAACCCCACATTCCACACCATCACGCAGGATGTGGCAGAGGTGACGGAAAACCCAGCGCCAAAAGCGTGGTGGATTGCGTTTGGGATTTCATTTGCCGCTGCGCTGATGTGGTTATGCACCATCATCTACCTGATTTTCAAGGGCATTGGCATCTGGGGCAATCACACAACGGTCGGCTGGGCATGGGACATCACCAACTTCGTCTGGTGGGTCGGTATTGGTCACGCTGGCACGCTGATTTCAGCAGTGCTTTTTCTCTTTCGCCAAAAATGGCGCACCTCCATCAACCGCTTCTCGGAAGCCATGACGATTTTTGCCGTCATTTGCGCGGCAACATTCGTCACTTTTCACACAGGGCGACAGTGGCTGGACTACTGGCTATTCCCCGTGCCAAACCAAATGCAGATGTGGACAAACTTCCGCTCTCCTCTGATGTGGGACGTCTTTGCGGTTTCAACCTATTTTACGGTCTCGCTGCTATTCTGGTATGTTGGGCTCATTCCAGATTTAGCGGCACTGCGCGACCGAGCTAAGCCCGGGCTACGCAAATACATTCTGGGCTTTTTCGCCATGGGTTGGCGCGGCGGCAATCGTCAGTGGAAGCACTACGAAAAAGCCTATCTGATTTTAGCTGGGCTCTCAACCCCGCTGGTGCTTTCAGTGCACAGCATTGTGTCGTTCGACTTTGCTACCAGCATTTTGCCGGGCTGGCATACCACAATTTTCCCGCCATACTTCGTGGCAGGCGCCATCTTCTCAGGCTTTGCAATGGTGATGACGCTGGCAGTCTTGGCCAGAATCGTCTATCCAAAAATGCAAGCCATCATCAACATGCAGCATCTTGAGAAGATGAACATCATCATGCTAGTTACAGGAATGATGGTGGGCTATGCATATGGCTGTGAATTCTTCATCGCATGGTATAGCGGCAATGAATACGAAGCCTCGATTTTCATCAAGCGCGCAACGGGTCCTTACGCTTGGGCTTACTGGTCTATGATTTTCTGCAATGTGGTGGTGCCGCAAGTGTTCTGGTTCAAAAAATTGCGCCAGAACATCCCAGTGATGTTTATCGTTTCCATTCTCATCAATGTTGGCATGTGGTTTGAGCGATTTGTCATCACTGTAACTTCTCTCTCGACGGACTTTTTGCCCTCGAGTTGGAAGTATTACAACCCAACCATTTTTGATGTCATGACCTTTGTGGGGTCACTGGGCGTGTTCATGACGCTGTTCCTGCTCTTCCTACGCTTTGTGCCGATGGTTGCCATGTTCGAAGTCAAAGGCGTCTTGCCGCAAGCAAACCCACATTGGGAAGGCTATGGGCATCATACAAACGGGCATTATGAAGCACATGCTCACGAGGAGCAGAAGCAAGAATCTGAACTTTCTGCGAAAGGAGGGCACTGAAGATGAACGAGCTTCAAAATCAATCTATGCAAAATGGTGGCGTGCAGACGTTAGAGGAGCTTAAGCGCAATGCCGAGGCAGCTAAGAATCAAGCACGTCAAATTCTAATTGAGGCTGAGGCTGAAGCCGTAGTGGCAGAATTCGATAACCCAGCTGAACTCCTGCGTGCCGCCAGAAAGGTGCGCGAAGCAGGCTACGACCGCTTCGAGTGCTATTCACCCTTCCCAATTCACGGAATGGATGAAGCGATGGGATTGCGCCCATCGATACTTGGATACATTGTCTTCGCAGTAGGCTTCTCTGGGTTTCTCTTTGCAATTTGGCTACAGTGGTGGACCAATGTAGTCGACTACCCACTGGTGTTTTCAGGCAAGCCGTATTTCAGTCTGCCTACCTTTGTGCCAGTCATGTTTGAGCTCATGGTACTGACCTCAGCGTTTGCAGCTATCATTGGAATGTTCTATCTCAACAAAATGCCACGATTTTATCATCCAATGTTTTACTCCGACCGCTTTACAGCAAAAGCTACAGACGATGGATTCTTCGTGGCGATTTTCATGTGGGATAAAAAATTCAATGTCAAGGAAATTCGTGCCTTCTTTGAAAGCATCGGTGGAAAAAACATTGAAGTGGTGCATCGTCCCATTGACGACGCAGAAATTGAGCAACTGGTGAGCAGCCAAAAAATGGAGGTTGTAAAATGAGTGCCAAAACATCTCTAATGCCAGCATTGATGATGGCTCTTGCTATCATCGTTCTTGGTGGATGCGGTGTGCGCGGATTGCCAAGCGAAAATCCGCCCATTCACCCAAACCCGAACATGGATACGCAAGAGAAGATGAAGCCATTTCGCAAAAGTGAATTTTTCGCCGATGGCTTAGCAATGCGTATCCCCGTAGCTGGCACGGTCGCACGAGGCGGATTGCGTGAAAATAGCATCTACTACACTGGCATAAGTAAGACTGGTGACACAGTCAAAGTCATGCCCGTCGATATTACGATGGAGCTGTTGCAACGCGGTCAGCAACGCTACAACATCTACTGCGCGCCGTGCCACAGCCGAGTAGGCGATGGAAAAGGTATTGTGGTAGAAAGAGGTATCCAAAATGGATACATCGTGCCTGCAACGAACTTGCATGAACCGCGCCTGCTCAGCGCACCAGACGGACATCTCTACGCCGTCATTTCAAACGGTATCAGAAACATGTCGGGCTACAAGCATCAGATTTCCGTCGCCGACCGCTGGGCGATTGTGGCGTATGTGCGTGCCTTGCAGCGTGCACAGCACGCCTCTTTGGCAGATGTCCCTGAAAATGTTCGTAAAGAACTCATCAAGCAGTAAGGAGAAACTATGAGCGTGCAAGAATTCCGAATCACCAAAGATAACGGCTTCGGGAAAATTGCCTTAGGCATAGGATGTGCGGCATTAGTTGCCTCAGTAGCGGGTCTTATGACAAACCGCGCAGAATTCTTCCATGCCTATTTGGTAGCATATTGCTTCTGGCTGGGCATTTCACTCGGTAGCCTATTCTTTACCATGCTGCATCATATCGTCAGTGCCGATTGGAGCACGGTGTTTCGCCGCATCTCTGAATCGCTAATGATAACAATGCCAGTGATGGCAGTTCTCTTCATTCCAATCGGACTGGGTATTCACGACCTCTATCACTGGTCTCACGCTGAAGCCGTAGCCGCTGACAAAATTTTGCAGCATAAAGCAGGTTGGCTCAATACAGGATTTTTCCTCGTGCGAGCTTTTATCTACTTTGCAATCTGGACAGCACTGGCATATTCGCTCTACAAAACCTCTCTTGAGCAAGACAAGCGCTACGACGAAAAACACCGAGCAACCTTCAAAGCAATTAGTGCGCCGGGCATTTTGCTCTTTGCACTCTCGCTGACCTTTGCAGCATGGGATTGGGTTATGTCGTTAGACCCACACTGGTATTCTACCATTTTCGGCATCTACATGTTTGCAGGCGCATGGTGGGCAACTTTAGCATTTATCGTCTTCTTTTCGCTGTATTTGCGCGCAAATGGCGTGCTCGCAAGCGAAATCAAAGTCGACCACTACCACGATATGGGCAAGCTGATGTTCGGCTTTACGGTCTTCTGGGCTTATATTGCCTTCTCGCAATTTATGCTCATCTGGTATGGTAATATCGAAGAAGAAACCATTTTCTATAAGCATCGCTGGGAACATGGCTGGGAGTATGTCTCTATCTTTCTTGGTATTGGACACTTTGCTATTCCCTTCTTTCCGCTGCTTTTGCGAGCTGCAAAGCGCAATCTGACTTTCATGCGCATCATATCAGCATGGATGCTCTTCATGCACTATGTAGACCTATTCTGGCTAATTATGCCAAACCTCGGTGCACACGGTGAGCAACATGCTGCTCATGGCGTGCATGTCTCATGGATGCACCTCGCCACTTTCTTAGGCATTGGCGGCATTTTCCTCTGGTTCTTCTGGCAGCGCCTAACTTCAGCGCCACTATTGCCAATTGGCGATGCCAGATTGAAACTGTCACTGGAATTTCATCAGTGAAACATAGAGAAGACAACTAGTTTGAAAATTTTTCGGCAAAGGAGAATTGAAGCATGACGGAAACAAAGGAACAAAAGAAAATAGAAACCGCTCCTGCAAAAGATGCTCTGCAGAGCTTGCAACCGCTTCGCCCCGAAGACATCTTCAAGCAAGCTGAAATCGACTACGAGCGTGAAGATGTAAATGGAGTAAGAATCATTGGCTCATTTATCATCGGGACCATTGTCGTAGCAATTGTGATGTTTGCCATATCACAGTATTTCATCATTAGCCGTGAGCATGAAATGCTCGAGAGTGCGCTGAAGCCTGAAAATAATCTCTTGCGCGATGTGCGGCAGCGCGAAGAAGGCGCACTCAATAGTTATAAGGTGATTGATGAAAAGAAAGGCATCTATCAAATCCCTATCAGTGAAGCAATGAAAATCATTGCCGATGAAGCTTATCAGAAGAAGAAGGCAGCACTTGAAGCACAAATGAAAGAATCTGCCGTAGCAAAAGACGATGAAATGCGTAAGACTGAACTGCGACCAACCGAAATGAAGAAATCAGGTCAACGGTAGAGGGGGTTGCTCATGCTCTTTACGCTGTTCTTTATGGTCATGCTCACGGCACTAGTGTTAGGGTTAGGACTTGTAGGTATCACAATGGTGAGAAAATTCATAAAGCCAGAGAATGAGGAAGGAGACTAAACGATGATGATGCAATGCGATGATGATGCAATGCAGAAAAAGCATTGACGCAACTTGAAACAAACTATTCCTCTGCGGCAGACTTTACGGCAGCAGGGGAACACCTGTGGCAGTTGGATTGGCAGAAAGCTGACAAGCGTAGAACTCGTGGAAAGGTGCCGAAAGTGACAGCAGTGGATGCAGAGGCGGCAGCGATTAAAGGGACCTGTCGAGAAAACCTGAATGAACAGAGCCACATTGACGAACTGATGAACGGACAATTTTTGACGAATAATTCAAGAATGACGATTCTGAAAGGAGAAATATGTCTTCTACTTGCCTTATGCATGGCAACGGCAATGGCACAAGCCCAAGTCATTATGGAAAAGCCACGAGCTTTGCAAGGCATTGATGTTGTTGAGCACTTAGGAGAGACTATTCCAGATACGCTCACATTTCAAGATGAAACTGGCAAGACAGTAAAGCTGAGCGACTACCTTCATCAAGGCAAGCCGCTCATCTTAGTGATGGCATACTACCGCTGCCCAATGCTATGCAACTTAGTCTTAAACGCTGTCTGCGAATCAGCCAAAAGATTAGACCTATCGTTAGGCAAGGATTACAGCATCTTGACCGTCAGCATTGATAGCCGAGAGACGTGGGAACTGGCAGCAGCAAAGAAAACGCGCTATAAAGAAGCGTTTGGCAAAAGTGGAGTGGAACAAGGATGGTTTTTTCTGGCAGACCAATTTGGCAATGCAAAGGTGCTCGCCGACGCCATAGGATTCAAGTATTTCTATGACAAAAAGCGTGATGAATATGCACATCCAGCGGTGATTGTGCTGCTATCACCAGAAGGAAAAATCACGCGCTATGTCTATGGCATTAGTTACAAACAGTTCGACTTGAAATTAGGCTTGATTGAAGCCTCACAGGGGAAAGTTGGAACCACAATAGATAGGCTGATTCTCTCGTGTTTCCACTACGACCCAACATCAGGGAGCTATGTTCCCGTAGCAATGAACATCATGCGTTTGGGTGGAGTCATAACGCTGGTTGTGCTAACAGTCGTCCTTGGCTCCCTATGGATACGAGAGAGTCGCAAGCATAGGCACAAAGGAAATCCAAGTGTCGATATTCCAATGAATTAAACTGAAGAAAGTCATATGAATCCGAAAACTGCAAGTAGCTGGGTGCCACCCGAAGCCTCGACGGTCGCACGAGAAACCGATAGTCTTATCATCTTTATTGCTAATGCTGCCGCAATTCTGTTCGTTGCGGTAACGTTGGTATCGCTCTACTATCTCTGGAAATACAGGCGGACGGGCGAAAAACCGACATTTACTTCGCCGATTTCACATAACACTCGCTTGGAAATTATCTGGACACTAATTCCAACGGTATTGGTGATTATGATTTTTTTCTGGGGATTTCGCTCGTACATGGATATGCGTGTGGTGCCTGCAAACTCTATGCAAATCAAGGTAACAGGAAAGAAATGGTTTTGGGCATTCGATTATCCGAATGGCACGAGCAGCGTCAATGAATTGGTAGTGCCAGTGGGCAAACCAATTAAAGCTCTGATTTCCTCTACCGATGTGATTCACAGCTTTTACATTCCAGCATTCCGTATCAAGATGGATGCTGTACCAAACCGCTATACCACCGTGGCGTTTACGCCAACCGAAGTCGGCACATATGACATCTTCTGCGCCGAATACTGCGGCACAAGTCATTCGGGGATGATTGGTAAGGTGCATGTCAAAACCGAAGCCGAATACAAGAAATGGCTGGAAGAAGCAGAAAGTGGTGGAAAAATGACACCAGCAGAATTTGGGGCAAAGCTCTACGTCTCCAAAGCTTGTGCCACTTGCCATAGCATTGATGGCAGTGCCAATACAGGACCGACATGGAAAGGAATCTTCGGTAAAAAGCACAAAATGGCAGATGGCTCTGAAGTCTTGGTCGATGAAAACTACATCCGCCAATCTATTCTGGAGCCCAATGCAAAGATTGTAGCAGGGTATCAACCTGTAATGCCTACCTATCAAGGCTTGCTCAAGGATAAGCAAATTGATGCCTTGATAGAATACATCAAAACCCTGAAGTAATCATCTGAAGACAGTTTTGAAAGTTTTGAAGTTCTTAACCAAAGGAGGAAAACTATGGCTGCACTCACTGAAACAGGCATGGCAACAGCGACACACACAGCTGTGGAGCAGTCGCCACCGAGCTACCTTAATTCCCCAAAGGGAATTTGGTCATGGATTTATACACTCGATCATAAGCGCATCGCCTTGCTGTATCTTTTCACGGTCATGACCTTTTTCCTTGTTGGGGGCATCTTTGCGTTGGTCCTACGCTTTGAGCTATGGTATCATGGTGCAGGCTTGCAGAACGAAGTAATGAAGCGAGGATTGGTGGGACCGGACACCTATAATCAGCTTTTTACCTTGCATGGTGCCATCATGGTGTTTTTGTTCATTATCCCAGCAATCCCTGCCATCATTGGCAATTTCGTGCTACCACTAATGCTGGGCGCAAAAGATTTGGCATTTCCGAAGCTAAATCTGGCAAGTTTCTATGTGTATGTGTTGGGCTCGCTCTTTTGCATCTATTCCTTAGTAACGGGCGGCGTCGATACAGGCTGGACCTTCTATACGCCATACAGCGTAGAGACCAAAGGTTCAGTAATTTCCATGACACTCGGCGCATTCATTCTTGGCTTCTCTTCCATTTTTACTGGCATCAATTTCATTGTAACGATTCACAAAATGCGGGCGCCGGGAATGACATGGTTCAATATGCCACTGTTTGTATGGGGAATGTATGCCACATCAATCATTCAGGTCATGGCAACCCCAGTCTTAGGCATCACGCTGCTGCTGCTAGTTCTCGAGCGTGCCTTCGGCATCGGCATCTTTGACCCAGCATTAGGTGGAGACCCTGTGCTGTATCAGCACTTCTTCTGGTTCTACTCGCATCCTGCTGTCTACATCATGATTCTGCCTGCCATGGCAGTCATTTCTGAACTTATCGCAACATTTTCTCACAAGAAAGTCTTCGGCTACAAACCAATCGCCTTTTCAAGCATTGCGATTGCATTTGTGAGCTTTCTTGTGTGGGGACATCACATGTTTACCAGCGGGCAATCTGAACTGGCTTCCGCAATATTTTCCTTCCTGACCTTCTTGGTTGGAATCCCATCAGGTATCAAGGTCTTCAACTGGGTGGCAACGATGTATCGCGGTTCACTGACTTTTCAAGCACCGATGCTCTATGCACATGCATTTCTCTGCCTTTTCACTATCGGCGGTTTGACAGGCATTTTCTTAGGCGCACTGTCAGTGGATGTGCATTTGCATGATACCTATTTCGTGGTGGCACACTTCCACTATGTGATGATGGGAGGCGTCGTGATGGCATTCCTAGGCGGCTTACACTACTGGTGGCCAAAGATGTGGGGCAAAATGTATGATGAATTCTGGGCAGCTATTTCCGCCGCTCTCATTTTCATTGGATTCAACATCACTTTCTTCCCACAGTTTATCATGGGCTTGCAGGGCATGCCACGCCGATACTATGCCTACTTAGACCAGTATCAGACCATGCACATGCTCTCCACATTCGGTACATGGATACTGGCACTTGGCTTTATCGTGATGGCAATCTACCTAATTCATTCTCTCGTTGCAGGCAAACCTGCACCGAAAAACCCATGGTATTCCTTGGGCTTAGAGTGGACCACAGCTTCCCCACCGCCAACTGAAAACTTCGTGGGCAACCCACGCCTGCTCTGGGGATGCTACGACTACGACCGCGTGATGATGGATAAGGATGGCTTGGTAACCTTCAATCCTGACTTCAAAGATGAGCATGAGCACGATGGCAAAAAGAAAGTCCAGAAAAAGGAACGCTACGAAACTACACGCTCTTTTAACTAAAAATCTTTGAAATATCCTTTATTGCAAAGCGACGCCACAGTGCGTCGCTTTCATTTTTGACTGCCACGCATAAAAAGGGGAGATAACTCCCCCGAGAAAAATTCCCTATGCGCAAGTTGAAAAATCAGGCGCAGCCATTAGTCATACAAAAAGAGAGGATTGCTTCTACTTGCGAACCGTTACGAGGGCGTTAAGATGGTCGAGTTTCAAAACATCAAGCGTATGAAACTTAGCATTAGCAACTAAAAGCAAGGTTTCAGATTCAAGTTTAAGGAGCTTGGCGTCTGTTGCCAGAACATTAGAAGCGATAACCTGCATGCTATGAAACTTGCCCTGTTTGCTACCAAATGCAACACAGAGCTGCTGTTTATCGGATTTACCGATGAGTAGGTCGAGATACCTATCGCCGTTAAGGTCCATAACTTTGACAAAATCGGAAGCCGAGAGTGCAAAAAGTTTGTTGAGAGATTCTTCCTTGTAACGATTGCTTGAAAGAAGAAGCCAAGTTTGAGTCGCTGAAGCTAAAAGCCAGTCTGGCTTCTCGTCACCATCGAAGTCTTCACAGAGGCAAGTGTGTAAAGGCGTATCGCTGCTAAGGAGGCGAATCTGTGTTTTCTCAATGAGATGAACATGATTATCGGTCTGCTTACCAAATGTGTATAGATGCGCTTTAATGCCATGTGCGGGGTCTTGCTCGATTGCGGAAACTAAAGGTTGGCGGTGCCAGCGAGCAGAGTGCAAGAAAAGAAGACGTTCAATAGGAACAAACGGAGCAAAAGTAACCTCACCAAGCTGCGGACGACCAGAACGCAAAAGCCGATAAGAAATCAGCTGTGGCAACATCTCATGATTGCTACGGTCGATGAGGAAAAACAGTGAAGAACTCGAGTTCAGGCGCCAATGCACCAAACCCGTGATATCCAAAGCAAGAATAGGAAGTTCAGCAATTTTTTCAAGAACTGAATTTGCTTTAAGTGTGAAAATAGAAAGTCGGTCGGAAGTCTCAGAGACTGCGACGATGTCTGAGCTATCATTGAGCTGAAAGATGAGCTTAGCTTTGTAGCCCAGCGAAAGAGGCAAGTGTGCTTGCCATGCTTTGCCAGCATTGACCGAAAAAAGTGATGGCTGCGTCTGCCCAAATGCCACAATTTGCATTTGCGACTTGCTTGACGAAGCAACTATAGAAACTGGATTTGGACATATTACTATGCGCTCATAAAGCAATGAAGTCTTCTTTTGTTCGCGCATAGAGGTGGTAGAGAAAATAACCACGCGCTTCTCAGTAGGTTGAACAAACACAATCTCAGGCAGTTTGTCGTTGTTAAGGTCAGCAACTCTGAACTGCGCAGCTTCATCAATGCCGAGGGTGTAGCGGTCTAAAAATTCGCCATCAGCTTTGCCAAAGAAAAGAGAGAGCTGTTTGGCATCTGAATTCAGCGCAAGAATATCCGTATATCCATCGTTGTTTAGGTCATGTGCAAGAAGGTGAGTGGGCGGAGCATCAAGTGGAAGTTGTATGGGCGGATAGCCTGTGTTGATACCAATGTCGTATATCACGCGTAACTCATTCGGCGCATAGCGTGATGAGCCTAAGCCGAGGACCACATCAGCTAAACCATTCTGATTGAAATCAGCTACGACGAGGCTGGAAAGCGGACGCTCAAGACGAATCGTGACAGAGCCCAGTAGTGAGTCAGGACCTGTGCGGATTAACTTCACTGCATGCTCGGTGGTGCTATAAGCAATGAGAGAAGGTAGAGCATCTTTGCTCGATGATGCTAAAAGCTCGACTTTTGAGAAGATATCTTTGCTGGCTAAAGTCGACTTTCTGATGAATCCTGAAGAAGGAGAATAATCTGCATGACCAATGCCGCACATCTGACCGTAGAAAAATACGGAGGTGCGGTGAAACATTGGGAAAAGCACAAATTTTTCGGCGCCAGCATTCACATCCAGTTCAGCTTTTGGTAAGAGTCGTTCTGCGCTATGACCATAGTAGCAGATGAGCCGTGCTGGTGCTTTGGTTAGAACAATCAAATCACTGATGCCGTCGTGATTAACATCTGCAACCTGAAGGTCTTGCACAGCATTAGGAAGTGTAAAGGACTTAGAAGTGAACTCCTCCAAAGACCCGTTACCATACAAAATGATGAGGCGATGAAGCAGTGGCTCAACAAGCACAAGGTCGGCAATACGGTCACCATTAAAATCCCCTATGGCAACATCACTGGGCGAATAACCGACTGCAAGGTCAAAGCGATGCAGCGTGGGCACAGCAGCATCTTGAGCAGTGCGCTCGCGTGTGGAGCCGTAGAGAATGTATGGAAACAGCAGCAGCACAGTAAGTTTTACAACAAATGCCATGGTTTCCACACAACTGTTATTTCATCATCGTCTATCACAGAAGTCAGCATAACTCAACAAGGTTAAAAGAAATAGGGAATGTTGCAAAGAAAAATCAGTCGGTTTGCCTAAGTTGAAGAATCGCTTTGGATATATTTGGGGCATTAAACACAGCGGAACCAGCAATCAGAGCATCAGCGCCGGCTGAGCGGATGCGCGGTGCATTCTCGGATGTAATGCCACCATCAATGGCAATGATGAGCTCAGGATTAAGCGACTCTCTTAGAAGATGCAATTTACGCACTTTTTCAATTGAAGTTGAGATAAATTTTTGCCCGCCAAAGCCAGGATTAACTGACATAATCAGCACAAGGTCTAGAAAAGGTAAAATTTCTTCAAGCGTGGAGACTGGCGTAGCAGGATTAAGTGATACGCCGGCCTTTGCACCAAGAGAATGAATCAGCTCTACGGTACGATGCAAATGCGTGCAGGTTTCTTGGTGCACGGTGATATGATTTGAACCTGCGTCAATAAACGCTTTGATATACTTTTCAGGCTCAACAATCATAAGGTGTGTATCAATGGGTAGCGAGGTGCAGCGGCGGACAGCCTCAACAATGAACGGTCCGAAGGTGATGTTGGGTACATACCGACCGTCCATCACATCGCAATGAACCCAGTCAGCACCAGCTTGCTCAATTTGCTGAAGTTGTTCAGCAAGTCGAGTGAAATCTGCAGAGAGAATAGACGGGGCGACGATATTTGGACGAACTTTGGTATGCATAGGGTTGAAACGGATTGTTAAAAGGCTTCACCAATTCCAAAGTTAAATTGAAAACTGCCAAGTTGCCACTTCTGAATTTGCCATCGGTCTGCCAGCGGAAGCGAAGGGTCGTAGATGCGATATGCAAAATCAAGCCGAAGTGGCCCAATCGGCGTACCAAATCGAAGACCAAGACCAGTATTAACCCCAATTTGTTCAAAGAAGGTCGCAGCAGCAAGAGCATTTTCCCCTTCGCGAGCCCAAATGTTGCCAGCATCAAAAAAGATGACGATGCCAGATGGATAGCCGAATGTTCTAAAAAATGAAATACGCTGTTCTATGCTAAACTCAAGTTTAATATCGGAGCCGAGCCTTGAGACCGCTAAGGCAGAATCGGCTGGGTTATTGCCCGGACCAAGAAGATTGAAGCCCCAGCCACGCAAGCTGTTTGGACCGCCAGCATAAAAGCGGCGCTCAAGCGGTGTGGGATTGCCCGCACTTTTGGCATAAGGAAAAAGGTAGCCCACAAATATCTTGAACGCTAGCTGACTATTGCCACTGACAGGAATGCCTAAACTGCCCAATGTGCTTAAGCGGATAAACTGATTGTAGCGCAAGCCTAAAAGTTGGGCTTCGCCTGTACCGAAGCCAGCAACGAAGAGATAGGGCAGTGCGCCTGAAATCTCAAATGTGGCGTTCAAACGTGCATCAAGGGTGCGCCGCGCTTCGGGAAGGTTCGAGAAGAAGAAATCAATGCGATTAGAAATGTTGCGTGGAAATGTGCGCGGCACGCCACGGTTAAACAGGTCTTCTTTTACGGCATCACTCACATTAGGAAGCTGAATATCGACGAACTCCACTTCCAAGAGGTCTAAGGTGATTTGCTGAAAAGCGTTCGGAAAAATTTGGCTACGAAATCGCAGCAGAGCAGATTGCTGACGACGCGGTGCATCTTGCAAGACGCTATATTGAAGCAGCGCAATCAGCCGGTTGCGAGGACTAAAAAAATATGGCACGCTATACTCCAGACGGGCATCGAAGTTATAAACAATTGGATCGAGTGCAATTTCTTCGCCAGAGAAAACTTGGGTTCTGGCACCAAGATTAGGTTGAAACCCACCTGATACCGCAAATGTGAAAGATTCAGCGCCGCCGAACATGTTGCGGTTTAGGTAGCTAATAGCAGGCGAAAAATTTGGTGCATTATTGCGATTGTCGATGCGAAGTTCAGGCTTGATTTGATGACGTGGCAAAAGTTGCAAATCAATGGTCGTGTACAGTCGGTCGTTGTGAACGGAATCATCGCGGATAGTAGCACTCTCAAAAATGCCTAGCAACCCTAATTGCTGAAGGGTTTCGCGCTTGGCGGAAAGGCTACTAAGATAGTCAGGACGATAGGCAATAGAGCGCCGAATCAGGTAAGGGTCAATATACTGCTCGCTATACACATCGACTTGAATGCCATCTTCCACACTGCGGCGCAAAGTGCTGACCGTGTCGGGTTGAACAGGGTTGTGTACCACAGCGACAATGTCACCAAAGCGTAGCTGTTGGGGCAAGTGTATGAAAAAGCAAATAGCAGCACTGCGATTGTTATCGGAAAGTCGCACTTCTGCACGAATGCTATCTGGCGACATAAATGCATAGCCGCGGTCTTGAAAAAATGTAACAATGCGTGCTCGCTCTCGCAGCATATCGCGAATAGCATACACTTCTCCTGTGTGAATAAAGGCTTCACGCTCAAATAGCTCTCGCTCATCGTCATCAAGCGACTCTATGCCAACATACTCAATAGAGCGAATCACTGTTGGCTCGCCTTCGTCAATCATTAGGCGGATGGTAACCAGAGAACTATCCGAATTGTATTCAAATGTGGGACGAAAAGTGGCAGAAAGATAGCCATTAGCAGCGTAGAGCTCTGAAAGTCGTGCAAGGTCGTCTTGAAACGTAAGCGAATCGTATTCAGCAGGGGCTTCACCTAATGTATTTTGAAAAAAGTTGCGCAGACCAGATGAGTCAGGGAAAATTTTACCAAACTGATAGAGCCCAACCCAAGGACGAAAAAACGAAAAATACACGGTATTCTCACGCGTTCTCATCTCGGCGATAAGGTCTTTTTCTTTGAGGGCTTTGTTGCCAATAATAAAAAGGCGGTCAATGTAAGTGGGCTTGGGCGGTGAAGCAGAGAAGGTTTGTGCAAAAAGTAATGTAGGGAAGATTAGACATAAACAAAGAAAAAGGAGCACGCTTGTTTGCAAACGTGCTCCGTTCTCTAATGCAGGAATAGCCACAGCCAGCAAAAGATACGGGCAAAGGCAATGTGATGACTTAATAGTTATCGGAGTCGTCGTCGTTGTAATAGAAGTCTTCGCTTGTCGGAAAGTCAGGCCAGATTTCCTCAATGCTTTCGTAGGGCTCCTCGCCATCTAATTCGTTGAGGTTGTCAATAACCTCTTGTGGCGCGCCCACACGATTGGCATAGTCTATCAGTTCCTCTTTAGTTGCTGGCCATGGCGCATCGACAAGATACCGAGCAAGTTCAAGGTTCCAGTACATAGGCGACTACTAATTTTGAAGGTTATTACAGATATTAAAACTTACATGAAAATGATACAACAGGCAACTCTAAATCGTTCAATCGTGCAAAGATTGTGACTCTGCTGGCATTGCCAAAGATGTATCTTGAAGCTCTGTTGGTGAAATTTCATCAAAAATATACGACATTGGATTGACTTTTACTCCATCTTTGATAACCTCGTAGTGCAAGTGCGGTGCATCTGAAATACCGCTATTCCCAGAGAGTGCAATTTTGTCTCCACGTTTTACAACCTGACCCGACTTGACCAAAACCTTTGACAAGTGAGCATAAAGTGTCTTCAGCCCGAAGCCGTGATCGATAATAACACAATTGCCGTAGCCAGCGTTATACTGTATGCTTTCTACGACACCAGCACCAGTGGCATAGACAGGTGTGCCAATCGGCGCATGAAAATCTTGACCAGAGTGGAATTTCATGATACGGTAAATTGGATGGAAGCGCATGCCGAAACCGCTGGTTCTAAGTCCGTCAATTGGCTTAATGGCAGGTATGGCAGCAAAGAGTTTCTGATTTTCCTCATACTTACTCAAAATATCAGCATAGCTAGCACTCTGTAGTTCAACCTGACGCATGAGGCGGTCAATCATTTGGCTGGAAATGGAAATCAAGGAAGCAACTGTATTCGTCTCGTGAATCTGAGCGCGCATGCCACCTGTTCCAAGTGCTTTTTCCTCTGCACTAATTACAGGCAGATTAACCATGCGACGTAGAGAGTTATCGCTTTCTGCAAGTTTTTCCAACAATGCCATGGCATGGTTAAGCTTAGCGGAAAGGTGAGCAACCTCTGCTTCGAGTTGCTGCTGCTGCGCATCCTTAATCACCTTACTACCATAGAAGTGCATAAACCCAACCGTGAGAAAAACTGCAAGCAGTAGAACTAAAGCGGCCTGTCCAAGAAAAGCAGCATAACTGCGTCGGACTTCCACATATCGGCATTCTTCCTCCGAATAATAGAAGTATTTATTTCTTGGCATGCGCCTCTATTGCTGGTTTTTTGAGAAAAGCGATAGCTAGTTAGAGTAAGCCAATATAGCAAACCTGTTTCACTTTCCAAAAGCTTAAGTGTCACATTGGGCGAGCCAAAACAATAGTTTGTTTGAGTGTCTCAACAATAGCAGAATCCGCATTAAGTGCCTCAAGATAGATGATGTAGATACCAACGCGCAGCGCCTGACGATTGTCATCCAAGCCATCCCAAATCAGCTCGCCCTGCGCACCAGCAGGCTCACTATTAGCAAGCGTGCGCACCAGTCGACCGCGCGCATCAAAGATTTTAACACGAATGCGATTGGCTGTGCCCTGCAATTGATAGCGAATGACCAAAAAGTCTTCTTTGCCATCTCCGTCAGGTGAGAAAGGATTTGGTGAAACTGCCAGCGTGGAAGCAGTCCCAGACAGTGCAATCGAGGGAGCAAAGACACTATTTTGACGAGCAGGTGTGCCGCCAAACTCACGGTTAGTGGAAGTGGTCCAATTGCGTCGGTCGTTGCTACTGCCATTAGGGTTGATGCGCTCAAGTGAAAGCCCGCGTGTAGAGGAAAAAAACGGGTTGTGCCAGTCGGGCTGGTAACGAACAGAATCCACAACGAAGCCTGTGCGGTCATGCAGTTGTACAAGGTCGCCGTCATTGTTGAGACTAAGGTCAGAAAGATTGGTACGGCTGGTGGGAGTGGAACGCACCGAGGTAAAAAGTTTGGCGTTGCGGTCGTTGCGCAGGTAGGTGAAAAATTGAACCAGACGAGTACTATCGCGTGTGGCGGCACGGTCTGGGGCAACAACAGCATACTCATTAGGCATGAGAACATAATTTTCCAAAGAGTCTTGAGCGAAAAAGAAACGGTTGAACTCCCCACGCTCATTTGGCGCATCGGTCAAAAACCACCCACGCAAGTCGACGGGAGTATTGCCACGATTGAAAAGTTCAATGTATTCAGGTTGGTCGGGCACGAAATCGTTTGGGTCTTGAATGGGCGCATACATAATCTCGTTGATTACAATCGTGTTGCGCGGTGTGCCAGAAAGCAAGCGGGTGCGTGCTATGTTGTTCGAGGTGTCTTCGTCACCAGCGATGGTGAGCGTTAGGATAAAATCAACGGGTTCAGATGTGCGAGGCGTGTAGGTAAAGGTAGCGCGTAGGGAATCGCCAGCGGCAAGATTGCGCGTAAGTGTAAAAGTGCTGATTTGCTCATCGCTCTCGCCGAGGTTGTTGCGATTTCGGTCTTCAAAGACACGTGTGACGGCGCCATTGCCGAAAGCCTGCGTGCCACGATTTTGAATAGTGTATGGAATGGTGATTGCCGTTTGAGGCAGCGTAGAGAACTGGGCGTCAATGCGCAAAGCAAGGTCTCGGTCTTTTGGCGTGACGGAGTTGATAAAGCCGGGTGTGCCACCTTGAACCAAACTCGGTGCAAAGTTGGCAGGCGCATCGTTACGGTTGAGCAAAATTTTTTCCAGTGAAAAACCTTTGTTGCGGTCGTTGCCCGTGTAGAAGGTGCGCGCAACTTCAAGCCCATTGGGCGTGATGAGTGTAATAGTATCGCTAGTATTGGAAAAACTAAGAGAGCCCGAGGCGCGCAAGACCAAAGCCCCACGCGGAATGCGATTGCGATAGAATTGACCTGATGCGAAATAGCTTGGACTGAAAATCACAGCAAAGCTACGCGGCGCAAGAATAGTATTGCCTGTGCCTGTTGCACCTGAGTCTGTGAGAGTCAAATTCACAGTTCCACCGATGCGCCAACCACGCAGGTTGATGGAAAGCGTTGGGCTGGTGTTATAGACTTCAAGGAATTCATCGGCAGTGGGATTGGCTTCGGCGGGCGGGTCATACATGATTTCACTAATGATGATGGATGTATCCGATGGCGTAAGCAGTGGAGGGGCACTAACACGGAGCGTGCGGCGCAGGGTGTCATTGCTGCGGCGTTCATCATTGGCTAAAGCGGCAACCGTAGCAAAACGACGCACACCAACAGTTGGCGTGGAAAGCACAAGCTCAAATCGGATAGAGTCGTTAGGCGAAAGTGTGCCGCCAAAGGTGCGCGTCTCAAAGCGTTCGCTGGGAGAAAGAACTTGGTTGCTATCGAGGTCTTCATAAAATTCCACTGAAAAATTCGAGAGAGGTTCAGTGCCTGCGTTTTGAAAAACGGATTGAAGCGTAACGCTGGTGCCTTGCAGAACTGAATCAGCAGGTAGGAAAGAAAGCCGCACATTACGCAAGTCGAAACGAAGGGGCGAGACGGAATTCAGGCTACCGGGCGTGCCGCCGATGTTGAGGCTGGGTGCAAAGTTTGATGCCGCACTGTTGCGACTGAGCACAATTTTTTCAAGCGAGCGACCGCGGTTAGATGAAACCCCAGTGTAGGTAAAGCTCTCGAGCGTATCGCCACTGGCATTAAGCAAGCGGACAGTTTCAGTGCCAGTGTTGTTAAACGCAAGACTGCCCACAGTGCGCAAAATCAGCGTACCTGCAGGAATCAGCGGGCGGTAGTATGCAAACGCACGGCGAAAATCTGTGCCTGTAAAAATGACAGCAAAGCTGCGCGGGGCGAGTGTGGCATTGCCATCGTTGTTAGCAGTCGTATCGGCAATCCTACGAAGAGCCACTGCATCGCCAATGCGCCAGCCACGCAAATTGAACGATTGCGAAAAACTGGTGTTGAACACCTCCACAAACTCATCAGCGGAATTGGCATCGGAAGGCGGGTCGTACATAACCTCGCTAACGATGACAGCCGTATCTGCGACGCTTTGAGCCACGGCAACATGCACAGGCAAAAGTAGCAGAGAAAAAATCGCAAATCGTAACATATCGGCACGCATAAAAGGGAAAGGTTAGGAAGACTCGGACGCCCTGCTGAAACCTCGGCAGGTTTACTGCATGCAAAAAGTTGTCACCAAAAGATAGGAAATGTAACCAGCTGAAAAAATGCCTGTGCAAAGCGTGCCAGAGAGTTACAGTGCCGACAAACGAAGAAATTCACTCATGCAAGAGATTATCCCTCTTGTGATGGCACATATTCTTTCTTGAGCATATGCTTATACTCTTTTTGCAACTTCTGCACCTTAGGGTCAATGACAAAGATGCAGTAGGGATTTTTAGTGCGATTCTGGTTGTAGTAGTTCTGATGATAGGCTTCAGCTTTGTAGAACGCTGTAAGCGGGACGACTTCGGTTACGATTGGGTTAGGCCAAATTTTTGCCGCATTGGTTTCTCGAATCACTTCTTCGGCAATGCGTTGTTGCTCTGGGTTATGATAAAGAATGATGGAGCGGTATTGCGTGCCAACATCATTGCCTTGGCGATTGGGTGTGGTAGGGTCGTGGGTGCGGAAGAAAATTTCAAGAAGTGTTTTGTATGAAATTTTTTGAGGGTCGTAGGTAACTTGCACCACTTCGGCGTGTCCTGTAGTGCCGCTACAAACTTGTTCATATGTTGGGTTGGGAACATGACCGCCTGCGTAGCCTGACTCTACTTTCAGCACGCCATCTATGCGCTGAAAGACGGCTTCCATGCACCAGAAGCAACCGCCGCCGACGGTCATCTGTTCAGTGGTTCCATTGGTAAGCGGTGTCATTGAGTGTTTCCCCTCCAGTTCTGGTTTAGGATTCTCGTAAGCAAGGCACGAAGTTAGAAAGAAACAGGCGAAAATAAGCGTTCGCATAGAATAAATTTTTTGTGGCAAACCGCTCAAAGCTAAATAGTAGTGGTGCGAATTTGCAAAATGAAATGCCGAATGGGCGCAAGGCTACCGGGTTGTTCAACATAGTTGTAGTTGAAAAGGTTGCGCACCATAAAATTGACTACAAAGCCGACTGTGCCAAGTGCAAAGCGCGTGCCAAGCCGAACATCAGAGACATGAGCATCAACCAAGCGATTGCCGTCAGGCACAATCAACGACAGTTCAGGGTCAATAGCATCGAAGCGGCTAAGAAAGCGGTAATTCCACTCAAGAGTAAAGATGCTCACGTTGGCTTCGGCATTGACATAGAACAGGCGACGGTTGCGATAGCGAAGCCAACGGATGTTCGAGGCGTCGGTGTAGTCCACAGGATTCGTGTGGGTGTAAGAGAGCGTAAGCAGCAGCAAACGCTGGTTGAAAGCCAGCGTAGTGGAAATTTCGTAGCCCAAGATGTTGGCTGAAGTGATGTTCTGAAACGAGAATGAGCCTGCCGCTGTGGGACGAACTTCAATCAGGTTTTCATAAGTGTTGGAGAACGCCGACACGTCAAAAGAAAGATTGGTTAGTGAAAAATCGGGCAGGAGTTCAATTGGGCGGCTGTAGCTGAAAAGATAGCCTAACTCAAAGCTCAAACTGCTTTCAGGTTGCAGGCTGGGATTGGGTTGAACTTGGATGAAGCCCGTTTGTGTGGCGACAAATCGCTCGCTGATGGTGGGGTTACGAAACGCTGTGCCAAAATTGCCGCGAAGTGAGTGATAAGAGCCAATCGTCCAGTTGAGCCCAAAACGCGGATTGAAGCGCCCGACAAGAGGTTCGCGATTGACCGAAAGTCCATCGGCACGTATGCCAAAACTGGCAATAAAACTCTTCAAAAGCGGCAAATCGCTCTGGAAGTAAAGCGCTGCACCAATTGCCGAGTGATTGCCATACAAGTTCGAGCGCACATCGGTATAGAACCCCTCGAGTCCGCCACTGAGAACAAGACCTTTGCCAAAATCGGCAAGCCACTGTGTTTCAATGCCAGATTGCGACGAGAGCGAGTTCAAGCCGTCGGTATCTTCAAAACGAGAGCGATAGTGCCGACTGCGAACAATAAGTTCCAAGAAGCGAGAGAACTTGACGTTAAGTGTCGGTGCAATGACAAGGTTGTCAGAGGCAATGCGCGGTCTAGTCGGCGAGCCATCGAGCAAAGCTGCATCTATATTGCGCCAAAAGAAGCTATTGCCTTGTTGGTTTTCAGCAAATGTGCCAATCAGTGCTAATGAAATGGCATCAGAAAATTGGTAAGCAGCTTTTGTGAAAAATCGCCAGCGACGAAAGTCGGTGTTTTCACGGTAATTGTCACTGACACGGCGTGTCAGCGAGCCATAGATGGAAAGATTGCCGAAGTTCTGTGCGTGCGAGAGCTCAAAGCCAGATTGGAGTCGCGCGCGCTCTGACCAGCGCCAAATGTCAAAGGCAGGATTGTCAAAAATTCCAGCATAAGTCAGTAGTGAAGTGCGCGTCTGAAAGTCGTTTTTGGTCACAATGTTAATTGTGCCGCCTAAACCTGCTGAACCGTAGAGCGCCGATGAAGCGCCTTTAATGACTTCAACTCGCTCAATAAAATCTACAGGGAACATATCCCAACGCACGGCTCCATCGTCAGGTGCAAGAAACAAGATGTTATCGATTAGCACTTGAACACGACTGCCTACACCGTAGCTCACGCCGCTGGAGGCGCGAATACTCGGTGTTTGGTTGTTAAAACTTACGCCAGAGATGTGGCGCAAGGCATCATCGAGCGTATTGCTGTTGCGCTCTACAATAAAATCTGGCTTGAGAATTGAAACCGACAGTGAAAGTTCTTGAAGTTTGGTTTCGTATCGATTGGCAGTGATGACAATCTCATGGGCTTCGGAAAGAACAGGCTCAAGCGCCATGTCGATTTCGGTAATCGTATCGTTCTTAATGGTGATGGATTTGAAGATGAAAGTTTGGTAACCTGGTGCAGAGTAGATGATGTCGTAAGTGCCGCGAGGAATGTTAGAAATTTGGTAAAAGCCGTTGATGTCGCTAATTGCTCCAAGCGATGTGCCGCGCAGTTGAATGCGTGCTCCAACAATTGGTATAGATGTGTGCGTGCGAGGCATGAGCGCATCGGGAGAAGCAATTGAGTCAGAGAGAGTAGTGCGTGTAGGCTGGGGGCGAGATTCATAGACAATACCGCGTAGTGAGCCGCCACGCAATGCCGATTGTGCAAAAAGCATCAATGAGGGCTCATTAAAAAACAATGTACAAAACAATAAAACTAAAACGCGCACAGCAGCAAGCATGAGCGTGCGGGCATTACGGCTTTGTTATCATCCCCATGCGTTTTTTATACTCGCAGTCTGGCTTGGTGCAGTCGGCAAAGATTTGCAGTGTGTGCTGGCGAATTTCAAAGCCAAGATTACGGCACACGGCTTGTTGCTGTTCTTCAATCTGCGGATTGGTAAACTCAAAAACCTCGCCACACTGGTTGCAGACTATATGGTCGTGATGTTCATAGCCATATGTGCGCTCGTAGTGCAGGTGCTTATGACCAAAACTGTTTTGGCTGACTAAATTGCACTCTACCAGCAACTCAAGTGTGTTATAGACTGTGGCGCGTGAGATGGCATACTTTTTTTGCTTAAGTCGGATGAAAAGCTCGTCAGCATCGAAGTGCCCAGCGTCAGAGTAGATTTCGCGCAGCACTGCGTCACGCTCAGGGGTAGCACGGTAGCCCTTCTTGCGCAAAAATTCACGGAAAATTCGTTCGGCTGCCTCAGTGAGCGCTTGTGTATGTTGTGCGTGTGACGGATGCAGTGTGGCCTGTGCCTGTGCATTCGACTCAGGTTGCGAAGCAGTCGTTGCCTTCTTCTTAGCCGATTTCGTCGTCGATGTAGAAGCAGCGGTTTTCATAATCGCGGCGCATTATGTTGAGTTGAAGGTGAAAACAAAGGTTACTGAACAAACAAAAATCATGCAATCATGGTTCAAAATGCGTCAAAGAAACACTGCTACGCATGTAGCCCTATGCCAAGCATGCAGCTGAATGTGTGGCAATCGGTCGAGCCTTACAGCCAAGGCGCATGAGAAAGCCTACGCATTACTTCACTTCGTAAATTGCCTCGACTTCCACGCTGGCACCCAAGGGTAACTCGGCTACGCCGACAGCGCTGCGCGCATGCTCGCCTTTTTCGCCAAAGACTTCTTTGAAAAACTCTGATGCACCATTGCCCACAAACGGCTGCTCAGTAAAGTCAGGTGCGCTGGCAACAAACACTGTGAGCTTGACCACACGAACAACTCTATCCAAATCACCAATAATCGACTTGAGTGCAGCAAGCGAATTGATGGCACACACCCTTGCCGCCGCTTTTGCATCGTCTTTGCTAACTGTAGCGCCAACTTTCCCTTTGCCGCCCGGCGCAACCAGCGCCCCGCTAACAAGCGGCAACTGACCTGATACATAGACCATGTTTCCCGATTGCACTGCAGGGGTATATGCCGCCAGCGGCTTGGTCACAGCAGGAAGTGTGATGCCTAACGATTGAAGTTTCTGCTCAACAGCCGACATGTTTTTGTCTGGTGTAGTTTTTTGTGAGTATGCGTAATCGGCATAGCCAAAAAGCCACGCCGCAAGAAAAGCAGGAAAAATTATGTGCAAAGTCTTACGCATACGGCATCGATTTTTAGCGAAACATAGCCTAATTGCTGGGTTTTTGCAACTGCAAAAAAGGCATACCATTCCAGCAACAGTAGGCAGATGCGACTGCAGTTGTTTGTCAAAAAAACATTATTAACTTTGCGCTTACGGGCAAATTCCGATACCACAGCAATGAGGATATTTCTGCTGAAATCCAAAATTCATCGTGCAACTGTCACGCATACAGACTTGCACTACGAAGGCAGCATTACGATTGATATGGATTTGGTCGATGCGGCAAACATGATGCCCAACGAGAAAGTGCAGGTGGTCAACAATAGCAACGGAGCACGGTTTGAAACTTACATCATTGCAGGTCAGCGTGGCTCTGGCGTGGTGCAGCTCAATGGTGCCTGTGCACGCCTTGCCGCAGTCGGCGATGAAGTAATCATCATGACCTATGCCGATATGGAACCTGAAGAAGCGCGTCACTACAAACCTGTAGTAGTACTGGTCGATAAAGAAAATCGGCTGACTCATCGATATTTTATTGGAGAACCAACCTCTGAACCATACTGTAATGTTAGCTAACGGGCACGCCCCAACACTGCTGCAAGGCTCTGCGCAAATGCACACACTTGCCGTTGTCATCATGGCGGCGGGCAAAGGCACACGGATGAAATCTGACCTTGCAAAAGTATTGCATCCCCTGCTCTCTCGCCCGATGATTGACTATGTGCTGGAGACGGCACAGTCACTACAGCCCAAAAAAACTGTGCTCATTGTCGGTCATCAAGCTGAAGCAGTAAAAGAAAAAACACGTTATGCGCGCGTAGAATACGCTATGCAAGAAGTGCAGTTAGGCACAGGACACGCAGTGATGCAAGCAGAAGAAGCCCTTGCAGATTTTGAAGGCAATGTGCTGGTGCTATCGGGCGACACGCCGCTGGTGACCACTGCCACACTGCAAAAGCTCATTGAACATCATGAAAAAGAGCAAGCCGTTGCCACCGTGCTGAGCGCACATCTTGATAATCCTACAGGATATGGACGAATCATTCGCAGTGCAGATGGCAAGCGCATCATCAAAATGGTCGAGCACAAAGATGCTTCGCCTGAAGAGCGTCTGGTGAGTGAAATCAATTCGGGCATTTATGTTTTCAAAAAGCGTGAGCTGTTCAGCGCACTAAGGTGCATCCGAAACAACAATGCTCAAAAGGAGTATTACTTGCCAGATGTGTTCAATGTTTTTCTTGAACATGGCTTGCCTATCACAGCGTTGGTAACTGAATCGTCTGAAGAAATTTGTGGTGTCAATACGCCTGAGCAGCTTCAAGAAGCAGAAAACATTTTAAGGCGACGCCTTGCACTTCACAATCAGCTGGCAATGTGAGCGGTCATAGCGAAAAGGCTTGCACAAAAAATGAGCAGATGGCAAGGCTCAACAAGAGTTATCAAGTTCTGGCTACTTTGGCTAAGCACCGCGCTGTGCGCATCGGCACAAGATACCACGAATGTAGAGCCGCTCTATGAACTACGCGGCGTGTGGATTGCCACTGCATTTGGCATTGATTTCCCAAAAAGCATAGACCCCAACGAGCAAAAGCGTCATCTAGACTCGATATTCAAAGACCTCAAGACGCGCAAGTTTAATGCGGTTTTTTTCCAAGTGCGAATTCGTGCCGATGTGATTTTTGAAACAGAGCTCGAGCCCTATCATGAATACCTCACTGGCGTCTATGGCAAAGCACCCGCTTACGACATTGTGCAGTATGCCTTAGACCTTTCACGCAAATATGGGCTGGAGTTTCATGCGTGGTTCAACACTATGATTTTGCGTGGGAAAAATGCCACAAAAAAATCGGTTGGTGTGCCATCGCTGTGGGAACGGCATCCAGAGTGGATTGATGCCCGCGCTGTGCAAAACCCCAACGAGCCAACAGCCTATCTGAATCCAGCTAACCCAAATGTGCAAGCGCATCTGATTAAACTCATCACCGATTTTGCGCGTCGCTATGATGTCGATGGCATTCAGCTTGATGATTACTTGCGCTACCCAACACCGTCTTTCCCTGACTCGGCGGAATTTCGTCGCTATAACCCGCATCAACTTCCCATAGACGAATGGCGGCGCTGGACACTTACACGCTTCGTTGAAGCCGTCTACGATAGCCTCATGCAAATAAAGCCTTATCTCAAGTTTGGTGTAACACCAGTCGGAGTATATCGCCGCCTTGATAACGAGCCTGTCATGGAAGGCTATGCACTCTATCAAGATTCACGTGAGTGGACGCGCCGAAAAGCCTGCGACTACTTAGCGCCGCAGATTTATTTCCACATTGGGAAAACAACCGCTGAAGAAGCAGCGGCGCGTCAGTTCAATCCAGATTTTGCGGCGTTGGTCGCAGATTGGAGTGCGCACAAAAATTTTCGTCATCTCTATGTAGGGATTGGTATCTACAAGGAAAGCGTCAAAAAAGAGTGGCGGCAGCAACTGGCGCTGGTGCGGCAAGCTGGGGCAGAAGGGTTCATCTTCTATCCATATAGTGCCACGGCAAGTGTGCCTGCATTTGAAAACTATGCGCTCATTCCGCCCATGACATGGAAACAAAACGCTTTGCCCAAAGCACCGCAGCATATTCGTATCACACCACGAAGTGGCATGCTTCAACTGACTTGGGATGCATCACCAGATGCCCGATGGTATAACCTCTATGAGTGGCAAGGGACAGCGCGAAAGCTCATTCGGCAGAATCTTTCCACCCCATCGGTTGAGATAGAAAAAATCTCTGGACAAGAACTCTTTCTGACGACAATTGACCGATTTGGCAGTGAAAGTCTGCCATCTGCGCCCATACGCATTCCGTGAGTGCTCAAATGCAATAAGCGTGCAGCATGCGCTGGCTTACAAGCGGCATGCAGTAGCACATTGGATTCGAAACTCTGGGCGTGTGTAACTTCATTGCTTAAAAGTGTTTAACTCAAACGCTAAAAAATATGCGACTGCTTACTCGGTCAGATTTTGACGGCATAGTCTGCGCCGTTTTGCTCAAGCAAGTTGAGCCAATTGATACCATAGAGTTTTGTCATCCCAAGGATATGCAGGATGGCAAAATCGAGGTGACAAACCAAGACATTATCACAAACCTGCCGTATCATCCAAATGCATTCATGTGGTTTGACCATCATGCTAGTGAGGCAGTGCGCAATCAGCAAGTCAGTTTCAAGGGGCGATGTGAAGTAGCGCCCAGTGCGGCACGAGTGGTCTATGATTACTATGCCGCGCAAGGCAAAGCCGAAAAATTGGAGCGCTTCAAGCCGTTGCTGAATGAAGTCGACAAATTTGATTCGGCACAATTAACCCCCGAAGATGTAACCAATCCACAAGGCTGGATGCTACTTTCCTACATCATGGACCCACGCACAGGCTTAGGCAAACAACACGATTACCAAGTGAGCAACAAGGAACTGATGCTCAAAATGGTAGACTGGATAGAGAAGCATTCGCTGGAAGAGATATTAGAATTGCCAGATGTTAAGGAGCGCATCAAGCGCTACAAAGAAGATGAGCAGAATTTCAAGGAAGCCTTGCTCAAACACTCACGCCAAGAAGAGAGCGTGGTAATTACAGATTTTCGAAATGTAGTGGCGCCAGTAGGCAATCGGTTTCTCATCTACACGCTATTTCCAACAGCGAACATCTCCGTGCGCATCATGGATGGCAAGCAAAACGAGACGGTGGTTGTCGCTGTAGGGCACAGCATTTTCAATCGTACTGCCAAAACTGATGTTGGGGCGCTGATGGCAAAATATGGCGGCGGTGGGCATAGCGGCGCAGGGACTTGCCAGTTGCCCGTGTCTCAAGCTGACGAAAAAATTGCACAAATCATTGAAGAGATAAAGAAGACGGAGCGAGGGTAGATGCCTCTTACTGCTCAATGCGCTCAGTGAACCGCAAGGCTTGCAGGGCGCGCTCGAAGTGGCTGGCTGTGATAATCGGTGCCGACTGTTTAGGATTCGAGACAAAATCGCGCACGGCAAATGTTGCCGCCTTGCGGCAGATGAACTCAATATCTGCGCCAGAACAGCCCTCTGTTTTCAGGGATAATTCCATAGGTAAATGCTCTGACTCAAGCGGTTTGCCTTTGAGATGAATTTGAAAAATGGCAAGCCGTGCGGCTTGGTCAGGCATAGGTATTTGCAGCTGCAATTCAAAGCGACCGCTCCGCAAAAGCGCCGAATCAATGAGTTCAATACGGTTGGTGGCGGCAAGTACAATGACACCGCTAAGCTCTTCAATGCCGTCCATTTCTGTCAGCAACTGACTGACCACACGGTCAGCGACATCTGAGTTTTTGCCACTTCGACGCGGGGCTAAGGCATCAAGTTCATCAAAGAAAATCATCGATGGCGCCGCCTGTTTGGCAATTCTAAAAATGTTGCGAACAGCCCGTTCCGATTCCCCTACATAGCGTGAGAGAAGCTCAGCACCTTTGACGGAAATAAAATTGATGCTGGTTTGCGAGGCAGCTGCTTTGGCAAGCAAGGTTTTGCCTGTGCCGGGCGGACCGTACAGCAAAATGCCTTTTGGTGGCTTGATGCGAAGTTGTTCATAAATTTCCCGGTAACGAAGTGGAAATTCAATTGCCTCGATAAGTTCCTGCTTGACCGTCTCTAAGCCGCCTACATCTTCCCAGCTCACATTAGGCACTTCAACGAAGACTTCGCGAATAGCAGAGGGTTCGACATCGCGCAAGGCTTCTCGGAAGTTATCCATCGTGACTTCTATTGACATCAGGGTCTCGTATGGAATCTCTGCTTGGTCCAAGTCGAGGGTCGGTAAGATTCGGCGGATAGCAGACATAGCCGCCTCACGAGCCAGTGCTTCCAAGTCGGCGCCAACAAAGCCGTGCGTCAGCTCAGCTAATTTTTCCAGCGACACATCGGCAGCAAGCGGCATACCACGCGTGTGAATGCTAAGAATTTCCAATCGTCCGCGCTGGTCTGGAATAGGAATGGAAATTTCACGGTCAAAGCGTCCGGGACGGCGCAAGGCAGGGTCAATCGAATTAGGCAAGTTGGTTGCGCCAATCACAATAACTTGCCCGCGTGCCGAAAGCCCATCCATGAGCGTCAGTAGCTGCGCCACCACGCGTTTTTCAACCTGTTTTTCACTCCCAATATCTTCGCGTTTGGGCGCAATGGCATCAATTTCATCAATGAAGATGATGGCAGGCGCTTTACGCGATGCCTCCTCAAAAATCGCACGCAAGCGTCCTTCAGATTCGCCGTAAAGTTTGCCCATGATTTCTGGACCAGAGATGCTGGTAAAGTAGGCATCCGTTTCGTTAGCAACGGCGCGGGCGATGAGCGTCTTACCACTGCCGGGCGGACCGTATAACAAGACTCCCTTTGGGGCACGAATGCCCAAGCGCTCAAACAGTTCAGGGTAGCGCAATGGCAGCTCAATCATTTCGCGAATGCGCTGAATCTGATGCCCTAAACCGCCAATATCTTCGTATGACACACCAATCGATGGCTCCTTAGCCGATAGCTCTTGCTCCAAGCGAACGGTCGTGTTGGAAGTGATGAGCACAGCCCCATCAGGTTGAGTGGCAAGTACACGGAATTCCGAAGGTTTAATCCCAAAGAAAACAGTTCTAATGCGGTCGCCTTTTAGGATAGGAGTACCGTCGAGCAAGGAGGCAAGATAGCGGGCGTCTTTTTCTGTGCGCATCGGACCAGAGAGCGGTTGCAAGACGACACGCACAGCAGGCAGAGGAGAAACCTTTTCGACCTTGATTTTTTCATCAAGTCCGACCTGTGCATTTTCTCGCAGTAGCCCATCGATTTGAATGATTTTCTTGCCACGGTCTTCGGCATAGCAGGGCATCACCTTGGCTAACGCAAGACGCTTGCCATGGAGTGCAATAATGTCGCCGCCAGTGACACCTAAAAGTTTCATATCCTCGGGGTCAAGCCGGGCGATACATCGCCCAACATCTTTGGCAAGCGCCTCCTTGACCTTGAAAATGTTCAGCTCATTGGATTGCATAGCCTCATCATACTGAAAAAGCAGCGAAATTAGCTTTGTGCTTAGACGAAATTTATTCACTATTTTAAGAGTTCGGTAGCAAAACCCGAGCAAAATTTTGTGTGAGCCAGAAAGCAAGTGCAAAGAGCAAGAAGTGTGAATTGTTTTGAGAACGCGTACAATCTGCGCCGCGTGCATGTCTCAGTTGGAAACGAAAAAACAGCAGCTTGACGAAGAGCAAGTAGAGGCTGAAGTTGGTCAGCAAGATAATTTGAACGAGGTGCCCTACAGACGGCGACAACCGTCAATCCGATGGACACTTCAAAAAAAATATCTGCTGACGTTTTCTTCCATTTTTCTAATCATCCTCATCTACATCATCTTTGCACTATTTGCCACTGAAAAAGAAGACCTCACTCATCTCTCTGAAAAAAACTTCATGACGGCATTTCAGACAATGAATAGCATCGGCGCAGAGGCACTTTCGACAGGTGAGCAAGATAAGCTGGTCTTGCGTGCCTTTGTGCGTGAAGTGTTCAATTCTAAGCTGGAAGGTCTGCAAGAAATTTTTTTTCTGGATGCCGAGCGGCGTTTCTTTGTCTATCAAAATGCAAGCGGGGAAGAAATCGCTGACACAGTCGTTGCCACCGATAGCTTGTGGCAAGCTCTTGAAACGCAATCGAGCCACACCAAAGTCAAAGTGGGCAACAAAATCTACCTAACCAAAAAGCTCTTTTATGAAGCCAACGGGCAGAACATTTTTGTCGGCTATAGTCGGCTGCTCTTCACCATTGACCATATCAATGAGTTGATTAAGCACAAACAGGAACAAACGCTACTGATTGGAGGAACTAGCTTTTTGGTATCGCTCATTGTGCTAAGCGTGGTCACATCGCTGTTTGTCAGACGCATCCAGATACTTAACCAGGGCACAAAGCAGGTCATACAGGGCATCTTTGAGCCCTTGCCAGTCGAAGGCAGTGATGAAATTAGTGAGCTGACCGACTCGTTCAACAAAATGATGACTGCTGTGAAAGAACGTTTGATGATGAGCCGCTATGTCTCGCAGTCTACTTTGGGCATGATTCGCAGAGTTGGGGTAAATGAGATAGTGCAGGAGGGCATTAAAGAGGAGATTTGTGTGCTATTTTCCGATGTGCGCGGCTTTACGGCTTTTGCTGAACTTAACGAACCACAGCATGTTGTGGCACAGCTCAATCGCTTGCTCAATCTGCAGGTAGAGATTATCAAGCGATATGGGGGCGATATTGATAAGTTTGTAGGCGATGAAGTGATGGCGATTTTCAGAGGCGGTGCAAAAGAGCAGCGTGCGGTGGCTGCTGCCATTGCCATTCAAGAAAAATTGCGACCTATCTTCAAAGCAGAAAAAGGACAGAGCCACCTGCGCATCGGAATTGGAATCAACACCGGAGTAGCAGTGATGGGAAATATCGGCAGTGTAGACCGAATGGATTTTACAGCCATCGGCGATGTGGTCAATACTGCCGCACGACTATGCAGCATAGCTAGAGCCGATGAAATTTTGGTAAGTGAAGAAGTCGTTAATCATCTGCCCAAAGGTAGTGTAGACCTTAGTGAGCCTTTTACGCTCTTGCTCAAAAATAAACTTTATGCTGTCACGATTTATCGCGTGCTCTATGATGTCGATTAAGGCAGCCTTCCTCATCTTGGCTGTGGGCATTCTATCGGTAGGCTGCACTTCAGTCTCAAGGTGGGAGAGTCGATTTACAGAGGACGAGAAAATTCAGCTCATCTATGAACGCGCGCTGCGCAATTTTGAAAAAGGCAAAGAGACGCTCGAGCACCAGACCCTTCAAAAAGCCAAAGAAGATTTTGAGTTTTTGGCGGAAGTCTTCAAGCATGACCCTGCAAAAAAGCAGATTCTGGAAATCGAGCGATTTTACCGCGAAAAAAGGCAAGCCTTGCAAGCAAGCATAGCAGAAGCGAAAGCAAAAAACGATTTTTTAGCTCAAGTGGGCTTCTACCGAAAACTGCAACGCTTGGTGCCCGACGATGCTGAAGCCAATAAGTTCCTTATTGAAAACAGGACTGAAATTCAAACGCAAGTGGAGCAGCACTTAGCGGCAGGCAAAAGCGCATTAGCAGGAAAAAATTTTCAAAAAGCGATTGCGTCATTTAATGCTGTGCTAAGCGCATACCCTGAATCTGAAGAAGCTAAGCAGGGATTAGCTGCAGCTGTAGCAGCATACGAAGAAGCTAGGCGCATAGAAGCCGAGGAAGCCACACGCCGTGCCGAAGAAGCAGCACGCACTCGCCGCCGTGCCACACAGCGCGAAAAAGAGGAAAGAGCCCAGCCCGTGCAGCTCTCTGCAGAAGAAAAAGAACGGCTCTACCAAGCTGGCAAAGCGGCGTTTGATAAAAAAGACTTCGTGAGTGCATACAAAAACTTCATGGCAATCGGTGATGAAAATTACAAAGACACACGCATCTACCTGCAACGCAGTTTAAGCAAAATCAAGGCGCTGAAGCTGGAAAAATAAATTGCGAAAAATGCTCTAACTTTTCCCGCCCGCGCACCTCTGTGGGCTGAAGCCCAATCGTAATCAATTCAAGGTCAGGAAATTTCTCCTGCACACGACGCCAGAAAAGCCGATGTTCCTCGTGCTTGGCACGCAGCAGTGCATCGTTGCTGGGATTGAGAATGACCTGATTCAAAATCAAGCGGCGCACCGCAATGCCATATTGGCGCAAAGATGTAACGAGCCGTTCGGTTTCAGCAATTGCCATTTCGGCTGGAATGGTAACGGGAATAAACTCACACTGCTGCGCATTTTTGAGCAGGGCTTCAATGCGTTTGACAGCCTTTTTGAGCGAAAGCAAAAGGTCATCGCCAGCATCAGGTGAGTATTCACCTCTGAACGTGGAGACCACTGTACGGTATTTCCAGCGCAGTTTGGCGAAGGTTTTCACCCAGCTGTCTAACAAGTCGGGCATAGCGAGCAGGCGCAGGGCGTGACCAGTGGGTGCCGTGTCGATGATATACTTGTCATATTCACCTTGCGCAATCAAGTCAGTAATGGCTTTGAGTCCCATAACTTCATCCATGCCGGGCAGGGTCAGTTGCAGAAGCATATCAATGTCTTCTTGGTCGAAGTATGTGCCAGTGTCCATGATGAGCTGAAGCTCCTGCATATGCTGGGTCATGAACGATTTGAAGGCGCGTTCGGCATCAAGTTCATATGCGTAGCAGCGCGGCGTGCCGTGAATGGGAACAATGCAATCGCCAATAGGTTGAGCAAAGCTGTCAGCAAGTGAGTGAGCGGGGTCAGTAGAAACCACAATCGTTTTGAATTGCTTAGCTAAAGCAAGAGCTAAGGCAGCAGCAACAGTAGTTTTGCCTACACCGCCTTTGCCGCCAATGATGATAAGTTTCAGTGCTGGGTCGACAAGTTGCATAGCCGGGCAATTGACTTAGGCTGAGCAAGCCAGAGAGAGACTTTGCCAGCGCATGAATGAAAGTTTTACGAACGAGGAAAATAGTCAAAGCAGGAGAATTGTGGCGAGAGTTCGAACGCTTGAAAGAAGGCAAAAATGAAATTGCAAGAGACCTTTTTTTTGCATACATTTACAGCAACTTTTGAAAAATGAACAACCGTGCAGTCAGAGGGTTCTTTGCATATACATTTATGAGCTGACTGTGCTTTTTATGACGAAATGAAAGGAGTAATAACTATGAACGAAGTAAAAGCCGTTCACCTCGAGTCCAAGGAAGATGTAACAATCCTATTTGCTGGTGACTCGGGTGATGGAATGCAGTTAGCAGGCATGCAGTTCAGCGAAACTGCAGCGCTCTTAGGTAACGACCTCAACACCTTCCCAAACTACCCTGCTGAAATTCGTGCCCCTGCAGGTACATTGCATGGTGTGTCAGGATTTCAAATTCAGTTTGGCAGCAAAGAAATTTTCACGCCGGGCGACCAAATTGATGTGCTGGTTGCCATGAATGCGGCGGCGCTCAAAGCTAACTTGAAAAATCTCAAAAAAGGAAAGTTCATCATTGCCAATGCTGATGGCTTTGATGAAAAAAATCTCGAGCTGGCAGGCTACAAAACAAATCCGCTCGAAGATGGCTCACTGAGTGACTATCATGTCTATAAAATTGAGATTACGCGCCTGACACACGATGCGCTTAAGGATTCGGGACTTAGCACCAAGGATGTTGAGCGGTGCAAAAACATGTTTGTGTTGGGGCTACTCTACTGGCTATACTGCCGACCTATTGCTCCAACAATTCAAAATATTCGGGAAAAGTTTAAGAAAAAGCCCGAGATTGCCGAAGCCAATGTGCGTGCGCTGAAAGCTGGCTATAACTATGGCGAAATGACCGAACAATTCACCACGCGCTTTGAAGTCAAAAAGGCAAAGTTACCTGCTGGCACTTATCGGCATATCATGGGCAATCAAGCGACTGCACTGGGGCTAATTGCTGCCTCGAAAAAGTCAGGTTTACCGCTGTTCTTAGGCTCGTATCCCATTACACCAGCGTCAGATATTCTGCATGAGCTCGCAAGGTATAAAAACTTTGGCGTGCGCACTTTCCAAGCCGAAGATGAAATTGCCGCCATCTGCGCTGCCATCGGTGCAAGCTACGGTGGGCACTTAGCCGTAACAAGCACTTCTGGTCCCGGTATGGACCTCAAAGCTGAAGCCATAGGATTGGCTGTGATGCTTGAGCTTCCCCTTGTGGTGATTGATGTGCAGCGTGGCGGACCCTCGACAGGTTTGCCAACCAAGACAGAACAATCTGACCTAATGATGGCAATGTTCGGGCGTCATGGTGAAGCGCCAGTCCCAATTATTGCTGCACAATCGCCAGCAGATTGTTTTGATACGGCATTTGAAGCCTGCAAACTTGCTATTGAGTTTATGACGCCCGTCATCTGTTTGACTGATGGCTACATTGCTAATGGCTCTGAACCGTGGCGATTCCCGCAGACGGCAGATTTGCCAGAAATTCCTGTGCAATTTGTGCCTGCGCGTGAAGCTAGCGACCCGCCCTACTTGCCATACAAGCGCAATGAGCGTTTAGCCCGCTCATGGGCAATTCCGGGCACAAAAGGCTTAGAACATCGCGTCGGTGGGTTGGAAAAACAACATGAGACAGGCTACATCTCCTACGACGGCGAAAATCATGAGCTCATGGTACGATTGCGAGCTCAAAAAATTGAGCGCATTGCCGACACGCTGCCACTTCAAACCATTGATAATGGTGAAGCACAAGGCAAACTTCTCGTGCTCAGCTGGGGCTCTACCTACGGCGCTGTGAAAACCGCCGTGCGAGATTTGCGCAAAGAGGGCTATACAGTCTCGCATGCGCATCTGCGCTACTTGAATCCCTTCCCCAAAAACTTGGGTGAGCTCATCTACAATTTTGAGACGATTCTCATTCCAGAACTCAACTCTGGACAGCTGATTCGGCTCATTCGCGATAAGTTCCTTGTGCCCGCCATAGGCTACAGCAAGGTGCAAGGGCTACCGTTCTCGGTGGCAGAACTCAAAGCCCGAATTTTGGAAATTCTTAACCAAAAGGAGAAGTAACTATGTCGGCATTGGATCTTGGAGCGGCAACGGCGACTCGCACGCCCACGCCAACTGTGCTCACTGCAAAAGATTTTGTCTCGGCGCAAGATGTGCGCTGGTGCCCGGGCTGTGGCGACTATTCTATCCTAAAGCAAGTTCAAACCGTTCTACCCGAGCTTGGTCTGGCACGCGAAAAGTTTGTCTTCGTCTCTGGTATTGGCTGCTCATCACGCTTTCCATACTACATGGAAACCTTCGGAATTCATGGCATTCATGGCAGAGCAGTAGCAATTGCGGCTGGTTTGAAAATGGCGCGTCCAGACCTAGATGTGTGGGTGGCGACTGGCGATGGTGATTTGCTCTCCATTGGCGGTAATCATTTCCTGCATGTCTTACGGCGCAATATCAACATGCAGATTCTGCTCTTCAACAACGAAATCTATGGGCTTACCAAAGGGCAATACTCGCCAACGTCGCAAGAAGGACTTATCACCAAGTCGTCACCTTACGGCGTCATTGACCATCCGATAAACCCAGTTGCGCTTGCATTGGGCGCAGAAGCTACCTTTGTGGCGCGCACCATGGATAGAGATGTCAAGCACCTGCGCGAAATGCTCAAACGTGCGCACCAACACAAAGGCACCTCACTGTTAGAGATTTACCAAAACTGCGTCATCTTCAACGATGGTGCCTTTGAAGCCTTCACGGAAAAAGCCACAAAGGCAGAAAATGACCTGTTCCTTGAACATGGCAAACCGCTCATCTTTGGCGCAAAACAGGACAAAGGCATTCGTCTCGATGGCTTTAAGCCCGTCGTGGTGAATCTCAATGACCCAAATGTCTCGGTCAACGACCTGTGGATTCATGACGAAACCGACCGCGTTAAAGCTAGCATTTTGGCGCGCTTCTTCGATAAGCCGGGCTCTGAAAACTATATGCCACGCCCATTTGGCGTCTTCTATCGTGAAGAGCGACCGTGCTACGAAGACCTAATGTTGGAGCAACTTCGATCTGCGCAAGCTAAAGGCGAAGGCAACTTAGATGAACTGCTGCGCGGCAAGGAAACATGGGTAGTTGAGTGACTTTTCGCAGGAGCAATCCCGAAAGAGCATGCTGTAGTTATCATGCTGAATGAAGCGAAGCAATCCATGCGCTGGATTCCTCGCTTGCGCTCGGAATGACAGAGAAAATATGCTCGGAATGACGAAACAGAGTGCTCGGCACGACCGGTCTGTCATTCTGAACGGAGCGAAGCGAAGTGAAGAATCCACAATGGATTCCTCGCTTTGCACTCGGAATGACAGAAAAAGTATGCTCGGAATGGCAGAAAAAACTCGTTAGGTACAGGAGTCCCCTTCTACATACAGTGCCTGCAAAACACCTCTGATGTTCTTTTGTTCGCGAGAGGGAGCGATGCAGTGTGGGTCGTTCCCTCTTTTTTATGCCAAACCGCCTGAATTTACTGCAATTTAGTGAGTTTGCCGTTCTGGAATTTCATGATGTGCATCTTAAGGTTGATGTTGCCGCCGCCAAAGAAAATCTCGGAACGATGTCCATGGTAAGGCGGAGCGTTGCGGATGGCACGCACGATATCAGCTCGGTCAGTAATCCCCTTCTCGATGACCGTAGCCACGATAAAATCCATAGCATCGTAACCAAACCAAAACTGTAAATCTGGCGATATGCCCCAAATGGCAGCGAAAGCATCCGAGACTCGCTTAGTTTCAGGTGCATCAGGAGAAATGTGGCTATCAATGGCGTAAATAACGCTATCTCCAATACTGCGGTATTGATGAAGCAAAAGCGGGTCGTGCCAATCGCCAGAGCCAATGATGCGGGTTTTGATGTTGTAGAATTTGAGCTGTTCAACAGCAATAGCAATTGACTCGAAATTTGACATGGGAATATAGACGGCGTCAATGACCGTTTCGGGAAAACCTTTTTGCGGATGAGCTTTCAATTTAAGAGGGGCAAGTGCCTGTGAAATCCCACGAAGCTGTGTAGGCAAAATGCCATAGAATTTCATCTCGCCACCAGCTGCTAAAACCGCTTCGCGAAATCCCTCTGCCATGAGTTTCCCATATGTGCTATCTTGTGCCAAGACGCCAAAGGTCTGTGCGCCAAGCGATTCAATAAGGAAGTTGGCAATGACTTTGCCACGCACGGTGTAAGTCGGATTGAGTTGGAAACTGGTGGGAATGTGTCGTGTAATCCGTTCGTCGGTCGCAGTGGGCGTAAGCATCGGCACGCCTTTTTCAGCACAGAATTGAGAAACAAGCACAGCTTGCCGGCTGTAGGCAGGACCGAGAATGAGGTGCACGGACTCTCGCTCGAGCAGTTCGGTCAGCATGGTGCGCAGAGCAAGAGAGTCATCGCTCATGCAAGGATAAATCAGCAAATCAATGCGATTGCCCACAGCAAGCCGGTGATACGCTGCCACAGCCTGAAGAATGCCCAGCATCATTTTCTCGCCAAGGCTGGGTTGTTCCAAACCATCAAAAATGTCTAAGCTGAATGGCAGAAGCACGCCAATCTTGAAGCGACGCATGGTGCCAGAGCGTGCCTGCGCAATCTGTTGGCGAATGCTCTCAAGCATCGTGCGGTAGGCAGGTGAAAGCGTGGAAGCATATCGTGCTTCAAGTGTAGAGGCAAAAAGGTTTAGGCTGTCTAATGCAGGATTGGTCAGCAACAATTCACGGCGCAAAAAAGCATCAAGTAGCAAAACGCTAAGATATGGACTATCGGTGCTGGTAAGCAGTTCGATGAGCTCGTGGCGTTTGAGAAAAACATTTGCAAGCGTAAGTGTGTGCATAGCGGCTCTTCGCCGAAGCGCATTGCCATCGGCAGGCGACCACGCCGCACCAGCCACGCTCATGTAAGCACGAGCGGCACTAAAAAACTGACCATCTTGATAGGCTAACGCTGCCGCATCAAAATCAGCCTCTTGCCGAATTGTGGCGCTACTGGTGTTCAATCGCAGTGATGATAGCAGTGCCTTCGCATCGGCAGATTTGCCCAGCTTCGTCAGTGTCTTGGCGTGCATCAATTGTGCTAACTCGCGCCGCTCCATTGGCTCATCGCTCGAAAGAGACATGTAGCGCACCAGCAAACTCTCTGCTGAAGCATAATTGCTCTCCTGATACTGCGATATGGCAAGGTTCAAAATTTGGTCGGGGCTTTTGGTGAGCTCTTGTTGTTTTTTTGTGTAAAGTTGCTTGGCATCAAGGGGTTTAGTGCCCTTCGTGGCAGGGGCTGGCGCAGGGTCAACTGGTTCAATGACTTTGCGTTTGCGGGGCTGAGCGTGGAGCGATTCAGAAAACGATAGGGTCAAAGCCGCATAGCATAAGCCCAAAAGGAAAAGCAATCTCATGACTGTGGTTTTTTGCATAGTTCAAGATGACTGCCAGTAGCAAAATTAAGTAGATGAACTTGCAAGGTCAGCCAGCGCTTGACCGGTTACACGAAAAATGGTCCACTCCGACATCGGTACTGCACCAAGTTTTTTGTAAAACTCAATCGATGGCGTGTTCCAGTCTAACACTGCCCACTCTAAGCGACCGCATCCGCGCTCGAGCGCAAGAGCGGCAAGACGAGCAAGTAACGCCTTGCCATGACCTCTGCCACGGTATTCTGGCTTGACAAATAAGTCTTCCAAGTAAATTCCACGTTTGCCAAGAAAGGTCGAGTAGTTGTGAAAAAAGAGCGCAAAACCTACAGCGGTATCATCCTCGAGAGCCAAAAGCACTTCAGCGGCTGGGGGCGTCCCGAAAAGGGTCTGACGCAAGCGAGCTTCATCAACCTCTACTTCGTGAGAAAGATGCTCATATTCTGCTAACGCCTTGATAAACGCCAAAATCTGTGGCGTGTCTTGTGCGGTGGCAAAACGAATGTGTCGCATGGTTGTTATGAAACCGTTTTTTCCCACTCTTGGTAAAGCGACTCTAATTGTGCGCTAATTGCGCCATACTTTTCAATGATGGATTTGGACTGCGCGTGCTTGAAAAAGTCGGCTTTTGCCATTTCGCTTTCAAGCAATGATTTTTCGCGCTCCAGTGATTCAATCTGCGACTCGAGTTGGTGCAGCGTGCGCTTGGATGTTTTAGGCTCAGAAGCTCTGGCTTTGGCAGAAGCTTTGGACGTCTCTGATTTGACGGCAGAAGCCATAGCCGCTTTAGCAGCCGCTTCTTGTGCTGACTCTTGCTCTAACTTCTCCACAAAATCGGCGTAGCTGCCAAGATAAGTGCGCAATTTCCCATCTTTGAGATAGATGACTTTACTCACCAAACTATCCAGAAAGTAGCGGTCGTGCGAGACAATGATGAGCGTGCCGTCGTAATTTTCGAGCGCTTCGATAAGCATATCTTTTGAGCGCATATCCAAGTGATTGGTCGGCTCATCGAGAATGAGAAAGTTTGAGGCTTGGAGAAGCATTTTGGCAAGCGCCACACGAGACTTTTCGCCGCCAGAGAGCACACCAATTTTTTTATTGACATCATCGCCTGAAAAAAGAAAACAGCCTAAAAGGTCGCGCACTTTTTTTCGTGCTTCTGAATCAGGCGCATGCGCCAGCATTTCCTCAAGAATCGTGTGATGCACATTGAGCATCTCACTCTGATGCTGACCAAAAAAAGCCAGACTGACCTGATGACCAAGTTTGCGCTCGCCTTGAAAATCAATTTCACCGGCAATGATTTTGCACAAGGTGGATTTGCCTGCACCATTTGAACCAACCAGCGCAATGCGCTCGCCACGCTCAACTTCCAAGTCAATGCCAGAAAGCACTGTCTTGACGCTATGGTCAGGCAGGGTGTATGATTTGGAGACGCCTTTGAGTGTGAGTACTATCCTGCCCGATGGCGCCGCTTTCGGAAACCGAAAGGAAATCTGCGAAAGGTCTTGTTCAGGTGCTTCTAACTGCGCTTGAAGTTTTTCAAGCATCCGCATGCGACTTTGCGCCTGCGACGACTTCGTGGCTTTGGCTTTGAAACGCTCAATAAATCGACGCAATTCAGCAATTTTTTTGAGGTCGTTGGCATACTTGGCTTGCATTTGCTCGTAGCGCAGAGCTTTTTCGCGCTCGTAGAAGGAGTAATTGCCTTTGTATTCGGTAATGCGCTTGAAGCTGATTTCTAAGGTCTTTGTGGTGAGTTTATCAAGGAAAAAGCGGTCGTGCGAAATGATGATGTAAGCGCCATCGTAGTTGAGAAGGTAGTTTTCCAGCCACTGTAGGGAATCCATGTCAAGGTGATTGGTTGGCTCGTCGAGCAGAAGCAGTGTCGGGGCTTGCAGCAAAAGTTTGGCAATCAGCAAGCGCATTTGCCAGCCGCCAGAAAATTCTTTGACCTTTTTCTGAAAATCTTCTTGTGAGAAGCCAAGTCCAACCAGAATTTTTTCTGCATCGGCGCGCATTTTGTAGCCACCAAGGCGCTCAAACTCATGTGTGGCTTCGGAAAATCTCTCAATTAGCTTGGTGTATGCCTCACTTTCATGGTTGAAGGGCAAGGTAAGCTCGATTTCCATGCGAGCAATATCGCGTGAGAGTGCATAGAGTCGCTCATTAGCCTGCATGACGTATTCGAGAGCGCTTTTTTCAAGGTCGCCATCGAAGGAAATTTCTTGCGGCAGGTAGCCGATGGTCGTGTCTGAAGATTTGAGAATTTGCCCGCTGACCTGCAAAGTCTGTTCAGGCATATTGCCAGAGAGATACTTGAGCAGCGTGGATTTGCCAGCGCCGTTCATGCCCACAAGTCCCACTCTATCGCGGTCGCCAATCCGAAACGAGCTATCAATCAAAAGTTCTTTTGTGCCGATAGTAAGGCTAAGGTTGCGTGCTTCGAGCATATGTTTGCGTTCGGAGTTGAAAAGCAAAGATAAGAATCCTGACGCATGTTTTCAGCGCAAAGCGCGTTTGAGTGTGCCAGCATGTCTGGCAAACTGGGAGAGTGCAGCAATTAAGAAAAAGGCATGTGGGGGGATAAAAAGTGTAGCAATGCTAGGAAAACCTACGCCGCAACTTGCGTCGGTAGCACAGGCAACCACTGTTCCATGCGGTAAGCGCTATCCCAAAAGAGCCACTCCAAGCGTGAAGAATAGACAAAGGCTTCGGTCATGAGCTTTTTCGTAAGTGGTGTAGCATCAACCGCCACCGCATCGGTCAAGTGAATCATCTTATCGACAAGGGCGCTGTATTCTGGGCTGGAGTACATATCAATCCAATTCTTGTAGGGATGTTGAACATAGTCTGCATGCTGGGAAGCGGTGTGGTGAATAGTGTTGCCAACTTCACGATAAATCCAAAAGCAGGGCAAAAGTGCGGCAATACCTTCTTCGTAACTGCGCAGCGATGCAGTGGCAAGCATATAGTTGGTGTAAGAAAAGCATGAAGGCGAATAGCTGACATCCAGCGTGGTTTTGTAGAGCGAAAAGTAAAACTCATGCAAGGCGCGCTCGGCAACGATAGCCTCTTGCGAAAACTTGACAAACTGCACAATTTCGTCGGCAGTTCGGGCTTTTGCGGCAAGCATGGCAAGTGCCTTCGCAAAGTCCATGAGATAGAGCGCATCTTGCTTGATGTAGAACTGAAATTTCTCTTGCGCCAGTGTGCCTGACGCCAGTTCTTGATTGAATGGATGCGCCAGAATTTGCGCATAGATGGGCTCAATTGCCCGCCAGAGTTCACGAGTAAATGACATGGTTAGTCCCTCCAAAGTTTATAGAAGTGATGTACAGGAGCATGACCTTTGCCGAGCGTGTAAGTGGCGCCATGTTCAATTGCGCCAGTCAGATAGTCTTTGGCGTGTTTGACAGCTTCGGCTACGGTAAATCCTTTTCCCAAGTAAGCGGCGATGGCTGAAGAGAGTGTGCAGCCTGTGCCGTGTGTATTTTTGGTGGCAATGCGTGGGGCATCAAACCAGTGAATCTGACCGTCGGCAGTAAGCAGGCAATCCATGCTGCGCAGTGTATCCAGATGTCCGCCCTTGAGCAGAACATGTTTTGCGCCAAGCTGCTGCAAGGCTTTTGCGGCATCTGGCATTTCGTCGAGTGTCTGGATTGAGCGCCCGAGTAGAAGGCGAGCTTCAGGCAAATTCGGCGTAATGAGCATTGCCAGTGGCAAAAGCTGTTGGCGTAGCGCCTCAATGGCACTATCCTCCAAAAGTTTGTCGCCGCTTTTAGCGGTCATCACTGGGTCTAAGACAATGGTGCGCAGGTTGTAGAATTTCAGGCGCTCGGCAACGGTCTCGATGATGTCGGAAGTAAAAAGCATTCCGATTTTGACAGCATCGACGCCGATGTCGGTAACCACTGCATCGATTTGCTGGGCAACAAACTCGGGCGGCACGCTATGAATGGCGCGAACGCCCAGCGTATTTTGTGCCGTAAGTGCTGTGATGACGCTCATGCCGTAGCCGCCCAAAGCCGAAAAGGTTTTAAGGTCGGCTTGTATGCCAGCTCCGCCACCAGAATCTGAGCCAGCAATGGTCAGAAGACGTGTGTAAGTGTTCATGACAAAGAATTAGCTTAAGGTTGCTTGAAAATTGGTGGCGCAATGAAAGAAAAGGAGGAAGTTGCCAGAAGAGTGGTGCATACTTCGCCTCATCTTTCCTTGCGTCAGTATTACCTGCATCAAGTTCCTCGGGTATGTTCTCAGCCAATTGCAGCGCAATTAGCACCCCGAAGATGATGGCGCTATCGTGTGCAAACTTAGTAACGAAGTCCAAAATAAACAATGCAAAACAAAAGCTCAATAGGCAAGCAAACGCATGGCGTTTCGCAGTGAAGCCGAAAGGCGTATCTTCACATTTTGAACGAAAACTTAGTGCGCAACATGGCAAAGCAATCCACTAAAACGGCATCTTACTTTACGCGCATTGGTTCAGCGCAAAAAGTTCATGCAAATCTGCCGCCCGCGCTGTGGTCGGTGGCGGAAAAAACCAATTTCAAATCTACCTCGACTTATGAGGATGTCAAGCAGTTTCTCTTTGAGCTCAAGGCGCTCTCGCAAGAGATGACCTTGCATACCTTTGGCAAGACAACCGAAGGACGAGACCTGTGGTTAGCCGTGTTTTCACGACCGCAAATTTTTTCGCCGATTCAGGCAGTGCAGTCTGAAAAGCCGGTGGTGCTGCTGCAAAATAACATTCATGCAGGCGAAGTCTGCCCGAAAGAAGCTTCAATGATTTTGATGCGCGACCTTGTGCTGGGCGAACTCAATGCGCTGCTCGATAAGCTCATCATCCTTGTCATTCCAATCTACAACGCCGATGGCAACGAACGCATCAGCGAAGCGAACCGACTCTCACAACTCGGACCGGAAAATGGCGTGGGCATCCGAACCAATGCGATTGGATTAGACCTGAACCGCGACTACATGAAAGTGGAAGCCGAAGAGACCGCATGCCTTATCAAAAACGTCTATGTGGCGTGGCAACCCGATGTCATCATCGATGGGCATACGACCGATGGCTCACGGCATGGCTACGACCTCACATTCGGTTTTCCGCAGCATCCGAATGCACCAAAAAAGCTCATTGATTTTACACGCGATGTAATGCTTCCTGCCATTGCGCAAAAAATCAAGCGCGACACAGGCATTGAGATGTTCTACTACGGCGATTTTGTCAATTTCCGCAAGCCCGAAGAAGGTTGGGCAACCTACTCGCATCATGCACGATATGGCGCATCATATGGCGGGCTGCAAAACCGCATTGCCATCTTGATGGAAACCTACTCATATGTGTCGTTCGAGCGCCGCATCAGAGCCGCTTATCACTTCATGCGAGAAAGTCTGGAATACACAGCGCGTCATGCCTCGCGTATCAAAACTTTGGTGCGTGAGTGTCTAAAAGAGACCATCGCACTGGGAGAAAGTTATGACCCAAAGAAAAACTTGATTGCTATTGAAGTGGCAAAGCAGCCTTTCGAGAAGCGATATGCCGTGATTGGCTATGTGGTCAAAGAAAAAGTCCATCGCGATGGCACTGTGTATTATCTGCCTACCAAGACAAAAAAAGTGTATCATGTACCATACTTTGGCAAGTTTACGCCCGTGCGAAGTGTGCCTCGACCTTTGGCGTATCTTTTGCCAAAGTCAGAGCGGCGCATTATTGAAAAACTTATGCTGCATGGCATTGCAGTCGAGCAGTTGCTCAAGCCCTTCACTGCGACTGTAGAGTATTTTGATGTCAAGGATATTAAGCTCTCTGAGCAGTGCTTTCAAGGTCATCGTGAAGTAACCATTAGTGTCGTGCGCACGCCCGTAGAGCGGACCTTTCAGATCGATGACTTCATTGTGCCTATGAATCAACCGGCGGCAAATGTGTTGGCTGGACTGCTCGAGCCTGATTCGGATGACAGTCTGGCGCACTGGAATTATTTTGACAACTACCTGACAGGCAAACTTCGTTTCGAGAAGGATTTTGTCACAGAGTATGAGTATAATCTCATTGATTTGCCGCGCACAAAGGAGATTTATGAAAAACTAATCGAAAAAAATCCAGCGCTCTCTGAAGATGAGCGGGCAGAAGAGAAAATGAAGTTTTTTATGACTGCAGTCGGATACGAAAATGAATTCATGAATCAGATTCCCGTGTTTCGCTTAATTGAGAAAAAACCATATTCAGCGAAAGTCTATGTAAGCGAGAGCGCCACAAGGGTGCGATAAAGAAGACAAAAACCTTAGGGTGCTATAAAAAGGCAAAAGCTATTGACGGATGAGAGAATGGGTTGTATTTTTCCTGTTCGAGGAATTAAACGAGGCGCTAGTTAATGAAGGTCAAATCAGAGGGTGATATTGCCGCACAAATTCGGCAGCTCTTGGAGCGCTCAAAGACATCTCCATCGGCGACACTAAGACTTGCTGAGATTCTCATTCGACAAGGCAGAGCCGCAGAAGCAATTACACGACTGCGTCCTCTTGAATCTGACTATCGAGAGTCGTATCGGTTTCATGTCGTGCTGGCGCAAGCCTATCGTGCTATGGGCAACACTGCCATGGCAAAAACCCTACTGGCAAAAGCATGCCAGCTGGCGCCGCAAAATGAAGTGGCTCTGCATGAACTTATTCGTCTCAATGCCCCTACGCTACTGCAAAGCAAAGAGAAAGGTGTAGCAAAGCAGGCTACGAAATTAAGTCCAACATGGGTGCGTTCAAGTGTTTCATCTTACTGGCAGCAAGCAAAAGCTGTGCAGGCAGAGTCTCGCCCCGAACACCGAGCGGAAAACTTGTCGCAAGCACAATCGCAATCAGATTCCCCGCTACCATCTGCGGCAGAGTCGCCTGCCGAAAAAGCTCACATGGTGCACTGGCAAGGCGAAGAGAAGCCCAAAACTGAAAGTCGGACCGCAACATCACCTGAGACAAAGGCATCGGAACCAGAAGAAAAACTTTTGACAGAGAGCGACATTTTCGATGAGAAAGGCATGTTGCTAGGGGAATTTGGCACGGGAGTAGCAGAATCGTCTAAAGAGATGCCAGATATCTCTTTTTCACCAGAGCCAAAGCCAGTGCCGAAATACGATAGTATCCTTGACCTGTCGCAAATTCCAGCACAGAAGGAAGAGCCGCCTGCAATTGAGCTCAATGAGCCCAAAATCACATTAGACCGTGCCAAGCTCTCTCAAGTGCTTTCCCGTCTCTCTCTGAAAGAAAATATAGATACCAGTAAAGCAGCATCAGAACATTTGGCACCGGCGCCACCTGCTTCTGATAAGAACAAAGCTGATGAGAATGGAAAATCTGATACGCGCTACTCAACAGATACACCAGTCTCTGATGTAGGTAGCGTGGGCGCAGTCGATACCGCAGCTCATCGCGTGGCAGGTGAGCCCGCACAAGAATCAATTGCACAGGCAGCCGAGAGAGCATCAAAAGAAGAGGAAATTGATGAACTCGAATCCTTGGCAGCACAACTGGCTAACTTCAAAGCTCCGCCTGTGCAGGAGACCAATGACCCAACTCCAATTTCTGAACAACGAAAACCCTTCGATGACAATGAAGAGATTAAAATGCCAACACGGCAATTAGCGGAGATTTTCGTGGCACAAGGTGCCTACGCCAAAGCTATCAAGGTCTATGAAGCATTGGCGGAGAGAGAACCGCACAATGCATTTTTGTTCAACCTTATCATCAATGGCTTGCGCGAACAAATGAAGTAACCACGCTGGGCATGTAGCAGCACTGTTACCAAGAAACCTGCCCCGTGTTGAAACCTGACAAGAATTTTTTGAAACATCAACATCTGCAGCGTCGTCTAAGGATGTGCTGTTCATCACAGTGCCCTGCAATCGTACATTTTTTCTAAGCTTTTAGAAACACAGCTTTCATCTTTACAATGAAAAAGTGGCTGCTAGCTCTTCCCGCTCATCTGTGCCTAGTTTCCAGCTTAGCTATTGCACAGGGCGCGGCAAACACTGTAGAGACGCTGACACTTGAAAAAGTCATCAAGATAGCTATTGAGAATGCTGTGGCAACCGCGCAAGCAAAAAACAACTATGAGCTAACTGGCGCACAGCTATTGCAAGCCTACGGGCAGTTTTTGCCAAGTCTGGCGGTATCGGCAACCTATACCCCGCTGAACTCCAATCAACGCATTAATCCGACAACTCTACCCGGCGGTCAAGTAATTTTCCCGCTATTTGGTCAGCAAACTACATCAATTGGGTTTAGCCTGAATTCATCGCTCAATCTCTTCAATGGATTAGCTGACCAAGCGGCATTGCAAAACGCCATTCATGCAAGAGAAAGTGCCGGCTACACGCTCAAGCGCGCAAAGCAAGATATTGCTTTCAGCGTGGCACAAGCGTATTTGCAAATCTTGCTCAATCAGGAGCTTTTGGCTATTGCTCAAGAAAATTTGAAAGTTTCACAAGAAAGGCTGCGCCAGTTGCAGGAGCAGGCACGCTTGGGGGCACGCGCTATTGCAGACCTCTATCAGCAAGAAGCACAAAAAGCCGCAGATGAACTGGCTGTCATTCGTGCTGAAAATACTCTGCGCAATAGTAAACTGGCACTCATTCGCCAAGCGCGTTTAGACCCCACAAAAGAATACAAGTTTGAAAGCCCACCAATTGATACCACATTGCTCGGTGCAGAGTATCAAGATGAAGCAAGGCTTATTGCAGTGGCACAGGAGCAACGTGCTGACCTCAAAGCTGCTCAGGAAAGCCTGACAGCCGCTTCATGGGCAATCACACAAGCACGCGGCACTTTTCTGCCCGCCTTGAACCTAAACTTCACGCTCTTCACAAATGGCTTCAGCGTTTTCAATCAAAGCATTGATGGAAACACCATCCCAAATCCTGTGCTTCCAACGGTAGGAGAGCAACTCAACAAACAGATTAGCTTCAACATTGGATTACAACTAAGCTGGACGATTTTCGATCGTTTTAGCACTAACTTGAGAGCTGAGCAAGCACTCATCAACTACCGCAATCAAGAACTGCAATATGAGGATTTGAAAATTCGTGTAGTCGCAGAAGTGCGTCAGGCACTTGGTGATTATCAAGCGGCGCTCAAGCAACTGGAAAGCACAAGCAAAGGATTGCTATCAGCAAAGCAAGCCTACGAGACCATACAGAAGCGCTACGAAGTAGGGTCAGCGACGTTTGTAGAAGTTGCCGCTGCGCAAGCCGCACTGGTGCGTGCGCAATCTGACCGAGCACAAGCCTTGTTTAACTTTACTTTCCAGAAGAAAATCTTGGAGTATTTCTTGGGGAGCGTCGATATAGATGCCTTCTGATATTTTGCTAAACTTTAACTTTCATGCGCTATGGCAATTGAGACACTGCCTTCGGAAAAATCAACCCGCAGCACAGCTGTGCCTGAAAGTGCGCCGCGAAAACCTAAGAGAAAGTCTCGCCGAACGCTGTGGCTGATAATCGGCAGCAGTGGAGCGTTGATGCTGCTGATGATATTTAGCATTGTGCAATCCAAGAAAGGCGGAAAACCCATTGCCGTGACCGTAGAAAAAGCGGCAATTCGCACCATTACACAAATTGTGTCAGCTACAGGGAAGGTCTATCCAGAGATGGAAGTCAAGCTCTCGCCAGAGGTCAGCGGTGAGATTGTGGAATTGCCCGTCAAAGAAGGCGATGTAGTAAAACGGGGGCAGTTGCTCTTCAAAATTAACCCGCAACTTTCTCGCACACAGGTCGAGCAAGCGCAAGCAGCCCTGAGTGCTGCTAAGGCTGCAAGCCTACGCGCCAAAGCTGAGCAACTGCGCACTGCTGAAGAATATCGGCGTGCAGAACAACTCTTTGCACAAAAGCTGATATCTGAAACAGAATACTTAGCAGCAAAGACCAACGCAGAGATTGCCAAAGCAAATGCCGAAGCGGCTCTATTTGATGTGGAACGCTTGCAAAGCCAGCTCAAACAAGCACGCGAGCAACTTTCGCGCACAGTCGTCACATCGCCAATTAACGGCACAGTAACTGTACTATCGGCTAAACTCGGTGAGCGTGTCGTCGGCTCTATTCAAATGGCAGGCACAGAAATTTTGCGCGTCGCAGACCTAAGCGTCATGGAAATGCGTGTCGATGTCAATGAAAATGATATTGTCAATGTCAAGCTGGGTGATACGGCACGCATCACGATTGACGCCTATCCAAACCGAAAATTTACAGGCATCGTGCGCGAAATTGCTAATGCCGCAAAAACCAAAGGTTTGGGAACACAAGAAGAAGTCACAAACTTTGAAGTCAAAATCCGCATTCTTGACCACAACGGGCTCTTGCGCCCCGGCATGAGCGGCAATGCTGACATAGAGACTTTTACAGTAAAAGATGTGCTTAGCGTACCGATTCAGAGTGTAACTGTACGGGTCTTAGAAAACAGTATGACCGCTGAAGAACTGGCGCAAAAGCGCGCCCAGCTGCTCAAGCAGACCGATGGCGACGTTGAACTGATAAACGAAAAAATCAAGCAGCAGCAAGAAAAAGCAGACCGTGCAAAATTAGTGCGCGTTGTCTTTGTCAAGCAGGGGAACATCGTAAGAATGGTGCCAGTAGAAACAGGTATTGCCGACAACACTTACATTGAAATCAAGAAGGGTAATCTCAAAGCTGGTGACGAAGTGGTCTCAGGGAGCTACCGTGCCATCAGCCGAGAGCTTAAAGATAGTTCTATAGTGGTGATTAGTGAATTTGAAACGACGAAAAAGTAAGGCTAAACATGGAACGGCAAATTAGACCGAAAGGAGACCTTGTCATTCGCATTGAGGGAGTAACGAAAGAATACAAAATGGGCGGAGAGATTGTCCGTGCTCTGCGCGGCGTCTCGCTTTCCATCTACCGCAATGAGTATGTCGCTATCATGGGTCCATCTGGGAGCGGCAAATCAACTATGATGAATCTGCTTGGCTGCTTGGATACACCCACATCAGGCAGGTATGAGTTTAATGGCAAAGATGTAGCGACGATGGAAGATGACGAACTTGCCGAAATCCGCAACAAAGAAATTGGCTTTGTTTTCCAGACCTTCAATCTTTTGCCACGCTCAACGGCTTTGCAAAACGTCGAGTTGCCTTTGATTTATGCGGGCGTCCCTGCAGAAGAGCGCCGAAAACGAGCCTTGGCCGCCTTGCAGAGCGTAGGGCTGGGCGACCGTATCAACCATAAACCCAACGAGCTCTCGGGTGGTCAGCGTCAGCGTGTAGCTATTGCCCGAGCACTGGTCAATAATCCCTCCATCATTCTTGCCGATGAGCCTACAGGCAACTTGGACAGCAAAACCAGTGCTGATATTATGGAGGTCTTTGAGTCGCTCTATATGCAAGGCAATACGATTATTGTCGTTACGCACGAAGAAGATATTGCGCGCCGCGCTCGCCGAATTGTGCGCCTGCGCGATGGCTTAATTGAAAGCGACAAAATGATACACGAAGAAGATTTTGTAAAAGCCTAGACTGCTTGCACATGATAGCACCACGCCGATTTTTTTATGAGTTTTCAGAAAGTGTAAGAATTGCCTACGCACAAATTATGGCAAATAAAATGCGCTCGGTGCTCACCGCACTTGGCGTCATCATTGGCATCTTAGCCGTCACACTCATGGGCACGGCTATCAATGGCATTGACCGAGGCTTTGAAAATAGCTTGGCTATGCTTGGTTACGATGTACTCTATGTACAAAAGTGGCCCTGGGGAATTGCAGACGACTGGTGGAAGTATCGCAATCGTCCACGCATCAAGACCGAATATGCTGAGCAGATAAACAAAATCATTGAGTCTTCACGCACTACCGAACTGGTGGTAGCAGTGCCACAAAATGTGCACATCAAGACGGCAAAGTTTGGTGAAAATCAAATACAAAGCACATTTATCATGGGCACCACAGACGAATATCCGCTGGTCGCTCAAGTGGATTTGCAGGAAGGCAGATTTTTTAGTTCAGCAGAGTCGCTCACTGGGCGTCCAGTCTGCATCATCGGCTATGACATTGCTGATGCCCTCTTTCCGGGCATGTCGCCAATTGGCAAAACTATGCAAATCGGTAATGCACAAGCTCAAGTTATCGGCGTGCTCACCAAGCAAGGCAAGTTTTTAGGCTTGTTTAGCTTCGATTCACAAATCATCGTGCCGATTGCCTTCTCCAAGAAGTATTTCGGCGAGACAGAAAGCGACCGAGTGGTGGTGCGAATGAAAGATAAATCACGTGCGCTGGAAGCAAAGGAAGAACTAACAGGCATCATGCGACGCCTGCGCGGGCTGCTGCCCGACCAAAAGGATAACTTTAGTATCAATGAGCAACAAGCATTCAAAAATACAATTGACCCAATCAAGTCTGGGATTGCGCTAGCTGGACTATTCATTACAGGACTGTCGCTCTTTGTTGGGGCAATTGGCATCATGAACATTACATTTGTCAGTGTCAAGGAGCGCACACGCGAGATTGGCACACGCAAAGCTTTAGGCGCACGGCAGCGCACTATTCTGATGCAATTTCTCATCGAGGCAGTAGCAATTTGCTTGGTTGGCGGCATTATCGGGCTCCTGCTCGCATATGGTCTGAGTATGCTAATTGCCTTTGCTGTACCAGATTTTCCAATGAGCTTTTCACTTGACTTGGTGCTGATTGGAATGGTTACATCAGTGCTCACAGGCATTTTTTCGGGATTTGCACCAGCTTACTCTGCCGCAAAACTTGACCCTGTGGTCGCTCTGCGCTACGAGTAGTGTATAGACGAACGGTAGGACAGCACAATTCAATAAGCAACATTCACAGGTGCATTATGAGACTGAGTGAAGTTCTCTCCATGGCAATTGTATCGCTGAACGCCAATAAGTTGCGCTCGGGACTGACCATGTTTGGCATTACCATTGGCGTGTTCAGTATCATTGGTGTCATGACCATCATGAACGCCTTGCAAAGTTCAATTGAGAGCGGCCTATCATTTTTGGGCTCCAACACTTTTCAAATTGCAAAGTATCCCTCTATTCAGTTCGGTGGCCCAATCCGTGACAAATACGCCAATCGGCGCGACATTACCTACGATGAAGTGCAACGGCTGCAAGCACTTCTGCAAGGACAGTATGAGGCTTTCTGCCCGAAAATCTTTAACGGTGGCAAGCAAGCAGTGTATGGCGGCTATAAAACAAACCCTAACCTATCCATCGTTGGCACGAACAAAGATTTTCTAGCAGTCAATCAGCACAATATTGAGCTGGGGCGCAACTTGAATGATGAAGATGTGGAATTTGCGCGCAGTGTGGTCGTCATTGGACAGGACATTAAAAAGCGGCTCTTCCCAAATCCGAATGAAAGTCCTCTTGATAAATTTGTCAAAATAGGTGGAAAAACTTACCGCGTAATTGGCGTACTGGCAGCGAAAGGCGGTGCATTTGGCACCAGCGATGACAATCTTGCACTCATTCCTATTACGCGCTACTTCGTGGATTATGGCAAATACAATCGGTCTATCAATGTCGCTATCCAAGCCAAGTCGCAGGCAGAGTTTGAGAAAACCATGGATAAAGCCATAGGGGCAATGCGCGTGGTGCGTGGCTTAGAAGCCGATGAAGAAAACGATTTTGAAATCTATTCCAACGATTCACTCATTAGCACATTCGAGGAAATTGCAGGCATAGTGAAAATCGGAGCATTCATCATCAGTTTCGTTGCGCTCATCGCTGCAGGCATTGGCATCATGAACATCATGCTGGTCTCTGTTACGGAGCGCACCAAGGAAATCGGCATACGTAAATCAATTGGCGCAAAAAAGAAAAACATCTTGACGCAGTTTCTCATCGAAGCCGTGATTCTGTCGGAGTTAGGCGGTATCATCGGTATTTTACTTGGTGTCATCGGTGGCAACGTGGGCGCAATGGTGTTAAATGCCACTGCAGTATTTCCGTGGGATTGGGCAATCATCGGTCTCGTGGTCTGCTCGCTGATTGGCATTGGGTTTGGCTTTTTCCCTGCCATGAAAGCCGCCTCACTCGACCCTGTCGAAGCCCTGCGCTTTGAATAATGCCACACAAGTTTGCCTTGCACGCACAGCCCTTCAAAACCCCGTCCATGGGGAACTTACAGCAACATAAAACTCTTTTCGCCTTTCAATAGGCATCAAACTCTTCAAACCATAGACTAACGAAAGAAGCGGACAAAAGGGCAATCAAGCGGGGAATGACTGACTTTAAATTTCTTCATCTGCTGCGCTCATTCCTTTGGGCATCGGTGCCCGTGGCACTGCAACCCAAATTCTTTGCTGAACTCTCCAAACACAATTTCCGATATGCGGTCGTGTTAGCGCTATCGCTGGCACTCATTCACATCGGACTCATCTGGCTAAACTTTTCACAACGGTATCAGAACGGTGTGTGGCAGAATGATGGCTACGAGCGGCTTGCATATTTGCACTTTACTTTGGAAGGTGTACTGGCAGGCCTGTTGCTGACGGCGCTGTTTTGCCGCCCGATGTCGCCCACGGCGCAGTATTACTGGTCGCTGACATTTTCTGGATTTATGATGATATGGTGTGCTGCACTAAGTGCCTCTGACCAAAGCATTCACGGACAAATCACGGTCTATATCATCGCCATCTTTGGTTTAGCCGTGGCTCAATACTATTCCATTGGTCTCAGTGTGGCAATCTATGGTGCGGCACATCTGGTCTTGCTGTTTGGGATTTCGCACTTTCAGCGCGATGCAGAAACGGCCAGTGCGCATTATGTCAATAGCACGGTTTCGGTTGTGCTGGCTTTCCTACTTTCTCGCTTGGTGTATGGCAACTTTGTGAGAGAATTTACTTTGCGTGAAAAGGAAAAAGAGCTGCGGCAAGAACTAAGCAAACAAGCCGAACACCTTGCCATAGAAAAACAGCGTAGCGACCGCTTGCTGCGTGAGCTCAGCGAAGCCAATTGGGAACTGGCTTTGGCTAATGAGTCTTTGCAACGCACCTCTGCGCTGAGAGCCGAGCTGATGGAAATCGCCGCACATGATTTGAAAAACCCGCTTCAAGCAATTGTCGGTTTTTCGTATCTGATTGCCGAGTCAAAGTCTATTGAGGAAATTAAAGAACTCAACAAGGTCATTTATCGAAATTCCGAGCGCATGTTTAACATCATTGCCGACCTTTTGGAGCGCAACACCGCTGAAGAACAGGCGCAACACTTGGAACGCAGCTTAGTGAATCTCTCGGCACTGGTCGAGCAAACCGTTGCACAGTTTGAGCCACAAGCCAAGCTGAAAGGGCAGACGCTCATCGCAGAGATTGAGCCAGATTGTTATGCCCAGGTCAATAGTGCGCTTATCAAATCGGTGTTAGAAAACCTTATCTCCAACGCCATCAAATACTCTCACGAAAGTTCAAGAATTTGGATTGAGGTTTGCAAAAAAGACACGCCTGACACATCAAGTTCGCAAAGTGCAGAAGGCACCGGCAAGTGGATTCGTATCGCCGTGAAAGATGAAGGACAGGGACTATCGGAAGAGGATATGAAACATCTCTTCGGTAGATTTCAACGCTTATCGGCAGTGCCAACTGGCGGTGAAAGTTCAACGGGTTTGGGTTTATACATTACTCGTCAGATTGTGAAGCGACATGGCGGGCGTATTTGGGCAGAATCTGAAGGTAAAGGCAAAGGCGCCGCGTTTTTCATAGAGCTACCAGCCAGTTCAGAAGACGTGCAGAGCAAAGCGGGCGTAAGCTAATTGTAGTGGCAAGGCACGGTAGTGTATATGAAGTGCTTGCCCTTGAGCATCCGCAAAAGATTCAATCTCTTCTTTGGTCAAATTCAGCGGCTGAATTGTGCCTAACTCGGGTGCAAGATGCACATGCAAAACCTGAGCCGCGCTATCCAGTTGCCCAAAAGGCTGACCAAAAACCCCTCCACTGACACATTTTGATGGTAAGATGTCTTGCCAGAGCGTATCAATCAAGACTTGATATTGTGGCATCTGATTCTCCAAGCGCACCGCCGAAAAAATCAAGGTAGAGCAGAACGGTGATAATGGCAATGCTACTATAGAAAAGCGGCAATAACTACTAAATGCGTGGTCCATAGTAGAAGCAAACTATAAAAAGTGGTGCAAAGGAAGCATCTGGACTGGCGAAAAGTATATGCAGTATGAAGTGTGCATAGTGAAGTATAAATTTGCAGGCAGTGTGTTGAACGAAAGACGGGGCATACAGTAGGGCTGCGCTTGCTACACCCAAATGTGGTCTTACAACATAGCAGGCACAGAAATGCATCAATTAACCTATTGCAAAAATTAGGCAGTCGATGAAGACTTTCGAGACAAAAAAGCTGTATTATTCCATCGGTGAAGTGAGCAAGATTACTTCAGTGCCAGCATATTTGCTCCGCAATTGGGAAAATGAGTTTCCGCAACTGTCTCCCTCGCGCAATGCTAAGGGTAACCGTATCTATACCTACAAGGATATTGCTGTGGTACTGGCTATCAAGAAACTTATCTATGAAGATGGCTACACAGTGGAAAAAGCACGTGCGATGATGCAAGGCTATACAGCTCCAAACGATGTAATTAAAGAGACCAAAGAACTATTGAGCAGGCAGTCACCTCCGCTAAAATTGCCTGCCAAACACAATGAACGGCAGCGGCAGACACTATTGGAAATTCGTGCTGTGATTGAAGAACTGCTCGAGCGACTGGGATAGACATGTGGGCACAGATGTAACCATGAAGCCGAGTGCATGAAAGTAGCAGAGCACAAGACATGCACATTTGCGGTTGTGTATGAAATGTGTAATTTCTAAGCCCAGAATCACAAAAATTTCGTAGTAGGAGAACTTCACCATGGCGGAGTTGATTACGATTGAGCGTCATATTCTCGAGCAGCAGCGCAAATTTCCCAGCGCAAGCGGTGAGCTCTCTCTGTTACTATACGACGTAGCGTTTGCGGCAAAGTTAGTACGGCGAGAGGTAATTCGTGCAGGATTGGTGGATATTTTGGGTTCAGCAGGGTCGAAGAATGTGCAGGGAGAAGAGGTCAAAAGGTTAGACCAATTTGCAAATGAAAAGTTCATTCAGGCTATCGGGCAGCATGGGCGCTTTGCCGTGATGGCATCTGAAGAAAACGAAGACATTATTATCCCGCCGACAGAAAAGTCAGGCAAATACGTGCTGCTATTTGACCCGTTAGATGGGTCTTCCAACATCGATGCTAATGTCAGTGTAGGAACGATTTTTTCAATCTACAAGCGCAAATCGGCTGTAGGGACAGCAGCGACAGTGCAGGATTGCTTGCAAAAAGGGGCAGAGCAAGTGGCAGCAGGGTATGTAATTTATGGCTCGTCTGTGATGATGGTCTATACGACAGGTCAAGGGGTTCATGGTTTTACTTTAGACCCAACGATTGGAGAATTTTTGCTTTCACATCCAAATATCACAATTCCCAAGCGCGGCAAGATTTACTCAATCAACGAAGGCTATTATCGCTACTTCTTTGATGGTATCAAGAAGTATATCAAGTATTTACAGCAAGAAGATAAGGCAACGAACCGTCCATATTCGGCGCGCTATATTGGTTCGCTGGTAGCAGATTTTCATCGCAATTTGCTCTACGGGGGTATTTTCATTTATCCACGTACGAAAAAAGCGCCAGAAGGCAAGTTGCGCCTGCTCTACGAAGCCAATCCATTGGCATTTGTGTGTGAGCAAGCTGGCGGTCGAGCCACTGACGGATACAGGCGAATCTTGGATATCGTGCCTGAGAAATTGCATCAGCGCACGCCGCTATTTATCGGAAGCGAAGAGGATGTCAAAATTGCAGAAGAATTTGAGCAAGGACTGCGTGAAGTAGAGCATGACCGTGAGCTCATTCCAAGCATGCTAAAAGAAGTTTCTCGTGCAGAGTCGACACTTTTGCGTTAAGAAAAGTTCGAAAAGGTTTGGCATTTTGAACCTAATACCCTATCTTTGCGCGCTCTATTCATAATCAAGCTTTAGCGCGAGGCATGAAAGTCGATACACAAAGTTTTCGAACTTACTCGGCAAAACCGCTTGAGGTTGAGCGTAAGTGGTATCTTGTCGATGCAGAGGGGAAAACACTGGGGCGCATGGCGTCCAGAATTGCGGCGATTTTGCGCGGTAAGCATAAACCGCAATATACGCCGCATGTAGACACAGGTGACTTTGTGATTGTCATCAACGCCGCAAAAGTGCAGTTGACGGGCGCAAAGCCACAAAAGAAGATGTACTACCACAACACGCTCTACCCCGGCGGTGCGCGCTGGGAAAAGTTCGCTGATGTGTTGCAAAAAAGACCCGAACGCATCATCGAAGAGGCCGTGTGGGGCATGTTGCCAAAAAGTGACTTGGGTAGAAAAATCTACAAGAAACTTAAAGTCTATGCCGGTCCCGACCACCCACACGCTGCACAAAAACCTCAGAAACTCGAACTGGCATAAGCTATGGCGGAAGTAATCTCCACTGTGGGGCGACGGAAAACAGCAGTGGCACGTGCTTTTGTAAGACCGGGCACGGGTAAAATCATTATCAATGACCGCCCCTTTGAAAATTACTTTACAATCGAAGAGCATCGCAACGACGTGCTCAAGCCTTTGGCTGTAACAGACAACATAGGCAAGTTCGATATTAAAGTCAATGTAAAAGGCGGAGGGGTGAGCGGGCAGGTCGGTGCTGTGCGCTTGGCTATTGCACGTGCAATGGTAGAGTATGACGAAAACCTAAGACCAATCCTGCGCAAAGAAGAGCTTTTGACACGTGACCCAAGAATGGTCGAGCGCAAAAAATACGGTCGCCGCAAAGCCCGTCGTCGCTTCCAGTTCTCAAAACGCTAAAACAAGCTGCTTTGGCACCATAAAAGCCGCAGCGGAAAAATGCAGAAGTGTTTTATCACGCATACCTTGCAGAAGCATACGCTTCAAAATTGAGTGGCAGTGTCTGCATAAGATCCCCTCAATAGTAGCAAGGTAGAGGTTCAACTAAACTCAATAGGACTAAACTATGCCCAGACTGCAAATCGAAGATCTGCTCAAAGCCGGCGCACACTTCGGACACTTGACACGGCGATGGAATCCGAAGATGAGACCCTACATCTTCATGGAAAAAAATGGCATTCACATCATCGATTTGAAAAAAACCGTGCAAATGGCCGAAGATGCGCTCAATGCGATTGAAGCTATCGCAAGCACAGGCAAAGACATTCTCTTTGTTGGCACAAAAAAGCAAGCCAAAGCTATCATTGCTGAACAGGCGGAACGCTGCGGCATGCCTTATGTGGCTGAACGCTGGCTAGGCGGTATGCTGACAAACTTTGTTACCATCCGACAAAGTATCCGCCGGCTCAATGCAATTGAGCGCATGGAAAATGACGGTACATTTGACATCATCACCAAGAAAGAGCGTCTGATGCTCTTGCGTGAAAAAGAAAAGTTGCTCAAGGTCTTAGGTGGCATTGTTGAAATGACGCGCCTACCCGCTGCACTCTATGTGGTGGATGTCAAAAAAGAGCATATTGCGGTCAAGGAGGCAAACTTACTAGGTATTCCTGTCTTTGCAATGGTCGATACCAACTGCGACCCAGAGCTGGTAACCCATGTCATTCCTGCAAACGATGACTCTATTCGCTCAATTGAACTGATTACAACAGCTGTGGCAGATGCAATTATCAATGCGACCACAGCACAAAAAGAAGAGGATACTGAAGAGGTAACTCAAGAAGAGGGAAATTAGTCTCCAAGGAGAACCGTGAACCTTCACGGTTCTTTTTTTATCTGACAACCCTAAAAAAGTTATGGCAGAAATTTCAGCAAAATTAGTCAAAGACCTGCGCGATAAAACTGGTGCAGGCATGGCAGATTGCAAAAAAGCATTAGAAGCAACAGGTGGCGATATGGATGCGGCAATCAAGTGGCTGCGCGAGCGTGGCGCCGCCGCTGCCGCTAAGCGTGCCGACCGTGAAGCTAAAGAAGGTATTATTGCCGTGGCGCAAGCAGAAGATAAATCTGCAGCAGCCATGGTAGAAGTCAACTGTGAGACGGACTTTGTTGCACGCAATGAAGAATTCGTTGCCTTTGCTAACGAGGTAGCTGCCCTGGCACTCAAGCACCGCACAAAAAACCTAAAAGATTTGCTGGAACTGACCATCGGTGGTGAGTTCAACACCAGCATTGCAAAAGCCACTGAAATCATGGTAAGCAAAGTAGGCGAAAAAGTAGAAATCAGCCGAGTGGCTCTACTGGAAGCTCCCGATGGTGCAGTATTTGCTTACACACATCCTGGTGCAAAATTAGCCTCTTTGGTCTACATCACTGGTCTAAACGGCAAAGATGACCCAATTGCCAAAGATATTGCCATGCAAGTTGCAGCAGCAGCACCTGTGGCACTTGAGCGCCAAAGCGTACCTAAGGAACTAATCGAAAGAGAAGCTGAAATCTACCGCCAGCAAGCACTTAATGACAAGAAACCTGCCGCCGTTGTGGAAAAAATTGTCTCTGGCAGAATTGAAAAAATGTACCAAGATATTGTGCTCTTGGAACAACCGTTCATCAAGGACAACAGCAAAACTGTGACAGAAATCCTAAAGGAAGCCTCAGAACGATTGCATACGACACTGGCAATTAAACAGTTCGTGCGATTTCAACTTGGAGAAAGAGTATGAGGTCTCGCTAATTGCGAGACCTTTTTTATTGAATAAAGCACATAACAAAAATCCCTACCAGTCATGGCAGCACTAAAATACAAACGAATCCTACTGAAGCTAAGCGGAGAATCACTAATGGGCGATAAAGGCTACGGCATTGATGGAGAGGTCTTGGATAGATTCGCTTCAGAGATTGTACAAGCTCATGAGTTAGGTGCAGAAGTGGCAGTGGTTATCGGTGGTGGTAATATCTTTCGTGGGCTATCTAAAGCGGCTGAGCGTATGGATAGAGTACAAGCTGACCACATGGGAATGTTGGCAACAGTCATCAATGCCTTAGCACTGCAAGATGCACTGGAGCGCAAAGGTGTCTATACGCGATTGCAAACCGCTATCAAGATGGAACAAATTGCTGAACCCTTTATTCGACGCCGTGCAATACGACACTTGGAAAAACGTCGTGTCGTAATTTTTGGTGCAGGCACAGGTAATCCATACTTTACAACCGATACAGCCGCTGCGCTTCGCGCTATTGAAATTGAAGCAGACGTCATCATCAAAGGCACACGCGTCAATGGCATCTACGCTGAGGACCCCGAAAAGAATCCATCCGCACAGTTTTTCCAAAAAATTACTTACCTTGATGTATTAAAGAGAAACTTGCGCGTCATGGACTTAACTGCTATCACACTCTGCCAAGAAAACATGTTACCTATAGTGGTCATGAACATGAACGTAGAAGGAAACCTAAGGCGTCTACTTACTGGAGAAGAGGTAGGTAGCTTGGTCAACTAACCAAATCAACTTGCAAGAAATATCACAACGCCAATGCCAGTTACAAAAATACTGCTGCCCAAGACGCTAAGCCAGACCAACTTTGGTGCCCAATGTTCCCACTCGGTTTGCTGAGAGTATCGGATGCTACCAACAACGATACCAACTAAACCAATAAGGAGAAGCACATACGAAAGGATTTTCATTTTAAGTAGAGTAGATTAAAGGGTTTGCATGCCAAATACAATATAGCAAAAAACCTCAGCAGAAAGCACAGATGCTTATCTTTTTTTGTAAAAGAATCGCACCGGGGCGCCAAGAGTGTTCATGCGAAACTTTCTGCAGACACATCTGAAAAAGAGAGCGCTGGAGAGAGAAAAGCAGAACCCGATAAGCCCGCAGCAAAGAGAACGAAGTAAGCCAAAAGGGGTTTATTGACGAGGATACTCGGTATAAGCTAAGACAAAGACACAAATATCAGGAACTAATGCTCGAACCAACTAAAACTTTGTGATAGCCATGAATTTCATTCGTAGCACTTGGCAAGAAGCTTCGTTTATGGAAAAATTGGCATTAGTCGGCTCGCTCGCCTACTTCATTCTTCCAATTGATTTGATTCCTGAACTCATGTTTGGGGTCTTTGGCATTGCTGACGATATAGCTGCCTTAGCACTGCTATTCAGCACGGTACTTCGCGTGCGCAATCGCATAAATGAAAAGGAACGCCAAAAATCTTTGCCGACCACCCGCTAAATCACAAGTTATGTGCAGGGTAAACCCAGCGCCCTTGCCTGATTTGAAATGCCCAAAGCAATGAACACTTTGCAAGGAAAAACTATGCAAGGAAATTTTTTAGACTGGACATACGCTGAAAACGCACATGCTCACTTCCGCTACGTGGCTTTGGGCAAACCCTCTCCGCAACCGCCCTTGCTCTTTATTCATGGCTACGGTGCCATGATTGAGCACTGGAGACATAACCTACACATTTTCGCAAAGCAGCGTCAGGTGTTTGCTCTTGACCTCTTAGGGTTCGGTGAATCTGAAAAACCAAATGCCTTATATGGCTTGCCACTCTGGGCAGAACAAATCCGATTTTTTCTGCAGGTGCAGCAACTCGAGAGGGTCGTGTTGGTCGGGCACTCTATGGGCGGTGCAACAAGCGTATGGTTTGCGCATCACTATCCCGAGCGCCTTGAATCATTGGTGCTGGTAGATGCTTCAGGCATTTTCCCTGATGAAATCAACCCTCTTGAGAAACTGCTCTATCGTGCAGTCGGCAGCCCAATAATCGGTGAAGCCATGTTTGGCTTATTTGCTAATGCCTTCGGCGCGCGCCAAAGCTTAGTGCCAACCTACTACGATGTGTCAAAAGTAACGGATGAATTGGTCGAGCAGTTTGCAAAGCCCCTTCGCTCATCGGGGGCAATGTATGCTTACTTGGCACCATCGCGCTACCCAGAACGATTCATGCTCAACACATTGCCACGACCTTGCAATTTCAAAGGGCGAACTTTAATCATCTGGGGCAGGCACGACATGGCTTTTCCACCCGAAAAAATTTTGCCAAAATTCAAAGAACTTTTACCGCAAGCTCAAGAAGTGATTATTGAAAAGACACGCCACTGCCCGCATGATGAAGACCCCCATACCTTCAATGCCGTGCTATCCGACTTTCTGGCAACAGCAGGCGACTAAAATCAGCGGAAACCAAAAGGTGCGAAAATACCTTTTACAAGGCAGAGAAACCAAACTCATCATTCAACTTAGGTATGAAAATTGCAATTTTTGGCGGCGGCATTGCAGGCTTGAGCGCAGCAATCCATTTGCTCGATAAAGGCTACGAAGTCTCACTCTACGAAAAGCGTTCCGTCTTGGGCGGTAAAGTCTCCGTCTGGAAAGACCATGATGGCGATTCAATTGAATCGGGACTGCATGTCATTTTCGGTGGCTACAAAGAACTGCAAGCCTTGCTCAAAAAAATTGGCGCAGAAAACAACTTTGAGTGGAAAGATTTGGCGCTGATTTATGCAGAGAAAAACGGCGCACAAACACGCTTCGAGAAAGCAAAAGGGCTACCCAGTCCGCTGGCGGAACTCATCGGCGGTTTGAAAACCAACATCATCACTTGGCGCGACAAACTCTCCCTTGTGCGCGGATTGCTACCGCTCCTACTCTTTGGAAATGAAGAGTATTTCCGCTCACAAGACCACATCACCTACTCCGAATGGCATGCACGTCATCACTGCACGGAACATTCACTGCATCGCCTCTGGCGACCAATTTCGCTGGCACTCAATTTCATTGAGCCGAATGTGATTTCGGCGCGACCCATGATTACGATTTTCAACTACTTCGGTCGCAATTACGAAGATGCGCGCTTTGGCTTTTTCAAGGCAAACCCGGGCGAAAGCATGATTACGCCCATGAGAGAGTATATCGAAGCCAAGGGCGGAAAAATTTTTCTTAACGCGCGCCTAAAAGAATTCAAGCTCAATGAAGACGACACAATTTGCAGTGTGGCGCTAAGTGATGGACGGTGGGTTGAAGCCGATGCTTACATTTCGGCATTGCCAGTGCATAGCCTGAAAAAGCTCCTTCCAAAAGCATGGCTCAAGCATGACTATTTCTACAATCTGTTTCACTTTGTGGGAAGTCCAGTAGCAAATTGTCAGTTGTGGTTCGACAAAAAAATCACCGACACAAACAATTTAATGTTTGCGCATGGCACCACTTTTGCCACATTTGCTGATGTCTCTATCACTTGCCCAGAAGACTATCAGGCAGGGCAAGGCACGGCTACAGGCGGCAGCGTGTTGAGTTTGGTGTTGGCGCCAGCACATCACTTGATGGAGTTGCCAAACGATATCATTGTCAAGCGAGTGTTAGAAGAACTGCGCATGCTTTTCCCTGAGGCGCGTGAGGCAAACTTGCTGAAAGCAACTGTTGTGAAAATTCCTGAATCGGTCTACAAAGCCGTGCCGGGGGTTGATAAATACCGTCCTGACCAAGTCTCACCAATTGAGAATTTTTTCCTCTGCGGCGACTACACCTACCAAGATTATCTGGCTTCAATGGAGGGGGCGGCTCGCTCTGGCAAAAGTGTGGCAGAAAAACTCGATGCCAAGATGAAGCAGAAAGTGCGCATTGAGCATCAGCCAGCATGAACAAAAAAAGGCGCTAGCTGAACTGCAGCGCGCCGCAAAGAAAAGGTTACCGAGCTGAACCGTGAAAAAATAAGATGATAGAGAAAGTAGAAAGTGCATAGCACTGTGGTGAGAGAGGGATTTGAACCCTCGACCGCAGGGTTATGAATCCTGTGCTCTAACCACTGAGCTATCTCACCACTTGAACTTCGACAAATATACGTTTTTTCTAAAAAACTTGAACGCAGCATGCGGGAAATTTGCTCACACTTTGTTTTTGGATTAAATTTGCGACGCAAAAAGCATAACTCAGCGCAAGCGCATATCCTTTGAGTTAAAGCCGTGGGCATCTTCGACTTTTGGTCAAAAGACGTTGCAATTGACCTAGGCACAGCGAACACGCTGGTGTATGTTCGCGGCAAAGGAATCGTCTTAAATGAACCGTCAATTGTTGCATTTGACAGGGTCACCCGTCGTGTAGTGGCTATTGGGCACGAAGCTAAACAGATGCACGAGAAAACCCACCGCGATATTATTACGGTCAAACCACTAGGCGACGGCGTGATTGCAGACTACGAGGCGGCAGAAGAATTGATTCGGGGACTGATAAAGAAAGTTCTAAAGGACTTTTCTGGCTCATTGCGCCGCATGGTTATTGGAATTCCCTCTGGCATTACGGAAGTAGAAAAACGTGCGGTTCGTGATTCGGCGGAACATGCGGGCGCAAAGGAAGTCTACTTGGTGGCTGAGCCGATGGCAGCTGCTATTGGACACGGATTGGATATTGAAGAGCCATATGGCAACATGATTGTCGACATCGGCGGTGGAACATCAGACATTGCGGTGATTTCTCTTTCGGGCATTGCCGCCGGTGAATCTATCCGCATAGCAGGCAATGAGATTACAAATGCCATTCTACAGCACTTCCGCAAAACCTACAACCTTGCTATTGGTGAGCGTACGGCTGAAGAGATTAAAATCAAAATCGGTTCAGCCTTTGAACTCGAAGAAGAACTTATCGCTACTGTCAAGGGTAGAAACTTGGTGACCAGCCTGCCTGAGCAGCGCGATGTCAGTTCGCCTGAAATTCGTGAAGCTATTGCTGAGCCTATTTCGCAAATTGTCAATGCAGTGCGCCGTTGCTTAGAGGCAACTCCCCCAGAACTTTCAGCAGACATCCTCGATAGGGGCATCATCCTGACAGGCGGTGGTGCACTAATTAAGGGATTAGATAAACGCATCAGTTATGAAACAAAGCTCCCAGTCTACATCGGTGATGACCCCTTAACGGCTGTAGCGCGTGGGACAGGTAAAATTTTAGAAAACTTAGAAAAATTTCAGAACATTTTGGTGAAAACAAAGCGCTAAGGCAAAAGTTGTGCGAAAAAAAGTCATCGTCATCGGCGCAGGACTGGGCGGACTGGCTGCGGCAATGCGTCTTGCTTACTGCGGTTACGAGGTTCATATCTTTGAGCGCAACGCCACAGTAGGCGGTAAAATGCAAGAGCTCTCTTCCCCCGACGGCGTCTATCGCTTTGATACAGGTCCAACACTTATCACTATGCCATTTGTCTTTGAAAACCTCTTCAAAGATGTAGGCAGGCAACTTTCTGACTATCTGACACTTGTGCCGTTAGAAGCATCATGCAAATACTTCTTTGCAGACGGTTCTGAATTTACCGCATACTGCGACCTCAATCGCCTGCGTGAAGAAGTAGCACGCGTGTTCCCTACTCAGGTAAGAAACTTCGAACGTTACTTTGCTTACATCAAGAAAATCTATGAGGCAACAGCGGAAAACTTTATCTACAACCCGCTCACATTCTCAAGGCTCTTCAAAACTAACCCTCTCCAGTTTTTCCAAATCGATGCGTTTTCCACTGTACATCGAAGCAACGCAAAATTTTTTAGCGATAAGCGTTTGGTGCAGTTTCTCGATCGATTCCCGACCTATGTTGGAGCCTCGCCTTACTTAGCTCCAGCAACGCTTAATGTCATTCCCTTCGTGGAACTGGCTTTTGGAGGATTTTATATTCGCGGTGGCATTTATCGCTTAGCAGAAGCTTACCGCCGTGTGGCTGAAGAATTAGGTGCAACCTTGCATCTTAATCAAGATGTAAAGCAAATTTTGCTCAAAGAAAAAACTGCTATTGGTATTGAGCTCGCAAATGGAGAAACTGTCTATGCAGATGCCATCGTCTCGAATGATGATGCCATGCACCTCTATCAGACACTTTTGCCAAATGGAAAAGTGCCATCATGGCGACTTAGAAGATTAGAGGCTTCGTGCTCTGGATTTGTGTTGTGCTTAGGTCTTGCAAAAGCGCATCCGCACCTTTGGCACCATAACATCTTCTTCAGCCACGACTATGAAAAAGAATTTGCAGACATTTTCATGCATAAAATTCCGCCACGTGAACCCACCATCTACATTTCTATTTCCTGCAAAAGCGACGAAGGACATGCGCCAAGGGGCAAGGAAAACTGGTTCGTACTGGTCAATGCCCCATATCTTTCCGATAAGTTCGACTGGTCGCGCCAAAAAGACGCATACCGCAATGTGGTAATTGAGCGGCTAAAAGCGTTAGGATTCAGCGATATTGAATCCCGCATTGAATTTGAGGCGATGATAACACCGCAGGATTTACAAATCAAATACAATGCGTATCGTGGGTCGATCTACGGCATCTCGTCCAACTCACGCAGTGCGGCATTTTTGCGTCCGCAAAATCGCTCTCCATTTGTAAAACGGCTATATCTGGCAACTGGTAGTGCGCATCCAGGCGGTGGCACGCCTATGGTCACCTTATCGGGCAAGTTTGCCGCAGAACTGCTTATGCAAGACCTCCAATGAGCCAGCTTGACTGAACAGGGTTACATGCGCACCGTTTAAGTGCATGCAAAAAGCCAATTTGGAAGCGGGAAGGAAACGACTCAGCGGAAAAAAGCATTCTGGCAAGGGAAATCAAGGTTGAAAAACGAATGCATGAAGAGCCGATTAAATCGCTGCTATGGCGTGAGTTAGGAACGCTAAATTATCGAGAGCGAATTTACCTAAAAGAGAGCTTGGACATGGGGTTTGTCCGAGAGGAACTTCAGCGATTAAATCGGCGTATTCGGCGCATGCGGTGGATGATGACGGCAGTGTGGTTACTTTTTGTGGCTGTGATGTTCATGTGGGTGAAATTAGGGGTGCCGCAAACGCCGGCTCTATTAGCTTCTGTGCTGTTTATCATTTTTGTCAGTGCGATGATGCTAAACACGCATGTTGAGAAGTTGCGCCGACGAGAGCTTATCTTCCGAGTGTTTCGGCGTCTGGGGTGCAGTGAACCATCTGAGACTGAGCTGTAAGAATTGTGAATTGAAAGACGATAGAGTAGCAACAAAGAGTTTTTACTAACACTTAACCTAAACAAACTATGGCAACCATCACAGAAAGGCAAATCGTCGATGCGCTTCGAAATGTGATTGAGCCAGATTTGGGCAAAGACCTCATTTCGCTCAATATGGTCAAGAACATTAGAATTGACGACCAAAATAATGTCTCGTTCACGGTTGTGCTAACTACGCCAGCCTGTCCGCTGAAGGACCTTATCAAGAATGCCTGCACCAATGCGATTCGGCATTTTGTCAAAGATGCGCAGAAGGTCGAGATTGAAATGACGGCAAATGTCACAAGTGCCAATCCTATGGCAAGTCAAGCGGCAAATCCCAATAATCCGCTAAGTCGCGTCAAGAATTTGATTGCGGTCGGTTCAGGCAAAGGTGGTGTTGGTAAGTCAACGGTGGCGACCAATCTGGCGGTGGCGCTGGCGCAGAGCGGTGCAAAAGTTGGCTTGATTGACGCAGACATCTACGGACCATCTATCCCAACCATGTTTGGCTTGAAAAATGAAAAGCCTGCTATTTTAGGCAAGACCATTGTGCCAATTGAAAAGTATGGGGTGCGCATGATGTCAATTGGATTTTTAGTTGACCAAAAGACTGCAGTGGTCTGGCGTGGTCCGATGGCGTCATCAGCAATACGCCAGTTTATGACCGATGTGCAGTGGAATGAGTTAGACTACCTGCTGTTTGATTTGCCACCCGGCACAGGCGACATCCAGCTGACTTTGGTGCAAGCGGCCCCGCTGACCGGAGCCGTGGTCGTAACTACGCCGCAAGATGTGGCACTGGCTGATGTGGTCAAAGCTATTGCTATGTTCGACCAGGTCAAAGTGCCGGTGCTGGGCGTACTGGAAAACATGAGTTACTATGTCTTGCCCGACGGAAGCAAAGAATACATTTTCGGACAGGGCGGCGGCGCAAAGTTAGCCGCAGAATACCATCTACCCTTCTTGGGAGAAATTCCTATTGCTAAAGAGGTGCGCGAGGGTGGCGACGAAGGTGTGCCAGTCGTTATCCGCAACCCTGAATCGCTGCAAGCGAAACTCTTCAAAGAAGCGGCAGAAAAACTTGCACAGCAAATTGCTATTCGCAATGCAGGTGTAGGGGCTGCAAAAGTGGAAATTGAAGTTTGAATTTTGATTTTCAAATAAGCGTTTAATACCTTAGCAGTAAGTCTTTCAAGAATCAAACGAAAGGATATACGACAATGCCGCAGCAACCTGAAGTTGAAGCGAAAACGGAAGCGACAGAAATAAACTATCTGCCTTCCGACCATCCAATCTATGCCAAAGTCCAAGAGGTGTTGGATAACATTCGTCCATACTTACAAGCCGATGGCGGCGATTGCCAGATGATTGGCATCCGCGAAGACATGACCGTAGATTTGCGCTTGGTAGGAGCTTGTGGCTCTTGCCCAATGTCGACCATGACACTGCGCGCAGGCGTTGAGCAAGCCATCAAACGCGCTGTGCCAGAAATTGTCCGTGTCGAAAGCTTAAGCTAAGCGCAAAGGCGAAAATCTGCCTACAAAAGCCCGACCCTTGCCGTCGGGCTTTTTAGGTTCTATGGCAGCAAGCAGTGAAGCAAGGTTTGAAAAGCCTTTAACTTAGGCTAAATTGCGTGTAGCTATTGTGCTGCAAAAAGACATGAACATTGAAAGGAGCAAAGTATGTCTGCAGTAAAGACTGTGCGCCAATCAAGCTTGGCTCACCGCAATGGAACATTAGACATTTCAAATGATAACCCAAATGAACCCACCCAAAACAAAACAGCATTTGCACGACTTACCGAAGAAGTCTCAGTTAGGCTAAATGACTCGCAGTGGCGTCTCTATGCCTTAATTGCCTCTGGGGTAATATACTCGGTCGTATTCTGGTGGCTATCTACAGCAGCTATCATTTACTTTAATTTTCAGCCGAATTATCGGGCAGTTGTCTTTGGCATTGCATTAGCATTGATGCTAGGAGCAATCTATACACTCTATGCTCATCGGCAATCTGAAACGGTCGCAAGCGCATTTTTAACTTTTACAGCAGGCTCAATTGTCTGGGCATTTGTAGAAGTCAGTTTCTACACGGGTTATATCGTTGGACCGCAGGTGCGTCCCATCTTTACGGTAGGGCCGTCGGTTATTGGATTTTTCAAAGCAATCCATCGAAGTCTCTATCATGAAGGGTTAGTGTTGGGATTAGTGGGATTGATGATTGTGCTAGGTATTGGTGCAAAAAATAAGTTCGGAGTCTACACGTTTTTGATGTACTGGTTTATGCATCAATCTGCCAAGTTGAACATATTTTTGGGGGTGATGAATACAGGGCGAGAGTTTGTGCCAGATACAGTTGCCGACATGACCCAATACATGACGATTGCACACATGAACTGGCTTTTTCCGTTCTCAATTACATTTTGCACGCTACTGGTTGCGCAGCTGCTAAAAAAGGTCGGGATGGCACAAGAGCCGCAATGGCGACGTGTCGGATTTGCCATCATCGGCACGATGGCACTTATGGCACTGCTTGAGCATTGGCTCTTGGTGCTACCGCTCAATCAATCCCTTTGGGATATTGTTATCAAGCGGTTGCACTAGCTAAATGCGACGCACTGAGCATAATGCTTAGCGAAAGTTAGTGTCAGCGAAAGTCTGCATTAGATGAGCTGTCGGGAGCGATACCACGAAAACGAACGGGCAATGGTTTCCACAAATGCTTCGCCCACGCTGCGACGGTTATCGAACCCTAATTCACGTTTGGCTTTTTCAGAAGTGAAGTAGAAAAACTTACTGGCAGAAAGTAGAATTTCACGATTTGCTAGTGAAGTAATCCGATGCAGGCGGCGCGCTTTAGCAGTCAGCGCGATGAAAATTTTGACAATGCTTTCGGAAAGTGGAATGAGCACTCTGGGCGCACCGACCACTTGGCAGATGATATCGAACACTTGCTTGTAGGTTAAATTTTCACCACCCAAAATGTAGCGCTCCCCACACTTGCCTTTTTCCATAGCGGCAATATGCCCTTCAGCGACATCTTCCACATCGGCTACGCAGATACCGCCTGTGGGATAGGCAGGAATTTTGTGATAATACAAATCGCGAATAAGTCGTCCAGCGTGAAAGTTGATGTCTCCGGCGCCAAAGACATAACTTGGATTGACAATTACGCAGTCGAGCTGATTTTGGGCAGCTTTGCGCACTTCTTCTTCCGCAAGGTGCTTGGTTGTGTAGTATGGTACATTGAGTTCGTCTAAGTTCCATGTCTGGGATTCATCGGCAGGCTGTTTTGTTCCTGTAATACCAATTGCTGAGATGGAACTGGTGTAGATAAGTCGTTTGACATGGTGGCGTTCAGCAGCGCGTAGCACATTTTTCGTGCCTTCTACATTGATGCGATACAGTTCTTCAGCTTTTTTGGGACCGATGTAGGCTTTACCAGCGCAGTGGTAGACGTAATCTATGCCGTGCATAGCGGCTTGCAGAGACTCCAAGTCAGTGACATCGCCATAACGCAGTTCAACGGAATCAAGAATATCTTCAATAGCATAGAGCTTAGATTGTCGCCGTACGAGCAGAACAACTCTTTCGCCGCGGCGAACCAATTGTCGGGCAAGTGCAGACCCAATGAAACCCGTGGCGCCTGTAACAAGAACACTCATAGTTTCCTCCTTTTCCAATGTTAGGGTCTCGCTACTGATAGTTCGTTCATTTTTAAGAGCGAGAACCAAGGTTTTGCCTTGCGTCTCTAAAAGTTACTTTGCTCGGCGTGGTTTTGGGCGTTGAGGAGATGAAGCAGTTTCAGCAACTTGAGAAGCGCGCTCAAGGCTGTCTAATTTCTGCTCATAAAGCTTAATCTGTGCATCAAGTGCTTCATGTCGGGGCATAAATGCATTAAGTTCTTCACGAAGTTTCTCGGCTTTTTGCTTGAAACCATCAAAAGTTTTGCCTTCATGGGTACCGCCCTTGAAATCTTCTTCAATAAGCCGCCTGTCAAAGGCAAATGAACCATCTAAAAGCTTTGGAATGAGCTGTTTGCTGGCTTCTGCTAAGTCTTTAAGTGCAGCGAGCTTATTTTCGTGCTCATCGACAAGTTTTTGATGAGCTTTGGTAAGGGCGTTATAGACAGAATCGTTTTTGCCAAGCTTTTTCTTGAGTGCGGCATTTTTTTCGTTGTAAGTTTTTTGCTCGCTGTTGAGGTAGGTTTGATTGCCGTCAAACTTAGCGATGTCTTGCTCGAGGGCGCTGACGAACTGTTCAATTTCAGAAGCAAGGGTCTTATTCTCAGCGGGAGGTTGGCAACTGACTAAAACTCCAGCGCACAAGCACGCAAGAAGAAACCCTGAAAGGTAAGTGGTTCTCATGTTCATGTTGGTCTCGGCGGACTGAGAAAAGTTAAGCGCAACAACGCATGTTTGACAAAGAGAAAGCATTGTAAATCAAAACAGCTGGCTGACTGCACTTTGTGCTCAGGCTTTTCCTTTACAATGCTTTCCCGAAAAATACAAAGTTAATTAGGTTATTTTTTGCCTTTGGCGGCAGCTTGAGTTTGTGTTTGCGCCGCGGCAGCGGCCATTTCATCGAACTTTTTGTGGTCAGCATCAATTTGTGCATGCTCTTGCATCATCTTTTCATGAGCTGCTTTCATTTCTTCAACATCTTTCTTCATTTGTTCAAGCGCTTTTTTCATCTCGGCAAGCTCACCGATTTTGGCGGTATATTTTTTGACAACTTCATCAAACGACTTGAGTTTTTCCATTTGCGCGTTCATTACGGTCTCGTGCTGCGAAAGCAGAGCCTTATGTGCGGCAGCCATAGAGTCCATAGCAGGCGTAGATTTCCCAGCAGCTTTGAGTGAGTCGTAGCGCTGTTCCATGCGCTTGTGGTCTTCATCTTCCTTCTGATGTGCTTTCATGAAAGTCTCATGTGTTGAGGCAGCTTCGCTGGCAAGTTTTTTGAGCTCTTCAAGCGTCTGAAGTTGCTCTTTGCTGGGACCGCAGCCAAGCAAGCCAGAGAGACCGAGAATAAGCAAAAAGAAAAGAAGTTTTTGCATAGTCGTGTTTGTTTTATGGGTTTGTTTGAGAAGATGTTCCAAGTGGTTGAATTTCGCCGCTGATGATTTTGGCGCGCAGGTCCTCCACTTTGGCGCGCACATCATCGGGGATAAGGGGCTTGTTTTTTTCGTTATAGACGTAGTCGACGCCTTTTGAAGCTAAGCCCAAGATAAGAGGACGACCGCCCTGAAAGGTGCCATCTTTAACCTGTCGTGCAACTTCGTAGACAGCATTGTCGACGAGTTTAACCATGCTGGTCAGTACTAGCCCAGGTGCGGCATCTTCTTGGTTCATATCGACACCGATGACGAACCTTTGTTTTTCACGAGCGGCATCAAAGACACCGTCGCCAGTTTTGCCAGAAGCGTGGTAAATCACATCGGCATTGCGTCCGTATTGAATCAGAGCAAGTTCTTTGCCTTTGACGGGATTGTTGAAGCCTTCGCCACTTAAACCTGCATAGCCCACTTCAACCTTGATGTCAGGGCGCACATACTTTGCTCCATTGATGTAACCGCGCTCAAACTTTTTAATCAGAGGTGAATCCATTCCGCCGACGAAACCAATGACGCCAGTTTTGCTTGTCAGCGCGGCGATGGCGCCCACCAAAAACGAGCCTTCTTCTTCCTTGAACAGGATAGGTAACAGGTTATCGGGAATTTTGCGTGTGCTATCTAAAGTGTAATCGACACAGGCAAACTTTTTGTCAGGGAATGCCAAAGCAACATCGGTAATATCGTCTGTAAAAATAAAGCCTGCACCTACAATCAATTTGACGTCGGGCTGTGCAGCCAGTTGTTCAAGAGCAGTTTTGCGGTCTGCTCCAGCGCCGGGCTCAATGTATTCGAGTTTAAGTGAAAAGTCTTTTACGGCGCGCTCCAAGCCAGCAAAAGCCGCATCGTTGAAAGATTTATCGCCCCTGCCGCCCACATCAAAAACTAATCCAACCTTGAATGCCGCTGAACCAGAAGGTTCTACCAGCTTTGCACCATCTTTCTTCCGTACACAACCGACAGCGAAAAGTGCAAGGCTCAAAAGAAAAAGTAAGTGATGAACCTGCATGTCTGTTCAAGAGGTATGGAGTTTTTTCTTGGATAAAACCACAGCACCGACGATAGCAAGAAGCAAGAGCACAGAGACAATTTCAAAGGGAAAGAGAAAATTGGTCAGAAGCTCACGCCCAATGAATTTGGCTTCGCCAATTTGAGCCGCAGTGAGCGTGCTTTGCTTAATTGGCAAATCCAGCTTCAAACTCAAGATGTAGAGCATTTCAACGAGCAAAGCCGCAGAGAGCAACACAGCAAAGCCTTTTTTGAGGTCAAAATTTTCGGAAAGCGCCGCTTCATCATCCAAATTGAGTAGCATGATGGTGAAAAGAAAAAGCACCATGATAGCGCCAGCATAGACCAACACCTGCACGACAGCAATAAACTGCGCCTGCAAAAGCAAGTAAAGACCGCCCAGCGCAAAGAAGTTCAAGACCAAAAACAGCGCACTTGTGACAGGATTGCGGGCAACAACAGTGCCAACGGATGCCACAACAACCTGAGCACCTAAGAAAACAAAGAGGAAACTGCTGATGTCCATGTTACCAAATATGTAGCTGGTAGGTTTTTTAACACAGTCGGGCGCAAGTTAGCTAAAATTTCAGTAATGAAAAAGTCACATTTGTAGCACTTACTGAATTTCCCACTCGTGAGCATTGATGAGCACCGCCAGCATATTGACCTTAACATGTTTGAGACGAGCATTGAAGCCTTGCAGTTCGTCGTAGTAATAAAGGAAAGTGCGTGGCTGCTCGTCGTGCAAAATTTCCTGAAATTCATACCAATACTGGCGGGCGCTATCAGTGGGAAGAGGTTCGGTCAATCGCATGCAGATGGTGTCTAAGCGCGCATGTTGAAAACATGAGGAGTTGAAGGGCGTATTTTTGAAGTCAGAGTTCCAAATCGTCAGCTGAAAAGGCAGGGTTTCAGCGGAAAGTCCAGACAGCGCAGCATCGTAGCGCAGTTGATTTTGATTTTCGTTGAAAACCACTGCCTCAACTGCTGAGAGCGTGCACTCAATGCCAATTTCTTTGAGGTTTTGTTGAATTGCCGTAGCCGCATAAGCTCGACGCTGATTGCCAGCAGGGTAAGCCAGTGTAATCGCAAAAGGCTTTCCATCTTTTTCCAAAATCCCCGATTGCGAGCGTCTCCAGCCAGCTGCTTCAAGCAAAGCAAGGGCTTTGGTAGGATTGTAGTCGTAGCCATGTAAGGATGGGTGCAAAATGCTTTTGTAAGCAGGTGAAAGCGAAGTATTGACGATGGTGGCATGGTCTTTGCCCATGAAGCCTTCTGCGATGGCTTGACGGTTAATCGCATAGGTCATGGCTTGGCGCACACGCTTATCACCAAAGAAGAAATTCGGCACGATTTTGCCAGTGCGACGGTAAGTTTCGCCATCGATATTGAGCCAGACGATGCTATCGAAACTGCGAAACCGCACGGGAAGGATGGTAAGATTGGGGTTTTGCTGCACTTCGCTTACATCTTTCGGACTGATGCCACCAGCAGACATGATGACATCGACTTCACCAGTCTTGAAAGCGGTCAGGCGCGTGGTGTATTCAGGAATGACACGAAACACAATGCGCTCGAGCTTGGCTGGATGAGGCAAAACCGAACGCGGATTAGAGACCAAGACCAGTGATTTTTGCCGTTCCCACTTTTCAACCTTAAACGGTCCGCCGCCGACAATAGGCAGTTCGGCAGCTTTGGCGCGCAAATCCTTAGGGTCAATTTTTTCAAAGATGTGTTTGGCAATCGGCATGAGGTCGTAGAAATGGTCCAGGATAACGAGCGGCGCAAGCGGTTTGCTAAAGTTGAGAATCAGTGTGGTATCGTTCGGGGTTTGCACGCCCTGCTCGAAGTCGAGATTGCCGTCTTTGTCACGAACGAGGTCTTGAACATACTGCTGGCGGGTGCTGGCGACGGCAGGATGCGCATAGAGCTGGTAGGAGAATTTCAGGTCGGCAGCGGTGATGGGGTGTCCGTCATCCCACTGTGCGTCAGAGCGCAGGTAAAACGTGGCGCGTCGTCCATCGGGCGAAAACTCCCAACGCTTGGCAAGGCAAGGCAAGTAACGCACCTCGCCTGTGGCTTCATCAAAATCAGCCTGAACAAGTTTAGGAAAAACCTGAATGCAGACTTCACGAGAAATCGAGAGCTGAATTAGAAGAGGATTGAGGTGGTCGAAGTCGTTAGCAATCGCAATCACAACAGGCTTTTTGGCAGAAGCATGCTCTTCACTTTTTTTGCACGAAAGACTAAGCAAGAGTAAACCTGCGCTCACTATCACGCTAAGCCAAAACCGTGAAGGTGAAAGCATAAGCACCTGACGCAAGTGAGGCTATGATTTAGTTGTTAAGACCATGCAATGACCATTGACCATTGGTGTATTGCAAATGCAAAATGCCCCCAAACGCGACATCGACAGAAAACGCACGCTGAAGGGGTAAGCCGATAGCGTGGCAAAGTGCGGCGCGCATGGGACCAGCATGCGTCACAATCACAATCCGTTGCTCGGGGCGTTGCAGAAGTAAATCCATTTGCAGACTGATGCGGTGGTGAAGTGATTGGAAAGATTCACCATCGGGCGGCGCCACGCGCACAAAGTCTTTCATCCATGCCTGAAGCACGATACTGTCATGGGTTTCAATGTCTTCCCAAGTGCGATTTTCCCACTGACCGAAATTGACTTCACGCCAAGCTGGTGTAGGGTCTGGCTCAAGTCCAAGTTGAGAGGCAGCAGCTTTGGCAAGTTCGAGGCAGCGGTCAAGGTCGCTTGAAATAATGAGCTCTGGCTTGAGTGTCACTAAGCGAGCCGCCACAAGGTGGATATTGCGCCGACCAAGTTCTGAAAGTGGAACATTGGTGTGACCAATACAGCGCGCCTGACTATTTTGTTCAACTTCCGTGTGGCGCACTAAAAAAATGTCCATGCCAGTAACTGCAAATTTGGAGCGTTTTTGAAAATCAAGATGACAAAATATAGCGAAACTTCGCTAATCTGATTGGCGGCGCCAAGCACATCGCCTGTGATGCCACCGATGCGGCGCGCTGAAAATTTGGCAGAAAGAAAACTGGCAAGAAACGCAAAACCTACAATGCCAAGAGCAAATGCGCGAAAGCAAAGCAGGCTAATTGCACCAAAACTTAGCAGAGCCAGCCAAAAGCGTGAAGCCGTAACCGCACTGGCAAAGGGTTTTGAAGTGGCCGATTCAGCTCGCACATAGGGCAAACGCCAAATAAGCCAAAGGCTCGACCAGCGTCCAGCCGTATGCGCCACAATCAAGGAAAGCATTGCCGTCTCAAGGTCTAAGCTACCAAGTTGCGTCAGCAGTGTCCACTTTGCCGTCAGAAGAAACCACAGGGCAATTGCACCATATGTGCCGATGCGGCTATCGCGCATAATTTCCAAGACACGTGCAGCGTCGCTGGCGCCACCGAAGCCATCGGCGCTATCGGCAAGCCCATCTTCATGAAAAGCCCCTGTAAGCAAAATCGTGCTTAGCATGGAAAGCAGCACAGCAAGCGGCAATGGCAAGAGCATGGCACCTAACCACAGCACGCCAGCACCAAAAGCCCCAACGCCTGCACCAACTAACGGAAAATACACGGTGCAATGCGCCAGCAAAGACTGCTCATAACGCACCCAGCGACCAACGGGCAGGCGCGTCAGAAACATGACCGCTATCAAAAAGATATTCCACTGTGCCCTCAACACTCATGCAATAGGTTGAGATTTATGCTCGGCAATAAGGCAAAGAAAACCTCTAAGCAAATTCTCTGAAAACGCATTGTTGAGCTCGGGTCGTCGCTCACGCTCAGACTCGAGCCACATGCGTTCAGGATGCCACTGCACTAGCAAAAGCAGTTGCTCTGGCATCGATGATTCCAACGCTTCAATGATGCCATCTGGCGAAAAGCCGACAGGTTTAAGCCCATCGCCAATTTTTGCAACCGCTTGATGATGACGCGAGCTGACAAACTCTGTATGCGCCACACCGATAAGCTCATGAAGGAGTGAAGGCTTATCTAATGTGACCGTGTGATAGCGGCTATGCTCTTGGCTGATTTTCTTGTGCGTGGTAGTAGAAATGGCTTGCTTTTCAATATCCAAGTGCAGCGTTCCGCCCATGACCACATTGAGCAGTTGCATACCGCGGCAAATTCCTAAAATCGGCAAGCGCTGCGCCAAACTGGCTTGAGCCAGTGCCCATTCCATCTCATCGCGTTCTGGAACCGAAACAACCTCCAAGTGCGCCAGTTCCTCATGGCTAAGCTGCATGCCAAACCGATGTGGCTCAATATCTTCGCCGCCTGAAAAAACAATAGCGTCGAGTGTGTCTAAGATGTCAAGATTCTCTTCAAGAAGTTCGTCGTGTGGTTTGCCTTCAAAGTGCAGTTCGACGCACTCAATGCGATAGCCAAATTTTTCGCCGTAACGTAGCCAGCTGATGTATTGGGGAGTTTTAGAGCATGCGGTGATGCCAAGTCGTATGGTTTGCATGTCAGCATGGGTTTAGTTTAGTTTTCAAAATAATTCGCAAAGATACGGCATTACGGGTTTTGGACAACGGGATAAGTGCCCTAACTGGGCTTGCTTTGCCAGTTGCCCAGTGCCATGCAAAACAAGTCTACGCACAACGCAAATCCATAGTGAAAATGCAGCATTTACTTTTTTTGGCTCTTGCCTTGATGGTTGGAGCAATTTTGCCCATGCAAGTTGGAATGAATGCCACATTGCGCCAGAGTGTGGGCAGTCCGATTTGGGCATCGCTAACATCATTTAGCGTAGGGACGCTGTGCTTGGGCATCTATGCGCTGTTGAGCCGCATCGCTGTGCCGTCTGTGAGCATGCTATCGGCGGCGCCCGTGTGGTCATGGTTTGGCGGCACAATCGGTGCCGTGTATGTAACGCTTTCAATTATACTAGCGCCTAAACTGGGGTCTGCCACTCTGATTGCAGCCACAATAGCTGGGCAAATGCTGGCGTCGGTGCTAATTGATCACTTCGGTTGGCTGGGCTTCAGTCCGCATCCTGCTGGCGTAGAGCGACTGCTGGGCGTAGTGTTGCTATTTGCTGGAGTGTTGCTGATTCAGCGTGGCTGAAACTAAGCAGCATGGCACAAGCGGAGGCAAGTTGTGGTGCCATTCCGCTTGAGTGGCAAGAAAATTGGTCTGCGCAGCCCTACAAGTTTTCGGGCAAATCCAGTATATTCGAGCTCTTTTGCGAAAGCTTTTGCATGTCTTTATCCAACTTAGTTTCACATGTAGTATGCAGCGAGAAAGAATTGTCCCCATAAACATTGAGGATGAGATGCGCGACTCTTACATCGACTATTCCATGTCGGTGATAGTCAGTCGTGCATTGCCAGATGTGCGAGACGGTTTGAAGCCGGTGCATCGGCGTGTGCTCTTTGGCATGAGTGAGCTGGGTTTGCAAGCTGGGCGCCCATACAAGAAAGCCGCTCGTGTGGTCGGAGAAGTCTTAGGTAAGTATCACCCGCATGGTGATAGTGCCGTCTATGATACGATTGTGCGAATGGTGCAAGATTTCTCGCTGCGCTATCCATTGGTCGATGGACAAGGAAATTTCGGCTCAATCGATGGCGATGCACCAGCGGCGATGCGCTACACAGAAGTCCGAATGACGCGCATTGCAGGCGAGCTGCTGCGAGATATAGACAAAAATACCGTCGACTTTGCCCCAAACTTTGATGATTCGCTCGAAGAGCCAACGGTCTTGCCATGTGCCATTCCAAACTTGCTCATCAATGGGTCTTCGGGCATTGCCGTTGGTATGGCAACGAACATTCCGCCACACAACCTGTGCGAAACCGTTGATGGTCTCATTGCCCTCATCGATAACCCTGACATCACGATTGAGGAAATAATGAAACATATAAAAGCGCCAGATTTTCCAACTGGCGGTATCATCTATGGCTACGATGGTGTAAAGGAAGCCTACACGACTGGGCGCGGCAAAATCACGATTCGGGCAAAGGTGAAAATTGAAGAAAACAAAAATGGGCGTGAGTCAATTGTCGTTACAGAGTTGCCCTACCAAGTCAATAAAGCCAAGTTGCAAGAGCGCATTGCCGAGCTGGTAAACGAGAAGAAAATCGAGGGCATTGCGGCAATTCGTGATGAATCGGACCGTGAAGGCATGCGGCTGGTTATTGAGCTCAAGCGAGATGTGGATACAAAAGTGGTGCTCAATCAGCTCTTCAAGCATACGCAGATGCAAGAGACGTTCGGCGTTATCATGCTGGCGCTGGTAGATGGGCGTCCGAAAATTCTGACGCTCAAAGAGATGATGCACCACTATATCAAGCATCGGCATACTGTGGTCATTCGCCGCACCAAGTTCGAGCTTGCCGAAGCAGAAAAGCGCGCCCACATTCTCGAAGGCTTGAAAATTGCCCTCGATAATCTGGATGAAATCATCGCACTCATTCGCAAAGCCAAAGACGGCGAAGAAGCCAAAGAAGGCTTGATGACGCAGTTCAAGCTCTCTGACATTCAAGCCAAAGCCATTTTGGATATGCGCCTGCAACGCCTGACAGGCTTGGAACGCCAAAAAATTGAAGACGAATACCGAGAAATCATCAAGACTATTGAGCAACTCAATGCCATTCTAAGCAGTGAAAAGTTGCAAATGCAAATCATCAAAGATGAGCTCATTCAAATCAAGAAAGAGTATGGTGATGAGCGTCGGACGGAAATTGTCTATCAGGTCAGTGATGACTTCTCCATTGAGAGCATGATTAAGGAAGAAGATGTGATTATTACCATGACGCACAATGGCTACATCAAGCGCACGGCTGTGGATACTTATCGCCGACAAGGTCGCGGCGGAAAGGGCATCACTGGAGCAGCAGCCAAAGATGACGACTTCGTCGAGCACATGTTCATTGCTTCGACACATCACTACATTCTCTTTTTTACCAACTATGGCAAGTGCTACTGGCAAAAAGTCTACGATATTCCCGAAGCGCCACGCACGGCACGCGGTCGCTCGCTCAACAACCTCATTGAGTTTGAGCCGGGCGAAAAAGTCATGGCATATATCAATGTCAAGGAATTTAGCGATTCCCTCTTCGTGGTGATGGCAACTAAGAATGGCATTATCAAAAAGACGGCACTAAGTGAATTTTCTAATCCGCGTCGCACAGGCATTATTGCTATCAATATCGAGGAAGGCGATGAGCTCATTGGTGCAAAGCTGACCGATGGCAATCATCAAATCATCTTAGCAAAGAATAGCGGATACGCCGTGCGTTTTCATGAATCGGATGTGCGCCCGATGGGCAGAAACTCAACAGGTGTCAAGGGAGCAGAGCTCGACAAGGACGAAGCTGTGGTCTCGCTGGTAACCACACGGCGCAATGACATCACACTTCTGACTGTAACAGACTTAGGCTATGGCAAGCGCAGTGAATTAGAAGAATACCGCATGACCAAGCGCGGTGCTACTGGTGTCATTACCCTGAAAGCCAGTGAAAAGGTCGGGCGTCTTGTGGCAATGGTAGAAGTTGCCGATGACGACGACCTCATTCTTGTCACGAAAAATGGCATTATCAATCGTCAGCACGTGGCTGATATTCGTGTCATGGGGCGCAACACATCAGGCGTGCGCCTAATTCGCTTGGAGGAAGGCGACTATGTCAGCGCCGTAGCACGTGTGCCAAAAGAAGATGATGAGTCAGAGGAAAAGAGCGAGAAACAGACAAGCCACGATGAACATACCAATGGAACAGCCTGAAATAAGGCACAAAGCCGCGCTGTAAAACGCTTTGCGTCAGCAACATCAAATGAGTCAGCCTGCAACGCTCTACGTTGTCGCAACACCTATTGGAAATCTTGATGACATTACGCTGCGCGCTCTGGAGACACTGCGCCAAACCCCGATTGTCGCCTGCGAAGACACGCGCCAGACCCTGAAACTCTTGCGGCGGTTCAACTTGCCTGAAAAAGAACTAATTCCTTATCATGCCTTCAACGAGCGGACGGCAACCGAAAAAATACTGACTCATCTTGAACACGGTCGAGATGTGGCACTGGTCAGCGATGCAGGCACACCAGCGATTTCAGACCCGGGCTTCTACTTGGTGCGTGCCGCTTTTGAGCATGGTGTAAAAGTGGTGCCTATTGCTGGCGTCTCGGCGCTGACGGCGGCAATTTCAGTGTGCCCCCTGCCAATCAATCGTTTTTACTTTGAAGGATTTTTGCCACACAAGAAAGGGCGACAAAGTCGCCTAAAATTTCTTGCCTCACTCTCTCTTGAAGCCATTATATTTTATGAGTCGCCGCACCGATTGCTGAAATTGCTCGAAGAATTGCACACATACTTTGGCGATGCACAAGCTATGATTGCAAGAGAACTGACAAAAGTGCATGAGGAAATTTTGGTTGGTACGCTAAGCGAACTTCGCCAAAAGTGTGCGGCAAAGAAAATTTTGGGCGAATTTGTGGTGATTTTGTCACCGATGTCGAAACCGACTGAGTTAAGCAAGCCTATAACTGAAAAATGAGTGAGACTGCTGCACTGCAAATTGTTCGTGAGCCGAAGCAAATGCAGCAACTGGCAGAACGCCTGCGCCTGTCTGGCAAAAAGATAGGATTTGTGCCAACGATGGGAGCACTGCATGAGGGACACTTGAGCTTGGTTAGATTAGCAAAAGCCCATGCCGATGTGGTGGTCATGAGCATCTTTGTTAATCCTTTGCAGTTTGCGCCAAATGAAGATTTTGCGCGCTATCCTCGCCCATTTGAGCGCGATATCGAGCTGGCAAGGCAAGTTGGCGTCGATGTGCTGTTCTCGCCAGAGATGCAAATGCTCTACGGTGAGCATTTTGAAAGCTATGTCTCGCTGGAGCGTGTCTCAAAGGGGTTTGAAGGAGAGAGCCGCCCGACGCATTTTCGCGGTGTGGCAACCGTAGTCACCAAGCTCTTTAACATCACCAAGCCGCATATTGCCGTCTTCGGCGAAAAAGATGCGCAGCAACTGTCATTAGTCAAAAACTTGGTGCGAGACCTCAACTTCGACATTGAAATCATTGCTGCACCAATTGTCCGAGAACCTGACGGATTAGCCATGAGCTCTCGCAACATCTACCTTTCGCCAGAAGAGCGGCAGTTGGCGCCAGCGATTTACAAATCCTTACAACTGGCAGAATTGCACATTGCACAAGGTGAACGCCAAGCAAAAGTGCTCGAAGAACTGGTTACCCAGTCCATAATCTCTATGGGGAAAATCATGCAGATTGACTATGTGGCGGTGGTCAATGCTGAGAGCTTTCAAAGAGTAGAGCAGTTGCATGAGGGTCAAGATTACTACATACTGGTGGCAGTGCGTCTTGGCAGTGTGCGACTGCTCGATAACCTACATGTGCAACTTTGAAGATGTTGAAAGGACTGTGGAGCATGCTGCTGCTGTGCTTGCCGCTCCCACTGGCTTGGGCACAAGTGCAGCGCAGCGCAGAAATTCTTAGTGCTATCGATGTTGTGCAGTTTCGTGTAGACACGGCGCAAACTGCCGTAGAGTTTGCCATTGCACTTCCCAAAGCGAAACTACCATACGACGAAGTTGCAGCTGAACTGTATCGCACTCAGCTTGAGCTATCGGTAGCAGCATTTCAGGGTGAAAAGTTGGTGCAGAAAAACGCAGTTAAAGCCAGTGCCATTGATAGTGCAAGCATGCGCGGAAGTGGGCAGCTTATCATGCTGGTGCGGCTCATCTTGCCGCCAGAAAAATACCGAGCGGTCTTGACGCTCAAAAGTTTAGGCAGAAAAGATTTTCAACTTGAGACGGAACGCCCGCTGACGGTGAGAGCCTTCAGCGAAACGCAGCCTACCATGAGCGACATTTGTGTCGGCGCACAAGCCTTTCGCAGTACCATGAAAAAATCCATGTTCTACAAAAACGGCTATGAATTTGTGCCCAACCCAAGCGCGCTCTTTGGCACCGGTTTTGACACTGCAGTCTTCTATGCGGAATTCTACAACCTGAATCATCTCCCGAAAGACGGCAAATTTTTTCAACGCTCTTTTCTGATGCGCAGCGGACAGATGCTGGCAGGCACAGAGCGGCTCTATGCACGCGAGCCAACCAGCGAGACAGTAGTAGTATTCATTGAGCGAGTGCCTATTGGGAAGTTGGCAAGCGGCGGTTATGAATTTCATCTCCAGCTGGTCGACTCAGCCATGAAGCCTGTGCTAGCGCAGAGCAAAAAGTTTTTCATTTTTAATCCAACAGTAAAAGTCAATGCACCAGCAGTCACTAGTGACGAGAATTTTTCTTGGCTTACAGAAGAAGAAGCTAAGGAAATGCGCACGCAAGTCACCGCACTAATGACGCCAGAGGAAATCAAAGTCTACGACACGCTAAGAACGCTTCGTGACAAGCAACAATTTTTTCAGCAGTTCTGGGCAGTGCGTGGCGGAGCGAGCGCACGACGAGAGTTCATGAACAAGGTTGCCGAAGCCGATAGACTCTATGCTTCGCGTGTGCGAAGAGGTTATGAGACCGATAGGGGACGAGTATTTCTCAAATACGGTAAACCCACGCAGGTAGAAAGTGTGGCTGGCAGTCAGCAATCACGACCGTATGAAATTTGGACCTATCTCAATTCAGAGAATCAAATCGAAGCGATATTTGTCTTCATCGATAGGGGTAGCTTTGGAAGTTATGAACTCGTGCACTCAACAGCACCGGGCGAGCCGCAAAACCCAAACTGGCGTACATTCTTGGCTCAACCCGCACGATAAGTGGCAACGCTGCTTGCCGAGAAATTTTTCTCTTCCAGTAAAAAGCAAGATATTGAACTTACTCACAAATTAACCTATCAAAACTCCAATATGTGGCGCTACAAAAAAACAGCTGTATTTGTTCAGCTCCTTTCTTGGTCGCTCCTTTTCATCTTTGCTGACAGCGGATTTGCACAATTTCCCTTCAACCCTGATACGGTTAGGGCAGGGCGATTTGATAATGGCAAGATGTGGACATTTGACAATCCGCCAGTAGAGTTCTTTGCAAAAGAGTATGGCTTTCGACCAGACGAAGCGTGGCTTGCACGGGCAAGGCGAGCAGCACTGCGTTTTACCGAAGCTGGTGGGACAGGCTCATTTGTCTCACCAAATGGACTGATTATGACCAACCATCATATTGCGCGTGAAGTCGTTATGCAAATTGAAAGAAAAGGGGAAAACTTTAATGAAAACGGTTTTTATGCTGCCTCGCGCGCTGAAGAGCGCCGTGTGCCCGGGCTGTTTGTCGATCAGTTAGAAAAAATTGCTGATGTCACAGAACGTGTGCAAGCAGAACTGGCAAAAGCCAAAAGCGACGACGAGCGTGTAAGACTGCGCGAACAGGTCTTGCAACAGCTCGAAGATGAGTATTCACGAAAGCCGGAGTGGCAAAACTTGGTGGTGCAAGCAATTACATTTTACAGCGGCGCCAAATACTCACTCTATGGTTTCAGACGCTATTCTGACATTCGGTTGGTCTTTTTGCCAGAGTTGCAGTTGGGCTACTTTGGTGGAGACCCTGACAACTTTACTTATCCACGTTATGCGCTCGATGTAGCTTTCTTTCGGGCTTATGATGAAAATGGTAATCCCTGCGAAACACCAGACTACTACAAGTTCAATACAGATGGAGTCAGAGAGAATGAGTTGGTGTTTGTGGTTGGCAATCCCGGAAGCACGGAGCGGCTAAGCACAATTGCACAGTTGGAGTATAACCGTGATGTACTGCTGCCAGCGCAGTTGCGCTTTTTGCGTGCACGCTCAGCTATTCTCAAGGCGTACAACCAAACTGCAAAGAGCGATAGCATTCTCAACGTCATCTTCAGCTATGAAAATAGCATCAAGGCATTTTCAGGACAGCTGCGCGGACTACATGATGCCTATCTATTTGCCCGTAAGAAGGCTTTCGAAAAAGAATTTCGTGCCAAAGTGGCTGCTAACCCAGCCTTGAGAAGTGAAGAAAAAATATGGGACGAGATTAGAAACATCTATTCTGAACTGCGCAAAATAGCACCAACCCGCTTTGGCTTAAACCCGCAAGGTGAAGGATTGGAGACTGCATTTTTGCTGCTACGTCTGGCACGCTTAAAGGAAGTTGGCGACACTGGACAAGTAGCGCAAGTACAAACGCTAATACTTGCTGCTAAGCCATCGGAAAAATCACTGGAAACAGCGCTATTGGCTGCACATCTTGAAATCGCTCGCGACTATCTTGGCAGTACAGATGAGTATGTCAAAGCAGCACTGCAAAATAAATCGCCTGCTGAAGCGGCAGAACAGCTGGTGGCATCATCTAAGCTCTACGACCAAGAATTTGTGAGAAATTTAGTAACAAAAGCACCAGCAGAGATTAACGCTGTGCAGGACCCACTGATGCAACTAATGAAAATTGCTCTGCCTCGCTTTCTTGATGCGAATCGCAAAAGCTTTGAACTCTCTGCAAAAGCCGATGGCTTAAAAGCCCGCTTGGCAAAATTATTCTTCGACGTCTATGGCACCGACACACCACCAGACGCCACGTTTTCGCTACGCATCAATGACGGTGTGGTCAAGGGCTATGAGTATAACGGCACGGAGGCACCAGTGAAGACCACGTTCTTCGGACTCTACGACCGCTACTACTCGCATGACAAAAAGTATCCGTGGTCGTTGCCAAAGCGTTGGCTATCACCGCCTATGGAATTGCTTGCTATGCCGCTCAATTTTGTGACCACTAATGATATTATCGGTGGCAATAGCGGTAGTGCCGTCATTAACAAAAACCTTGAGGCAGTCGGACTTATCTTTGATGGAAATATTGAAAGTTTGCCCGGCTCTTTCATCTACACTACAGAAAGCAATCGAGCAGTGGCAGTACATGTCGGCGGAATTGTGGCAGCGCTAAAGTACATCTACGATGCATCAGCACTCGTCGAGGAACTTACAGGTGAAAAACCCAAAATGCAGGTTCAGCCCGCAAAACCGCAAAGTGAAAAACCAGATGTCAAGAAGCCAGCATCAAAGAAACGTTGAAGACGAGCTAAAACTCCGTGAAGCATAACACGGTGGGCTTGAAACTTGCACTTAGGACCAAACTGTCAGAGCTATGAAACGAACGAAGATAATTTGCACACTCGGACCGTCGACGGATTCTCTTGAGAAGATTATTGAGCTCATTCATGCTGGAATGGATGTAGCACGGCTAAACTTTTCGCATGGTAGCCACAGTGAGCATAAGGCTCGCATTGAGATGCTTAGAGAAGCGATGCAGAAAACAGGTAAGCAAATTGCAATTCTGCAAGATTTGCAAGGACCCAAAATCCGCATCGGAGCACTTGAAAAAACTGTGCTGCTCAAACAAGGTGAGCGATTCATAATCACAACTGATGATATTGTTGGCTCATATAACCGAGTATCGACAACCTATAAAGAAATCGTTCACGATGTCAAGCGTGGCGATAGAATTTTAATAGATGACGGGCTGTTGGAAGTAAAGGTGTTAGATAAAAACGAACGAGAAGTCATTACAGAAGTGGTTGTTGGCGGGCTGTTGAAGTCGCATAAAGGCTTGAACTTGCCGGGTGTCAGCGTGTCTGTCCCCTCATTGTCAGAAAAAGACATTGAGGATACACACTTTGGCTTAGACAATGATGTAGACATGATTGCCCTCTCATTTGTGCGTTCTGCCAAAGATATTGAGCAGCTAGCGAACATTATTCGCTCGCGTGGCAAAACTGCATGGATTGTGGCAAAAATTGAGCGCCCAGAAGCAATTGAAAACATTGATGAAATCATTGCCGCCGCTGATGCTGTAATGGTTGCACGTGGCGATTTGGGTGTTGAAATCAATGTTGCGGCAGTGCCTGTGCTACAAAAGCTCATCGTTCAAAAATGCAACACCGCCTACAAACCTGTCATCATCGCTACTCAAATGCTCGAATCCATGACGGAAAACCCTCGCCCCACGCGAGCTGAAGCCAGCGATGTAGCTAATGCCGTCTTTGATGGCACAGATGCAGTAATGCTATCTGGGGAAACAGCTTCAGGCAAGTATCCTGTAGAGGCAGTCAAAACCATGTGTGAAATCATCAACAGTGTCGAAGCAAAGGATATTCATCACTTGCTCCTTGCCGAGCGTGAAACCTTTGCGCCGCAGCCTAAAAATCATACAGGAAACGTGGATTTAGGCGAAGCCATTGCCATATCAGCCGTAGATGTTGCAAATAAGATTTGTGCCAAGGTGATTGTGGTCTTAAGCCATACTGGAAGCACTGCAATCAAAGTCTCAAAACAAAAACCATCTATGCCTATTATTGTCATTACCGACAATGAAAAAGTGCAGCGGCTGATGGGGCTGGTATGGGGAGTAGAAACCATCTACACACAGACCATGACTTCAACCGATGACAGTTTCCGCGTAATTGAAACAAAACTTGTTGAGAAGGCTATCGTTAAGCCGGGTGATGTGATTGTCTACACAATGGGAATTCCGATTTTCAAGCATGGTACTACTGATACCATCAAGGTCAGTTGCATCAGTAGAGCTTCAAGATAAATCAATCGCAAAGAGCATATTGCGCTCCTTGACATAATAGAGCCGATGATGACGCACAAAAAAGCCATCCACTAAAAGTCCACTCATCTGTGTGCCTAAAAGGTCACTGTACACTACATGACGCTGATGGTCGAAAACGAAAAGGTGGTAATTCAATCCAAGAACTTTTGTCCCTGCAGGAGTGCTGACCATCTGATTGGTCTGCTCATGGTAGCCTAAGATGATTTTGTCTTGGTGTGGCAAAATATCAAGCCCACCGATGATGCGCGCATGAGGGGCAACCATCCTAACCAGATTGGTAGCCTGCATAAACTCTGAAGACGAATCAGTCAGGTGTTCAGGCAAGACAACTTCTTGCTCAGCTAAAAGGCTGGGGGCTTGCTGACGCAATGCATTTACTGTTGTGGCATTCTGACCAAAGTCTTCCAGCATCTCTCCAGTCATGGGGTCTAAGGTAAGGAATGCTCGTTCAGCATAGCCTTCAACCATGATATTGCGTAAAGCAACCATTTTGTTGTGAACTATGCAAAGATAACCTAAGTCAGGACGAGCCCACTTGAGAGTGCGCGTAAGAGGTTCAATAGCCCAGATGCCTAAATGTTCAGGGATATTTGGACTGTAGTAGCCGTGAAAATACACCAAGCCATGGTAAGCAGTTTCCATGCCTACCCACCAGCCGTCGCCAATGGGTTTTTGCGAAACTGTATCTGTAAGGATAAAATCATCCCATATCAGTGTGCCTGTACGATTGTCGAGCAAGAAAAAGGATGCTTTGCGTTGAGTGCTTTGACGAAACTCGCAAAGAAGATAGTCGTCGCCGACAAAGAGTGCGCGCCAAATCCATCCATGAGGCTTACCAAACTGCCAAAGTGGCTTGAGCCGTTTCCTGAGAAGTCCAAACATAAGCTATTTCGTTCTTGAAAGTTCATAAATATCAATTTGCAACGTTTTGCCCATGAGCAGAAGCGGTTTCGTAAAGCATAGTGTATTGAACTGATTTTCCTGCGCTAACACCAAAAAGTTTTTAGCAATTTCACGGCATGGGGTAGCAATTACAGCTTTACCGTCATCCTTGAGCAGTCGGTCAATCGCCCGAAGGATTGGCAGAAGATTGCGGCGTTCATAGAGCACGTCGGCGGCGAAAATCATGTCGAAGCGCTCATGGAGTGTAAAGGAGTTCCAATCTAAGCGCATGGTGCGCAGTTGCGTACCATTGGCAAGTGCATTGTACTCAATGAAGGGTAGGGCTTCGACAACATAATCGGTAGCCAAGACGCAAGCACCAGCTTTGGCAGCAGCAACGCTGACAACCCCTACACCAGCGCCTAACTCAAGACAATTTTTGCCAGCAGGGCGCAGGTCGTCCAAAACATATTCAGCCAGCACAAAAGAGGCAGGCCAAATTTCTGCCCAATAAGGCATAATTTCGTTGGCAATGTAATCCTCGGAAAGTGAATCGAGCAATTCGTAGCTATTTGCCACGCTAAGAAATCTGAAGCGATGCTTGCCAATAAAGTAGGTCGCCTGCGAAAGAGAATACTGCGAGCGAAGTGTATCGTACAGTTTTTCAAGTTGACTTGACATGAAAGGCTGAAAGCAAATCAGCGTGTCAGGTATGTAAGGATTTCTTGAATGATGCGGTCAGCATCTTCGGCTTTGACTTTGGTGCTACCAACCGTCTTATGTCCGCCGCCGCCGTACTTTTTCATCAGCTCACCGACATTAATGTTTGCCGTGCGATTGAAGATGTTGTATCCAACCCCAATAGAAACCATCCCTGGACGTTCGCGGTCAGGCGTAATGCGCATGGAAAGATTCGTGGTCGATTGGAAGGCATAGACAAAGTAGCGATTGCCGTTTGGTAGATTCTCACCGTAGCTGCGTAGGTCAGTAATCAGCACATTCTTTTCCACACGAGAATGCTTGCGAACCGCATCGCGAAAGTTAAGGTCATCTTCACGAAATTTGTTGCACTTTTCCACCACTTGAGGATCCTGCATAATCTCGTCCAACGATTTATCCTTGAGTAGGTCAATCAGATGCAACCAGTATGGCTCATCCTCATGGTATTTCCCATCAATAGTCATGGAAAGAAGAAGGTATCCACTGGGAGAGAGAACTTCTTCATAGGTCAGGTCAGCCATATCAATGCGGTCGGTCTGGCGTATCAAATCCTCATACTTGGTCAGATGCGGAAAGCGTGGCAGGTAGTAGTCATAGACGACACGTGCAGCAGAGGGAGCTGTCTTAAACGCTCCCTTGAACTCTTTTGGACGAACATTAGCAGCGTGGTGGTCGAACCACATTGCGCAATTAGGGTGATAAGGTAAGTTGGTAATAATATCGTTGGGGTAGACTTCGATTTCGCGGTCTTGCACAAACTTTGGCTCAGAGAAACGAACGCGTTCAATATCTTCAGTATTCTTCAAAATCACAGCACAGACCAAGCCGTCAAGATCTGCGCGCGTAAGAACGTTGTATTTCATGCTGACACGTTATTGATACTCGTACTCGATTGGTTGAATTTCTGAAAAGCTCTTTTCAAGTTCTCCAGAAATAATCATCTCTTGGAAGACACGCATGAGATTAGGATCCCACTTATGGTCTTGCGTTTCTTGGCTCATAATCTCCAAGGATTGCTTGACATCGAGTGCACGCTTATAGGGTCGGGCTGTCATCAGAGCGTCATAGAAGTCAACGATGGCGATAATACGCGCAGTGAGTGGGATGTTGGTGCCAGAGAGCTTATCAGGATAGCCAGATCCATCCCAGCGTTCTTGATGACCACGAATGATTGGCAAGACATGATGAAGGGATTTGAGGGGTTTGCAAATGTTTTCACCAGCTTCAGGGTGAATTTTCATGATTTCATACTCTTCAGGTGTCAGCTTAGTAGGTTTGAGCAAAATCGAATCAGGCACGACAATTTTGCCAATATCATGAATTACTCCGCCTTTGCGCACAGCATCAATTTCCCACTCGCTTAGACCAATTTTTTTGGCAAGTTTCATGCCATAGTCCGAAAGACGGTGGCAGTGTCCGTTGGTGTATGGGTCTCGTCCTTCGATAGCGAGAGCAAGTGAGAAAATGACGGTTTCAGCATTCTCAAGCTGATCGATATACATCTTGGTTTTGAGCAGGGCACGAGCCTTGGTAATAAGCTCAACACGATTGAAAGGCTTGCCCAGGAAGTCATCGACGCCGACTTCTAAAGCCTTAACCTTATTATCGAAGTCAAAGAGCCCCGTGAGCATGATGACTGGGATGAGGCGCGTATCAGGCGACTCTTTAAGTTTAGCGACCATATCGACCCCATTCATCTTCGGCATAAGCATGTCGGTGATAATCAGGTCAGGCTTTTTCTCACTTATGGCATTGAGAGCCTCATAGCCATTGGTCGCTGTACGCACGCTATAACCTTCACTGCGTAGCGTCTCTTCCAAAAGCTTCAAAATGATTTCTTGGTCATCGACAACCAGAATATCAGCCAGCCGTTGCTCGCTGGATTTGGAAGAGTTACTCTTAACCGGAGAAGCTGGTAACACGTCACGCATAGTCTGGAACAGTTAGATTTCATGGTTACTCAAACTGGCTGATGCTGCTTTTCTTCCTTTTTGTCATCCTTATTGCTACTATGGCCTGGGAAGTAGGAGGCATGCGGGTCAATCACCGTTTTGGCATGATTGACAGCAATTGCAGCCTCTCCAAAGCCAGTTGCAATTAGTTTCAATTTAGCAGGATGCCAAGCAATGTCGCCAGCAGCATAAACCCCCTTGATGTTGGTCTCCATGTGAGCGTTAACCACAATTCCATTGTTATGAATTTCCAAACCCCAGTCTTTGATAGGACCAAGGTTGGTGTGAAAACCCAAGTTGCACAAGATAGCATCCACTTCAATCGTGTCTTCTTCTTTGGTCTTATTGTTAAAAATCACCGCATGGGTGATTTTTCCATTTTCTCCGTGGATTGATTTAAGCTCCCAAAAGGTACGAATGGGGATTCCCATCTCCTTAACTTTTCTGACGCTATCTTCATGCGCCACAAACTTATCGCGCCGATGAATAAGTAGCATATCGGTCTTATCGCCAAGCGCCATTGCCCAGTCCATGGCAGAATCACCGCCACCGATGACTAAAACCTTGCGACCGTAAAAGATTGTTGGGTCTTTGACAAAGTAGTAGAGCCCTTTGCCTTCCCAAGCTTGAATTGCTGGCGATTCCAATTTTCGTGGCGTAAAAGCCCCGACGCCAGCGGCAATCAGAACGGTCTTAGACCAGTACACCTGACCATTTTCAACCGTCAGCTTAAATAGTCCGTTCTCAGACTCGAGCTTATCGACACGCGCTGAAGTAATAATTTCGGGATTATACTGTGCGCATTGTTCATATAGGTTCTTGACCAAATCTTCGGCTAACACTTTCGGATAGCCAGCAACATCATAGATATTTTTCTTGGGGTAGAGTGCTGTAAGCTGTCCGCCGATTTCGGCAAGACTTTCCAAAATGCGCACGCGCATGGCGCGTAGTCCAGCATAAAAGGCAGCAAAAAGCCCAGTGGGACCAGCTCCAATGATGGTAATGTCGGCAACATCATGGGCAGAAGTCACATGGGCATCGTGCAGAGAGACGTTTTTTTCGGTAGTTACGGCTGACATGGTCATTAGACTAAGAAGATTGCAAAACTACGATTTAAACCTGCAAATACAGGTTGAGATGTAGAGTCGAAAGAAGATAACTCATTTTTTTTGAAATGAAAATCCTAAACTCCATCAGCAGGTCAAGATAGGTGTGATAAATCACGTGGAAGTAAGCGTAAGGAGTGTAACTTTAGGCAAGCAATGAAAGACAGCCGATGGAAAAATTGACTAACATAGAGCAGCGCCTTGAGCTAGCGCCTGAAAGTATTGAGAAGGTAGATTTGCTCAATGAGTATGTGTGGGAAATCAAAGATATCAACCCGCAGCGTGGAATAGAACTTAGCAACGTGGCACATGCCATTGCTAAAAAGTTTGGTTACGAAAGAGGGGCAGTGCATAGCCTTTATCACCGTGCAATCTGCAAATATCTTCTTGCCGATTATGAAAACGCCTTGAGTGAATTGCTCTATGTGCTTTCTGCCTATCAAAATCTGGGGGATAGAGTCCTAGAAGGGCGCGTGCTGAATTGGATTGGCAACATTCACTACCGATTGGGTGACTATCCTGTTGCCATCAAGTATTACATGAAAAGTCTCAAGCTCAAAGAAGAATTGGGCGATAGGTTAGGAGAGGCATATTCCTACAACGATTTAGGATGTGTCTATGGGCGACTGAACGACACATTGAAAGCTTTTACATACTTTTCTAAGAGCTTAGCCATCAAGGAAGAACTTGGAAACTTGCAAGGTCAGGCTCACACGCTCAATGAACTTGGTGATGCCTATCAGCGTATCGGTGATACACAACGAGCATTGCACTACTACCAAAAAGCTCTTGATATTCGCACACGGATTGGCGATAGGCGCGGTCAAAGTGTAACGCTGGCTAATATCGGGTGGGTATATCAGCAGCAAAATGAAATAGATAAGGCTGAAGAGTTTTATGTGAAAAGCCTTAGCATTTCAAGGGAGGTCGGGCACAAATACGCCGAAACTTCTACGCTAACACGCTTAGGCAAGCTGCTGATAGAAAAAAATGAATGCGAGCATGCACTCCAATATCTATTGTCGGCACTGACTTTGGCAGAAGAAATCAAGTCGAAGGAATGGACATACAAAGCTCATGAAGCCTTAGCTCAAGCATACGAGCGACTTGGTAACTTGGAAAAAGCTCTTTTTCACTTCAAGGCATTTCATGCTCTCAAAGAAGAAGTAATGAGTCGTGAGACTGCACAGAAGTTGCGTACCATGTCTATTCAATACGATGCGGAAAGAGCCCAGCATGAATCAGAAATTTACCGACTGAAGAATGTTGAGCTTGCTAGAGCCAATGAAGAGTTACAGAAGCTGATGGAAAGTTTGCGCGAAGTAAATGCGCAAAAAACTGCGCTGCTTTTGCAAGTCCAAGAACAAGCTCAAGCCCTTGAACGCCAAGCACGAGAAGACAGTCTGACAAAGCTCTTCAACCGCCGCTATCTCGATATCCAGCTCGAGCAGGAGCTCGACCGAGCAAAACGCTATGCAAGACCGCTAAGCGTAGCAATGCTGGATATTGATTTCTTCAAACAAGTCAATGACCGATTCTCACATCAAGTCGGCGATGAAGTGCTCCGAGAATTGGCTGAAATTCTGCGTTCAGAATCGCGCAGCAACGATATTATTGGAAGATATGGCGGAGAAGAATTTGTCATCATCCTCCCTGAAACCCCGCTGCTCAAAGCCGTTGCCGCTTGCGAGAAAATGCGATTGATAATTCAAGCCCACGATTGGCGAAAAATTCATCCTGACCTATCCATCACAGTTAGCATCGGTGTCGTGGAGCTAACCTCGCAAGAAAATATTGACCAGCTGCTCAGCGCCGCCGATAAAAAACTCTATGAAGCAAAACGCACAGGGCGCAATAGGGTGTGCTTCTAAGCTGGAGAAAAGCAGCGCTACAATTTCTTGCGAAGCCGATAGCGAATAAGAACAGCTGTCAGGTTCAAGGCAAAAGTAAGAGAAAGCAGAACTAGCGTGGTGCCATATTGAATCGGCAAGGTCAGCTCGACATTGACCGATTGCGTCGACATTACATAGAGATGATAACCCAGATGCATAAACTGGTCATCGAGCGAATTAGGCAGTTTGGGCAAGAAAAACGCAGCACCTGTAAAAAGCAAAGGAGCAACTTCCCCTGCACCACGACTGATAGCAAGAATAGCGCCAGTTAGGATGCCACTGACTGCATTTGGTAGGACCGTATGCCATACAGTTTGCCACTTTGTGGCGCCCAGCGCATGCGAGGCTTCGCGATACTCTTTCGGCACGCTGCGCAAGGCTTCCTCGACAGCAACAATGACAACAGGAAGGGTCAGAATAGCCAGTGTTGCCGCAGCCCAAATCAAGGCAGGCTTGCCCCAAATCACTTCGTCATCTGGAGCAAGGAGTCGATCGAGCCCAGCCCCGACGAACTGCACAAAAAAGCCTAAGCCAAATAATCCAAATACGATGGAAGGTACACTGGCTAAGTTACTGATGGCAAAGCGCACCATGCGCGCAAACCGATTCTGTGAGCTTGTGTATTCAGAAAGGTAAATTGCGGTGATAATGCCAAATGGTAGGACGAGAATGGACATAAGAATGACAAGAATAAAAGTGCCATAAATGGCTGGGAAAATGCCGCCAGCAGTCATGCCCTCGCAAGGCGGAGCAGTGAGAAACTCCCAGCTTAGCTTTGCCAAGCCGCCGCGAAAAATGTCAAACAAAATGACAGCGATAATCAGAATAATAAGCAGGGCGGCAAATGCAGTAGTGCCAGTGTAAAAATATCCCAACAGCTTTTTCTTCATTTGTACTGGTGCAGGAACAATTGTTCAGATTTCACTCACCGCTGAATTTTTTCATAAGCCGTTCTTTGATGTAGAACTCTGCGATGCTGTTCAAAATCAGTGCTGAGAAAAAGAGCACGGTGCTAATCAAGAAAAGCACACTGTAGTGTGGGTCGCCGAAGACGACTTCTGCCATTTCTGCGCCGATGGCTGCCGTAAGTGTGCGCACAGAGTCGGTAAGTGTCCAAGAAGAAATGGGTGCATTGCCAGTTGCCATTAGCACGATAAGCGTTTCGCCAATTGCACGACCGAAGCCGAGAAGTGAAGCGGCAAAAATGCCCGGATACGCCGCAGGCAAAGTGATGTAAAATGCTGTCTCCCAGCGTGTGGCACCAAGCCCATAACTGGCTTCCTGAATGGATTTCGGTACTGCCGAGAGCGCATCTTCAGAAATGGTAAAGATGATAGGAATTGCCGTCAGGGAAATTGCTACGCCACCTACCAATGCATTCAGTCTAACTTCTGCCTGAGTCAGAGCTTGCAGTGCATCAGCTAAGACAAACAGCGCAAAGAAGCCGATGACGACAGAAGGAAAACCAGCTAACAATTCTGCAGCTGGCTTAATGAGCTCTCGTAGCCAAGCTGGTGCGAAACACGAAGTGTAAAGAGCTGCAAGCACGCCAATCGGCACAGCAATCACCATGGCAATCAAGGTGGTTTTCAGTGTGCCAATAATCAAAGGAATGATGCCGTATTTGGGATTGTCGGACACAGGTTGCCAAGTTGTGCTGAAGAGTGTCGGCAGAACTTCATGGCGTGTGTCTGCATCGAAAAAAACATCTTTGGCTTCCTTGAATGTGAAAATGAAAATGAGAAAAATCATGGAAAGGGCAATGGCGGCAACCGCTACGATAATGGCATACATGATGCGGTCAATCCATTCAGCGCGAACCTGACTGGCGTTCTTCGTGTAGATGGTGTTCATAGATGAGTTGAGATGTCGTCTTCGTGCGGCTTGAAGAAGCCAGTGTTTTGATGGGAAAATAACCTTGCTCAACGACAATAGCTTGTGCTTCGTCGCTCAGAACCCAATCAATGAAATGCTGAACAACTGCATTTGGTGGCTTGGCAAGGTAGAAGTATAAGTTGCGTGAGATTGGATATTCGCCTGTGGTGATGGTCTGTTCATTGGCTTCCACGGCTTGTGAGGTATCGGTGCGACTGACAGGCAAGATGCGCACCCCTTGTGAGTAAGCATTGCCGCCGTAGCCAATGGCATAAAGGTCTTTGCTGACAGCATTAACGATGGCGGCTGTGCCCGGCAGGGTTTGAACATGGTCGGCAAAGTCGGCGCCTTTAAGAACTTCCTTTTTGAAAAACTCATACGTGCCAGAACTGTTTTCGCGCCCATAGACAATGATGCGACGGTCTTCGCCGCCGAGTTCTTTCCAGTTTTGGATTTCGCCCGTGTAAATCTTGCGAAGTTGAGGAATAGAAATTTTGGAAATAGGGTTATCCCTATGCACATAGATGACGATGCCATCTTTGGCGACGGGAATTTCAATTGCCTCGTGACCAAATTTTTCTTGAATTTTCTTGCGCTCGCGCGCTTTCATAGGACGAGAGGATTGGCAAATATCAGCTGTGCGGTTAATCAGTGCCGCAATGCCTGTACCGCTGCCGCCGCCATTGACTTGCACCGTCTGGTGGGGAAACTTGCTCATGTAAATTTCCGCCCACTTTTGTCCAAGGGCAACCATCGTGTCGGACCCGCGCACCGTAATCGGGCGGTCTGGAACAGCACAACCAAAAATGGCAAGAAACAGGCTAATCGAAAAAACGCACCTTCGCATATCACTTCGTAAGTGATAAACCCAAACTTAGCATATAGGTCACGGTATCGAAATAGCGTAACAAAAACTTAACACAAGCCATTAGCGCGGGAAAGGAAGCGGATTCCAGAAATCGACATCAATGTCAACGCTATCGGTTAGAGCGTTGGGGCGCACAATGAGGGGCTTGCCACGCGGATTATCGCGACTGCCGCCATAGACACCTACGGGACGCCAGTCATTTGGATTGAGCACAAAGCCACGAAAGTGCTGTGCTACAGCCACATATTCGTATGTGCCTGCGGCAATTTCACGCTCATAGCGCAGCAGCGGAACATAGAACGGGCGCAAGAAAATCGTATCGGCGAGAATATTGAGGTCAAAAAAGGTTTCGGGGCTGGGCGCTATGCGATAGACCACCAGCAGAAGTTCACGCAAGCTATCGGGGCGCGTGCTATCTGGCACAGGTGGTGGAAAGTTTTTGAAGGTAATTGTGCCACGAAATCGTCCGCGTGCCTGAGCGTCAGTTGCGCGGTATTCAGGTTCTAGCCCCTGACCGCATGACGAAAAGCAGAGCATAATCGTTACACCTACGCAGACCAAAAAAAGCCATCTCTGCATCATGGCGTTGCACTCGAGAGAGGCACAATTTTCATAGAAATATCCATTGCTGTAACGCTATGTGTCAATTCGCCAGCGGAGATGAAGTCTACGCCAGTTTCAGCAATCTCGCAAAGCCGTTCTTTGCTCACACTGCCAGAGGCTTCCAGCAGGACTGCTGGTGACTTTGAGCGCGCAAAGCTGACAGCTTTCTTCAAATCGGGAAGTGGAAAGTTGTCAAGAAGGATGATGTCTGGCGAGAAGCGCAGGGCGTCTTGCAGCTCGTCTTGCGAGCGCACTTCGACTTCAATTTTGACATCTAAACCCTTGCGCTTGCGATAGTCTTTGGCACGCCGAATGGCTTCAGCCACGCTACCTGCAGCATCAATGTGATTGTCTTTGATAAGCATCATGTCGTATAGTCCAAAGCGATGATTAAGACCGCCGCCAATTCTGACCGCTTCTTTGTCGAAGTAGCGCAAGGCTGGTGCAGTTTTGCGTGTGTCTAAAAGTTTGGCTTTTGTGTGTGCAATAAGTGCAGTCCATTCTGCAGTCTTGGTGGCAATGCCAGACATGCGCTGCATAAAATTGAGCACGGTGCGTTCGCATAGCAAGAGTGTTTCCGTGCTACCAGTAATTTCGGCAATCACATCGCCAGCTTTGACGCGCTCGCCATCGTGCTTGCGTATGCTAATAGACATCTGATTTTTCGACATGGAAAAAATGCGTGTCATGACACGCACGCCAGCAATCACGCCGTCTGACTTGGCACGAATGATGCCTTTACTGCGATGAGCTTTTGGAATAATGGCTTCCGTGGTAAGGTCGCCCTCGTAAAGATCTTCGAGCATTGCAAGCTCAATCGCTTCCGTTTCGCAATGGGTATGAAACTCTGCAAAAGCATCTGAAGTGAGCAGTGTTTGGCGACTCATCTCAATGAGCTTCCGTAGAGAGCGTTACAAATCAAAAGACCGCAGATTTTTGAAATGACCATTAGAGCGCACACGGCGTTTAATTTCCTCAGTACGCTCAATGTCGGGGATGATTTTCTCAAAGTGTTCGATTAGCATTTCAAGTCGTTTGTTTTCGTTGGTCATTTCCAAAACCTTCTGCTTTTGCAGCACATCAAACCCAGCAGAGTGCGCTACACGAAACGAGACACGCTCGTGGAAGTCGTAGTCTTCGACAGTGGTCTCGCCCTGAAGCAGTTCAATGAACTTCAGATGCAAAGTAATGACACGCTGGCGCAGGGTTGGGTCAACAGGTTCACCATCGTCATCAAAGAATTCTACAGCGGCGCGCAAGTAGGGCTTGTCTTTATAGGTCTCAAGCATCCTATAGCGCATGACGCCGACTGTGATAATATCCAACCGACCATCAGGATATTCATTAACAATTTCCTCAAGCTCTACGGTACAGCCTACGGAATAAAGCTTATTGTTGTACGCCAGCGAGACGCCAAAAGGCTGGCGCTCTTTGCGGCAATAGGCAATCATTGCCTTATAGCGCTCCTCAAAAATATGCAGCGGCAAAGTCTCTTCGGGACAGACAACAAGCGGTAGCGGAAAAAGAGGTATGATACGTTTTTCAGCCATTTTTAACCCCATCTTCATCAGTCGTTGGAAAGAACCATAAAGCTAACCAAGAATACTTGCAATATCAAACTCTGTAACTGTTGCAATCAAAAGAAGTGTACCTCAGTCCTAGATAAAAATACCTCCACTAAGTTTTCTAAGCCAGCTTTATCTTCTTCATCAAAGCGTGCTAGCACAGGGCTATCAAGATCGAGCACCCCAACCAGTTGACCGCTTTTAACTATTGGAACAACAATTTCGGAATTTGAGGCTTGGTCGCAAGCAATATACCCGGGAAATTCGTGTACGTTTGCAACGATGATAGTTTTGCGCTGTTGAGCGGCGGTGCCACAGACCCCCTTGCCAAGAGCAATGCGTGTGCAAGCAGGCTTACCTTGAAACGGACCTAATACAAGTTCGCCCTGCTTGTAGAAGTAAAAACCAGCCCAGTTCAGGTCGGGCATAGTGTGAAAAAGTAAGGAAGAAAGGTTAGCCGCATTGGCAATCAAATCATGTTCGTTGCCCAAAAGGGTATAGAGTTGATTGGTAAGGGCTTTGTAAAACTCAGTTTTTGTAGCTGTTGAAAGTTCTGTGAATTCAAACATAGCTCTGCCTGTGTTTTTGGGTTTTCAATCTAAATGTGTCTGACAAGTTACCAGCACTTGTAAACCAAAGCTCAGGCTAAACGTTTGAAGCCAGTTCCATAAGAAGTTTGCGAATGTTCTTAGAAAATTCAAAGCGAGAGACGACTTTTGTGCAGCCCATGGTTCGGGCTTGCTCATACAACTGAGTTTGCATGTGTGGCAAGAAAGCAAGAGTCGGCACATTAGGAAAACGTTGGCGGAAACGCTCAAGTTGGTCAAGCTCGCCGAAACTCAGGTCAAAGACAGCTAGTGCAGGTGGATGTGCTTCGGAAAGGGTATCTGGCGAAATGCAAAATTTGAGTTCATACGGTGTATCCTGCATAGCGAGTCGGACCTGAGTTCGAAATATCAGGTCTGGAATAAATAGTGCAATGTAGCTGGACATAAGGTATAGAGTTAGATGTCATCGAAAACAATCGTGCGGGCATCAACAACACTGCCATATTGGCAAAGCAATTCGGTACGCACATGTCCATTTGCATTGCGCACACGAATTGGACAGCCGTAGCAAATACCAATACCGCAGCCCATCATGGATTCGAGCGATACTTCACAATCTAAGTGACGAGCGTTACAAAGCTTACAGAGTGCATCCAACATTCGATTCGACCCACAACCAAAGACCCTAATGCGTGCGCCACGAAATTGTTCCAGATGCTCTGACAGCAGTGCTACCACATTGCCTTTGTAGCCCAATGAGCCATCGTCGGTGGCAACGAAAACATTGGAAAGGTAGCGTGTGATGACCTCTTCAGCCGTGCGAGCGCCAACAAAGTTGTAGACGACTTTGCCACGAGCACGCAATGCCTCTTCAAGCATCGGCATGGGTGCTACACCAATGCCGCCGGAGACCAAGAGCGCAACATCAAAGTCATCACGTTCATAGCTAAAGGTATTACCAAGCGGCGCAAGGGTTTGAAATCTGTCACCTTTGCGAGCATGATAGAGCTGACGTGAGCCGATGCCAAAAACCTTAACCATAATCTCAATGTATTCGCCAACTACACGGTGAATGCTGAATGGGCGGCGTAGCAGTGGTATAAATGAATCACTTGTTCGAATTTCCAAAAACTGACCAGCCCGCAATACTGATGCAAAGTATGGCGCATGCAGTGAAAGAATGCTAATGCTGGACGTCAGATGTTGATTATCTACCACTTCTAAGCACTCATCGCGCACAAGTGAAGAAGAATATGATGCCATAGCCAGATTAATTTTTCATGCGCAGTGTCCATTTCGGATTTGGCAGAGCTAATGTTGCATCTTTTTTTCAGAGCCTATCCTGTGGTTGGTGCCCTTGACAGGGGCTGAAAGCGAATCAGCTTTTGCCGCCTTTGCTTGCAGGGCGAGCTTTAGCTTTTCTTGAATAGACTTAGCTTCTTCAGAGTCTGGAAAAAGTTTCACCAAAAGTGAATAAGCCGATATAGCAGAATCAGGCAAAGCAAAAGCCTTCTCGAAGATAAATCCTTTGAGCAAAAGCATTTTGGGGCGCAGTGTAGAATTGGGAAAAGCACGCATTAACGAATCTAATGTTTGCAAAGCCAGTGTAGCTCTGCTGCGCTCGAAGTCTAAGACTGCAAGTGCATAGAGCCGTTCTTCATCTGTTGTGTCTTTTACCAGCGGTGGTAAGCCAAAGTATTCACGGATGCGGTCAGCATATTTGCTGTTAGGAAATTTGTCTAAAATCAGCTTGTAGAGTGAATCTTGCAATGCGGTTTGTCCTTCAGCACGATAGACTTCAGCCAGAGCATAGAGTAGCGGTGCCTTTTGAGCGTGTAGTTTCTGCTTCAAAGAGTCAGGAAAAGTGTGTAGGCTGTCATCAATAAGTTTGAGTGTGAGATGATACCACGCTTTGGCAGAATCAGGAATGAACAAGTTTATTTGGTAAAAGTTGGCAATTGCGGCAGAGTAGTCAATGTAGGCGAGTTTGTAATTGAGGTAGGTCTGTGTATCGCGTGCGGCTTCGAAGGTGATTTTAGAGCGCTGAATTGTTGTGCGTGTCTCGGTAGAATCGCTAAAGCTTTCTATGCCGCCAAGCTCGAGAAAGACGCTGCGGCGGTAATCGCGACGAGTGCGCTGCAACGGGGTGCGACTGTCTCGCACAACACTGGTGTCGGGGCGTCGGCTGCGCGTGGCACTGCGCTCCGAGCTAACGATGCCCAACCGCAAGGTGCTATCCAGAGCTTGACGACTTTCATAGAGTTTCAGGATTTTTTCCATACGCTGCGATGCGGCAGCAATAAGTTCGCCTACCTCGCCTTGATTGAACTCGGCTCTGGCACTATCATAAAAAGCAAGCGCCATGGCATAGTTGCGAGAAATCTCTTGCTTGATATATCCTAGGCGTAAGTAACTGCGCGCCGCAAATTCCGTCCGCCGGTGGCGACGAATAATCTCAAAATAAAGGTCTAATGCCTTGCCCAAGCGGTCTTGCAACTCATAGCACTGCGCCAGTTCATAGCGCACCTCAGGAAATTTGGAAAGGTATTTGTCATCGCTAAGAATACGCTGAAACGCGCGTACAGCATCATCGTAGTGACCTTGCTCACGCAAATCGAGTGCATAGCTTAGCATAGCGGCATATTGCAGCTCAAAATCAGGGTTGAGATTAAGCACGGCTTGGTAGTACGAAGCAGCGCTTTTGAAATTGCCAAGTCGGTCGTAGATGCGTGCCAAAACGAAAGTGGCGCGAGCTTTCTGCTCAACATCTGTAGCGAGGGCTAAACCCAGTTCAATTTGCTCAATAGCTTCTGAGAGCCTGTCTTCACGAATAGCTAGCTCAGCAAGTGCAAAATGAGCATCGGCACGCACGGCGTTGCTGGTTTTGGGAGAAGCAATAACTGAGCCCAAAACTTCTTTGGCTTTGCTGGTTTCCTGCTGCTGCGCAAGACAGCGCCCATACCAAAACGTGGCGGCATCGAGCACATCACTATCGGGGTAGTTGGAAAGCACTTCTTTGAACTTGCGTTCAGCCGCTTCAAACTCGCGCTGGTAGTAGTAGGCTCTGCCCATGAGCAGCAGAGCGTTGTCGGCAATGGAACTATTGGGGTGCGCTTTGAGAACGAGAGCGGTTTTTTCAATAACACGGTCGAAAAACTGCTTGCCTTGTGCGGCATTTTCAAGCGAGATAAAAATTTGCAGGCGAGCGTTGCGCTCATAACTGACTGAGCCTTTCATGGCTTTCAAGCCTTTCTCATACTCGACCGTGGCATTGTAGTAGGCGTTAAAGTATGCCGTAAACTCATGATAGAACTGTGCAATTGGACTTTTGTCATCGGGACTGCACGCACCTAAGGCAAGTGAAAGCATCAGAAAAACAAGGGCTTTGCAGAAACCATCGTGCGCAAATTGCTTCACACTTCTGACATTAGGTTTAAAGCCCTATAATCTAAATTTTTCTTGAAATCCGAAAGGGCAAGTTTCTGCTACGAGTGCTTAACAAATGGATGCAGAAGCAGGCAAAGATATAGCCGCTGTCGAGCGACCCTTTTTGTGGCGCTTGCGCAGGGCATACCGCTTGCGGTAGCGAGCGCGATAGCGCACCTCACGGCTATCATCAGACAGGTCGGACAAAGCGTAACTGACTGTTTGAAATACTTCTGATGTAGTAGGAATCATGACCACACTGCCCTTTGGCACAGCCCAAGTCTTCAGCTCATTGAACTGCTTGAGGACATCAGCAGAAACTTTGTATTGCTTGGCAAGCGCCAGTAAGGATTCTTCTCGCTTGGCTTTATGTGCAATGAAATAAAGCCGCTCACCAGCTGGAATTTTTTCAATCGCTGCCGCCATATCGGCACCGCGCCCTTTTGGAACACGAAGCACATAGCCCTTGTAAGCAGGAGGGGTCATGTTTTTGAAAAGTTCGGGATTCAGAAATTGAAGTGTATCCACATCGATACCAGAGTATGCGGCAAGCGTCGGGAGCGTGATGCAATCTGGCACGATAACTTCATCATACTCTATGGGCTTGGCAAAGCGTATGGGCTCAAAGCCAAAGCGTTCGGGATAGAGCGCAATAATCGTAGCGGCGATGTAGCGCGGCACATATTGCTGGGTTTCACGACGGAAATACTTACGCAGTGCCCAAAAGTCGCGCTGATGTGGAGACTTGTATAAAGCTCTATTGACGCGCCCAGGACCGGCATTGTAAGCGGCAAGTGCAAGATACCAATCGCCATAGAGTTGATAGAGGTCTTTGAGATGACGCATAGCGCTGCGTGTCGATTTGATGATGTCGCGCCGCTCATCAAACCACTTGTTGCCAGCTAACCCATACAGCCGACCTGTCTCCTTGATAAATTGCCACATGCCAACTGCGTTAGCACGACTGCGAGCATGAGGATTGACACCGCTTTCAATGATAGAAAGGTAAATCAGTTCAGGTGGAGCACCTTCTTCGGCAATGACGCGCTCAATGGTCGGAAAATACAGCGCCGCACGATGCAAGTAGCGTTGAAAAATCTCCTTCACCTTCGGAAAAGTAGAAAAATAGGTGATAAACTTTTTGACCTCTGCATTGAGCACAAGCGGAATCTGCGTCTTCGGTAAAAGCATACCAGCAAAGAGATTTTCATCGACAGACATCTGCTCAGGATTGCAAAGCAAGCGTTCGCGAATAGCTAAGGCAGGATTGTCGGTATCCAACTTTGCAAGAGGAAGAACATGCTCATCATAGAGCTGAAGAATGCGAAACGCCATCCAGCAAAAATTAAAATCGCGCTCTAGCTCTTCATGTTCTAATAGCTCGGCAATGAGTTCGATTGCTTCGGTGAGCGTGGCGGCAAGCTCCTCGCTTTTTTCTTGATGTTGCTTTTCAGCCAGTTCGCTAAGGAATTTGACGCGCGCCAGCTTAAAAGCCTTGCTTTTGCGTTGCTCTTTTTCCTTGAGGCGAATAAGTGTGGCAATGGCTTGTTGGCGCTCGAGAGCATGAGCACGACTTAACGAATCAAGATAGGCGATTTTGACTGGGTCAACGGGTGCTGGCTCCAAAAGCGTCTCTTCTGGAGGGTCAAGTTTAAGGACGGCACTGGGCGAAGAGCACCCAACATAAAGCAAAAAAAAGAGCAAGCTAAGCAGAGCCTGAGGTAAGATGTAAGTATGCTTCATCCGAGAAGTTTTGTTATGTGTTGCTGATTTTTTGATGTCTACTTCTGCTTGCAATATAACAGCTTAGCATAAAAAACGAATGTTTTATATTGTTTTCAGTAGCTGAAGCGCATCTGCAAACTCTGTTGCAAAACAGCATCATCAAATGTCAAAGAAGGCATTTGCGAGAAGTAGTGGCTTGACTTTTATTTTGGCATTGCTTTCTACTTCCAATCTCTATGCTGAAAAAAACATAGATGAGCGCATCAACGAAGCGGTGGCGCCCTTCACCGAGGCAATTTCAAGCATCATCTTCTATGCTGTACCGATTGGCGAAGTCAAACTGCCGCTTATCATCGTGTGGTTAATTGGGGGCGCTGCAGTATTCACATGGTATATGAACTTTATTAACATTCGTGGGTTCAAACATGCTATTGAGCTGGTTCGTGGCGATTATACCGACCCTTCACATCAAGGCGAAGTAACACATTTTCAGGCACTGGCGGCGGCACTCTCGGGAACAGTAGGATTAGGAAACATTGCAGGTGTCGCAATTGCCATCGCCGTAGGCGGTCCGGGCGCAACGCTGTGGATGATACTTGCAGGCATACTCGGCATGTCATCGAAGTTTGTCGAATGCACGCTGGGCGTCAAGTATCGCAATATCCATGCCGATGGCAGCGTATCGGGCGGACCGATGTATTACCTAAGTAAAGCCTTGGCGGCACGCCAACATGCCGCCATCGGTAAGTTTCTGGGAGCGTTCTTTGCCGTCATGTGTGTGGGTGGGTCATTGGGCGCTGGAAACATGTTTCAAGTCAATCAGGCATTCAAGCAGTTTGTAGTGGTAACAGGAGAATCGCAGAGTGTCTTGCAAGGCTTTGGTTGGCTATTTGGTCTGATAACTGCAGCTTTGGTGGCGCTGGTCATCATCGGTGGCATCAAGTCAATTGTGCGGGTAACGGATAAAATGGTGCCCATCATGTGTGGGCTATACCTGCTGGCTGCACTGGTGGTGTTAGTGGTGCGCATCAGCGATGTGCCGCATGCGCTGTGGCTCATTGTGTCAGGTGCATTTGCGCCTGAGTCAGTGGCAGGCGGCATGTTGGGCAGCATGATTCAGGGCGTGCGGCGTGCCGCCTTTTCAAACGAAGCAGGAATCGGCTCGGCAGCCATTGCGCATTCTGCAGTTAAAACAAATGAGCCCATCACAGAAGGTATTGTGGCACTCTTGGAGCCGTTTATCGACACCGTGGTCGTATGTACATGCACTGCGATGGTGATTATCCTCACTGGGTTCTACACGCAAAATACAATAAACGGCGTGGCGCTGACCTCAGCGGCGTTTGCAAGCATCATGCCATGGTTCCCATATGTGCTTGCAGTGATTGTCTTTCTCTTTGCATTCTCGACCATGCTCTCATGGAGTTACTACGGCTTGAAAGCATGGACATACCTCTTTGGTGAAAAGCCCGGGACAAGTCTTGTCTTCAAAATTCTTTTCTGCACCTTTATCGTTATCGGCTCCACAATGAGCTTGGATAAAGTAACAGACTTTTCCGATGCCATGATTTTTGCGATGAGTTTTCCTAATATCATTGGTCTATACATTCTTGCCCCAGAAGTCAAGTGTGATTTACAGTCGTATCTGGCGCGCCTAAAAAGCGGTGAAATCAAGCGCTTTAAGTAGAGCTGTATCAAGTGTAGTGGGCGCGGCAGCAATCGACACCGTAAGCACTTGCTATGGCAACAAATCTCTCATTCCGCTGACACCCACTTTAAGCCGATAATGGAAATAATCAGCGTGGAGATAAAGAACACACGCCAGAAGTCAGAAGACTCTCTGAAGAAGATAATGCCCACCAGTGTTGTTCCCGCCGCGCCGATGCCAGTCCAGACGGCATAGCTGGTGCCAAGCGGTAAGGTTTGCACCGCTTTGCTAAGAAAAACAAAGCTAAGCGTGGCACAGACTAAAAATCCAACCGTCCAGCGCCAATCTGAAAAGTTGTTGGAAAGTTTCAAGCAAGTTGTAAAGCCGACTTCAAATAAGCCAGCAATGATAAGAATGAACCATGCCATAAATGATGCTATGAGGAAGTTTCTTTGACTGCATCAAAAATTTCAAACGTGCCATAAAACACCAAAATGGCAATAAGCGTGCCGATAATTAGGTCAGGCAGGTTGGTGCCAAGTCCTAAGACCATTGCACCTGAGATGATGACGCCTAAGTTGGCAAGGATGTCATACTTGGTAAATATCCATGCAGCTTTTAGGTGCGCTTCACCGCTTTTGAGCTTCTCGAGCAGAACGAAGCTGATGTAGTTGCCCGCAAGCGCCAGTGTGCTAATACCAATCATCACCCAGCCCAGTGGGTCACTGCCGCCCAGAAATCGCCGCACTACCTCAAAAGCCAGCCACAGTGACAAAATGAACTGCCCAATTGCCGCAGCCCAAGCAGCAAGTTTTTTTTCTTTGTTGCTCCGACCAATCGCATAAAGCGTAAGTCCATAGACTGCGCCATCGGCAAGCATATCTAGCGAATCAGCCATAAGACCAGTGGATTCTGCCAGCCAGCCTGCAATCATTTCCACAGCAAACATGATGAGATTGATAGCAAGCACAATCCTGACCGTGTACAGTTGCAAAGCATGCTCTGAAAAAGAAGTGCTCATTGTGTTGGAAGCAGATATTTGGACAATAAAAAATCTGTTATTTTCATGCTGACTTAAATTAAGAACATCTATGCTACCAAATGACGCTGGAACCTCGAAGCCTAAAGCTACACCTGTTTTTCGGGAAGAGTCTCAGCAAACAGATAACACGCCAGTCTTTCGTGATAGCACCAGTGAAGTGCATTCTCAAAAAGAGCAACGCACACTGACCGAAGTTATTCTGAGCATTGAAAAATTCACGTTTTCGTATGCCAGTAGCAAAACCACTGTGCTCCACAATATCGTCATGGATGTCAAGCGTGGAGAAGTTGTCGCAATCATCGGTCCATCTGGTTGCGGCAAATCTACGCTGCTCAAGGCAATTAATCGAATCCATGAAGTATCTTACCCTGTGCATGTAGAGGGCAAGATTATGCTGTGGGGCGAAAATGTCTATGACCCAAAAGTGGATGTCAGTGTGCTGCGTCGCCGTGTTGGCATGGTTTTTCAAAAGCCTAATCCATTTCCGAAGTCTATCTATGACAATGTGGCATACGGGCTAAAGCTCATCGGTGGCTACACCAAGGCACAGATGGATGAAATCGTCGAGCGTAGCCTTCAGCAAGCGGCACTTTGGGATGAAGTCAAAGACCGATTGCAAACGAATGCGCTGGGGTTATCGGGCGGACAGCAACAGCGACTCTGCATTGCACGCGCACTGGCAACCTCACCAGAAATTCTGCTCATGGATGAACCTTGCTCCGCCTTGGACCCCATCTCCACCCAAAGAATCGAAGACTTGATTGACCAATTGAAAGGCGAGTACACCTTCATCATCGTGACGCACAACATGCAACAGGCGGCGCGCGTAAGCGACCGCACTGCCTTCATGATGCAAGGACGACTGATTGAGTATAACCCCACTGAAAAAGTATTCACCAAGCCTGAACAACAACTCACTGAAGACTACATTCTGGGGCGCTTCGGTTGAGCATCCAACTACCATATATCTTCAACCATCAGATGCTAGGCAGTGACCCATTTGCATGCATTACGGAAAACTGTATTTTTTGAAAACTCTATCCAACCGATACCCATGAGCGAAACCACTCCAATCTATGAAAAGGTAGCCAATAAGCTCTCAGCGCATTTGGGAGACCTCTCGGAATTCTCGTATTCTGCATTGCAATTGTTGCCGCTACCGGCGCTACTCAAAAACCTATTTTTTAACGAACTGCGCCGAGAAGCACATGAGGAACTGCGCCGATTCAAATCCGAAAAATTTCTTTTCGGACATAGCTCACTGGCACCCTACCGCAATGCCTTAGCTGATGCCGCTGCCAAACTATCTGTTCTACCGCGAGAAGACTGTCTGCGATTGCTCAAACATAGCACCCGCCTCACATACGAGTATCTCTCCCGCCCGCAACACTTTCTAAGCAGATATCTTTATGCCGAAAGCTATGAGCTCAAAGCGGAGACGATATGCACCACATTACAGCTCTTTACCGAATACACCTACCTTACAGAAGTAATGCAGCAATACATTGCCAAAAAGAAAGTCGAGTCGCTCTCGGAAGAACGCTTCGAGAAATTGATTGCTGATATTGACAAAAAAGTCTGCGCCACATATAGCTCAGCTGAGTGGATGCATCTTTTGGAACCACTCTATGAGTTTTATGTGCTTGGCGGGGAAATCAAAATTCCGATAAGCGAATTGCAAATTTTTCTTCGAGAAAAAGATGCGCTGGCAGCATTGAGTCTGCTGACAAAGCTCCGTGAGCATGGGATTGATGCACTGAAGAAAGAGGACATGATAATGGTCTTCGAAGGCGAAATTGGACCGCTTCTGGAAAAGAAAAAGGTTGCCAAAAGCACGCAAGAATTGGAAAAGACCATCATTTCACATCTGTCGCAGCATCTGATAGAGGAAGCCTTGCGTGAGCCAGCTCACACAAAAGTCGGTGCATCACCCCTGCCCATACCTGAAGATGAAACACTGCTCTTACAGAACATTTTCCCGAAGGTAGCTCACAGCCCCAAAGAGAGCAGTGTCGAGCCCGTGCAGGCTCTTACAGAAAGTGGAAGCACCGAGCAGATTGAATCTGCAGCCGATGTGTCTTCTCAATTGCACTTAGAGGCGGCAGAGCAACCAGCAGGAAAAGCTAATAACCCTGAACCTATGCCAAACATGCCACTTGCAGCGTCATCTGCAGAGATAACATCGGTGCAAAATGCACCTGAGGAAAAGGCAGTGAAGGCGCAGCAAGGTAGCCGCAGCGAAGAAAAGTTGCTAGCACAGTCAGAGCAAGTGACTCAAACACCTAAGCAAGCTCCAAAATCAATTCACCACAGTGAACCGCTAGCTTTGCCCATCGTGCCGCCTGTTAAGGTTGATACGCAAAGGGAGCTCAGGGATTTGCGTGAAATGATTTCGCTAAGCGACCGCAAAAAAATTATCAAGCGTATCTTCAAGGGCAATGAAGAAAACTATGAGCGTGCTATTACTGCACTCAATCAAAAAAAGACTTGGCGTGAAGCTTCTCTTTATCTCGACCAAGAAGTCTTCAAACGATATAATGTCGATGAATACTCAATGGAAGCTGTGCGCCTAACCGATACTGTCTTTGAGCGGCATTTCAACAAAAACTGAACATGCTCTATGATTCCGAAGCGATTGCGTCTGAGAAATTTTCTCTGCTACGGCGATGAACCTAGTGAGCTGGATTTTAGTCACATTCATGTCGCATGCATTGTAGGCAAAAATGGTGCAGGTAAATCGAGCCTACTGGAAGCCATCGGGTGGTGCATTTGGGGAGAAACCCCACGAGGGACAAATAGAGACATTATTCGCACAGGCGCAACCGAAGCAAAAGTAGAACTGGAGTTCGAGCTCGATGAAAAACTCTACAAAATTTCCCGAACGGCAGAACGCACAAATGGTAGCACAAGGCAAAGTGTAGACTTTTTCTGCTGGGATGCCAATAGCGACAGGTTCCGACCACTAAACGGCAACGGTGTTAGAGAAACAGAAGCAAAAATTGTGCGTGAAATCGGCATCTCTTACGATACCTTCATCAACTCTGTATTCCTGTTACAAGGTCGGTCTAATGAATTTACGATTCTAAATCCAACGGAGCGAAAGAGAATTCTGGCAGAAATCCTGCAACTTGAGCGTTACAGTGAGCTTTCGGAGCGCGCAAAGAACAAAACCAGAGCACTGGAAAAAGAACAAGCTCAACTTCGGGCACAAATAGAGCTACTCGAGCATGAACTCACAAATGAGACTGCCTTGCGCCAGCAGCTCCACGCAGCAAAGAACGCATTACTTGAACTTAAACATCAAAAAGAAAAATGTGAGGCTGAACTTGCTGAGCAAGAAAAAAAACTTGAAGTGCTTCAAGAGAAAAAAATCGCTTTACAAGCTGAGGAATTGCGCCTGCGCGATATTGAAAGACAAATCAGGGAGTGCGAGGAAAAAATCAAAAAGCAAGAGCATGAAATCCATGTGCTTAGTGAAAGACTTGCCCAGCGTGAGCAGATTGAACGCAACATGGAAAAATACACAGCGTTCAAAGCCGAGCTTCAAGTGCTCGATAGCCTCGCCGAAAAATATCATCGCCTCAAAGACACCCTTATGCATGTTCAGAACGAGATTGTACTGGCGCGGCAACGGCTCGAGCAGAATCTGGCAGCAGAGCGTCAGCGCATCAGCTTTCTGAAACAAAGCGAAGAACAACTCCTACGCAATCAGCATCGCAAAGTAAAGGCGCAACAAGAGCTTGAAGCGCTTTCCAAAGAGCGGGAGCGCCGATGCTACGCTGTCGAGGAATTGCAACGCTTGCGACAGCAGCAAAAAGAACTCTCAAGAAAACAGGGTCAGCTTGCCGCCCAAATTGAAAATTGCAACGCACAAATGAGCCAAATAGAGAGGAAAGCCAAAGAATTCAAAGCACTCAAAGATGCCATCTGTCCCGTGTGTCATTCCGTCCTGACGCCTGAGCATCGAGAAAAAGTCTTAACAGAATACCGCCAAGAGTATTGCAAATTCCGAGATGAAAGTCGCAGGCTAGGCCAGCAACTGGAGCAGCTCAGAATGGAAATGCAAAATGTAGAAACCAGCATCCATGAAAAGGAAAAGCTGGAAAAAGAGCTAAAGCAAATTGAAAGCGACTTGGCGCGCACACGCAGCACCATTGAAGATTTAGAGCAAGTGGAAAAAGAATTGGAGAGCGTGCGTCAAGACTTAGCAAATTCGGAGCGCGCCACAAAGGCTCTGTCTGAGCAATTGCAGTCCGAAAATTTTGCCTATGAACTGAAAGTGCAACTGGCATCACTAAAAAATGAAATCAACGCATTAGCCTACAATGAGCAAGCCCATGCAGAATTGCGCAAACAAGTAAATCAGCTATCCGATGCGCCAGTAGAATATGAAAGAATCAAGGTAGCAGAGGAAAACTTGCAAAAGTATAGCAGAGAAGTGGCGCAGCAGAAAGAGCATTTGCACCGACTCTTAGGTGAAAGAACATCGGCGGAGCAAACACGGGCAGAGTTAGCCGAGCAAGTCAAGGTGCTAAAAGAAGCAGAAGTGCAAAAGGCAAATTTGAAAAGAAAATGGGACGAGCTGAACAGGCAATGGATGGAAAAAGCAAGCGAAGTGCAGTCTCTGGAAAAAAGTCTAAGCAACCTTGAGCAGAAGCGGCAGCAGTGGCAGCAAGTGAAAAATGAAGAAAAAAGAGTGGCTGAAGAAATTGAACTCTATGAAATTTTGGCTGAAGCCCTCAGTGTCAGAGGTATTCAGAGCCTCTTGATTGAAGAGAGTGTGCCAGAAATTGAGCAGGAAGCCAACCGCATTTTGCAAAACCTCACGAACAATGCTCTGGCGCTACGCCTTGAAACAAGGCGGCAGCAGCAGAATGAAAGGGTCGTAGAGTCGCTGGATATTCACATCAGCGATGTCAATGGCGTCTCACGCAATTACGAGACATTTTCAGGTGGCGAAAAATTTCGCATAGATTTTGCCCTTCGCGTGGCGCTCTCTAGGCTACTGGCAAAGCAGCGCAGTTTTGGGCTCAAAATGCTGGTAATCGATGAAGGATTCGGCTCGCAAGATAAAGAGGGGTTAGATGCCATCATGGAAGCAATTGAAGCCGTAAAAGACGACTTTGAGAAAATTCTCATCATCACGCATCTTGATAAACTGCATGAGCAGTTTGAGACCAAAATTTTTGTCCACAAAGACGGCACAAAAGGCTCTTCTTTCGAGGTGGTATGCAATTGACGCAGAATGCTATAGCTGATGACCAATGCACGTAAGCGATTGATGCTCATGCAATTTGGTAATATGCACGAGGCAGCCCATACCGCACTATGCAAGCCATCGTGCAAAACTTTGAGAGTGTGTCAAACAAGATGAAACCAGTCGTTGCAATTGTCGGGCGACCTAATGTTGGCAAATCCACACTCTTTAACCGTATCATTGGCAGACGCCATGCGATTGTCGATGACCAGCCGGGCGTTACACGCGACCGCAACATACAAGATGCTGAATGGTGCGGACGAGAATTTCTGCTGGTAGACACAGGCGGTTACACCAGAGAAGAAGACACCATCAGTGCGGCAGTGCGAGCGCAAGCCCTGCGTGCAGTAGAAGAAGCAGATGTAATTGTGTTCGTGTGCGATGTACGCGCTGGCGTAACCGATGTGGATATCGAAGTGGCAGAAATCTTGCGCAAACAAGCCGCACACAAGAAAGTCTTTCTTGCTGTCAATAAAGTAGACAGCCAATCATTTCTTGCTGAAGCCGAAGCGTTCCGGAAGTTGGGATTAGGAGAGCCGCACTTTATTGCTGGAGAACAAGGGCTAGGCGTGGCAGAACTTTTGGACGAGGTCATCAAGTCGTTTCCCCCATCTACTCAAAAGCAGTCCAATGAGGCAGAGGTGGTTAAGTTGGCGGTGGTGGGGCGCCCGAATGTTGGCAAATCCAGTTTCGTCAATGCCGTGTTGGGAGAAGAACGGCAGATTGTAACTGAGATTGCAGGCACAACACGAGATTCAATTGATACCGAGTTCCGACGCTACGGACGACAGTTCATTTTGATTGATACAGCTGGGCTGCGCAAACGCGCAAAGGTGGAAGAAGATGTAGAATTTTTCAGCACTACACGCACTGAAAAAGCCTTAGAGCGCGCCGATGTAGCAATCGTCATCATCGATGCCACGCAGGGACTGGAAAGGCAGGACATGCGCATCATCAACATGGCAATTGAACGCAAGTGTGGCGTGCTCATTGCAATTAACAAATGGGATTTGATTGAAAAAGATGCAAAAACAGCGGAAGCCTTCACAGAGGCAGCGCAGGCTCAGTTGAAGGCGCTCTCATACTTGCCCATCATCACTGTTTCGGCAGTTACAAAGCAGCGCGTGTTTAAGGCAATTGACTTGGCTGAAGAAATCTGGCAGGCGCGACGCCATCGCATTGAGACCAGCGTGCTGAATCGTGCTCTGTTGCCAGAAATTCAGCGTTCGCCACCATGGTCAAAATCGGGCAAGGAAATCAAAGTCAAATACATTACGCAGCTTGCTACTGAACCGCCGCTCTTTGCGCTCTACGCCAGCAATGCTAAGCTGGTTCAAGGAAGTTACAAAAAGTATGTCGAGCGATTGATTCGTGAAAAATTTGGATTCAAGGGCGTGCCTATTGAGGTACAATTTAGGCAAAAATAGTTGCCTCTTTCACACAAACAACAGATGAGACGGATTCACATAGATTGGCTTTGCATGCTTTGTGAGTGTCTCTGTGTGCCGTGTGGTTCATCATTCTGAACGAAGTGAGGGAACCTGATACAGGTCTTTACCCCCACTTCGTTCAGGACTAATTTTCGCTGAAAAAGCTCTCGCGCGTCAGTTCCTTAGGAATGGAGTAGCGTGGCTTCAATGGAGAAGGTGAAGTTTTCGGAGCAGAGGATTGTGCAGGTGGTGTATCCTCAATGAGCTCTTCCTTGATGACAAGTGGCTTGCCTTCTGAACGCTTGACTGCCTGCGCGCCATTGAAAAACAGGGCTTGTACTAAGCCAAAAAATCCGCCCAGAAAACCAGCATACACCACGGCATAGAAAGCGCGCTCAGGCTCACCAATCGTATTGCCATAAATGGCATCGAGCACAAGTTGAGCAATCGGCGTGCAGATAATTTTGGTCAAAGCACCAGCAAGCGCCCCAGATGCAGTGCCAGCAAAGCCGTAGATGAGAATATCAGCAAACACTTCACCAAGATGACGCGTCAGAAGACGCGTAAGATAAAGAGAGATAATGCCGAAAAGTGAGCCAAATGTTGCGCCATAGATTGCACCCTGCCAGTGCAAAGAAAAGACGAGACAGAAAAATGCACACAGCGCCGCAAATATGGCTGCGTTAAAAAGAAATTCCTTTAGCAGTGCTGACTTCAAAAGACGAATAATGTTACTCATGTTAAAGTTATGCTTTTAATCGTTGAGAAATGTTCTGGATTTGCTCTAAAAACAATGCAGGGGTATGAATCGTTGCAAAAGAGAAAATTATTTTGGAGGTTCATAAATCACTTCAACGGCATCAAGATATTCAGCCAAGCGTGAGATGAGCGAAGGAAGGCTATCCAACTGACCTGTACGAATGGCGTCGCACATTGCATATCCAATCTGGCTAATCTCATCGAAGCCGTAACCGGCACCTGTGCCCGCCAGATTGTGAGCAATGAAGTGCACTTCGGCAAGAGCACCGGCATTCAATGCAGAGGTAAGTTTGACCACGTCTGCACGACGATTTTCCAGAAAAAGAGGCACAATATCTTGAAGTTCGGCATCAATGCGTACGACGATTTTTTTCATGATTGGCAAAGCATGCATAAATCGTTTCAAGCAACACTTGTTTTTTGATAGGCTTGCTAAGGCACATATCGCAACCGGCATCAAATGCGCGAGTTTGCTCTTCTGGTGATGTAAATGCCGAGAGCGCAATAATAGGTGTTCTGGGCTTTTGCTGTTCTGCTTCCCATGCGCGAATGCTGGCTGTGGTAGCGTAGCCATCGAGGTCAGGCATCTGCAAATCCATGAGCACGAGGTCAAAAACTTGCTCTTTGAAAACTTTGAGCGCAATATGCCCATCTTCTGCCATGTAAAGTTCAAAGGGCAGTTTTTTGAAATATGATTTAATCAGAAGCCGATTGTCAGGCTCATCATCGACGACTAAAATTCTCAGGAGTTTGGGTTCAGAGATTGGTGTTTGAGATGAAGCATGTTGTGGTGAAGAAGATGCAGGTTGAGATGAATTGTCAGAAAAGAGTTTTTGAAGAGCGACTTCAAATTCATTAGGATTTGAAGAGTTAAGCAAAAAAGCTGTGGGAAAGTTTTCCAAGAGCAACATATCACTTTTGCGCCGAGCATTAAAGAAAACAATGTGAGTGCTGAGGCGTTGGTGTGTGTGAAGCAGAGCTTGGCAAATTGCGTGCAGATTGTGTTCAGGAGTGTGGCAGTTGACAAAAATTGCATCAAACGGTTGCAGAATACTAGCTGCATTATTCAAAAGATGCGGGATGGCGTCGGGTATAGCAAAGGTCTCGACATGCAAACCATAACTTGCTAAATGGCTATAGAGCGCGCTTTGATGTACTGGGTCACTATCCAGAAGGAGAATGCGTTTGCCTTTGAACCGTAGGGAGTGTGGTAGAGCTTGAGAGGGAAGGCGAAACGGCAAGCGCACATGGAAACAGCTACCAACATGCAGTTGACTTTCTGCCCAGATGGTGCCACCCATCAGATTGACAAGGCGTTTGCAAAGGGCTAACCCAAGTCCGATGCCGCGATGCTTGCGCGCCGTAGAGAAATCGCCTTGGGTGAAGTGCTCAAAAATTACATCTAACTGTTGCTCGGGAAAGCCGATGCCAGTGTCTTTCACCGCAAAATGTAGCAAAGCAATCTGGCTGTCAGTCGATTCAAGTTCGGCAGAAAGCTCAATGCCGCCTCGTACTGTAAATTTGATAGCGTTATCAAGAAGATGATACAAAACCTGCTGGGTGCAGTGGGTGTCGCCAATGAGCCTGTCAGGCAGGTTCGGCGCCAGTGTGGCGCGTAGGTAAAGTCCTTTGTCGTGTGCTTTAGGGCGCATACACTGCGTCAGAGACTGTATGAGCGTGGCAGGTGAAAACAAAGCATGGCTAAGTTCAAGATGGCCTGATGCAATTTTAGAAAAGTCAATCAGGTTGTTCAGAAGTGAGAACAAAGAGGAGCTGGCGCGTCGGAAGGCTTCAACATAACGAAGTTGCTCGGGTGAAAGTGCAGTTTCAAGCAGAAGGTCGCTCATGCCTAGCATGATGTTCATCGGAGTGCGAATTTCATGGCTCAAACTGGCAAGAAACATCGATTTGGCAAGCGAGACTTCTGGTGTAGACTCATGCATCTTGGAAGCATGCTTATGTCGGGTGTAGTCGCAGAGTGCTTCGAGTGCAGCATGTAGCAGTGCCGACTCACTTAGGTCAGAGTAATGCAGGCTATTAACTTTGAGCATTACACAACCTAAGACATCTTGATAGGTACAGAGTGGAACGATAAGGGTAACTGAATTGCCCACAAATTGCTCAATTGTTTTGTGATGAGCCAGTTCATGGCTTGTCCCCAAATCCAGCGTTAAGGGAGTAGCGGAGGCATCTGAAGGCGCAGATGATGGTAACGAATGCCCAACACAGTGGAAGCAAAGGCTGCCGTCGGAGTTTGAGTGGGCATTGTAGATGGCGGCAAGCTCGAGAGAGAAGGTCTCAACAAATATCTTTGCCACATCACTAAGGCAATTTTCCCCATCCTTGAGCAACGTGCGCTGAATAGCTGTCAAGGCACTTAAGTCAGACTCGTGCATAGATAAGTATGTTAGTATGTTTGGATTGATTCTCAGAGACTCACTTCCTTTTTCTGCTTAGCGGACTTATAAATGGCATCAATAATTTGCATGCGCTCAAAAGCTTCTTGAGCAGTTGAGGTGATGGGGAAATGTCCTTGTACAGCGCCAATAAAATGCTTTAGCTCGTTTTGATAGGAACGCTTGTAAATGTCTTCAAGCGAACCGATGCGTTCAGGTGTAACATTAACCAGATTATCGCGAATTTTCTTGTGAAATTTAAGTGGATAGACACGCGCAAAGCCGTCTTTGCCGTAGGCGTTGCAGAAAAGCAAATCGTGGTCAACTTCAAAGTTCCAGCCTGTTTCAATTGAGATAGCTTGTCCTGTTTGGAGGCGGACAAGAACGGATGAAAAGTCTTCTACGCTAGCTGAATCTTCATGAGCTTGTTTTTCAAAGTTGACAGCCGAGACGCTTTTGGCTTTGGGAAAATTCAGTAGCCACAGGGCAAGATCGAGCACCATAATACCTAGGTCCAAAATAACACCGCCGCCTGAGACACTTTTTTGCTTCTTCCACTGCCTGTCAACTGGGTTTTTTTTCAGCCAACCAGCCTTGACAAAGAAAACTTCACCAATCTCACCATTTTGAATAAAACTTTTCATGACCATTGCATCAGGGCGAAAGCGTTGATTCATGCCCACCATCACCTTAACATCTAAGGGAGCGACGGCATCAAGAATCTCTTTAGCTTCTTTGGCAGTCCGTGCCAGAGGTTTTTCTACAAGGCAATGCTTCCCAGCTCGTGCTGCAGCAATAGTAATAGCTTTGTGAGTATTTGTCGGCGTAGCAATGATAACTGCATCCAAATCTTTCATGGCAAGCATATCTTCATAGTGACGAAACACATGCTTGACTTTGTAGCGCTCGCCAATCAGTTTAGCCTTGGCATATTCAATATCGCAGACGGCAACTAACTCAGCATCATCCAGTTTGGAGAGTATGGGAAGATGAGCAACTTGTGAAATGTTGCCTAAGCCGATGACGCCGACTTTAACTTTTTGCATCTCGACAGTTTGGCAAAATTAGGTTTTGAAAAACCGAGTGCATCTTTGCATGAAACAGCTATGATGCAAGTTATGCAGCATCACGCTTAAAGCATGTGGAATCAACGCTCATATTTGCTGCTACCCACGCTGCTCATAATCTTGCCAATCATGTCGTTGTAGGTTCTCACCGAGTCTAACTCGTCTTTACCGACCATAGAGTTTTGATGCAAACCCTCTAAGATAAATTCCATAGCAGTTGCTAGTTCGGCTTTGTTTTTGGGTTGCATTGTCTTTTCGGCAATCTCTCGCAAGCCTTTCACTCGGTCTAGCGCTTTGAAGTAATCTTCAAACTTCATGTCGTCGTAAATGTCGACCTGATTGCCTTGCGAGAACCAGTTGGTAATGGCGGCATAAGGCGATTGCCCTTGAACTTTCTTGTTGGGGTCAGGACAATACTTTTTGAAGACTTGATTGATGGCTTTACCAATGAGCAGTTTTGCGACATTGATAACGCCTTCTTGCTCTCCTTCATAAACCAGTTCAATTTTGCCTGTGATAGCCGGCACCACCATAAAGAGGTCAGAGATACGCACCAATACATCCGATTCGTCATTGATGATAGCACGTCGTTCTGCGCTGCTGACTAAGTTTTCCATGGCACTGATTGTCAGGCGTGCTGATACACCAGACTTTTGGTCGACATATTCACTGCGCCGCGCCTCAAATGCAATATGCTCAATAATCTCTTTGAAGTAATACGGCACAGTCACTTTGACTTCAGAATTGCGGTTTATCCAAGCCTCTTGCTCAGTGATTTTGATGCCGATTTCGATTGTCTTTGGATAGTGCGTGATGATTTGTGAATCAATTCGGTCTTTGAGTGGGGTAATGATGTTGCCGCGATTGGTGTAGTCTTCAGGGTTGGCAGAGTAGATGATGAAAATGTCGAGTGGAATGCGCACTTGGAAACCGCGGATTTGAATATCCTTTTCTTGCATGATGTTAAGCAAGCCGACTTGGATGCGCGGTTGCAAGTCTGGCAATTCGTTGATGGCGAAGATGCCGCGATTGCTGCGTGGAATGAGTCCGAAATGGATAACATTCTCGTCGGCGTATGTCAGTTTTTGCGAGGCGGCTTTAATTGGGTCAATATCCCCAATAAGGTCAGCGATGGTCACATCAGGCGTAGCTAATTTTTCAGCATAGCGTTCTGAGCGATGTATCCAAGCGATTTCAGTGTCGTCCCCTTCGTGCAAAATGCGCTCTCGTGCATACTTGGAAAGTGGCTTGAAGGGGTCATCATTGATTTCTGAACCTTTCACAATGGGAATATACTCGTCTAAGAGATTCACCATTAGGCGAATCATCTTGGTTTTGGCTTGTCCGCGCAGTCCCAAAAGAATAATATCGTGCTTGGAGAGAATAGCATTTTGAAGTTGGGGCAATACGGTGCGTTCATAGCCAATGATACCGGGAAAAGGATTTTCACCGGCTTTCGTTTTGGCAATCAGATTTTCACGCATTTCGTCCTTGACCGAGCGCGTGCGATAGCCTGAGCGCTTCAGTTCGCCAAGGGTCTTGATTTTTGTCAGGTCACGGAAATCACGCATAGAAATCAACAGGTTATTGTTTGGTTAAAAATTCTGTGAAAAGCATAGGTTAAAATTTTGCAAAGAACTAGACAAGTTGCGATGAGTTACTCTAAGCCGTGTAGACCGCATTAGCAAGCCAGACTATGTGGCTGATTAAACAACAGGATTATACATGCCGCGCTGACTGACCAAGTTGTAGCCAGCTCTCAATACCAAACTGCTGAACCGTAACACAGATGCTGAATAGGCGGCAGATTAAGATTGCTACAGGAACTGGATAAAGTTACAAGCACGCCACTTTAGCAAAGGTGCTTAGCGCAATTTCTTGCGACGATTGCGGATATAATCAATAAAGAGATACTCGCCTAAGTTATCCAACCCGCTAAAGTAAGCGCGCCCTTGATTGGCTTCTGTAAGTTCGCGCACAAAGCCTTGCAAATAGGGGTCGCTGGTTACCATGAACGTCGTAATTGTAATTTTGTCTTTTCTGCAGATGACAGCCTCATCGAGTGTTTTATTGACAATCTTGCGGTCAAGCCCGAAGGAGTTCTTATAAATCTTGATGCCTTCGTTAATAGCCGACGGTTTGCCGTCGGTAATCATAAAAATCTGCTTGTTCTGATTTTTTTTGCGCTTCAAAATTTGGCGAGCCAGTGCCAGCCCTGCTTTAGTGTTGGTATGATATGGTCCTACGCTCACAAAAGGCAGGTCTTTGACATCAACTGTCCAGGCTTCATCGCCGAAGAGAATGATGTCGAGAGAATCTTTTGGATAGCGCGTAAGAATCAGTTCAGCAAGTGCCATAGCCACTTTCTTGGCAGGTGTGATGCGGTCTTCCCCATAGAGAATCATGGAGTGAGAGACATCGATCATCAACACCGTGGCGCATGTAGTCTGATGCTCTGTTTCGTAGATGCGAAAATCTTCTTCAATGAGTGAAATATCTGTAATGCTGCGTTTGAGGGCATTGTTGAGCGTGGCAGTGATGTCGAGGTTTTGCAAATTGTCACCAAAGGTCCAAGCTCGCGTCTCGGTCAAGCGTTCATCTGAGCTACCAGTGCGTGGGATTTTATGATTACCAAACGCATTTTGCTTTCGCAGGGCGGTAAAAATTTCGTTTAGCGATTCTTCACGGATTTTCTTGGTAGTTTTGCCCGTGATTTTAAACTCGCCTCTTTCAGCCGCATCGGCAAGATAGCCCTCGCGCTTGAGCCACTCAATAAACTCCCCCATGCCGATTTCATCGTCACCTAATCCATACTGGCGATCCATTTCAGTCATCCACTGCAAAGCCTGATTGGCATCGCCATTGGTATAAATCAAAAGCTGATTGAAGATTTTTAGCATTTTCTCAAGGGTGGTCTGACTGGCGGTATGCCGCTCCTCCCATTTGCTGAATCGATAGTCCATCGTCAAAACTTTGTTTAATTGCAAAACTAAGCATAACGCTTCTCTTAACACTCTGAACTTAACAAAAAATTCTTTCGAGACAAGCAGTAGGTCTATTAACAAATCACTACCGATGGTCTAAACCAAAAACTTGCCGAAAAACTTACCGCGAACACTTTTAGCAAAGTGCAACATTATGTAGTTTCGCATCAAGGAAAATTTTAGAGCATAGAAACATCTGCTGCAAAATGCAGTGCAGTACTTGAAAGACTAAACAAAGCGTGACCATTCTGGCAATAGAAACCTCACACTCGCCAATCAGTCTTGCACTGGCTACAGAAGATAATGTAACTGTAGAGTTCGGCACGGCTTGGCAACGCGCTTCTGAAGAAATCTTACCGCTACTTGAACGCCTGCTGACACGCACCGGTGTAACACTTTCCCAACTTGATGCCATTGCGCTCTCAAATGGACCGGGCTCATTTACAGCCCTGCGAATTGGCATGTCGACAGCGAAAGGACTCTGCTTTGCTTTAGATAAAGCACTGGTGACTGTAGGTACACTGGAAGCTATGGCGCAAGCAGCCTACGAACAACTCTGCAAGAAGGGCATAGCCTGCTATCTGTTGGTGCCTGCCATCTATTCTAAAGCAGATGAATTCTTCGTAGGCACAGTGTCTCCCAGTGCGCTACATGCCGAAAGACTAGCAGAGATTCCAAAATTTTACCTAAAGCTGAGCCAACTGTCTGAACAATTTCCTAAAGGCACGGGCAAAGTGCTGTGCGGGCGCAGTCCTGAAAAATTGCGTCCCCAACTGCATGAAAAACTCGATTGGCACGAAATAGAATTTTCTGCTGCTGCACTTCTGCCCATAGCAAAAGAGAAAATTCAACAAGGTATGTTTGCAGATCTTGCGTCTGCTGAACCGCTGTATCTGAAAAACTTTGAAGCAAGGCTGAGCACAAAGAAATTCTTCGGCTAATGCAGCATACCTTTCTGGGTTCAAAATGAGCTGTGCAAATGATAGGCAACTGTTAAAACCATCAACAAAGAGCATACTCTGGGCGCAAGCCGAGAAAATAGCACTACTCCCACTCAATTGTCGCTGGTGGCTTAGAACTCACATCATACACCACACGATTGACGCCTCGCACCTCATTGATGATGCGATTAGAAACTTTGGCTAAAAAGTCGTGCGGAAGGTAAGACCAATCTGCTGTCATACCGTCAGTGGAATTGACTGCCCGCAGTGCTACGACATTCTCGTAGGTACGGTTATCGCCCATGACTCCAACGGTTTGAATCGGAAGTAGCACGGCAAAGGCTTGCCAGACTTTATCGTAGAGTCCTGCGGCTTTGAGCTCTTCGATAAAGATGCTATCGGCTTCACGCAAAATGTCGCAGCGCTCTTGAGACACTGCACCAATGACACGCACGGCAAGCCCGGGACCAGGAAATGGATGACGCTGTAAAATGCTATCTGGCACACCCAAGAGTTTGCCAACTTCTCGCACTTCATCCTTGAAAAGCTCACGCAAAGGTTCTAGCAGTTTGAGTTTCATGTTCTTGGGCAATCCCCCAACGTTGTGATGGGTCTTGATAGTCTGTGAAGGACCTCTGACATTAACACTTTCAATGACATCTGGATAGAGCGTACCCTGAACCAAGAACTTTTCACGAGAGATATTAGCTTCGAAGACCTCAATAAATGTTTTGCCAATAATCTTGCGCTTTTTTTCAGGATCTATGACACGCTCGAGCCGAGAAAGAAAAAGATGTGCGGCATGAACAACTTTCAGGTTTAAGCCCAAACTGCTCAGAGCTGCCTTAACTTCTTTAGCTTCATTTTTGCGCAAGAGACCATTGTCGACAAACACACACTTCAGACGCTTGCCGATGGCACGGCTGACCAGCGTTGCCGCTACCGTAGAATCTACACCGCCAGAGAGTGCACAAATTACTCGCTCCTTGCCAACAGTCTGACGAATTTTTTCAATCTGCGACTCAATGAAATTCTGGGGTGACCAATCAGGAGAGAGATGTGCAATTTCAAATAAAAAATTGGCAAGAATCTGTTTGCCATACACGGTATGATGCACTTCAGGATGAAATTGCAAGCCGAAAATTTGCTTGCCATCGTTGCAATACGCCACTGCACAAAGCTCAGAATTATCGCTCTCGGCAATGACTTCAAAGCCAGCAGGGAGCACGGTAACTTTATCGGCGTGGCTCATCCATACTGTGGAATTGGGCACGTGCTTGAAGAGCAAATTTGCTTTGCCATTTTGCTTAATAATCAAATTTGCGCGTCCATACTCACGGGCTTTGGCTAACTCGACTTTGCCGCCAAAGTGCTTTGCAATCACCTGCAAGCCATAGCAAATGCCAAGTATGGGCAGATTCAGCGTGTAGAGCCGTGCATCTGGCATCGGTGCAGACTTAGCATAGACACTGGCTGGACCACCCGAAAAAATCAAAGCCTTCGGCTGGAGCGCAAGAATTTTTTCAAGCGGAGCGTTGTAGGGCAGAATTTCAGAATAAACGCCAAGCTCACGCACACGTCGCGCAATCAGTTGCGTGTATTGAGAGCCAAAATCCAAAATGACAACAGTGTTCATTGAACACAGCGAAATGATTGTTAGCGAGGCATTATATTGCCATCAGAAAGAGTTAGACCAACATCAATTGGATAAGAAAACTCTGAGCCCAAAATCTGAAAGACTGGCTTGATACGCAACATCATTCTGGTAGGTTTGCTACCCTCGCCTGCAAGGTTGAACGCAAAATTTGCAATTGTTTCAACCGACTGCCCTGAAAGCACTTGAAACAAATCCATTGAAATATCCAGCGGAATAATGGAAGAACTATTGGGCGCAATTTCAACACGCTCACGAAGTTCACCAGAGAGCATCTCAAGCTGGTCAATGAACAGCGTCCAAGACATCTGCGATATAGCCGCCTGACTCGCATTCGGATTTTGTACCTCAAGGTGAAGCCGAAATGTGAGAGGTAGAGAACGGTTAGCAAGTGCAAGGCTTAACCGTGCGGCATCAGCAAGATTGAGCTGATTGCGAGAGGCGACATGTTGCACATCAATTCCAGCAAGCCGTATAGAAGAAACAGATTCCAAGCGAAACCGACATCGGGCAAAAGTTTTGGCTTCATTGACTGTGCGCAAAAGTGAGCAGCTCTGCACATGAAGCGCCAACCCGACAAGAAGCCAAGCAGATGAGGCGTTAAGAAGTCTGTGCATTTGGTATCAGAGTGATGCACAAAGATAGGTAAAAGTTGCACAAGCAAGCACTATGAGGCACAGCGTGCTACGAGCATCTTCTCCAAAAATTCAGCCACAGCTTTGGCGCGTGCTTGTGCTGCTACACGCTCACGCTGGGCACGCTGACAGAAATCGGCTTTCGCCGCTTGTGCCGCTTTGGGATGGCGGCTCAAAAATTCAAGGGTCGACAAGAGCTCAGCGCGCTTCGGGCGATAATCTGCTAACGCCGCCGCTTGAACCACACGAAGGTTAAACTTCTCCGGTCCGGGATTGATACGGTGAATAAAAATCGGTCCAGCATCGGTTTCAAGTAGCTCGTAAAGCGTGGCAGGTGCAATCCCTGAAAGCACCGTTGTATCGGCACTGCGAAAGACCAATGCCATTTGCTCAGGATTGAGAAATGGCAACGCAAAAATGTTGCGACTGGTGCGAGCCGCAAGATGAGAAAACTTCTCAAATGCACGCCGATTATTGCCGCACACAATCAAAATCTGACTATGTTCCCAATCGAAAGCGTTCTGCTCTGCCAGTTGCTTAAAGGCAGGATAGAGATGTTCTACCCAATAAGTGCCACCAGTAGCCACGACTGTAAATCGGTGCAGTGAGAGATGTGAAATAGAAGGCAACTGCTGCTCACGAAGGGCGGCGCGTGCTGCTTGAGCAGACAACTGGCGTACCGCACTAAACGATGGGCGGGGCATATAGCCAGCTTGCACCGTCTGTTGTGGCAAGTATGCGTATTTGCGTTGCAGCTTGACAAGGTAGCTTGGACTTTGTGCAATGACAGCATCAGGCAAAAGCCCACGGTATACCGGTACATGAACAAGCGATTCATCAAAGTCGGGCACATAGGCTACGATTTTCACATCGGTGCCATACTGCACTTTGAGCTGAAGAAGAGCATAGGTCTGCATAAAGTGCGTGCTGACCACAACTGGTGCCATTTGCTCGGCTATGAAGAGAGTCAGTTCGGCTTTTAGCTTATCAATCATGTGGCGTGTAGAACAGAAATATGTGCCACGCACAGCATCATATTCCATAAGGTTGTAGAAACTATCATAGAGCCGTTGACATTTGGAGTAGACGATGCAGTGCGCTCGCTCAATAGCTTCTACACGGCTTTCAAAATAGCCGACTCGGAGCTCGGGCGTAAAACGCTGCAGTGATTCGCCAAGTGAATACATGGCACTTTTGTGTCCGCCACCAGCTAAGGTGGAGACGATGATAACATCTTTTTTCATCTTGAGTTATGCCCCGTTTGAAAATGCCCGTAACATACAGTCTATGACACTTCTGAACAACACATCTGAGACCAATACATAACCTGATTCATTCAAGAATTGCGTTGGAAAACTTTGAGTGGGTATCCCTGCGACGGGCGAGAAGACATGGGGTTGACCTATGAGATTGTCAAAGAAGACTTTGTTTGAACTTTGGCTGCACCAACTCGGTATATTGGGTAAAAATTCTGTATTGTCAGGCAGCAGTAGATGTTCAAGGGAGGTAAAGGCAAAGACGCAACATTCAAAGTGGCTCGTTATGCAAGATAGCATAGCAGATAACTGACCTATGCAAGTAAGACAAAACTTATTTTTGCTACTTTTGGGCAATGGTGCTCAAAATCCGACAACTAAAAGTGACCAAACGATTTGTCTTGCGCCGATGATAAAAAAGTGCGAAGCTATTGTACTGCGCTCAATTGACTACCGAGACGAGTCAAAAATCCTAACGCTTTACACCAAAGAGTTCGGGAAGTTGTCAGCAATAGCCAAGGGCTGCCGAAGCATGAAAAGTAAATATGCATCGGCTCTTGAGCTGGGTTCGCATATTTCAATTGTGCTCTACAAAAAATCAACGCGAGAGGTTCAGAATATCTCTGAAGCAAGTCTGAAGACGCCGTTTTTGAACATTACATCATCGTTGGAGCGACTGGGCGTAATGCTACAAATTCTCGAGCTGACGCGCTTAGCCACAGAAGAGGAGGAAGCAAACCCCAAAATCTTTCATTTGCTGTTAGAGAGCTTGCGCCAGATTGATGTGGCAAGGAAAAATCTGCGTAACATCTTTTTTTTCTTTCAGACGCATTTTGTTGCGCTGCTGGGCTTTAAGCCAAGTTTTGAAGAGTGTGTAGTTTCAGGAAAAAATATTGCGGCGGAGTGGGATACCTTGCGCAGCAAAGACCTAGTGCTGCTACCAGAGCGCGGGGGAGTGGCTCTCTGCAAAGAAGCCGAGCGCATGGGTCTGAGTGGCAAACCTATATCGGCACAAGCCTTCCGCTGGATTCAATTTTTGAGCCAGACGCCACTCAGTTCGGTAGAAAATCTGTATCTTCAAGCCTCGCTCTACGACGAAGTGGCGCAAATGTTGGATGCATATCTGTCTTACCACATTGAGCACTTGCCGCCACTTCGCAGTAGGGAAATTTTTAATGAACTTCTGCGTTAAATAGTAAAACTTCGAAATCTTTCTCTCGTAGAGGCAACCGAGTTTGTAACCAGATTGTACCAAATTCACCAATAAGGGAGACCTTTCTATGAACAGGAATACTTTGCTAACGGCAATTGGGCTCATCTTCATTGGTATTCTCATTGGAGTGATTACTGTGACGGGGCTGCAAGTAACCACCAAGGTGGAGGCGCAGCAGACTCGAACCGTAGCGCTGGGCAATCCAACTTACACGCCGAAGGAGTCCATGCAAGCCATGAAGGCTGTCAATCAGGCGTTTATTGATGCGGCAAGCGTTGCGAAACCAGCAGTTGTCAGCATCTATGTCGAAGCGCCAGCACGACCGTTAGGCGATAAATCGGAAGGCGAAGGTGACTTGCCCGACGATATGTTCCACTTCTTTTTCCGGCAACCGCGCGGCAGCATCCCCATGCGTGGGTCAGGGTCGGGCGTTATCATTACCGCGGATGGCTACATTGTAACCAACCACCATGTCATTAATCCAGCAACCAACAATGGGAGCATCAAAGTTGTGCTCGATGACAAGCGTGAGTTTCGAGCCAAACTGGTCGGAAGCGACCCTTTGACAGATATTGCTGTGGTAAAAATTGATGCCAAAGATTTACCAATGATACCACTTGGCGATTCTGACGAGGTGCAAATTGGCGAGTGGGTGATTGCTGTTGGCAACCCCTTCCAGCTCACTTCAACGGTTACAGCAGGGATTGTAAGTGCCACAGGGCGCGGCAACTTGCGCGTCATTGAAGGTAGCTACAGCGTAGAGAACTTTATCCAAACTGATGCGGCTATCAATCCGGGCAATTCTGGCGGCGCGCTGGTCAATATCGAGGGCAAATTGATTGGCATCAATACAGCTATTGCTACTCGCAACGGTGGTTATCAAGGTTATGGGTTTGCTGTGCCAATTAATCTTGCTAAGTCCGTTGCTGAAGACCTGATTAAGTATGGAAAAGTACTGCGTGGCTACATTGGTGTGCAAATCCAAAGCATTGATGCAACGACCGCCAAAGCTTTGAAGCTGCCGAAGCCAGAAGGAGCATGGGTACAAGCATTGGTGCCTGATGGAGCGGCAAAGGAAGCCGGTATTCAGGAAGGTGATGTCATTATTGCTATTGATGGTCGACCTGTCAAGGAGACAAACGACCTGCAAGCCTATGTAGCACGCAAGCACCCTGGCGACCGAGTAGTTGTTAGGGTCTGGCGAGATGGCAAAGAAAAAGACATTCCAGTGACGCTGAAAGCACGCGATGAAAAGTCTGAGTTAGTGAGCCGAGAACCAGAGCCTGAGCCGGCTAAGCAGCTGGGCTTAGAAGTCAAGGATTTGACTGAAGCAGACAAAAAGCGCTACGAAGTAGATTACGGGGTGCGCGTCAGCTCTGTAGAGCCTTTTGGGCAAGCCAGCGAACGCGGCATCACCAAGGATGATGTGATTTTGGAAGTCAATAAGCAGAAAATAAACTCGGTTAAAGAGTTCAAAGAAGCAATTGCTCAAGTCAAGGAAGGTGAAGCCATTTTGCTGCGAATTCGTCGCCGCGACAAATCAACAGCCTTCGTAGCAATTGAGATGGGTAGAAAGTAAAGGATGTAAGGAAACGGACGCAGGCAAGTGGCGTCCGTTTTTCTTTCGAGGACTTTGCTACAATCAAAAAACTGTGCAGCAATGAAGTCTGCAGATGTAATCATCGTCGGAGCTGGTATTGGCGGTCTGACGGTGGCGGCACTTGTGCAGCATGCAGGGTTGCAAACGCTAACCTTTGAACAGCACACCGTGGCAGGGGGTAGCGCATCAATGTTTCGCAAAAAAGGCTACATCTTTGATGCAGGCGCCTCCATGTTCTATGGCTTTGGCACAAATGAGCAAAGCGGTTCATTGAATCTGCACACGCGCATCTTTAACCGACTGGGCGTGACAGTTAAAACCATTCATGACCCAGTGCAAATCTGCTACCACCTACCAAACGGCTTTGAAGTTGCTACACACTACGACCGCGAAAGATTTCTTGCCGAGCTGATTGCACGCTTCCCCGATGAAGCTAAAGGAATTCGCGCCTTCTACGATGAGCTCGAAAAAGTCTTCAGAATTATTAGCACATTCCCAGCTGGGTCATTGGAAGATGCAGGGCATGTACTACGCTTGGCAGTCCGATACCCCAAAAAAGTTATCCAATTGGCTTACTACACCTTGCTCTCCATGGGCAGTGTTGCCAGACGGTTCATTAAAAATGAGGAACTGCTGCGCTTCATTGACATTGAGTGTGAATCATGGGCACTGCAAGATGCCAGTGCCACACCCTTTGTCAATGCAGGAATATGTTTAGCAGACCGGCATCATGGCGGAATCAATTATCCAGTCGGTAGTTCAGGCGCAATTGCAAAAGCCTTGGTTGAAGGCATCCGAAAATTTGGCGGGAAAGTGCGTTTTGCTACGCCAGTTGAAGAAATTCTTGTCAAGAATGGGAAAGCAATTGGTGTAAGACTACAAAATGGAGAAATTCACTATGCCGATGCCGTCGTAAGCAATGCTACAATTTGGGATACTTTCGGCAATTTGGTCAAAGACGAGCGCTACAAGGTTGATGAGTCCAAGTTTGAAATTTCCCCGAGCTGGTTCCAGCTGCATTTAGGCGTCGATGCTCGCATTTTCCCTGAAGGATTTCACGTTCATCATATCATTGTTGAAGATTGGCGAACCTATCGAGACATTGGTGGCACAATTCGTCTCTCAGCGCCCTCGCTCTTGGATAGAACCTGCGCGCCTGAAGGCAAGCATATTGTGCATGCCTTCACAACCAGTGAAGTTTCGCAGTGGCGGAAGCGCTACCCAAAAGATGAAGTATATGAAGCCGAGAAGGCGCGCCAAGCCGAAAATCTTATCAAGCGCATTGAGCGCATTTTACCAAAACTCTCATCAGCAATTGAGCTACAATACGTTGCGACACCGCTGACACACAAGCGCTACCTCAAACGACACTTGGGCTCATATGGACCACTTCTCAAGAAAGGACAAATCGTGCTACAGAAGCCACAAAATTCTACGCCAATCAAAAACCTTTACGTTGTTGGCGATAGCTGTTTCCCTGGTCAAGGTGTCATTGCAGTAACCTATTCAGGTGTATCTTGCGCACATCTGCTGTGCAAAAAGTTCGGCAAAAAGTTTGAGTACCTCTGACTAACACTTTGCACACTTGAAACACGGTGTTCACTCCACCTCTGCTGCTGCGACCCTTACTCGGTCAATATGCAGCGCACTGCTCTGTGTAATGGTGCTCTGCTCACACAGCGGCAAAGCACAGCCCTACTCGCTCATTGATACTCCGCTGCGCCAACTGACGCTAGAGACGAGCTACGGATTTGCCAGCACAACCTTGCCCGGCTTTGACTACCCTATTACCGTAACACTGCACATAGAAGGCATGTTTGGCATAAAGCGCTATCTCTTTTCGGAGCATAGCAATCAAATCGTGGATTATGCGCATCCGCATGCATTTGTCGGGTACTACACTATGCTGAACGCCCCAGTCGAATCAGAGACGAGGGTAAGAACAGTAACGATGAACCTACTACGAATGGGTATCGGCATCCGCGATGGAATTGGGTATCGCTTGGAGCAGGCGGCGATTACGCCTACTATCAATAGTGCCATGCTACTGGCTCGACCGTCGTTTGCGCGATTGCCGCAAGACCGCGACAGTGCAAGTCAAGCAGAACGCCTCAACAACGGGCTACACTTTGGCACGCTTACTGCCGCTGGTGTGGATTTTCAAATTGCATCGGCTCTCGCTGTAAATCTGAACTACGATTGGATGATTGTGTTCCCACGATTTGTGCCGCTGCAATTCATGGGTAGCCATTTTCTGCAGTGGGGCTTGCAGATTGTCGCTGGCTACATGATTGATGCCGTCTTTGGCAAGTTCCCGATGTTGCTTCCATGGGCACACTTCTTCATCAAAAATGCTATCAACTTTACGCTGTATGCACTTCGGCGCAATCAGATGCACTTTCCACTTGCAAGTGAAGCCCCATTGAGCGTGCAGAGCTTTAAGGTTGGTGTCTCATTCTACATTGGTCCGAAAGTTCTGGATTAGCGTCTCATGCAAGCCTGATTGAATTTTTTGTGCTGCACTGACTCCAGCCAACCAGCCAGTCGAGTAAGCCCCTTGCAAATTAAACCCACCGACTTCACCAGCAATGTCCAATGCTTCACCTGCAACGTAAAAGTTTGGCACAAGGCGCGATTCCATAGTCTTAGGATTAATGTCGCTTAGAGCGACGCCACCTGCTGAGACCTCTCCACGCTCCAAAGGCACCTCTTTTACAACACCTAACAAGTAGGCTTTCAAAACTTGTAATAACTTGCGGCGATGCTCCTTTTTAAGATGGCTCCACTTCTGCTCATACTCCACACCAGCTGCATCAAGAAGGAATGGCACAAATGCATTAGGCAGTTTTTCCTCAAGAAATGTGCGTAGAAATTGTGTGGCGCGTTCATGTTGCATGCGGCATAGCAAAAGCTCTAAGTCATCAGGAGAAAGCGCAGGGAAAAAATCAATAAACATCTCAACTGGAGAGTTTTCCAACGCCTCAGCAACCTCTCGTGAAAGAGAAAGCGTGGCAGGACCGGAAATTCCTAAATGAGTAATCAAGACATCATCTACACGCGTGGCAGTGTGAGAAGCACTTTTGGCAATCAGCTTGACGGCACGCAACGAAATACCAACAAGTTCCGCTGGTGGAGAGGGTGTAAGGTAGATTGGCGCTAAGGCTGCACGTGGCTTAACAATGCGATGCCCCAACTTTGCAGCAAAGCGCAGTCCATCGCCAGTAGTCCCTGTTTTAGAGTAAGATACCCCGCCTGTGGCGATAATGACCGCCTGCGCTTGAAAAACAGTATCGTCCAGATGCACTAGGAAGTGGGATTCTTGCCGCTCAACATCTCGCACCAGAGCATTGGTAAAAACCGTGATGCGGTGCTCACGAAGCATGCTCTCGAAGACAGAAAGCACATCTGTAGCTTTGCCAGAAAGTGGAAAAATTCGTCCGTTGGGGCGAGTGTAGGTGGCAACCCCATGCTGATGTAGCCATTCAACCACTTGGCGATTGGTGAGTGCGAAAAAAGATGGCTTGAGAAATCGTCGCTCTTGCGGACGCAGAAATCCTTTTTCTAACACACTCATCATATCGCCATCGTGAGAGATATTGCACTTGCCGCCACCTGAAATGCGAATTTTGATACCCAGTCGCGCATTGCGTTCTAAAATGACGATTTGCACATGCTCGTCACCAATTCCGCATTGGCGTAAATGCTGACGAGCACCGAGAGCGGCACACATGCCAGCTGCACCGCCACCAACGATAACAATATGTGCTGAAAAAGTCTGCATATATGCCTCTCCGTATCGGTTAAAACAAAACCTTGTGCACACTGCGAAAATAAATGAGCAAGCCTACTACGAGCATAGCTTCTCAAAAGGGCACATAGGAAAATGAGAACTCGTTTGTAGGTGACCGAAAGTAATTTTCTCGGGTGGAATTATAAGCCCTTGGCACTGCAGAAATTGGTCAGCATCGGGAGTGCGATACCTGAAGAGCGCCAAACAGGAGCGTGAGTAAGCGTTGCGAGTTGCAAATTACTGAACGGTCATGAAACGAAGCATACAAAAAGGCGCAGCGTATCAGGTTGCATCAGCAGTTGCATGAAGGCGTGCAGAAGAGCGCTGCGAGACGAGAAAGAGCGTCAGCGCGCCCACCAAGCCTGAAAGCACAGAGGCAAAAAGAATCCCCATTTTCACCGAGGCAATTGCAGCCTCTTGTCCAGCAAAGGCGAGTTCTGCAATAAAAATTGACATGGTAAATCCAATCCCAGCCAACATACCCACGCCTAAGATATGTCTGAAGTCCGCGCCATCAGGCAGGTCACCGAGGCGCAGTTTGAGAGCCAGCCAAGTAAAACTGAAAATGCCGACCGGTTTGCCAACGCACAAGCCAAGCAGAACGCCTAATGTAATCGGATTTGTCAGCGATTCAGACAGATGGTCAAGCGCAATCATGACGCCAGCGTTGGTCACAGCAAAAATGGGAATGACGAGAAAATTAACTGGGGCTTGCACGCTGTGTTCTAAACGCGTCAGCGGGCTGGAGACCGCACTTGCTGATTTATCAATTTGCTCGACAATCTGAGTTTGCTCTTTGCTGGCAAGAATGAGCTTATCTTCGTTGCGCAACGACGCAAGTTCTTCAAGCAGAAAGCGGAGGTCTTGAATAAACTTCATCGGGTTGCACTTTGGACGAGCAGGCACAACAAATGCCACCAGCACGCCCGCCACCGTTGCATGCACCCCAGAGCCTAAAAAGCAAAGCCACACCATTACGCCGAAAACCGCATATACCCACAGGCGCCGTATGCCCAGCAAGTTCATGAGCCACATCAAGCCCAAAATGCCCAAGCCTGAAAAAAGGTAAGTGAAAGAAATTTGCTCGGTGTAAAAAATGCCGATAACGGCAACTGCGCCCAAGTCGTCGACAATCGCAAGCGCTAAGAGAAAGGTCATAACCGAACTTGGCACACGCTTGCCCAAGAGAAATAGCACGGCGACGGCAAAGGCAATATCGGTCGCCATAGGAATTCCCCAGCCGCGAGCCGCATCGCCACTGGGGTTCAGAGCAAAGTAAATGAGTGCAGGCGCAATCATCCCGCCAAGAGCTGCTAAAATGGGCAGAGCGGCTTTACGCAGCGACGAAAGTTCACCAACCAAAATCTCTCGCTTGATTTCTAACCCGACAAGAAGAAAAAATAGGGTCATCAACCCATCGTTGATGAAGTGATGCAGAGAAGTTTCCAGCACAGATGAGGAAATTTTGATGCCGATAGGTAAATGCAAAAGACGAGCATATACATCTGAAAATTCAGAATTAGCTAGTATCATCGCCGTGATGACCGAACAGAGCAGTATGGCACTACCAAAAGTTTGCTTTTGAACAAACTCTTTGATAGGCGAAGAAAATCGGCGATAGAACTTTTCCAGCGGCGCAAGATAGCGCTCATCTTGCAAGGCGGCTGAAGCATAGTCTTGCGATGAAACAAGGGATTCTGATGGTGCATCAGGTGAGTTGTTAGGTGTCTCTGTATTAATAGTGCTGGAATTCATGTGAATTGAAAGTTTGCAGTGCAAAGGTTTTTCGCCAAATCACAACGCAAGTTGCACAGGTATCGTTTTTTGTTGGGTAGCGAAAGCAAAAACGCACAGAAGAGCTTTATGCATGAGCCTGTACATGCAAGGCATGAATTTGCTCAATGGTGCGAATCAGGCGCTCGGCATATTTTTCTTTTGTGTAGAACTGATGAAACTTCTTGAGGTTATTTTCCCGCATTCTCTGGCGCAAGTGTTCATCTTGAGCAAGTAGCAGAATTTTTTCAGCAACGGCAAGAGGGTCTTGTTCAGGCACAATAAATCCATTCACGCCATCTTCAACCACTTCAGGAATAGCGGCACGCCCCGTGGTGATAATAGGCAGTCCTGCTTGCATTGCCTCCAAATTCACAATGCCAAATGTCTCAATCGGGTAAAACGTGGGGAAGACAAAAATGTCGGACTCATAAAACAATTGCTCCTTGGCTTCACCCACAACAGGACCTTTCCACACCACGAAATCTTGCAACTGTTTTTCACGCACGAAGTTTTCTGCATCAGCTTTATCGCGTAAATCTTCCCATGCACCTGCAAAAACAAACTGAATGTCTTTGATGTGAGCAATAACCTTCGGAATAGCTTCCAAAAGCACAAAGAAACCTTTTGTGCGAGTAAGATTGGAAAGATACAGCACCTGAATGTGCGATTTTGTTTTCTTCAAGGGCGGCGAAGATTTGAAGGTCTCAATCCCGTTATGCACGCTGAAGATGCGTTCGCAAGGAAGAAAGGGCGTAAAATTAAACTTTAAGTTTTCGCCGACAACAATTGCTGCCGTGGCGACACGCACGAAATTATCGATAAGGCACTGCAACCACTTCGGCGAGCGACTATAGAACTCTGGCAAGTGATTGCCATGTGCATAGTAAATGATTTTGATGCCGAAAAGCCTGACAACCGAGAGAAGAATCACATCGCGCAGAAATGGAATAGCAGAAAAGCAAATCGGATAAATTGCGTAATCGTAACGCTGTGTGAGGCATTTGCCGAAAATCTGGAAGAGATATTTGACGAGCAGAAAAATTTTCCTAAAGCTAAACTTACCGCCTAATTCATCAACGCTTGCGGCAAAGTTGATGACTTGAAGCCTGACATCGAACGCCGACATAAACTCTGATTCCACCGCAACCCGATTCATAACAGTAAACCCATGATACGGGGGCGGCAACTGGACAAAAAAGAGCAGCTTCAGCTTCGAAGCAGAATGAGCCATGCTGACCGTAGCAATTGGTTATGACTTTTCATCCATGCGAGCGTCATCTGCAAAAGCAACCGGCTTGGAAGAAAGTCCATCTTGCAATTGCACAATGCGATGCGGCACTGCCAACTTAATGCCTGCATTTGTCAAAGCACGGTGCAGTTCCTCTCGCAATTCAATTTCGGTGTCGAAGCGTTGGACGTAATCCTCAACGAAACACGCTAATCGCACTTCAATTCCCAGTTCGGTGATGCGCATAGCTTGAAGCGCTGGTTCGGGGTCACTGACGACAAAGCGGTGCGACTTCATGACTTGCATAGCAATTTCACGAACTTTTTGGATGTCCGTGCCGAACGGCAAAGTAAAAGGCACGAGCACACGCGTCTTGTGCGTCGGATAGGCAAAGTTAATCACCGTGCTTTTGACCAGCTCGGAGTTTGGCACAATGTGGTAGTTGTTGTCAAAGTCCAGAATGCGTGTAGAGCGTAGTCCAATGGCTTGAACGTCAGCAAGTGTGCCATTGGGTAACTGAATGCGGTCGCCCACACGAAAAGGCTGGTCGAAAGCAATAATTACACCGGCGATGATGTTGGCAAGCGTATCCTGCGCCGCAAGCGCCACCGCAAGCGAACCGACACCTAAACTCACCAACAAGCTACCGACATTGATGGAGAAGTGATCCATCACAATTGCCGCCGCAATCAAAATCACCAGAAGCGAAATCAAATTCTGGGCAAGCGGCGCCACGGTCATCAATTGCTTAGTATCTTGATGATGCGATTGAGCCGCCGACTCAAGCAAATACTCAATCGTAACGCGGATAAATCCAATGCCGACACTAATGCCAACAAGTGCCGCATAGATGTAAATCAGAGCATCAATAACTTTGACAATGCGCACAACTGCAACACTATACCCGTCGGTTGCCAGCTGAATTTCCCAGAGCGCATAGAGCGAGAGAATGGCAAACACAATAGACTTCGTGCGCTTTTCTAATACCTCAGCAAGGCGCTCATCGAGAGAAGTCCCCGTGCGCGAAAAAATTCTTAAGCGAACGGCACGAATCACTTTTTTGAGCAACCAGCCTAATGGAAACGACAGGATAATGAACAATAGCGCCAACGCAAGGCGATAAAACAGTGGGTTGGATTCAATCCAATGCAGAATGGTTTCGTAGGTCATGGGCATCAAAAGATTTTGATAAGGTTGCAGACAAATTCAATGTCTTTTTTGGAAAGGTCTAAGTGTGTAACAAGACGAATGAAATTTTTTTTGATGCTCGAAACAAGCACACCGTGTTGCTTGAACCAACCGACCACGTCAGTCTCGGAGTAGCCCGACGGTGAAATATCGACAGCGACAATGTTGGTTTGCACGAGCGCTAAGTCCAAGCGAAACTTTGGATTAGCGCAAAAGGCTTGGGCAAGCGCTTTGGCATGGGCATGGTCTTCTGCCAGTCGTTCGTAATGATGATGCAATGCATAGCGTGCCATTGCCGCAAGGACGCCAACCTGACGCATGCCACCGCCCCACATTTTTCGGAACCGACGAGCTTTTGCGATGGCAGATGCAGAGCCTACAAGCATAGAACCCACGGGTGCACCTAAACCTTTCGAGAAAGAGACGGAAACAGTATCAAAATACTCGGCATACGCTTTTGGCGCAATTCCAGTTGCAAGGCAAGCATTCCAGAGCCGAGCGCCATCTAAGTGCAGTTGCAAGCCTCTTGATTGGCACAGTTCAGCGATGCGTTCAATCTCTGAAATCGGATAGAGCGTTCCACCGGCGCGGTTGTGTGTGTTTTCCAGCACCACTAGCGACGAGCGCGCATACCAATCGGCGCTGGGACGAATGGCATCTTGAATTTGTTCAGCGCTCAACACTCCGTTTATGCCCTCAAGCGTTTTGAGTTGAACACGCGACAGCACCGCAGGTGCAGCAGTTTCATAGTTGGCAATGTGTGCGCCAGTTTCGCAAATTACTTCATCGCCTTCTTGTGTGCTAACTTTAATTGCCAATTGATTTGCCATCGTGCCGCTTGGCACAAATAGCCCAGCTTCTTTTCCCAACAAGTCAGCGACCTCCTGTTCAAATTCTTTTGTAAGTTCATCTTCGCCGAAGACATCATCGCCAAGTTTTGAGCGGTCAAGGTGGCTGACTGCCTCGAGCATTTCGGGTGTGGGTTTGGTGACAGTGTCGCTGCGCAAATCAATGTATGATGGCGCCATTTATGCAAAGGAAGTTGGTGTCGGTTGATGATATTCAGGTTCAGGGGCAGTGCGAAAGTTGCCGCGTGGCACAAATGCAGGATGCGTCTCAAAAAGTCTCTGAAGTTGGGTGAGTGTCAGGGCGTGCGCACCGCCGAGTGCTTCGGCAGCCAGCAAAGTTTTAGCCGCATGCTCGAGTTTTTCGGTGCGGTAGAGCGCTTGCCAAATATCCTGACCGAAGACCACCACACCGTGATTGGCTAACAAAATTGCATTGGCATGTCTCACAAACGGTGAAAGTGATGCAGCCACTTCATCCGTACTGGGCGTAGCATATGGTGCCAACGGCACAGCTCCAATATCCAAGATAACTTCGGGAAACACGGCAAGGTCTAAAGCGCGGCGCGCGGCGGCAAACGCCGTAGCATACACCGGATGCGTATGCAGAATGGCATGCACATCTGGGCGCTCCCGATAGATATAAAGATGCATGCTCGACTCCGACGACGGACGGCGCTGTCCCTCAAGCCACTTTCCATCTAACGACATGAGCGAAATATCATCAATCGATGCCTTGCGCTTGAGCGTGTGCGACGCCGTAATATAAACGCCTTCTGGCGCACGCAAACTCAAGTTGCCATCGTAGCCAGCCACAAAACCTAAAGCCGCAATCTCATGCGCAACATCTACAAGCGTCTTTTGCAGTGAAAAATTCATCCGAAAAATGAAGAATTTTCTTACCCTAAGAAGCGTTGTAAGCACACAAAGATAGCCAAATCTAAGCGATTCTAAGTGATTGAAAGAAATCAATCGCTACTTTTCTACAAAGGCACAATTTTTGCTAAGTATCACACATGAACTTCCAACATATCGTTTCAATCTTGTCATCACTTAGATATGGAGATACGATATAAAAAGCTGCGCAAGTCGCTCAAAAAGATGAGGGAGATGCTCGAGCAGCTTGAGATGCTGGAGTCGTTGATGGAAGAGACGCTTGGGCGCAATGAAGTCGCACCGTCCATAGAACGTGTGCTGGACGACTTTTCCTTAACCTTGCATGCCTTTCTTAAAGAGTTGCCAAGCAACATGCTCCCCAAGCACCTCCAGGGTGTACGCGAGCATAAGCTCCCAACGGCAACAGCTGTAGTGGTAAGCAATGGCGCTGAACAAAACTTGTCAGAAGAAATTCGGCAAAGCGAAGCACGATTGCAGAGTTTCATGCGCCAGCTTCTAAAAGAGGAATTGCAAGCCCTTGCAAAAGCGCCCGCGCATAAAGACGATGGTGAGGAAGTCAATGAACTGGTGCGTCAGAGTGAGCAGCGCTTGCGCACGATTATCGACTCCACCCCGCTTGGCATTGTCATCACAAACGAAGACACCATCATCGAGTATGCCAACCAAGCCTACTGTGAAATCTATGGCTACTCACCTGAAGAGTTAATTGGTAAGTCCTTTACAATAGTTGTTCCGCCTGAAAAGAAAGACTTCTGGATTGACTTGCATAAAAAATACCTTGATGGCTATAAGGAAATTCGCGGTGAATGGGAAGTACGCCACAAAAGCGGACGACCTATCTACATCCTTGCCGATGCCGCACGCATCATTGGAACCGATGGAAAGCGTAGGAAGGTAACATTTGTAAGCGATATTACTGAAATGGTCAGACTCAAGGAAGAAATGCGCCAGACAGAATTACAATTGATGCAATCGGAAAAAATGAGCTCGTTGGGTCAGATGGTCGCGGGCGTGGCGCATGAAATCAATACGCCGTTAGGCTTTGTAAAAGGCAATCTGCAACTGTTGATGGAAGCACAAAGCGAAGTGCAACGGCTGATTGACACATACACACAGCTCAAAGACGAAATTCTCTATGGCACAAGTGAGAAAGTCGCTGAACTGATTGATGCCATTGAAGAACAGACCAAAGCGTTGTCTTTGCACCGCGAATCTGTACGACTGTGCAAAAATTCTCTCGATGGCATCATGCGCATCCAAGAGCTGGTCAATAGCCTGCGCAACTTCTCTCGCCTCGATGAAGCAGCGTGCAAATCTGCTAAAATTACTGAGCTGTTAGATTCTTCACTTAGAATTACCGAACATCTCTTTCGTGAAAAGAACATTGAAGTCGTCAGAGCCTACGCCGACGACCCCACTGTGCTGTGCTATCCAGCGCAGCTCAATCAGGTCTTTCTGAATCTCTTCGTAAATGCAGCACAAGCAATTGAGCACGACAAAGGAAAAGTGGTCATCTCTGTAACCAGCTCACCAGACTGGGTTGAAGTCAAGGTCTCAGATAACGGTGTTGGTATCAAACCCGAACATCTCAAAAAAATCTTTGAGCCATTTTTTACAACAAAAGAGGTTGGCAAAGGCACGGGACTGGGACTTACGATTGCATACAAAATTGTCGAAAAGCATCGTGGCAAAATTGAAGTGGAAAGCCAAGTCGGTCAGGGCGCAACTTTTACTGTAAAGTTGCCACGCAATGTAGCACCTGAGGGAGATAGCCCTGATTTGCCATCGCCATTTATCGACGAAGAACCAACGCAAAAGAGTACCGAACGCGTAACAAGCTGACTGAGTTTGTGAAGTCTTTAACGACTAAACTTTGCCAAATCCAAATGAATACGCCAGATACAAAAATCCTCTTTGTCGATGACGAGCCACAGGTCTTAGAAACTATCAGCCTCATTTTCCGAAACTGGCACTTTGTAACAGCAGTGGGCGCGGAAGCTGCCTTGAAAGCAATTTCAGATGATAAGTTTGCCGTGGTGGTCTCCGACCAGCGCATGCCGGGAATGACAGGGGCAGAACTGCTCAAAAAAGTCCGAGAAATTGCCCCAGAGACTATTCGCATTATCCTGACAGGCTACTCCGACATGGATAGCATCATTGAAGCTATCAATTCAGGAGAAGTGTGGCGCTTCATCAATAAGCCATGGGACAATCAAAAACTGAAAGCTACAGTCAAAGCCGCAGTAGATTTGTATGAGGTGAACCGAATGCTGAAAGAACAGCAGAAAACCGGTCGAGCCGTAAATGCCAAGCAAAGCAATGCCAGCACAGTGCTCTTCATTGACAAGCGAGCGGACCACTTGCAAAAATATCAGGAGCTCTTCAAAGATACATACAACGTCCGTGTTTGTGAAACCTTGCCTGAGGCACTGAAAATTATAGAAAGCGAACCGATAGCCGCTGTGGCTTGCGATTCCTCGTTGGCAAGCGAAGAAGGGGCAGACTTTTTAGCCGCCATCAAGCAGCGATTCCCAGCCGTGGTTACCATTTTCATGTCGGACTCAAAAGATGCCAATGAAGCCATTCGGCTCATCAATGAGGGACAAATTTTCCGCTACCTTGTTAAGCCATTCCCACGTCAGGCTCTAATTAACGCCGTGCAAGAAGCTGTGCAGAAGCATAGCGAAATCAAAGTGTTGCCAAAAGAGATGATAAGCACTGCGCCAAGAGTGATCTCGTTTAGTCAGATGCTGGCTGATATTCGTCGGCGCCGTGAAGAAAAGAAAGCATATTGAGGCATGCCTGCAACTAAGGCGAAGCGTTACGATTTTTGCTTGGGCGTGCTCTCAATTTCTTTGAACTCGGCGTCTTCAATCTCATCCAAGCGGAGCGGACGACCAGAGCGAGTAGTTTTAACATGCTTGGGCATGGTCAGAAGCAAGTAGAGAAAGCGCAAAAAGTAGTATAAGGCAAAGCCTAACGCGAAAAGAAGAAGAAGTCTTAACATACAGCCTCCAATTTCACTATTCAGAATTAGTATAGCCTTTTTTCAGGATTAAAGTATTCTGTTCCAGAATGAGTGTGATTGCAAATAAGGTTGTAGAGCAGTTCAAAGTCAGCGGGGTTGCCGACAAAATCTAACTCTGTGGTATTGACAATAAGTAGCGGTGTTTTGCGGTAGCGAGAAAAGAAATAGTTATAAGCATCATGCAAATCGCGAATGTAGCTTTCGGTGATGTGTCGTTCATATGGGCGATTCCGCTTTCTGATGTTTTGTAACAGACGCTCTGGTGTAGATTGTAAATAAACAACCAAGTCAGGTAGCGTAATGGATTTATCCATGAGATTAACGATTGTCTCGTAGAGTCGCAGTTCATCGTCTTGCAAGTTGAGATAAGCAAAAATTTTGTCTTTGTCAAAGATGTAGTCGGTAATAAGATATTCGTGAAAGAGGTCGAAGTTGCGCAGTTGCTGTTGCTGCTTGTAGCGGCTGGCAAGAAATGACAACTGTGTTTGAAACGCATATCGTTCGGGCTGTTCATAAAATCGTTCAAGGAAAGGGTTGTCCTCGAACTCTTCCAAGACAGGGCGTGCAGAAAGACGTTCGGCAAGTTTGAGCGCCAGAGCGGTTTTCCCAACGCCGATGACACCTTCAATAGCAATGTATTTTGGAGTCTGCATAAGTCTTAACGCCTCAATTCTCGGCGAAGTTTGTCTTTGAGCTCCAATTCATAAACATGATACTTGAAAGCCAAGCGCCCATTGATGAATACGACAGGGATTTTAGTGCCGTATTCATTAATGAGATTTTCGTCATCATTGAGTTTAATTTCGCGAAACTCAAAAGGAATTTCCTCTCTGACTTTCATCAAAACAGCCTTTGCTTCATCACAAAGACAGCAGCCATCTTTCGAGTAGAGTTCAACCAGTATCATGTTGCCTGCTTCTATGTGCTGTAGAGTTGTTTTTTGGGAGACTTTTTCTTCTTTGTCGGTGTGGCCGGTGCCGCAGGTTCAGCAGCAATAGGCTGTGCCGATACACGCTGCCACCCAACCAGAGCCACAATCAACAAGACGATAGAGATAAGCTGTGCTTGCGTGAGCCCAAAAGCGACCACGTCGTTAAGGCGCACAAACTCTACGAGAAAACGACTGACGGCTTGCAGTGCCAGAAAGAGAAAGAAGAGCTGACCATGCGGACGAGCCTGAAGACGCATGCGCCAGAGCACTACAAAGAAAATAAACGCATAGAGCGATTCATAAATCGGCGTAGGGTGCACCGCAATATCAGCTGGTACAGGTTGGTTTGGAAAAAGACGCTTAAATTCATGCACAAGGCGCGGATTTCTATCGGCAAGCGTCGAGACAATACCGTTGGGATAAGTCATTGCCCAAGGCAAGTCGGTTGGCTGACCGTAGCAGCCATCACCAGCTAGCAAACATCCAATGCGCCCGATACCATATGCTAACATAATGGCTGGCGCTGCGGCATCAAGAAAGGGCAAGATGGGAACTTTGCGCCATTTGAGGTAGATGTAGTTGCCAATAAGTGCCAGTATCAAGCCGCCGTAGTAAGCTAATCCACCTGAGCTAAACAGGGTGCCAAGTGGGTCGCGTGCCAAGTCATCCAAATGCTCAAGCACATCGAAGAGCTTTGCCCCAACCAATCCCAAAATGATAGACAGCGCTAAAACGGTATTGGTGACATCAGGCAATTTTTTGCGAGCAACTTCTTTTGCCATCAGGTAATTTGCGGCAAGAAAAGCCAAGGCTAACATGGCACCGAAACTGTAGAACTTTATCGGACCAATAGAAAAAAGCTCTGGATACACAGGTCTGATGGCTTGAAAAGTCTGTTAAAGAATTCGTTGCTGAACTGCTTCAGAAAATAAGGCAGTTTGTCTCATTTATCAACTTTTATGTGCTCTAAAATTTCGCTAAGCAAAAGGGCGCGCTGTTCGCCAGTCATGAGGTTTTTGAGTTGGAAGTGTCCAGACTGCATTTCTTGCTCACCAGCAATGACAGCATACTTTGCACCAAGTCGATTGGCTTCACGCAACTGCGATTTCATGCTACGCCGCAAGATATCGACTTCTGTGGCAATGCCTTCACGGCGAAAAAGTTGAGCTGTGCCAATTGCCCAGCGACGCGCGGACTCAGACTGGGCGACAATCATCACCGTCGGAGCCAAAGGCTTTGCTGCACTGAAGAGCTGATACTTCTCCATTGTCATGATAAGTCGCTCCATACCAGAGGCGAAACCTACTGCGGGCACAGGCTTTTCACTGCCAAGTAGTGAAGCCAAGCCGTCGTAGCGACCGCCCCCGCCCAAGGCATTTTGTGCTCCAAGGTCAGGGCTTTGCAGTTCAAATGCCGTGCGAGAGTAGTAATCCAGACCACGCACCAAGCAATGGTCAATTGTAAAAGTAATGCCAAAATCATGAAGAAAATCTTGCACGGCTTGAAAGTGCTCACGAGAGGCATCATCGAGGTAATCGATGATACGCGGAGCGTGTGCAATTAGCTCTTGCAAATCTGGATTTTTGGAGTCCAAGATTCGCAAAGGATTTTTCTCGAATCGTTCTTTTGAAACATCGTCCAAGCGGTCATAATGCGGGCGCAAATACTCACGCAGGACCTCGCGGTAGACTTTGCGCGTGTGAGCGTCGCCAAGACTATTGAGCCGCAAGACGGTGTTGGGCACGCCAAGTTCTTGATAGATGCTCATCATGAGGGCAATAATTTCAGCATCAGCTTCAGGTTCAGCACTGCCGATGCACTCACAGCCAAATTGCCAAAACTGACGCTGCCTACCAGCTTGCGGTCGCTCTTTACGGAAAAGCTCGGCGATGTAGTAGACTTTTGTCAAAGCAGACTGCGAAGCAAGATTGTGCTGCAAGTAGGCTCGGATGACACTGGCGGTCATTTCTGGGCGCAGCGTCAGTGATTCCGAATCAGGGTCGGGCTGAAAAGAGTACATTTCCTTGCCAACAATATCGGTTGTCTCGCCAATGCTGCGGCGAAACAGCGCTGTTTCCTCAAAAATCGGCGTGCGAATCTCTCGGTAGCCAAAGCGTTCGAAAATGCTGCGCACCTTTTCCTCAATGTAGCGCCACTTGTAAATGTCGTGAGGCAGAATATCCTTCGTGCCTTTGATAGATTGGAACTTCATGGTGTGGTTCTGACTCGGTCAGCAGGCTTAGATTTCAGGAAAGGATTGCTCTTCGAGTTGGAAGAGCTCAAGCACTTCGGCTGAAGTTTCTGCCTGAAGCAATTTCTCGCGAGTGGCATCAGAGCCAACCACTCGAGAAATGCGACTAAGTAGCTTAAGGTGCTGCGTGAGCATGTGCTCGGGCGTTGCCAAAAGAAAAACCAATTTGACTGGCTCATCATCAATAGAAGCAAATTCAACTTCACGTTTGAGTACCGCAAAGCCAAGAAGTGGCGCACTGACTGCACTTGTTTTGGCATGCGGTAAAGCCACATTTTTGCCAATGCCTGTGGTCATTTCTTTCTCTCGCTTGAGGACATCGTTGCGCAGTTTCGCCTTATCCAAAATGGCAGGATGAGACGAGACCAGCATCAACATCTTCTCTATCAAGTCGTTCTTCGACTTGGCTTCAAGTCCAATCTGGATGTATTTCTCAGAAATAATATCGGAAAGTTTCATCGCTTAGCGACTTAAAGGCTTCAAAATGTGGGCATCAAATATAGCAAAAACGCCCTGTACCTTTACAGTGCATACTTGACATAAAGAAACACCGCTGGCGAAGCGATGCACAGTGAATCGAAACGGTCAAAAAAGCCGCCATGACCGGGTATCAGGTGCGAAGAATCTTTCAGACCACTTTCACGCTTGAACATAGATTCAATCAAATCGCCAATTGCACTCAGCACGCCAAGCAAGATACCAATCATAAACAAATGGAGGAACGAAACCGTTGTCAGCCACGCCCGACCAAAGCCGAGCGTGACACCAACACAAGCCAACAAGCCAGAAAGAAAACCTTCCCAAGTTTTGTTGGGACTGTGCCGCTCAAAAAATTTTGTTTTGATGAGCTTTTGACCAAAATACTTGCCACCGAAGTAAGCTGCAGTGTCTGCCGCCCAAACGCCAATAAAAATCATCATCGTAAAGTAGCCATCAGGCTCACTTTTACGCAATTCTAAGAGAGTTGAAAAACATAGCGGCGCATACAAAATAGCCAGCAAACCTGCCCCAACATTGTGAATCGGCGAACCATGCTTACGGAACACTTCCGCCGATGAAAGTAGCGCCACAGCAAAGACAATCAAATGCGCCGTAGAAAAAAAGTTATACTGTGCGTTAATTAAAATGCATGCCGCAAGAAAGTATGTAAAAAGTGCGGCAGGAAAAGTCTGCGTGGCTTTGAAAATCTGCGACATTTCATAGAGAATCCCGATGGCAATGATGAGCAAAATGGTCAGAAAAGGCACACCGCCTAAGTATGCACAAAACAGAATCAGCGGTCCGAAAATTGCGGCGACAACAATACGCTGCAATAAATTCAGGCTCAATTGTCAATCTCCCAGTTTGGCGCTTGTGCATCAAGTTCTATCATCAGGCGAACAGCGTCGTCGTAGCAATCGGCTCTGACCAAAAGGCAAACAGGCTCAGTTGCACTGATGCTATGGAGCATAAAATCTCGCTTGGAATAAATCCAGACCTCAATGTTTGAAGCGGCTAAATACGCTCGCAAAAGTTCCGCTTCAATGGGAGAGCTCAAGTGCGCCAGCTCTCGCCAACAACACTGCGGCTGTGATTCAGAAAAAAAGGACTGCATCGGTGAGTCTGAACATTTGAACAAGTTTGAAATAAACTCTATTCATTCAATTGCTGTGCAACGCTTGAGACTGCGCTGATACAACCCAATCAAAGCAAGCGTCAGTCCAGCTGAAATAAGCATAGCAAAAATTGCCGTGGGTGATGAAATATCTGGCTCATCAGAGTGCAGGCGCTTGACTATCGCCTCATCCAGACCTAAAGCATCCTTATGACGGACAGCAATTAAGCCCAACACAGAGAAAAAGTTATTAACAAAGTGCGCCGTCATTGGCAAGATAAGTGTGCCAGATGAACTGCGAAGATACGATAAATACACACCGATGAGCATCAGCGGAATGAGTTGGGCAGGATTGATATGATACAAGCCGAAAATAACACCCGTAAGAATAGTGGCACGGGTTGCAGACATGGCGCGCGAAAAATTCTTTTGCACATAACCGCGAAAAAGACACTCTTCACACACTGCAGGCACAAGCGCAACAACGATAACAACAAACACAAACTCGGCAACGCTATGTACTGCCGTCAGTCCCTCAAGCAGGGCTTTGTATTGATTGTACATTCGACGAATGCTCTCACCCCAACCCAGCACATCGCTCATGATAACAAGTTGCACATCACCGACATAGCTCAAGAAAGGTGACATGGCAACAATTGCCAGCGATGCCGAAACCAAAGCCAAGGGCGGCGGAGACTGACGCAGTGCTAAAAACTCTAAGTTAGCTACCGAAAATAGCCCCTTGCCTGTGTGAAGTGAAACCAGCATCAATGTAGGCAAGGTAAGCAGAAAAATCTGGGAGAGCGCTTGCGATAGCCGAACGGCACTGCTACTCCAATCTGAAATGTCAGTAGAAGTTGGACCTACAAAAAGAATTGTAAGGATAGCTCCGCCAATTTGATAGATGAGAAAAAGTGCAAATAGTGCCGCAAGCGCTACAAGCGGCGGTGAAAATCGCTCCTGTTCAAAATATCCCGTGTAAGTCAAAGGCGAGGAAGACCCAGAAGAAGATTTAGACTGCAGCGGTTCTGAAGGCTGACTCTCCATGCACGAAGCGTTCAAAAGTTTGAGTAATCTTCACCGTAAGTTGAATTTCAAAAGGAAAAGAGATTTTCCCAAATGTTTTTGCGCTCTTTAAGCCGCAAAAATAGCACACAGATAACACAGATGGAACGGATGTAGGCGGATTTGAAAAACTGGATGCTTCATGCGCTACGCTCCGTTCAGCATGATAACTATGCTCCAGTGTGTGGATGCTTCGCTTTGCTGATGCTTTCTTCAGCATGAAGATGAAAAAAACGAAAGTGAGAAACACTAAGCCAGCCTACATCAATACTCACGCTTGGCAGTAAGCGGATGAAGAATGCCTTCCATAGAAGCGATTTCTGCTGTGATGGCGCCAACAGGAACTTTGATAGAAATTTTAACGGGGATTTTGTTATCGTCGTCAGTCATCCAGATAAGAATGCGTCCTTCGCTTTTGAAAAGACCGGCGCCTTGCACGAGCGGTTCTACGACGACTGTGTTGAAGGTGCCCACTTCTGTTTCAATCACATCACGGTATCGCACCTTGACTTCAAGCGGGTATTCTTTGTCGTCACTGATTTGACGCAGGTAAATGCTCTCACCGTTTTTGAAGGTCTTCAAATCTAATGTGCGAACATAGAAGTAGGCGGAAAGAATATCCTGCGCATACGGACTCATGGGAAAATCTTTGTTGTGAATAAGTGAACGCGCTTTGCCAGCATGGTGGAAAAACTCGATTTCATCGTCTCTGGAGAATTTGCCTTCACGTAGGCGCTGTTTGAAATAGAGCGGGCATAGCGCATCCTTGTGAATAAAAGTCTCATAGCGGTCATCGACCTTGAAGAAATTGTCAAAGACGGGAATAGTTGTCGCTGTAAAAACAACATGGTAGCACGGTTCACCGCGTATGATGGTATCTTTGACAACAGCAATTTCCGTGTTTGCTGCTTTGATAAGACCATACTTTAAGTGATAGCGCAGTCGCTCACCAGTGCGGAAGGTATTGTTAGAGACTTTACGGTATCTGAATGGCTCTGTTGACTCTTGAGCAAGAAGGTTTGCCTGCCATGTGCAGATGGTGAGCAAAAGGAGTGCTTTACAAAAAGCAAGTGAGTGCGTATGCTGCTCCATAGATTTAAATCGTTGAAGTTTAATGCTGTTCTAACGCTGAATGGCAATAAAAGTTTTTTGTAAGAGTCACAGGGTATGGCAGGAGCGTTTGAAAAGTGCCAGCGTCAAAAATGTAGCGCTAATGAGTAAGCAGAACTTGGGTAAAAGGTCGGTGTGCCGCACATAGAAAGTTTCGCCTTCCCCGATGTCCAAAGTTGCTATGCTGAAGGCTTCTTCCCACCAAGGGATTTCGCCATATCCGCGTCCGTATCGGTCAATGAAAAGTGAGATGCCTGTATTTGCACAGCGTGCCATGGCACGGCGGGTTTCAATGCAGCGCAAGCGCGCAAATGCCGCATGCTGGTACGGACCGTAGGACTTCCCAAACCAACCATCGTTAGTAATAATGGTCAAAAAATCTGCACCACGGCGTACAAATTCGGCAACAAGCTCGGGATAAATGGATTCGTAACAGATAAGCCCGCAAGTGCGCAGACTATCACCACGCAAAGTGGGAAGAGTTAGCAGCTTAATTTCCTTTCCGCGCCCCCAACTGCTGATGCCTGCTACACCAATACTAATCGATGAAAGAAAAGGTAGGTAATCCAAATACGGCACACGCTCTGCAAATGGCACCAGTTTCATCTTGTGATATATCTGGGGCTCACGCTGATGCGGAATAATAAGCATGGAAGAATTGAAGGAATCGTAGTAAAGTCCAGAGTATCTATCGAGGCGCGAACTGGCTTGACGCTGTGTGCTATCGCTGTAGCGCACAAGGTCGGGAAAACCGGTCAGCAACGGTGTGTTCCATGCAGCAACCTTTGCCCAAAGTGTATCGCGCTGGATATAATGGTATGGCTCAAGAATGTAAAACGGTATGGTTGTCTCTGGATAAAGAATCAAATCAACTGGTTGATGGTGCACAGCTTTGTCGGTAAGCGCATAGTGCTTTTGCATCAAGAAATCCTCTTGGTGCCTATCCCATTTGATGAAAGGGTCGATGTTCGGCTGAATGATGGCTACCGTGGCAGAAGTTGGCTTTGTGGGTAGAGGAGAGGAAAGAGCTAATAACGAATAGATAAGTGCAGGCAAAAGCATTGCGCAGGCAAGCAAAATACTTTCAGAAAATAGACGCGGCAGCTGACGATGTTGTTCGTAGCGCTCGTAGAGCAAAAGTGCTAGAACATTGAAAAGCATTATCCAAAAGGAAATACCCCAAACGCCAAAGAGGTCAATGTATTGAATCAGCCAAAAAAGGTAGGATTGAGAATTTCCCAGCGTCAGCCAGCCAAAAGAAATTTCCATGCCCAAGTAAATCCATTCCCAAGCTGTCCAGAGAAAGGGCAATGCTGAAAGCGCAAGCGTCCAGCTGGTGCGTCGCCACACGAAGTAGAATGCCACAAAAGGCACTGTAAGAAAAAAGCTCTGCGCAAAATACATTAGAACGCCGCCTACTGCCGTCGATAAAGACACCCACCATACCGAGCACAAGACAAAAATGAACATGCTAAAGTAAGCCGTGCGATAAAAAGCCCCGAAAGATGCAGTTTTCTTGAGCTGATACAGCAGCGGCACAAAGCCAATCCATGCAAGCGGCTCAAGATGAATAAACGGGTAGGTTGGAAAAGCAAAACCAAGCATAGCACCAGAGAGCAGTGGCAGTCGCCACTCGCCTGTGCGAAATGCTTGCACCAGACGCTCTCGTGCAGAAGGTGACGCAGAAGCAGGTTGAGCAGCTGATGAAGTGGTACGGGTTTTCGCTGGTTTGCTGACTGAAAGCGGCGTTTTTGACACGCTGGTGCCCCAGATTAGAAGTTATTAAGGTTTAAGCAATAGCATGCAATATATGCAAACAAACAGGCGCAAAAAATCGCAATCAATGCCGAAATAGTTAGTCAAATCAAAACATGCTTAGTATGAACATGTTGCTCAGCAAGAAGCAAGGGTGCCTCATCTGCATGGCAAGCATCTCGAAGCGATATGACAAAAGTGCTTTGCAGAATCCATATCAGCGGTGAAAGTCGCGCTGTTAGGCTATGCACAACCTACAGTTGCGAAAGCTGCTGCAGATGAAGACGACACGACTAAGCCAGCATCTCATGGTGCTTGGGTATTGGAGAGCTTAATCATTAGGTCTCCTTTCTTAGTGTTTTTCTTAGCGGCAACGGATGAACTGGATGCAGGCTCCTCGTCTTGTTCGAGGGGCTTGTGCGGTTCTTCTTCATAGCGGTCGAGACCTCTGTAGAGCCGTTCGGCTTCTTCTGCAGAGATAGGCTCTAAGGCGTAGTCAATCAAATCATCCATCTCAGAAAAGAAGCGAAAGCTCAGACCAGCTACTGCGTCGCTATTGGTTTCCATAATTTCTAGAACATCGTTACGATTTTTTTCAGGTAAAAGAATTTCGACAATACCAGCGCGACGGGCGGCGAGGATTTTTTCCTTAATGCCGCCAACGGGTAAAATGTGCCCACGCAAGGTAATCTCACCAGTCATGGCAATACGCGGTTTAACTTTGCGCTGAGTGTATATTGAAGCCAGAGAAGTCAAAATTGAGACTCCAGCTGAAGGACCATCTTTTGGAATAGCCCCTTGTGGAATATGTAGATGCACATCCCAATAACGAAAAGCGGCATCGGGAATACGGAAATACTCAGCGCAAGATTTAAGATAAGAAAGTGCTGCTTGTGCTGATTCTTTCATGACATCGCCCAGCTGCCCAGTCAAGGTAAGCCGACCAGAACCTTTAGTGACAGTAGATTCAATGAAGAGAATATCTCCGCCAGAGGGTGTCCAAGCTAGTCCGATTGCTACGCCCGAAAGTTGAATTGGCTCGCTCATTTCTGGGAAATACTTCTCAAGACCCAAATACTTCTTTAAATCTTTAACCTCAATCTTGGTAGGCGGAATTTGAGAACGGTCTTGCTCACCTGTTTCAATGCGAAGAACAATATCCTTGGCAACGGCGCGACAGATGTTGGCAATTTCACGCTCGAGATTGCGAACCCCTGCTTCACGAGTGTAGAAGTTGATGATGTGCAGCATAGCGTCGTCGGAGATGCTCAGCTCGTGTGGCAGAATGCCATGTTCCTCCATCTGACGCTGAAGCAAGTATCGCTGAGCAATGTGCAATTTCTCATAATCTGTGTAGCCTGCAATTTGAATAACCTCCATGCGGTCCTTAAGCGCAAGTGGAACGGTGTCTAAAGAGTTAGCAGTGGCAATAAAGAGAACACGCGAGAGGTCATAACTGACCTCGAGGTAATGGTCCGTAAAAGTGTGATTCTGTGCTGGGTCCAGAACCTCAAGCAAAGCCGAAGCGGGGTCACCTCGGAAGTCGGAACCAAGTTTATCGATTTCATCGAGCATAAAGACGGGGTTGCTAGTGCCAGCACGTCTGATGCCTTGAATAATGCGTCCGGGCATAGCTCCAATGTAGGTGCGCCGATGACCGCGAATTTCAGCTTCGTCTCTGACGCCACCTAATGCAACACGCACAAACTGCCGACCTAATGCACGTGCAATTGATTTTCCAAGCGAAGTTTTGCCAACACCGGGCGGTCCGCAAAAGCAAAGAATAGGGGCTTTCATGCTGGATTTGAGTTTCAAGACCGCAAGGTATTCCAGAATGCGAGACTTGACTTTTTCGAGCCCGTAGTGGTCGGCATTGAGCACGCGTTCGGCTTCATGTAAGTTAATCTTCGTGTCTGAATAAATGCCCCAAGGGAGCGAAAGCACAGTATCAATGTAGTTGCGTGTAACGCTGTAGTCTGGTGAAGTTGACGGAATACGCGAAAGCTTATCGATTTCTTTTTCAATTACATCGCGTACATCGTCAGGTAAAGACTTCTTGGAGAGCAATTCACGTAGCTTGAGTGAGTCTTGCGTCTGCAAATCATACTCACCTAACTCGGCTTGAATTGTCTTAAGCTGCTGACGCAAAAAGAACTCGCGCTGTGCCTTATCCATGTCCATCTTTACCTTGGTTTGAATCTGCTTGGTAAGCTCAAGAACTTGGATTTCGCGCGAAAGATGCTCAATGATTTTTTCAGCACGACCTTGCAGAGTATTGATTTCCAAAATGGCTTGTTTGTCAGCAGCCGATACATTCAAATTCGAGGCAATGAAGTGCAAAAGAAATCGCACATTCTCAATGTTCTGTAGTGCATAGCTAGCTTCATTAGGAAGATTGGGTGAAAGCTCGATGACTTTTGCCGCCAGTTGCTTGACCGTGCGTGCGTAAGCATCTAACTTGCTTTCTGGCATGCTCTCGGTTTCCAATACCTTCACCTTACAGATGAAATAAGGTTCACGCTGCACAAACTCGTCAAGCAACACACGCTTCAGACCCTGCACAATCACGCTGGCGCCACCATCTGGAAGTTTGAGCACTTTTAAGACCAAGCCAGCAGTGCCGATTTTGAACAAGTCAGACGGCGTAGGGTCATCGACCTCAGCGTCAGACTGCGCCACAAAAGCCACTTGCTTGCTAGCAGGGAGATGCTCAATCAAGGTAAGTGACTTTGGACGCCCAACGCTGACAGGTATAATCACATCGGGAAATAAAACCGTGTTTCGCAAAGGTAAAACTGGCAGGGTACCATCAATTGGGGTGCTGCTCTCGGACATCTTAGGCTCGTGCGGGATGTTCTTTGCCAAATTGTCCAGCAGACCGACTGGTGAAGATTCCTCAAGATTATCCTTTATATCGTTGCTCATGTTTGAAAAGCTGAATACTGGCAAGGCTCTATGCCAAAGACGATACATCTTAGACTTCATCTTTAACTCATGTTACTGCGGAACACACGGGAAAACTTTAGTCAAGCGGAACTGCTGCGGGAAAATCGCATCACGCTCTTCTTTGAACCGTGCCAGCAGAAGGGTTAGCACACGCTCTGCGCTAATCCCCAAATATCTGCAGCACTCAGTGTATACTGCTCTAAGCTAACAAAAAAACGGCAAAATCGGTTTTCAGCCCGTCTTTTTTCATATCCGAAAAGCGGCTAAGCAAAATAATTCAGCGCTGAATGCAAAGCATGGGTGCCAAGCTAAGCAGGTGCAGTGGTATAAATCTGCTCTAAAGCCTCATAGTTGGACTTGATGGTGTGTGCAATTTCTGCTTCGCCATGCATGATAGAAAAAAACATGGCTTCATATTGAGCTGGAGCAAGATAGATGCCGCGCTGCAACATAGCATGAAAATATTGGGCATACTTTTTGGTGTCGCAACTTGTAGCGCTCTTAAAGTCAGTTACATCTTGTTCCGTCATAAATAAGCACATCATGGAGCCGACCCGCTTCAGGCATAAGCCCAGACCCAGTTTGCGAAGGTTTTCAGTGAAGCCTTCTTCAAGCTGTCTGCCTTTTTCTTCAAGGGCAGGGTATGGATTTTCTTCGACGAGAATGCGCAGGGTTTCAAGTCCAGCGGTCATGGCAAGCGGATTGCCAGAGAGCGTGCCAGCCTGATAGATGTCTCCTGCTGGTGCCACACGGCTCATGATGTCGCGCCGCCCGCCGTAGCAACCGACAGGCAAACCGCCGCCGATAATTTTGCCCAGCGTTGTCAAATCGGGTGTAATGCCGTAGAGCGACTGCGCTCCGCCCAAAGCCACACGAAAGCCCGTCATCACTTCATCGAAAATGAGCACAATGCCTTCCTGTGTGCAAAGCTCGCGCAGTTCATGCAAAAACTGAGGATGCGCTGGCACCACGCCCATGTTGCCGCCAATCGGCTCAATGATAACTGCCGCAATTTGATTGGGATACTCTCGTACCAACTGACGCACTGACTCGATGTCGTTGAATGTGGCAATGAGTGTATCTTGTGCAGTGCCTTTGGTAACGCCAGGGCTATCAGGCACGCCCAGCGTCAGAGCGCCAGAGCCAGCACGGATGAGAAAAGCATCGCCATGCCCATGATAGCAACCCTCAAACTTGATGATTTTCTCTCGTCCAGTGTAGCCACGCGCCACACGAATTGCTGACATGCACGCTTCAGTGCCCGAGTTGACCATGCGCACCATTTCCATAGAGGGGACAAGACGAGAGATAAGCTCAGCAAGCTCAATTTCAAGTTCGGTCGGTGCTCCAAAGCTGGTGCCGATGTGCTTGAGCGTATGCTCAATTGCTGCCACCACGCGTGGATGCGAATGCCCAAGAATGAACGGTCCCCACGACCCAATGTAGTCGATGTATCGATTGCCGTCGACATCAAAAATGTAGGCGCCTTCGCCCTTGCTCATGAAAAGTGGAGTACCGCCCACCGACTTGAAAGCCCGAACTGGGGAATTGACCCCACCGGGAATGACTTGCTTAGCACGCTCAAAGAGCTGCTTCGAACGCTGATAGTGCATGATACGGCAAAAAACTTAAGAGAAATTGACAAAACAGCTTTTATCTCAAGCTTTCTAACCGACGTTTTCCAAACAGCGTTTCACTTCTGCACACTCAGTCAGAGAGTAAAATTTCAATGATGTCTTTTTGAGCGCGCATCACTTTCTGGACAATATCGGCGCGAACAACCACGCGGCATTTTCTCGTAGTCCGCTCAAAGGCTTCAATAAACTCAGTCTGAAACGCAGAAAGTCCAGACTGACTAAATGGCTGAAAAGTCTTGGTCTTGGTATGGTAAATCTGCAGTTCGCAAAAGTCGCGTAAGTCAAAAATGGTCTTCTGCGAAGGCACGTCTATGAGCACTTCATTGCCTGAGAGCTTAAGACGAAACTTGCGATTTAGAAGCTCGCAAATGGCTTGCTCTTTGAGTTTGCGTCGGCGAGCATCACGAGCAAGCGCATTGAACAGCGGCAGATGCACTTCAGTATGCAAATCAAGAATGATGGCGCGCTTGTAGGGCTGACGGTCAATTAAGGCTTGAATAAGTGAGAGCAATGGAACATGGCGAGTGTTGAGTGCAGCACGCAAGTCAAAGAGCAGTCGCTCATCTGATGCGGTGTAAAAAATCCGGCGTAGAGTATTGGGCTCAAGCTGTGCATCATCGAGAGCATCTTGAATAAAGCGTTTGAGCATCGCTGAAAACGTGCGAACCGTGTGATGCCAATACACATTGCGCATCATCATATACTTGGCAAACATCAGGCTCTCCAACGGTGCAATGCCTTTTTCTGTAATAGCAAAGCGCCGCCGCTTGGCATCTGGAACGAATGATTCAATCAGACGCTCAATATCGATGTTGCCATATGGGATATTGCAGTGATGAGCATCGCGCATGAGGTAATCCATCTTATCGGGGTCGAGCGTGCCACTGATGAGCTTGGAATACTTGAGCGCTTTGCGCCCGACTACCATGTCAATCACAGCCTGTGAGTCAAGCTGCCACTCCTGTTCCAAAACATCGGCAAGGCAACCAAACTGCCCGTGTTTTTCGGTGATGAATTCAGCCGCCAAGTCTTGATGATTGGCAAAAATAACTTCATTTTGGCTTGTCAAAGGCTGGGTTTCAACAACATGTGCATGCGGGTAGTGACCAATGTCGTGCAAAAGGCTCGAGGCTAAAATGAGCTTGCAAGCTGGTTCATCAAAGTAAAACGATGCGGTTTGCAAAGATGCTGTAAGTGGATTTGTCACCAAACGCTGCAAAATTAGCTTGGTAAGGTGATAAACCCCCAGAGAGTGCTCAAAGCGCGTGTGTGTGGCACCGGGGAATACGTGGTGCGCAAATGAAAGTTGCCGAATACCCTTCAGGCGCAAAAACCCCGGATGCGAGATAATTTTTCGCAAGGGCTTATCGAGTGGAATGTGTCCCCACACAGGAATGCGAATAAACCCACCATCAGAACGAAACAGAAACTCAGGGAGCGACATCGATGCATGAAAGTTTATGAGAGAGCTTCCTCTTTTTTGAGCAAGCAATATAGGGCAACGCGAGCTTGTGCAAAAAAGCATACATGAAAACCATGCACAAAAATTAAATTTGTCTCAAAATCAAAGGAAGTTGTGTGACTGAGCCTATCCGAATCACAGATGCAACCTTTACGGTCATTGACCTTGAAACCACAGGCGGCGCACAGATTGAGCATACCATTATTGAAGTTGCAGCGCTCAAAGTGCGCGGCGGCGAGCTCATCGATGAGCTGACCACGCTGGTGAATCCGCAGCAGCCTATCTCATACTTTATTTCGCAATACACAGGCATTACAAACGACATGGTCAGGTCGGCGCCACGGTTGGAAGAGGTCTTGCCGCAGTTGCTTGCCCTAATTGGCGATAGTGTCTTTGTGGCACATAACATCAGTTTCGATTTGCGATTTCTTAACATGGAGCTCAAGCGCCATGGCAAGCCAGCTTTGCAAAATCCTGCGCTATGCACGGTGCGTCTAGCAAGACGACTATTACCCAAACAGCAACGCAAAAGTCTCGGCGAATTGGCGCAGTGGTTTGGTATTGTTATCAAGGAGCGGCATCGTGCGCGTGGCGATGCTATGGCAACTGTCCAGGTGCTGCAAAAACTCATTGAAATTGCCGCTGAAAAGCATGATATCGAATACCTCGATGAATTGCTTTCGCTGCAATTTCAACCCATGCGCTACTTCAAAAAAGAGCCAGCACACATACGCCAACTGCGTGAGCGCCTGTTGCCCACGCTGCCTGAAAAACCGGGTGTCTATCTCATGCGCTCCGCCGTTGGAGAAGTGCTCTATGTGGGCAAATCCAAAAATCTAAAAGCACGCATCAGCTCATACTTTACCAGCGAGACGGAAAAACCTGAAAAAATCAGAGAACTCATGCGAGCCGTGCGGGCTATTGACATCGTGCCCACAGGTTCTGAACTGGAAGCCCTGCTGACAGAATCGCGTCTCATTAAAGCCCATCGCCCACGCTACAACACCTTGCTCAAGCGCTATAAATCCTACCCCTTCTTGCGCCTCAGCGCTCACAGATTTCCACGCTTGGAGATTACTATGACTGTACAAGACGACGGAGCAGAGTATTTTGGACCATTTCCCTCAATGCAAGTGGCGCGTGATGTTTGTGATGTGCTTAGCAAAAATTCGCTCTTACGCGAGTGTTCCGATGAAGAGTTCCAAAAAGGACGAGCCTGTCTTTACTTGGATTTACAGCGATGTTTAGCGCCATGCGAACGCATGCAAGCTGTGGAGGAGGCGTATCAGCAAGAGGTAGAGCGTGTGCGGCGATTTCTCTCCGGTGAAGACAGCGCGCTTATTGCTTTGCTAACTGAAAAAATGAAGCAACTGGCAAATGAACTCAGGTTTGAGGAAGCGGCAGAACTGCGCAGCAAAATCCACAGCCTAAAGCGAGTCTTTTATCGACAGGCAGATATCATTTCGTCGGTAAATGAAAACAACCTGCTGATTATTCTGCCGTCTGAAAAGTATTCGGAGCGGTGCAAAGAGTTTGTCGTGCTTTTCATCCGATTTGGGCGACTGAAAGCGCAGCATAAAATTTCCCCTGATGAGGTGTTTGCGCTGGAGGGTGAGATTCGCCGTGTCTTTTTCAGTGGTGAGCAGAAGCCTGAGCGCTGCGAAAAAGAAGAAATTGATGAGATGCATATTCTTTCAAGTTGGATTTACCACAATCGTGAAAGTTTGGCTTGCCTCTACATGTCGCCCTACTCAAGTGCAGAGCATGCGGTGATGGCGCTGGCAGAAAGATTGGCAGAGCTATCTGGTTTGCAAAAAGTGCAGAGCCTGTGTAAGGCAGAGGGAATGAGCTAACTACCAGGTAACTTTCTGAATCTTGAAGTTGAGCGGCACGGTGATGGCTCCAGCAACAGGCTTGCCGTTTGCTTGGGCAGGAATGTAGACAGCATCTTCGGTGAGCACGCGCACGGCCTCTTCATTGAGCAGTTCGTGAGCAGGCTTAAGAATATCAATCTTGATGACATTCCCTTTTGCATCGACAAACACCCGTGCCACCACCTTGCCTTCAATCTTCATATGAATAGCCGTTTCGGGATACACAATCTTTTTAATGATGGATTCAATCCCACCTTGAATCTGCACATCTTTCTCTACAGTGGCATTGAGTTGTGAGGTGAGCGCCTCGGCTTCAGCAGTAATGCGCTTGATTTCGTCATCTTCATCGACAGCGACGGTAGTCGGTTCAGGTTCAGAAGGTTTAGCCTCTGCCACAGGTTTCTCAGCAGCTTTCTCTTCCTTCGGTTTGACAACTGCGGCTACAGGGCGCTCTGCAGCAGGTTTCTCAGCAGGCTTTTCCTTCGGCTTGCTTGAAGCCAAGAGGGTAACACTGCCGCCAGTGGCACCCAAGATGAAGTCTTTACGAGTGGTTGTATTTGCAGCAATCGTAACGGGAATAGGCTCTACCTTGGGCAGACCCCGCTTAAAGGCTTTGAGTGAATACTGTCCTTCAGGAACGGAGAGAAAGATGTAGTAACCATCAGAGTTAGAAAGCGCCGCTTGTGTAGAGATACCATTCGAGAGATAAATCGTGGCTGCAGGAAGCGGCGCTCCATTCCCATCAACCACGCGACCGAGCAATCGTCCTTGTGAAAACCCCTTGTGACATAGTAGCAAACTTAAGACAATCAGGACAAAGGATGCGATAACTCTCTGCATGTAGTTTGTAACCTAAAATGTAACCTAAAATCATAAATGTCAGTGTAAAGATAGGCAACTGCCTTAGGTTAGAGCGTTAAAAAACTGTAAAATTTTTACACGACGCAATTCTAAGAGTAACACATAGTTGACTAAAACTTAACATTAGCTTAACCTCAAGCAACTTATCTTTGCCCCCGTAGCAGCAACTGCATCAGGCTACAGGTTGTATTCCGAAAACCAAAAAGTCACTCAACTTCAAACGAAACCGGATAACTTAGCATGCACATCAGACTTGCAAAAAGTGTCACAGCGCTAACGTTTTTCATCATAATAACCTTACAAGTTGCTTTAGGACAAGAAAAAGCTAAGCTAGTTGGTAAGGTTACAGATAAGGATACAGGTGAAGAGTTGATTGGAGCAAGCGTAACAGTAGTAGGATTGAATGTAGGGACTTTGACGAACGTTGATGGTGAATACATGCTCATGCTGCCACCGGGCAGGTACGACATTCGTGTCTCGTATGTGGGCTACCAGACTTTAGTGGTGAAGAATGTGGAGGTGAGGGAAGGACAGACAAACCGTCAGGATGTGCAGCTCAAAGTGGAGGCATCGGTCACAGAGGAAATTGTTGTCGAGGCATCGGTAAGTGCGGCAACTGAAGGTGCGCTGTTGGTGCAGAGGCGTAAGTCGAGCAGTATTTCCGATGCGATTAGTGCTGAGCAAATTCGCAGAACGCCCGATAGTGATGCGGCAGAGACAGTAAAACGTATCACGGGAGTATCGGTTGTCAGTGGAAAGTATGTCTATGTGCGTGGCTTAGGTGAGCGCTACAGTTCCACGCAGCTCAACGGTGGGAACATCCCCAGCCCTGAACCAGAAAAGAAAGTCGTACCATTTGACATCATCCCTGCTTCACTTATCGAAAGTATCACAACAATTAAGACCTTTCTGCCTGACCAGCCGGGTAACTTTGCAGGCGGATTGGTGAAAATCAAAACCAAAGAGTTCCCTGATGAATTTCAGCTGACATTTAGCGCTTCAGGTAGCTTTAACAACCGTGCACACTTCAGAAGTGATGTGCTAACCTACCCAGGAAGCCCAACAGACTGGCTGGGTTTCGACAACGGATTGCGTCGCCTGCCCGGCGGATTACCGACAACACTGGAGTCGCGAGCAATTCCGACACGCGGACCGCAGCGCGCAGCAATAGCGCGACTCTTTAACAATGGTGTCTTTGACCCACGCCTAGGAGCCTTCGGACCGAATCAAGGATACAGCCTTGCCTTTGCTGACCAAGTCAACATTGGTATTCCTGTAGGATACATCGCCAGCATCACCTACTCGAGCGATGCAGTGTTCAAAGACAATTTGGAGATATTCTTCCCAAATGCTGCGGCACCAACCGATCCCACCGTCTCACGCTATCAATATAGGGGACAGATGTCGCTCTATACGGTCAATCTTGGCGGCATCATGCACTTCAATTTCAGGTTGGACGATAACAACAAGATAGGACTAAAGGGGACTTATAACCGCTCCTTAGAAGATGAAACGAGAACGGCGCGCGGAATTGACATTTTCTATGAGCCATCGCAAGAGAGTGTCTCTTCGCGCCTTCGCCTACTGGAGCGAGAGTTACTCTCTACGCAAATCACAGGCAATCACTATCTGGGGTGGTTAGCCAAAGCTGAACTGGATTGGATGTTTCAGTATGCAACAGCTGGCAGAAATGAACCAGACAATCGCGAAACCCTGCTCTCGGGCACAAGCGATGAGGACATGACCATCCAACAGTTCCGCAACCAGCGTTTCTACGCCAACCTGTTTGACCGCCAGTTTGATGGGTTCTTCAATCTTTCCATTCCCTTTACACAATGGGCAGATTTGAAGTCAAAGCTCAAGTTGGGAGGATTGTTTTTGCAGAAGAATCGCAGGTTTGAAGCACGTCGCTTTTCTTACCGTCCACTGAACTTTGCAGCCATCCGTGGAGTGCGCCCTGATGAGCTCTTTACACCAGAGCGCATTGAGCGCGGCGATATAGAATTCATTGATGATACGTTCCCTTCGGATGCTTACACCGCCGTTGAGCGAACACTGGCAGGTTATGTGATGCTCGAGCTACCGCTATTTACACAGTTCCGCTTTGTCGGTGGCGTCCGAGTCGAGAATAACTTCCTCAATGCCGATGCATTTTTCGGTCCGCCAGCCTCACCCATTCCAATTAGTGGTGGGTTCAATCAGACCAATTTCCTACCCTCTTTGAACCTGATTTATTCAATCGGAGAGGAGATGAACTTTCGGGCAGGCTTCAGCTATACGGTTGCACAACCTGAAATGAGAGAACTTGCACCGTTCCGCTTCGATGATTACGTCAGCTCTACTTACGGCAACCCCTTCTTGGAACAAACACGAATTACAAATTTAGACTTCCGCTGGGAATGGTTCCCAAGATTCGGAGAACTCATTGCTGTAAGTGTCTTCTACAAAGATCTGATAAAGCCATTAGAGCGCATTGTGCTCGATGAAATTGGCACCGTACCCATATTTAGCACCATCAACGGAAAAGAAGCCAGAAACTTCGGCGCAGAATTTGAAATAAGGAAAAGTTTGGACTTCATTGCAGAGCCGTTGCGGGATTTCAGCATTAACCTCAACTTGACTTTGGTGCGCTCCAACATTGTCCCGCCAGATGAGCTCGTTCTCTACAATGAAACCATTGGAAAGCAAGTGACTGCTGCGCCACCATCACTACGCTTTGAGCGCCCTTTGCAAGGACAATCTGACTATGTGCTCAATGTGGCGTTGGGCTATCAGAACATAGAGAATGGGATTAATGTGCTGTTGCTCTACAACATCGTTGGACGCCGCATTATCCAGCTGAGCGGCTCCCAATTTATCTTGGATAACTTCTACGAAGAGCCGCGCAACCAAGTCGATTTAGCCGTCAGTAAATCGTTTGGTCGCAATTTTACTATTAAACTAATCGCAAAAAATTTACTGGATGACCGCTTCCTAACCACAATTCTTGGACGCACCGCCGAACGATTCAACACAGGAAGAGTACTCGGGTTGTCTTTTACCTATAACCTATAAAGTTCCCTTACAATGAAGTTTTTCTCTAAACTAAACTCCAAAAAAATGATGAAGAAAGTAACGCTATCTCTGCTGCTTCTGCTCATGAGCATGTCAGCGGCATGGCAAAATGCTACGGCACAATTGCCAAATCGTCCCCAAGCAATATTGCAAGGCGATATCACGGGCAATCGTGTGCTCTCTGCTGACACGATTTACAACATTGTCGGGTTTGTCAATATTCAGCCAGGATCAAGTCTGCGTATCCCTGCTGGCACGCTCTTGGTCTCAGCCGCTGGTGCCAACGGGTCAATTCAATCGCTGCGTGGTGATACCGTAGGCGGCACACCGCGTCCGAGTGGTATCTTAATTGTTGAAGGCACAGCGGATAGACCAGTGGTGCTGACCAGTATCCAAGCCTTCACTGGACAAGGCGCTCGTCAGCAAGTGGGCGGCGTCGTGATGAACGGTTTAGCACGCAACAATGTGCCCGGAGGCACGCGCTTTGGTGAAGGTGGTGCAGGTCCTGGCGGCGGTGCAAATGACGCCGATAGCTCTGGCTCACTACGCTACATGCGTGTAGAATATGGTGGGGTAGTCATTTCTCCGGGTAATGAAATTAACGGCTTTACCTTCAATAGTGTCGGTTCGCGTACGCGTCTGGAATACTTGCAAGCCCACTTTATTGCTGATGATGCCTTTGAGTGGTTCGGCGGTACCTGCGATGCTCGCTATCTGGTAGCAACAGGTTGTGATGATGACCAGCTGGATACCGAGTTTGGTTACCGTGGAAGAATTCAATTTGCGCTTAGCGTAAATGACCCTGCACTGGCAAATCGTGGATATGAGTCTAACAACGACGCAAACGGGACCTCTGTAAAGCCGCACAACAAATACATTGCCTACAATGTAACCATGATTGGTGCACCAAGCGCACGTGCAAACAATGAAAACCAAGATGGCATATACCTGCGTGCAAACACTGGTGGCTTGCACTATAATCACATTATTGCTTTCTTTGGCGGTGCAGGCGTTGTGATTGATAATCCCGCTGGTAATATAACCGGTGATAACCTCACTAACGATGATGCGTCAGCCGCATCTGCGGCAAGAGACTCGGCTTTGCTGGTAAAGAACTCAATCTTCTGGGTGCGTAGCGATACAGGAAGCGGCAGGCAACCTTTCGGCACTCCACTCTTTGCAATTCGCCGCGGCGCAGGCGCAGGTGCATTCCGCGATACCACAGGGTTAGGCATACTCTACGCCCCAGCGGCACGAAACGTGGTTGTAAACCCCACATTCCGAGGTTTCCCGAACTTGACCTTAGCGGCAACCACCACCACCGTCTTTACAGGCACTGCACCGGACTTCCGCCCACTTGCAGCAGAAGCACGTAGCTTTGCTGCTACACCGCCCAGAGATGGCTTCTTTGACCCCACAGCAAACTACATCGGTGCCGTCGATCCATCGCCAACAGTAAGACCATGGTATTGGGGCTGGACGATTTGGACGCCAACTGGCACCGTTGACCGAGGAGGTTCACCTGCATCCATTCGCTTGGATGAGACGCGCCCAGTTGCGCAGAACTTTGAACTGGAGCAAAACTACCCGAATCCATTCAACCCAAGCACAACCATCCGCTTCAGCTTGCCAACCTCGCAAGTCGTTACACTCAAAGTCTATGATATGCTGGGTCGCGAAGTGGCGACACTGGTCAATGGCGAACGGTTGGGCGCTGGCAACTATGCCTATCAATTCATCGCAAATGGCTTAGCCTCTGGAACCTACATCTATCGCTTGCAAGCAGGTAGCTTTGTGGAAGCAAAGAAAATGACATTAGTGAAGTAAAAGAAAAAACATAAGTCTTAGTTCATAGCAAGGGCGCAAATTTTGGCAACAGAATTTGCGCCTTAGTTTTTATAGCTTTCCAGCGCAAAGAAAACCATAAGCAAACCTAAATGAAAACCATACTCTCTATCACTTTTGTAGCAGTGTTGCTACTATGTAGCTGCACAGCAAAGAAAAATCAAACAAGCTCACCGCAAGATGATTCCTTGGCTAAAGTCAGAGCCTATCTTGATTCGCTGGATAGACTGAAGGCATTTTATGAATCCAAACCGAGACCTTACCCCGAA